>Ga0315281_10013633_pt1 | contig 10984 bp, 3 predicted proteins | sample YL17G07_0_MG_FD_204540 | JGI IMG/M metagenome (GOLD analysis project Ga0315281, IMG submission 204540) | Sediment microbial communities from Yellowstone Lake, YNP, Wyoming, USA - YL17G07_0 | ecosystem: Environmental > Aquatic > Freshwater > Lake > Sediment | place: USA: Wyoming | collected... | reverse complement strand
TCGTTCGCGCCGGGCGAATAGCCGACCGTCAGCCGCACGCGGTCCCCGATCCTCATCTCCAACTTCGAACTGAAGCAAACACCGGTCTTGGAAATGTTCTCTGTCTCCCCCACATCTTCCAACCGGACGCGTACGGGCAACTTGAGGTTGACGCGGTTGGAGGTGCGCCGATTCGCACGGCTCGCGGTCGGCGAAGAGATGACAGCCGGGCGTGGTCCGGTTACGCCGCCGTTTTCGCTGCGGGTTACACGCAAGGTCCATTCGGTGTTCATGCCGCAATTGGGGCACGCACGTGTGAGCACGGATTGCGCGGAGACATTGTTGTATTGCTCAGGCGGCATCTGGACCGCACGGCGCAAGTGGCATCGCGAGCATTCCTGTACCGCGTCCATCACCTTCGGCGGGGTGCCTCTCGGCATCTCGTCGGGGAAGTTGATGCCCCAGAAACTGGGGTCCAATTCCGCGCCTTCTACGCCCCACTCCGGCACTCCGCTCGAGGGATTTTCGACGTGGTCCACGACCGTGAACTGGCGAGTCTTCAGGTTGGTGAGATTGGTGATTGCCAGGCGGGCCTGCAGGAGAACCGGTGCTATCAAAACGAGCCTCGCGCCATGACTGCTGATAGCGAGGGTGTACGTTTTTTCTTTGAAAGCCGCTCCGGCCGCATTTACCCCTGAAACTTCAATCGAGATTCGGAGCATGAGGCGCTGGCTGCGCCTCCTAAGCTGCTCCGCTTGTGAAACCGTGTCTCCGTTCATGCCTGTGCCTTCGAGGGACGCACAACCGCGTCATTTCACACTATCGGCACGTCCGTGGCAAAGGCGAGGGAACAATCGCCGGTTACCAGGAGTCGGGTCTTCAGCCCATTTCCCCTGATCCCCGTCGGTCGCTTGAGGAACAGCACGTCGGGTCAGTCAACTCGTCGAAAGTATACCTCATGCCCAGTCCTGAGGCCAGCATTCGGGGTGGTCGTTGATCACCCCGGGAGTTTGTGCCTGAAAGACAAATCCCCGCCCGCATGGGGGTTTGAGTGCAATCCGCGCGTGGTGGCGACTGGTGCCCCGCGTGTGAGCTCCTCCTTACAAGGTCTCCTGTCCGTGCCAGTTCCCGGGACTTCAATGGCAATCCACCGGAAGCCGCCTTTGCGTCACGGGCGCGCTCTTGCGGTTTTGGAGGTCAGGGTCTGGTTCCGCACCAACTGATCTCGACTTTTTCTGAGTCGCAGGTTTTCTTGAGAGCCGTGGATGAAAGAGCGCTGCGCTACTGCGGATAGAAGGAGAAGTTGGAGACTGCTACTTCATCGCCGCCCGGGACCAGGAAACCAAACTTGCCCGCCGCAAAGTTGTGGCTGGCTTCCGTCCACGAATCAAGGGAAACCCAGTTCTTTCCATCATAGGCTTCGTGGGTCACGCTCGCTGGCGTGATCTTGATTTGGATGGTCGCGTAACCTTTTTGATCCAACTTGAGAGGGGCCTTCAACAGTTCATTCGAAACTCCATTGCGAACTTCGCTTCTGTAGAAAAACTTCTTGTCCATCTGGAACAATACATAGTTACGATCATCCGCAAGGGCCACCACCCACTGAAGGCGCCGGCCTCGACGCAGCATGGCAGTGAAAACCATCCGGCCGGCAGTGGGCGTAACCCGGAACAGGGCAAGGTTTCCGCCGCGGCGGACAAACCAGTTACCGTCACGTGCCCAGCTGTCAGGGTTTTCCCAATCGCCCATGCCCACCTTGCTCTCCCGGGAAAGGCGAAGGTCCACGTTCTTAGTTTCTCCAGTCGCCAACTGGACGGTAACCGTGCGCGATGAAAAGTTCGTCGCCTTTGCGACCAGCGTGTAAGAACCTTCCGGCAGGTTGAGCGTCGCTTCGGTCACGGGCCGCGCCTGCGCCTCGCCCCCACGGGCAATCGTCACCTGGCTATCGGGCGGCGCAAGGTTCAGGTGCAGGACGCCCAGCGCCGCTTCCAAGGCCACGTCGGCTGCTGAGAGTTGCACGGTCTCACCCGCCGCAAAGCGCCGCGCGATTCGCTTGGTTTTGTACTGATCCTTGCGCAATTCGATGGTGTGTTCGCCGGGAGTGAGATTGGAAGCGGAGAATACCCCACTTTGTGGAACGCTGCCCAGAGGATTCCGGTCAAGCAACACTTGGATTCCGGGTACGGCCCCCTGGAGGGACAATGACGCGACCGAAGGCACCGGCACGAGGTGGAACTCGAGCTTCTTCTCTTCTCCTTTGCGAATCTCGGCACGTTGTGCGGCCAACGTCTGATATCCGTCCTTCATAACCTCGATGGAGTATTCCTTAACCTCCAGATTGGGGATGCGCACCTGGCCGCGCTGGGTTTTGGTGCGAAATTCCTTGCCATCGATCAGCACGCGCACATTGTCCTCGCCGGTAACCACAACCAAGGTGCCGACTTCGCGTTCAGAATTCAGGAAAGCGGTCAGCGTCGGGGCCGAGCCGATATCCAACACGACTTTCCGCTGGTCTTTCCCCTCACCCAGGATCAGGTCATGTGCACCGGCGGCAAGGCCCTGTAGTTCCAGGCCGGCGGGCCCGGCATCTCCTGCCGGCTGGCCGTCCAGCCTGACCGGCACCGTGCCATAACTGCAATGCACGCGCGCCCGGCTCCCCAGACTGCTCACCAGGACCGCCTTAAGTTCCTTGGCGGCCACCGGGCCATTAACCTGCGGAGCAGCGCCCGCGCCGGTTTCGAACGCGAATGATGCCGAGCCGTGCCTGCCCGCCACATCCAGCGTGTGCTTTCCCGGGGCCACCTTGTCGAGAATGAACTGTCCGGACTGGAGGTCGCCCGCCGGGTTCCCGTCGAGCTGGACTTTTCCGGCATCAAGATCCGTGAAAACGCGGACGACATTCGCCAGGGGCTTCAGCGTAAGATCGACTGAAGCGGGCTTGCCGAGCTTCACCTCCACAGTCGTCGTCGTATTTTGGTAGCCCTCGGCATGGGCCTCAACTTTGTAGGTCCCCGGCGCCAAATCAAGTCGCAGGTTGGAGGCTCCACGAACCTCTTCGTTGACCCAGATGTTCGCCCCAGGGGGAGTAGTACGGACTTCGAGCGAAACGGTAGGCCCGGTAACCGAAGCCGGACCCTTCAAACGTGGAATCAGCTTGACCGCGGCCGCGATGACTACCACCAGTGCAACAACCGCGCCGAGAATCAAAGGCAATCGAGAGGGTTTGGTCGGACCAGCCTCAGCTGGGACTTCGACCTGCACTGGGGGGGCTGGCGCGCGCTCTGCAGGAGGCGGCATTTGAATCTTGGGCACCTTGTGGCGGACTACCGTTTTCTCCAGCAAAGATGCAGCGAACTCCCCGGTTGGCTCGGCCGGAGGCGACGCGGGCACTGACGGTGGAGGCTTGACTGGGGGCACGGCCGCCACTGAGGGAGCAGGCTGCCCTGCCTTGGATGGTTGCGGAACCCGAGGCTCTTTGGTTTGCGGAGGTGCGCCGCCAACTGCGGCAGTGGGCTCGGCAGGAGCCCCACGCTGAGCCGCAGGCGGCTTGGTGGCAGGGGGTGGCGCCTTCGGAGCTGATGGCGCCGCGGGCGGCTGGCCCTTGGCAGAGCGGGCCTGGTCCTCAGGCACCGCTGGCTTTTCCACCCGTGGTGGCACCTTGGAAATCTTCGGGCCGCGAAAAACCAGCGTCTCATTCACTTCGTCAGCCGGGGGCGACGGAGGCGCAGCCGAAATCGGCGGCACGACCTCGGGAGGCTTTTCGCCAGGCTTTGGCGCCTTGGGGAGCGTCGGGCCGCGAAAAACCAGCGTCTCGTTTACCTTTTCGGGTGCCGTCGGTGGAGACGCAGGCGGTGCTGGCCGTGCGATTTCCGGAGGCTTTTCAGCCACGGAAGGCGCCTGGGGAATCTTCGGACCGCGGAAAACCAGTGTTTCGTTAACCTCGTCAATGGCCGGTGATGATGGCGCAGGCGGAACCGGCGGCACAGCCTCAACCGCCTTCTCACTCGTCGTTGGCGCCTTGGGAATCATCGGGCCGCGAAAAATCAGCGTTCGATTCACTTCGGCGGCCTCAGTTGCCGGCTCTGGGCCGCCAGACTTGGGCAGTCCCGGCGGGGTCGGTTCGGCCTTCTCACCCTCCAGAGTTGCCGATGAAGTGGCCAGACGGTTCTCGATACTTGACGCCACCGACCGGAACTCGGGATCGTCCGGGTAACGCTGTGCGATGACCTTGGCTTGGTCGGAAGCAGCCTTGATGGCGGCCAAGCCCGCGGCCTTCTGGGCTTCGCGGTCCAACCGGCCCATTTCCTCCAAATCATTTCGCCGAACCTGCCGACGTTTTGCCTCTGCGATCTCCCGGTGGAGGGTGGTTCGCAATTGAGCGAACCGGGGCTCGTAAGGGTAAGCCGCGAGACCCTGTTCGACCTGTTTTGACGCGCCCTCCAGGTCGCCCGAGCCCTGCAGCTGCCGCGCCTGCGATACACACTGATTGACGAACTCCTCCCGCTTCTTGTCCTGAGCGAGGGTGCGCAAGCTCTTGGCTTGGGCATGAGCGGGATCCAGGTCCAGGGCTTGGCTAAGGAGTTCTTCGGCGCCGCGCCAATTCGTTTCCAGCACCGCACGCGCCCGCTCGGTGAGGGTGTCCACCAGTGTGGCGCGGATGGCCGGATTGCTCTCATCCAGTTGGCGCGCCTTGCGGAGGATTTCCACGCCCTCTTCAAATCGCCGCTGCTGGCACAGTTCCTGGCCCTGCTCGAGGAGTTTCTGCGCCTCGGCGGTGCGGTCCATTCCCTGGCGCGCTTGTTTCGCCAGTTCCGCCAGCTCCGCGTCGTCGGGAAACTCTTCCTTGGATTTCTGCAACAGCTCGATCGCCGCGGCGAAATTGCTCTGGTGCAACTGCCGGTCCACTTGCGTCACCACGCGGGCCTTCGACTCAGCCCGGGCTTGCTGGACCCGTCGCTGGATCAGGCGTTCGGTTTCGAAACTAAGACCAGGATACTGGCTGTAGATTGTCTGGAGGATTTCCCACTGACCCAGCGCCTCATTGAATTGCCCGCGCTCCTCGTAGAGCCGCGCCTTGGCGACGATCGAGCTCACCAGGTCGCGCTTCTCGCGCATGATGCGCAGCGAGCGCTCAAAGTGCGCCTCACCGGGATGGAGGTTGAGCGCGTCCTTGAGAAGGTTTACTCGCTTGTCCAAGTCCGGCTCTTCCTCAACTTGACGGTCTACTTCCGCGATGTATCGAGACAGCTCTTGCCGCTGCTGCTCCTCGACATCAAACTTCAGGGACTGGAAGAGGGCGTGACCGGGGTACTTGGCCAGATATTCGTTGCATGCCGCCAGCGCCTTGGGAAACTCTCGGTCCGCCAGGTATTTCCTCGCCTCCGCGTAGGAGTTGTTCATGGCGTCGTGCTCGGAGCGAACTTGGTTGTAGAAGTTCTGGTAGGTGGCGCTGCGCTCCGGCACGGCGGTATCCGGCGCACGGCGGTCGAGGTCGAGGGCGCGCTCCAGCTTGATTAGCGCTGAACTCACCTCACCTCGCTGCCAGGCGTCCACCGCCCCATTGTAGAGTTGTTCCTTCTCTTCCCTCAGTGCCAGGTACTCCGATTCCAGTCGTCCCACTTCGGCCAGCAACTGACGGGCGCGGCTTTCCGTCGGCCGGAGTTGGAGCACATTCTCCAGCGCTTGGTGGGCGTGGGTGTAAGCGTGATTGTCGATGTGTTGGCGCACCAGGCGGAACCAGTCTTCGATTTTCTCCTCGGTCCGTTTTTCCTCGATATTCCGCTTGAGGGCAAGCGCCGAGGCGTTATCGGATTCAAGTTGCAGAACTTCTTCCACTTTTTGCAGGGCCAGCGGATATTCCTTTTCCTCGAACCGTGTGCGCGCGCTCTCCAGCAGTTGCATCACGCGTTTTTGGCGGACGGCCTGGTCGAGTTGCCGGCGCAAGAGCGACATCTGCGGGTCGATGTGTCCCTCGGCGCCCAGCTCGGAAAGAATCTCGTCCGCAAACTGGTAGTCGCCTTGTTCGAACGCCTTGGTGGCTCGCTGGATACGCGGCTGGATCCTCGTTGGGTCGAAGATTTCAATCGTCTCGCCCCTTAACGCCTTCTGCATCGTCTCGGCAAACTCGCGCGCCGAGGAGAAGCGATGGTAAGGCTGCTTGGCCATCGCCTTGTGGATGACCCGGCTTATGGTCTGGCTTACTGCGGAGTTGAAATCGGAAGCTGGCGGAGGAATGTGGCTGCGAACCGCCTGAATAATCTCGTATTGGTTCCCACGGTCAAAGGGTCGACGCTGCGTCATAGTCTCGTACGCGACGACACCCAATGAGAAAATATCGGACAGAGCTGAGGGAGGCTTCATTTCGATCAGCTCGGGCGGCATGTAGAGCAGCGTGCCCTTCAATCCCTTGGTCGATTGGGCGTCGGATTTGTGGACCACGCCGAAGTCGATGATTTTTACTGAATCATCGTCCATCACGAAGATGTTGCTCGGCTTCATGTCGCGGTGGATGAGACCGCGTTCATGAGCCGCCTGCAATCCCCGGCAAGTCTGCGATATGATTTCCACCGACCGCTCGACCGTCAGCCGGTGGCTAGAGGTCTTGATGATCCTGTCCAACGTCATCCCGCTAAGCAGGGGCATGACGAAGTAAGGCAAAGGCTCGTTTGCCTCTCCGAACTCGCCCAAATCGAAGATTTCCACGATGTTCGGATGGCTGATGGAAGCTAAGGTTTCGTACTCTTTGTGAAAGAGCTCCAGCGCCTTCAAATCCGCGATGTCGAGAATGGTTTTGAGGGCCACGTCGCGCTTCACAACCGTGTCGTAGGCCTTATAGACCACGCCCATCCCGCCTTTACCGAGGACTTCGCGTATCTCGTAGCGGTTTTTGAGAATCTTGGGAACTTCTTTGGCCATGTCGGTGTCGGCAATAGGTATAGCACATTGGTTCTTCTGGAGAAAGAGCACTTTTTGAGAGCGCTAGGCCGAAGGCCCAGGGGGGCAACAGCTTCCTCGCCCCCCAACAATAGCCATGATCTTGGCGGGCCTCAAATTTGGGAACCGCTTGGTGGTTCACTACGCTGCGCGGAAGTTGAGATTCTCGAGGGGATGACCCCACATTATGGCTCCGATAAACGAAATCGCCTTGACATCTCTCAGTTTTCCGACTAATCTGACATTCTGTTCATGGGTAGCTGCCTCCATGTCGGCATGGCCGTATGTTGTTGTCAGACCACTGTGCCGACGTGTGGAGGAGTAGCCTAACGCGAAGTAAGCTGGTCTAATCCAAACCCACCGTCGGACATGCAGTTCGGCGGTGGGTTTTTTGTTTTGGAATCAAACCGCAATGAAAACCTCCAATTCACTCTGGAAAGAACACCTCGCCGGAAAGACGCCGGAGATTCTGGCCCACGAGCTTGACATCTTTGAGACCGAGCTCGAGCTGAGAAAACAGGGTAAGCTCGACGAGCGCCTGTTCGCGGAAACACGCCTTCGCAGAGGTGTTTACGGTCAACGGTACGATAACGGGCAGAGGCATGACGGGAAGAAGGTCCAGGAACTAGCCTACCCCTCCCGCGAATTGACCAAGGGTCCGAATACGTTGTGGGATGCCCCGGGCATGCAACGCATCAAGATTCCCGGTGGCGGACTCAACGCCGAGCAACTTGAGACTTTGGCGGAACTCGCCGAGGAGTATTCCGACGGAATTGCCCACGTCACAACGCGGCAGGACTTTCAGCTTCACTACGTCCACATCGACGATACTCCCACCCTGATGCGACGCCTGGCGGCAGCCAAGATCACCACCCGCGAGGCCTGTGGGAACTCGGTCCGCAATGTCACGGCTTGCCCCTATGCAGGCGTTTGCCCGGACGAAGTATTTGACGTCACCCCTTATTTCCGTGCCCTATCCAAATTCCTGCTGGGCCATCCCGACTGCCAGAATTTCGGCAGAAAATTCAAGCCGGCCTTCAGCGGTTGCTCGCAACATGCCTGCGCCCTCACGAACATGCACGACCTGGGTTTGATCGCGGTCAAGCGCAGCGAGAACGGCCAAGAAAAGCGTGGTTTTGAGATGTATGTGGGCGGCGGGCTCGGAACCGTCCCCTATCAGGCGAAATTGTTTGACGCGTTTGTTTTGCCGGAAGAGCTCCTCCCCCTGGCCCAGGCAATCGCCAGGGTATTCGCAAAGCAGGGTGAGAAGAAAAATCGCAACCGCGCCCGCATCAAGTTCCTGGTTAATGATTTGGGGGTGGAGAGGTTCAGGAAGTTGGTCCTGGAGGAGCGCGCGAAACTGCCTCCTGACCCGCGATGGACGGAATACGTGGAGGCCGCGGAACAATTCCGGGAGGAGCCGCTCCGCCCGCCCGGGCAATTACCTTCTGCGACTTCACCAGCCTTCCGGCGGTGGCTGAAAACCAATATTCGTCCGCAGAAACAAGAGGGATATGTTGTCGCGACTGTGGCGCTGCCGCTGGGCGACATCACCGCCAACCAACTGCGGGCTCTGGCGGATATCGTCCGCCGCCTTACGAAGGAAACGGTCCGGACGACGGTCGAACAAAACTTCGTCATCCGCTGGGTGAGCCAGAGCGACTTGCTGGAGCTTTACAATGCGCTCGATGCCGTGGGCTTGGCTGAGCCCGGGGCGGGAACCATTCTCGACATCACCACCTGCCCGGGGACGGATACGTGCAAACTGGGGATCTCCTCTTCGCGAGGACTGGCGGCAGAGTTGCGAAAGCGGTTGGCGGAGAAAAGTTTTCAACTCGATGAGGCGGTTCAAAACCTCCACATCAAAGTCAGCGGTTGCTTCAACAGTTGCGGACAGCATCATGTAGCCGACCTGGGCTTTTATGGGGTCAGCCGCAAGATGGGCGGATACGCGGTTCCCCACTTTCAGCTCGTTCTGGGAGGTGAGTGGACCCACAACGCAGGGTCCTTCGGTCTGCCGGTCATGGCGATTCCGTCCAAGAACATTCCCGAAGTCGTGACGCGTCTGACCGAGCGGTATGTAACCAACCGGAAGAACGGCGAGGTCTTTAGGGACTTCATCAAGCGCCTCGGCAAGGCGGAGCTGAAGAATATGCTTGAAGACCTGACCCGCCTGCCGGCGGATCAGACGGACCGCTCTTTCTTCAGCGATTGGGGCGATCCCCGCGAATTTAGCCTGGGCGACCTGGGAATTGGTGAGTGCGCCGGAGAAGTGGTCTCTTGCGTCGAGTTCGATCTCGCCACCGCCGAGCGGGAGGTCTTCGAAGCCCAGGTGGCGTTCGACAACGGCGAAACGGCACGGGCAGGGGAACTCGCGTATCAATCGATGGTTCATGCCGCCAAAGGATTGGTCAGAATTGAATTCTCTGACGTCCCGGAAGACGCGGAGCAAATCGTCCAGGAATTTCGGACGCGGTTCTACGACACGCAGAAATTCTTTGATCCTTTTGCGGGAGGAAAATTCGCTCAGTATTTCTTTGCCGCCCACCAGAGAACTAAGACGCCTCACACGCCGGAGTCGGTCCGCTACTTGATCGAAGAAGCCCAGCTCTTTATCGAAGCTTCGCACAGTTGCTACAACCGAATGGCGACACCCGTGAACGTCTAATGCAGTGGGAAACCGTCTCATGGACCTGCAGCACGTCAATGTGAAACTCCTCGTCCGAAACCCCGAGGAAGCCGACCTCGAGCCGTTGATCCCGATCTTTCATAGTTGGATTCAAGACCAGGCCTCGGAGGAGCTCTTGCTGGATGTCGCCGATTATCGGCACGTTGATGCGGGGCCGGGAGTGGTCCTGATCGGGCACCAGGCCAACTACAGCGTCGACAATACCGATAACCGCCTGGGAGTTCGTTACAATCGCAAGGCCGCGCTGGGAGGCAGTAATCAGGACCGTTTGAAGCAAGCTACGCGCTCAGCCCTTGCGGCTTGCCAACGGCTGGAATCGGAGCCGAGCCTGAACGGAAGACTCCGCTTCAATGGTCAGGAGTTGGAGGTATTCTTCAATGACCGCCTCCTGGCCCCCAACCGCGACGCGACCCGCAAAGCTGTTGAGCCTGAATTGCGGACCTTCTTCCAGGGGCTGTTTGGCGGAGGCGAATATGCGCTGCTGTACAACCGCGACCCTCGCAAGTTGTTCTCGGTGTTCGTCAAAGCATCCCGAATCTTCGCCGTGAGCGATTTGATGGATAACCTCTCCTGCGGCCTGTGCCCAAGCTGACGAACAAGCCGGCACTCTGAACTCCGTGATAGGTCGTTCTGCTCGAAAGCACGAATCTCGCCCGAACATCCCAGGACTACTGGAGGACATTTTGTCCGCCTATCGGCCCTCCTTAGCGGTAGCGCGCATTTCGCTGAGGAACCGCTGATGGTGCCGTAGCGCGATGTCGAGCTGCCCGGAGGCAGTGAGATAGCTGTGATACCACGGGTGGAGTGGGCCGACCTTCTCGACCCCCGCCCAATTCCACTCGTATTCCACTTCCTGGACATAAAGTGCCAGGCAGGCGTTGAGGTTCGTCTCATCAAGTTTCAAGGCTTTGCCCGCCCACTCCCGCGCCTGGGCGTCCGCTTCGGGGCGATGCGGCGATGAATCGCGGCACTATCGGCCTTGACCACTGAGATGGCGTAGTCTGCTTTCCTCTAGCCCCAGCCCCTGTTCTTTGCTCTTCACTGGTCAATTGTCACTGGTCACTGTTCTCTGCGCTGGAGCGTTGCATACTGGGGCTGTCAGGCGTAAATTATCAGTTGGCTACAAAGTCAAAACGGAAGTTCCGCTTAAGTGGGTTTCAAACCCAGGGAGAATCCTAGCCGTCTGGCAAGGACGACCGGGCAGCCTGCCAGCGGATCGAAGAGGAGGCGCTTTATGACGAGAAACGTTCGTTGGGTTGTACCTCTCATATTCATTGCTCTGGTTGCAGTAGCTCTGAGCGCCCAGGAAACCACACCGTCGCTCGCCGACCTTGCGCGCAAGCAGCGCGAAAAGAAAAAAGAACAGCCCCAATCCAAGGTCGT
>Ga0315281_10013632_pt1 | contig 10985 bp, 12 predicted proteins | sample YL17G07_0_MG_FD_204540 | JGI IMG/M metagenome (GOLD analysis project Ga0315281, IMG submission 204540) | Sediment microbial communities from Yellowstone Lake, YNP, Wyoming, USA - YL17G07_0 | ecosystem: Environmental > Aquatic > Freshwater > Lake > Sediment | place: USA: Wyoming | collected... | reverse complement strand
AGCCTCTGGTTGAAGAGGAACTGGTCGAACCTCCGGGTCACGGCCGCCACGGCGACGCCGGTGCCGATCATGTGGTTTCCCTGGTTTACCGGGTACTGCGCCTGCATAATGACCTGCTGGACGTTGTAGTCCGGGTTATTGACGTTGGCGACGTTCTGGCCGGTGACCTCGATGGCGGTTTGGTTCGCCAGCAAGGCCCATTTGGCCGTGTTCATCGCGCCGTAGATATTCATTTCAGTATGACCTTGTTACCACCATGCCGGAAGGCATTTTGCCTTCCACGCGTTTTCCGTTTGAGTAGGTATCCCCGTTTCCGCCGATAAGGGCATTGGAAAAACGAAGCGTTTCCTTTATCGTATTCATCGCCCGTCCGATAAGTCGGCGGTTGAATTCGTTCTTTTCCCTGATGTCCGCGGCGTATTTCAAAAGTTTTTCCCGCACCGTCATCATCCGGGCGCGTACCGGCCTGTTTTCGGCCCTGTCCGCCAGTTGGTCGATGGTGAGGGTATCCGCGTTTTCGCCGATGCTGGAGGCGATTTCCGCCAGCAGTGTTTTCCGCGCGGCATCAACCGTTTTCAGTTGCCCGGAGAGCTTTTCCTTTTCCTTCACCAGTTCGCCCGTGCGGGGCATGTCGCATCTTTGGATGGCGAGGTTTTCCTCCTCCACCGCGGCCATTAACTGTTCATAAAGGTCGGCGTTTTGCTCCAGCAGGGCTATCAGCTTGTCCGTGCGGTTCATTTGTGCGTTCCTTCTTTGGTGGCCGCCGCAATGTATGATTTGGAAAGCCGGTTGTACATTTCCTGCGCTATTCCGCTGTTTCCCTTGTCGGACATATTTTTCGACAGTTGGTCGTCCAGCATGGATTTGTATATCTCTTCGGTATTTCCACCGCCGGCATTAGCATCCTTGGGAACCGTGCGCCGCATTGCGGTAACGACCTCTTTCATGAAAAAGGATTCATATTCCTTTGAAAGGGTTTTCAGCTTCCCCAGGTCGCGCTTTTGCGCGGGGGTGGCGTCGGCCGGGATTTCGTTGAATTCCGCCTTCACACCCGCCTTGCCCGTGGCCTGCCTTTTCAGCGTGTTGTTGCCAAGGCCCGCTATAACGGTGTTCATAATATTTCCAGTTCGGCGTTCAGCGCTCCCGATGAGTGCAACGCCCTGAAGATGGACACAAGGTCCGTCGGGGATACGCCAAGGGCGTTCAGCGCCGTTACCAGCTCGTTTATGTTCGAGTTGCCTTTGATCATGTTCAGCTGTTCCTTTATGGATGGGGGAGCCGCCGGATCCTTGCGAACCCGCACCGTAATGTCGGCGAAGCTTATGGCGACGTTGCCGATTTCCACATGGTCGCCGATTATCACGGTGCCGTTTCTTTCATCAAGCACCACTTTCGCGGCCATGTCGCTTTTTACGTCCAGCAGTTCCACTTCGGATATGAAGCTGAACGGGTTGGCGGCGTATTTGGGAGGCACTATCATCTCAATCGTGCCGCCATCCAGTCCCCGCGCGGTTTGCGTGCCGTATTTCTGGTTGATGACTCCCACTACCGAGGAGGCGGTGGCGAAGTCCGGCTTATCCAGCAACAGCGTGAACTGCGATTTTCCCGCGAATTCGTTCGGGATTTCCTTTTCGATTATCGCCCCGTTGGGGATGTTCCCCTGGGTGGGGATTGACTCGAAAGTCTCTTTCTTTTTGTTGAGTATTTTCCGTGAAACCGGCAGGGTTCCCTGAGCCACGGCGTAGATATCGCCGTTTGCCGCCTTCATGGGCGTCAGAAGCAGGGTGCCCCCTTCAAGGCTTCTGGCGTCGCCCAGCGAGGAAACGGAAATGTCCAATTTTTGTCCCGGTTTCGCGAACGGAGGCAGGTTTGCCGTTACCATCACCGCCGCCACGTTTTCCACTCTCAGGTCGCGTAGAAAGCGGGTCTGCGAGGTGCCGACCAGCGGGCCGCTAAGCTGGGTTACATCGATGGTTGTGCCGAGCCGTTTAAGCATGGCGACAAGCGATTGCGCGGTGAATGGGGTGTTGGAGGCCTTGTCGCCGGTATTCTTCAGGCCGACCATCAGGCCGTAGCCAATCAGCTGGTTCTGCCGCATTCCCTGCACCGACGACACGTCTTTTATCCGCGTGGCGAAAGATGTGGAGGGAACCATCAGCGCGACAACCATTGCCGCCGCCAGTACCTTTGCAATTATTCTGTTCATCTACGTCTCCTTAAAACGGCCAAATGGAGTGCATCAGCCTGCCCATCCAGCCGCTACGGTTGCTGTCGTTGAGGTCACCCACGCCGTCATACACAATGTCGGCATTCGCTATCTTGGTCGATACGATTGTATTGTCGAAATTCACGTCTTCGGCCCGGACGATACCCGCCACCGATACGTACTGGTCTTCGTTGTTTATCCTCAGTTTGCGTCTTCCGTATATCTTCATGGTGCCGTTGGGATAGGCCTCCACGATCATTGCGGAGATGGTGGCGGTAAGCGCATCCGACCGGGAGTTGTCGCCCGCTCCGGAAAAGCTTTCGCCTCCGCCAATGGCGATGTTCGTGGGTACGCCCCCCGTGTTGATGGCGAGGGAGTTGTTTGATTTGCGGTCGGTTCGGACGCCGGTCTTGTTGGCGGCGGTGGTTTTTTCCACCAGTTGCACCACCACAAGGTCGCCCGTGCGCAACGCCTTGTTATCCGAGAAAAACGCGTTTTTCGTGTTTTCTCCCGGCCACAACGACCCTTCGGTGTTTGTGGCCTTCACCGGTTCGGCCTCCGGTATTACCGGTTCGGGGATTGTTTTGCCAGCGCATGCGGAGGTCAAGAGGATGACCAGCGCCACGGCTACAGCTTTAAAATTAATGTTCATTCTTCCGCCTCCTTGTCAAAACATCCCGGCCCAAAGGCCATTGTCGTTAAAACGAAACTTCCACCGTGCCGCCGTCCACAACTTTTGCGTAAAGTTTTTTGTTGGAACGGACATTCACCACCGGTATCATCTCGCCTATCGTCCCGTCTTTTTTCGCTATGCCGCGCGCCGTAAGCTTTATGCTTTCGGATGCGGCGACTATCATCACGAGGTCGCCCGCCTTCACGTCCATCGCCCTGGAAAGGTTCGATTTCAAAATCGCCTTGCCGGGAAAGATGTTCCGTTCGGCTACCTGTCCAACAGTAGTTGCAATTTGTGTGCACAATTCGAAAATCGGGGAATCAATACGCTTTTTTTCCATTTCAACCATATCCTGCGAAATCGCCGTTCCCCGCGCGATCCGTTCTTTTGCCACAACTACCTGGGCAAACATCTCAACCTTGCAATTGACCGACATCCGATTGATAATTCGCCCGTTTTTTGAGAATTCGACAATAAGGGTAAGCGCTTCCCCGCCTTTCGACGATCTTTGGGGGACTACCAGGAAGCTATCGAAATCATTCGGTAAAGTTTCGTTAATATTCCAGCTAATGTCCGCAATCCGCCATTCCGATATGTCTTCAGTAAGCTGGGAAGAGACATACTCTTCCGCGGCTTTTTTGAGGAAAACGGCAGTTTGTTCATTTTCGGCGGCAACTTTTGCCTCCTTGGCGCCTACGGTTTTATGGGTCGCCGTGGGCGGGGGATTTGCCGAGGCGGCTAATGCCGCCCCCGCCGTAACCATCACAAGGGTAATGGCAATAACCGCTATTCCCGTAATTTTATTCATGGTTGTTACCTCTTCGTGTTATTCGCTGTTTGCATCATCTCGTCCGAGGTGGTGATGGCTTTTGAGTTCATTTCGTAGGCCCGCTGGGCCAGTATCATGTTCGTCAGTTCCTCGACCACGTTCACGTTGGAAGTTTCAATCGAGCCTTGTTGCACAAGCCCCAGTTCCATGGACCCGGGGTTTCCCAGTGCGGGAGTGCCGCTGGCGGCGGTTTCCTTGTAAAGGCCGCGTCCCATTGATATGAGGCCGGCCGGGTTGATGAAATTCGCCAGGTCGATCTGCCCCACAACCGTTGCGGTCACATTCCCCGGCCTGAGCACGGAGAGTGCGCCCGTATTGCTGATGGAAATGGACATGGCATCATTCGGGATGGTGATGGGCGGCTCCAACGGCTCGCCGTCGGCGGAGACCATTTGTCCCGCGTTATCCAGTTTGAATGTGCCGGTGCGGGTGTATGCGGTGGTGCCATCCGGCTGGAGAACCTGGAAAAACCCTTTGCCCTGAATGGCAAGGTCAAGTTCGTTGTTGGTCTGCTGGAAATCCCCCTGCTGGAAATTCTTCGACACGGCGGAAAGTTTCGATCCCATGCCTATCTGGATGCCGGTCGGTATCTGCGTGCCCTGCGGCGTTTCGGTGCCGGGCATGCGCAGTGTCTGGTACAGGAGATCCTGGAACTCCGCCCTGCTACGCTTGAATCCCTGGGTGCTTACGTTCGCCAGGTTGTTGGAAATCACGTTAATGTTTTCCTGCATTGCGCCCATTCCGGTGGCGGCGGTGAACAGCGACTTGATCATATTTTTATCTCCTTCTTATTTCCGTTACGGTCTGGCAACATCGTTTATTAGTTTTTGTGTCATATCGTCGTGTGAGTGTATGGATTTCTGGAACGCCTCGTAGGTGCGCATGGCGGTAATCATGCGGGTCATTTCAACCACCGGGTTGATGTTCGATCCCTCCAGATACCCCTGCTTCACCAGCGCCGCGGAGGCCTGCGCCTGTTTGGGGTCGTCGGCTATGTAAAGCCCGTTCCCCATCTTTTTGAGCATGGATTTGTCGGGGAACGCCACGACTTTTATTTTTCCCACGATCTCTTGCGCGTCCGTGGTTATCGTTCCGTCTTCCTGTATGGAAAATTTGTCGGTATTGATGTTAAGCGGGGCATTCCTTTCGTCCAGCACCGGATATCCGTCGGACGTGACCAGCACTCCCTCGGAATTGATTTTAAAATTGCCGCCGCGGGTATACCGTTCCCCATCCGGCGTTTTGACCGCCAGTACTCCGTCCCCGTCCAGCGCGATGTCGAACGGACTGGAGGTGGCTTGTAGCGCCCCTTGCGAAAAGTCGGTGTAGCCCTGGGAGCCCATCATATAGGTGCTGTCTTCCGCTCCCTTGGTGAAGAACCCTTTCTTTATCTCTTCCGGTGTGGGGATACTCACCTGCTGGTTGAGCGATTTCTGCATGTAAGTAGAGAACATAAGGCGGTCGCCCTTGTAGCCGTGAGTGTTCATGTTGGCAAGATTGTTGGAAATCATGTCCATGACGTGTTCTTGCGCCAGACTCGCACTTGCCGTTACGTATATGCCTTTATCCAAAATATCCTCCTGTCAAAAATCCATCTCTACACCTTAGTTATCCAAAAGCTGTGCCATAACCGATGATAAGGGAGGCTCCGAAAGGGGAATATCTGTATATATTCTTATTGTTCAATCAGTTATGTGATTTATCTTCAGTCTTTTTCTTTTTTGCGGGCTGAATGCCGGGCGTCATAAAATTGGCTGTAAGGCAGATTCTTCCGTTAGCGCGTCAAGGGAAGCCAGTTCACCAGCATGGAGTTTACCGATGTTTTAAAGGGCGCGGGGGTGCGGATTTCCATGGATGAATCCGCCACGCCGGGAAAACCATGCTCCGCCTATCAGAAGAGGTTTTACGAACATTCTTCAACGGCTCAAGAGGGAAAATCCCACTTCCAACACCAGCTTAGCCGGAGATTGAGGCCCATTGAGGCCATTGTTCTACCAGCCTTTGCGTTTCATCTCTCCCCAGCCTCCGCGCTTGCCGCGAAGGAATTGCCAGAATCCAAGCACGCGCCACCACGAATTGATTTGCCGGTACCCGAAGTTTTCCGCCACCGAGAAAAAAAACAGGAGCAGGAGGCTCGACGGTTTTTTGTACATTTTGAACGACATCTCCTCCACCAGCAGGGAATTGACCGATAACAGGACGCCAAGCCCGATGGCGATAAAAATAAACGAGAAGAACGCCGCCGCGGAAATTACGCCCAGATAAAAACCGACGAAGGTGAACAGGTAGCCGACCATTTCCACCACCGAGCCAAGCAATTCAAAAAGCACCATAAAGGGGAACGCAAACCACCCCACCACGCCGCCGTTGCGGCTGAACGCCAGTTCCCTGTTGAGGAGCAGGCTTTCGGCCAGGCCGCGTTGCCAGCGTATCCGCTGGTTCCGCAGGGTTTCCAGGTTTTCCGGCACCTCCGTCCAGCAGATGGGATCCGGTATGAACGTGATGCTGTACCGTTTCCTTTTTTTCCGCATCAACCGGTGCAGGCGCACTATCAGTTCCATATCCTCCCCCACCGTTTCGGGGTTATACCCGCCCGCCTCGATGACGGCATCCTTGCGGTACAGGCCGAACGCGCCGGAAATAATCATCAGGGAGTTCAGTTCCGACCAGCCGAGCCGCCCGATAAGGTATGCCCGCAGGTATTCGATTATCTGGAAAAGCGCAATCGGGTTTTTGGGAAGGCCGGATTCCACCAAGTAGCCGCCGCTTACCACGCAACCGTTTACCGCGCGCACCGAGCCACCGCTGGCTATCACATACGGGTCTTCAAGGAACGGCTGAACCACTTTTGTCAGGCTGTCGCGCTGAAGGATGGAATCGGCGTCGACGCTACAGAAAATCGGATAGTGCGACGCGTTGATGCCCGCGTTCAGCGCGTCGGCCTTGCCGCCGTTTTCCTTGTCGATAACGCGGATGACCGGATATGCCTTGGAGATGTACATCCCCAGTATCGGCTTGCCCGGAATCCGCTTTCGCACCGTCTCCGGAACCAGCACCAGCGAAAAATCATTTTTCAGGGCCTCCAGCGTGCGGTCTTTCGAGCCGTCGTTGATGATGATGATTTCATACTCCGGATAGTTGATTTGCAACAGCGAACGGATGGAGGCCGAAATGGTGGTTTCCTCGTTATACGCGGGAACAAGGAGGCTGACCGGCGGCTCCAGCCGCGAAGACTGTTTTTCTATGCCCAAGATAACCTCCCGTTGCATATAGCGGTAAATGCTGATGAGCGCTATGCAGTTCAGCGTCAGATAGCCGAGATTGACCACGATGAAGTACAAAATAAAAAACCACTGCGCCACCGGGATAAGGGAATAGTAATTGACGGTCATATCCCGGTCTCCGCGATGACGTGATCGAGGATATCCTTGGCGAACCGGTCGGTTTGCGCGTTCCTGAAGCTGTCCAGTTCGTCTTTCCCCATCGCCGGCATTCCGACGATGGCCTTTGCCGCGCGGTATCGCACCCACCATTCCCTGTCCGCCAGCATCCGCGCAAGGTTTTCGATGTCCCCCCGGCCGCCGATCCGTCCCAGCGCGCTCACCGCCTGAAGGCGGATGTACCATGTTTCATGATCCAGATATTGCCGTGCCAGGTCGAGCAGGCGCGGGTCTTTCATCATCTGGAGGCAGGAGGCAATCGTCTCGTCCGATGTGCCGTGCATGAGCCAGTGGCGCACGATTTCGGTGGAGGTCTCTTCATCCGCGGAGCCGAGCAGGCGTATAACATTTGGCGCCCGCGCCTCATCCGATTCAAGCGCGACTTTTTTTAGCGTTGCCGAAACGGCCTCTTTGCCCGCTTCGCGCAGAAGGCGGTCGCAGGCGGAAAGGGGCCAATCGGCGCGGGAAAGGAACATCGGCAACAAAATCCGCACGGCGTGCGGCGCATCAATATAAATCATTGCCGTCGCGGCCGCCATCGACAGCACGGTATTTTCCGACAGCGCCTCTTCCCGCAGGAGTTCGAAGGCGGCTGGTTCCTTCATGAACCCCAGGGCGTAGGCCGCCGTTATCTTCCGGGTCATTTCCCCTTTTTGCAGGGAATCCAGCGCGAACCGGCGCATCCCAGTCGCATCGGCCAGGGCATTCAGCCGCGCTTTTTCCTCCCCCTTCACGAGGGAATGGTAGTGGTTGAAGAGGATAAGGAAATACAGGTTTTCAGAGCCTCGGAGCGGCGGGATTATCTCCGGTTCTTGAAACAAACCCCGCACGAAAATGGGACGCCACACCGCGAGGAACCGTTGCCGCCGCCGTTCTTTGCGGGAAAATATCGTCCGTATCGTCAGGATTCCCGCCAGCATGACCAGAGTCAACGCAAGCGATGCCGCGCCCACCCACAGGGCAAGCCTGATTATAAGTTCAGAATGTTCGCCGGATGCCAATCGAAACCCAGTTTCTAGTGTAATACGGCGATTGACGGTGGGTTCCAGTTTCGAAAGCAAGCGCCCAATCGCGCGCTAGCCAATGCCTGCAGACGATGGAATATTCCTCAATATCGGATATCAGCGTACCGGACGCGCCGTCGTTTTCGGCCTCCCGCCCGGTTGCGTACCCGATCCCCGCGAAACTCCTGTCGTCGTAAAACCAGTCCATCCGGAATGCGTGGCTGGACACGGAACCGGCGTTATCCACATGGACGGGATAGTATGTGTACGCCCCGCGAAAATTTCCCGCGTATTTTTCAATGCGGAATACGCCCATATCGACGCGGGAGAGGTCGTACTCCGTCCGTTTGTATCCTGCGGCAAGCCCCCATCCCCGCACCGTCGTTTCCACCCCGGCCACCGCCGCCCAGCGGGGAAGCACCTGATGAGTGGGGGAACAGTTCGCTTCCACCGTAAAAGAGACGGTATCCGTAACCGGATGAAAAACGCCGGCAATATATTCATCATCCACCAGCGAAAAACGCTCCGTCTGACGCGCCGCGACGTATACCAGTTCACCCCCCGCGAATGTATTCTGGAGCCGTAGCGAGGCGTCGCGCCAATCCTTGTACCCCTTGTCCAGCCACTCGTGCCGGTAATTTGCCTCGGCCTCCGTTTCGGCGAACGCGGGAACGGCGAAGAAAAGCGTTAGCGCCAACGCCGCTAAAGCGCCGCGAACCGTCTTCACCTTTGCCGCAGAAGACGCCGGATGCGCGCCAGGAGTTCTCCGGTGTCGAAAGGTTTCACCAGATAGTCGTCGGCGCCGGTTTCAAAGCCGCGCAGGACGTCGGCGTGCCCCCCCTTGGCGGTAAGCATGATGACCGGCACGGAAGACCAGCCCGGACTCTCCGACTTCCTGATTTTTTGCAACAGGCTGAAGCCATCCACATACGGCAACATCACATCCAATATTATGATGCCGGGCGGCGGCGCGGATTCGATGGCCTTCTCCGCCTCGCGCCCGTCGATTGCCGTGGCAACCTCGTACCCCTCGCGTTCCAGCATGAACTTTACAATGCTCACGATATCTTCGCTGTCTTCAATCAGCAGTACGGTCTTGCGAACCGCAACGGCGCCGTGGTTGTTCATCCGGTTATACCTGCAATATCCTCATGTTTCATGCGGGACTCCATCGCTTGTCAGTTTTTGTCGGTGCTGTCCTTATCCGCTTGCTTTTCCGCCTGTATCTCCGCGTCATAATCGGTGTTTTTTACCGACAATATTTTAAACCCGCCCGTACCGGCGGCGATAAACACCATGTCGTTGCGGTATTTGACGTCGTTCGCGCTTTGTTTCAGGCCCAGGTCAAGGCGGCCAAGGACGGTGACGCTTTTCGGCGCCGATTCGATCTTGGCGTCCAGTTTCCCCACATAAATCCCCGCCTCGCCGTTGGCTATAAACAGGAGGTTTTTATAGGCGGAAACGGAATTGCTCACAGTCACTTCCGCCGCAAGGCCGCTGACCGATGGCGCCGCAAGGGAAAAAACGGTTGCTCCGGTTGCAAGGTTCACCATTTTCACCCCGCCGTCGTTGAGGGCCGCAATCGCAAGGTCGCCCACCACCGTCACCACCGATTTCGATTCGGCTATGGTGGCGCCACGGGTGGTCACCGTTTTGGCGGTTACTCCGTTTTGCACCACGGCTACCGCGGCGGTTTGCCCGCCGGTTCCTCCGTATAGCGCGGCATGGGAACCGGAGCCGTAAAAGGCGGCGGATCGCGCATCCGTAAACGCGGTGCGGTATGTGCGAGAAGACAGGTTGCGGTTAAGGACGCTCAACCCGCCGGTGCTCCCGTCGGTGGCGATGACCTGGGAGTCGGAACAGCTTACCGAGTTTGCCGCATAACTTTCCAGCACCACTTCGGTAACTGCGGTTGATGAGAATTTCATGCTGGAATCCAGCGTCACTTTTCCCAGCGCCGCGCCATGCGTGGCCCCCGTGCCGTATGTTACCGGTGTTTCCGCGTCCGCCAATGCGGGGGATGCCAAGGCCAGGTACAGGTCGCTCCCGCACACGGTGACGGCATTCACATCGCGGGAGGCAAACACCACCTCCGAAATAACGGTGGGAGTGCCGCCACTATCAAATTGAATCACCTGCACGGCGCCCTTGGCGGGTGTACCCGGCGCGTTATAGCTTACAAAGGCGTAATCGCCACGGATGGAGACGCCGGTCGCGCCCAGCGTTATGCCGTCCACCACCGGGGCGTTCACGGCTCCCACCAGCGTGAAGGTTTCCTTCGCCGCCGCCATCTTTGGCGCCAAGGCGGGGGATGGTGCGGCATATTGGACGGTAAGGGTAGCGGATACATCCAGCGGAACCGCGGTTTTCTTCGCCGCTATCCGGGAGGAAAGGCTTGCCGTGCCCGTTACCGTTACGGCGCTGGAAGTGGTAACGGAGGTCTGCGTCGGCCCCGACGAATCAACAGGTGTGGCGGGGGACGATGAACCGCAGGAAACAGAAGTAAATACGGCCAAAAAAAGTGCCGAAAATAGCTTGTGCCGCTGTTTCATTCCGTGACATTATAACAGGATTGATATCCCCTCGTTAAAGAGAAAAATCCGGCTATGGTTGCCTTCCCGCTTGAGTGAGTATGTTACAAGACAATTCGAATTGGGAAAACAGGGCGAGAAGGGTGTGCTTTGCGTGATTTTGGTATGGTAACTGCCCCTTTCCTTCATGTGGTTGCTCATGTGCGCTCAAAGGGACAACCAAACCGGCCATGGAGCAACTTGACCACGCGGGGACATATCCATAGAGAGGTGGACCCCAAAATTCGGACAGTCTGTTAAGG
>Ga0315281_10013631_pt1 | contig 10987 bp, 10 predicted proteins | sample YL17G07_0_MG_FD_204540 | JGI IMG/M metagenome (GOLD analysis project Ga0315281, IMG submission 204540) | Sediment microbial communities from Yellowstone Lake, YNP, Wyoming, USA - YL17G07_0 | ecosystem: Environmental > Aquatic > Freshwater > Lake > Sediment | place: USA: Wyoming | collected... | reverse complement strand
GGCCGTCTTCGAACACGGCGGAGGCCGACGTGGGCGCGGATGCGAGCGCAGGACCCATGCCGACCCGAGATGCGTAAACTGTGCCGTTCGCGCGGCACACATGTCAGGCTGTTTTTTTCCGCGATCGGCAAAAGGCACTTACAGATCGGGCGCGGTAGACACGAAATGGTCTGACAGATACGGCGTGGTCTCCCGTGCGACGCCGCGCCGTTGCCGAAACAACCGACGCTCGGCCGAAGCGCATGGAACGGGTGGCCGACACATGCACCAGCCTGTGGGTGGACGCATTCCTGCGGACAGACAGGCTGACGCCTGCTTCCGCGTCCGGCCCAGAGCGCGCGACCGACCTCAGGCGAAGGGATCGTGATTCGCGGGCGTCCCCAAGGCGGACAACGGGCAATGGACGCGATCGGCTCGGCCACGTCGATGGCGCGGTCCCGTTCGTGAGAAAGGCGGAAAGGTCGACACGTTCAGCGGTGGAAGCGCTCGCGGCGCGACGCCATCTCCGTCACGCCGACCTCGAGCGCGTGCACGAGAGCGATCTCCTGTTTGTCCGGCGCGATGGTCCTCAGATACGCGACGATGGCCGGGCGCTCGATGCTGAGATCGTGAATGCGCATCGATGTCTCGAGCACTTCAACCGGGCGTTCGCTGTCCATACCAGCCCTTTCGCAATGGCGGTGCCAGCGGGATGACGAGCAATTCCGTCCGGTTTCCCACAGGGTGGTTCGAAACAGCACACTCGGATCACGAAATTCGCCGCCGCAGGCGGGCGACAAGCGCGGCGATATCGTCCGGCAGCGGGACTTCGAACGACATCTCACGATCGCCGACCGGGTGGCGGAACGTCAAGCGATGCGCGTGCAGCGCCTGCCGGGGAAACGCGACGGGGCGAAGGTCGTCAGGGCCAAAAATGTACCGCCGCTCGCCGACAAGCGTGTGCCCGCGCAGCCGCGCCTGGATGCGGATCTGGTTCCGCTTGCCGGTCACGAGCGTCACTTCGATCAACGACGCGCCGGCCAGCGGTTCAATCGTGCGGTAGTGGCTGATGGCTTCCTTGCCCTGCGGATCGCGCGGCGACGTTTCTTTCTGAATCAGGGCCTTCAGATCCCAGACGAGATGGTCGTGCCACGTTCCCTCCGGCGGCGAGGGATGCCCGTAGACGACCGCCTGATAGACACGCTCGGGCTGGCGACGCTTGAACTGTTCCTTCAGCGTGTCCTGCGCTGCCTCCGTTTTCGCGAACAGCACGAGGCCGGACGTATCGCGATCGATCCGGTGGACGACGAACGGCCGCCGGCGGGCGCGCTGGCGCAGATAGATCTTCAGATCCTCGAACACCGACGGCGCATCGCTGCGGCGCTCCAGCGGCAGCGGCACCGCGAGAAGACCTGCCGGCTTGTTCAACACGATGATCGCGTCGTCCTCATAGACGATCGGCAGATCGCAAAGGTCGCCGAGGGTCGATCGGCGCTTCGCGCTTCCCGGCCGGTCCGCCCACAAACGGACGACGACGCCCAAGGCCACGCGAGCGGCCGCATCGGCCAGCGTCATCTCGCGATCGTTGACGAAGACCTTGCCGCGCCCGAGCGCGGCAGCGGCGCGGGCACGCGACCCGGCGCGACCCGGCGCGGCCAGATACTTGTCGAGGCGGAGCCCAACGTCTTCGCTCGCGACCGTCCATTGCGGCATGCACTTCATGATACGTGCGCGGCGCCCGCCGTGCCGGCGAGTACAATTCGATCGATGTCTGCGGCCGATGAACGCGACGGTAGCCGTGTCGTGCGCGGGCGCATGAGCCGTCTCGTGCTGATCGCGCTGTGCGCGTCGGCGGCTGCGTGCTCGAAGGCGGATGCGCCGCCGGCGACCGCGGTCACATCGCCGCCGGCCGCCGCGCCGGCCGGCGCGTTCGCCGCCAGCGGAACGGTGGTGGGGAACGGACCGGCGCCCAGTTCTGCCGGCGCTGTCGTCGTCGTGCTCGAGCCAAAGAGCGCGCGGACGTTCGCGACGCAGAGCGACAAACCGGTGATGGATCAGGCAGGGCTGATGTTCGGACCGGAGCTGCTGCTGGTACGAACCGGGCAGCCCGTTGAGTTCCGCAATAGCGACGACACGCTGCACAACGTGCGCGTGAGCCACGAAGAGACGCGCACGTCGGCCTTCAACGTCGCGATTCCGACCGGCGAGGCCTACACGTACACATTCGAGCGCGACGGTTTCTATCGCGTCGGCTGCGACATCCATCCGGCGATGGCGGCGTCGATCTTCGCGGCGGCCACGCCGTACACGACGCTCGCCGACAGCGGAGGCGCCTTCACATTCGCGGACGTGCCAGCCGGGGCATGGACCATCACGATTTACGCCGGCGGGAAGCGTCTGCACAAGGACGTCGAGGTCACCGGCGGGGTGACAAGCGTCAGGGTCGAATAACATCCCGCAGGGCTGAGAGCGTGTGAAGAAATCGCGCTACGCCGCCGCTGCGCGTGGCGTCCGGCTTCAGCCGGACCAGATAGGTCCGCCTAAAGGCGGACACCACGGCGATTTCTTCACAGGCTCTGAGGCCCTGCGCCACGTGCGGTCGGCGAAGTCCGTGCGCCACGTGCGGTCGGCGAAGCCCTGCGCCGCACACCCGTTACGGCTGGTGCGGCCGCTTGAGCAGCAGCGTGACGCCGTCGGGTTTCACAAACGCGATCCCCGTCGTCTCCCAGCCCGCCATTCCAGGGCCGATGAGCGCGCTGACTGGATCCTGACCGTCTTTGAGCGTAATCCGGTGGTAGTCCCACGTCTGCTGCACCAGTCGCGCGGGGATCGCCTCGGCAGCCTGCGAACTTTGCCCGTTGACGATGCGGACGCGCAGCGGCGTGTCGAGCGTCGACTCCTGGAGGCTGATGGGGACGGCTTCACCACGGCCGCGGTTCTGGATCCAGACGCGGGCCTGCGTCATCTGCCCCGGCTGCGCCGTCTGCTCGGGCGCGGCACTGATCGAGGTGCCCGCGACGATCAACGCGTACGCGAACGCACGGGCGATCCACTCAACTCGCATGTGATTCTCCGATCAGGCCACGCGGCCCCGTTCAGCGTTTCCAGTCAAGCGCCGCCGACTGGCCGGCGACGTAGAGCGATGTATTCCACTCTTGGACGAAGAACCACCAGGAAAAGACTCCGGGAGGCGGCGCGGGCAGCGTCGGCGGCGTCTCGAGGTCCGAGACTGGACCCGCGTCGATCCGGAATCCCTGCGCGTTCGGCCGGACCACGATGTCGGGCGGCGCGATGACGCACCAGGCCAGCCCCGAGATGCGGACGCGTCCGGGCTTGTGGTGCTCGCGCTCCACTTGCGTCCGGCCGTCGGGCGAACCCACCCAGAGGTTCAGGTCGAGTGCGAGCGTCGCTTTGGCGTAGTCCACCGCGAATCGCAGCAGATACGCATCGTGGAACCCGTTGGGGAGTTGGCGGTCGACGTCTGTCAGCGTCATCCCCGCATGCTATCGGAAATACGCGGGCAGATCTTTTTTCGTGTCATCGTCCGTCACGCGCGTCTCGCTGGCGCGATCGACGAGCATGGCGTTACCCAGGTGCCGCAGCGGTCCGTGATGGCCCGTCACGTAGTAGCCGGCCCACCGTTGGTCGAACGGGCTGCGATGATCCGATGTGTAGCTGCCGGGAGCCGTCGGCGCACAGGACAATCTGATGGCAGGTGCGGGCGGCCTACGTTAAACCCTGCGCAGGCTGCGCGGTCTAATCTGCCATGACCACCCGACGACCGGCTGATGACGTCACGCCCGTTGCGACGAACGTCTCGCAACGCGTGCGCCTCCTGGCCACAAGCGTCCGCGTCTCGGACCTGTGCATCACGCAACCGGGCGTCGTCGCCTACTTGCGAAGGATGGCGCCGGACAAGATCGAGCTCGCCCTGGTCCATGCGCTCGACGTCGACGTGGGCGAACTCGCCAGGCGACGACCAGGGTAGACAGGACGGCTCTAGTAAAAATCGTGGGCGTCGAAGTCGATGTTCGCGCCTTTCATTCCCTGCACCTGCTCGGCGCGCACGGACGTGACACCGTCCTGATTCTGCAGCACGCCGTCCACGATCAGGAACGGTTCCTCGACGATGACGAGGCGATCGCGCGCGAAGAGATCGGGGCGGACGATGATGTTGGCGATGCCGGTTTCGTCCTCGAGCGTGAGGAACACGAAGCCTTTCGCGGTGCCGGGGCGCTGGCGCGTGATGACCATGCCGGCGATGCGGACGCGGCGCCCCTGGCGCGCGGTGTGCAGATCGGTCGCGCGCAGGATGCCGCGCATCGCCAGCTCCTCGCGCCGCAGCGCCATCGGATGACGGCCGGCGGTGAGCCCCATCCCCGCGTAGTCGGCCACCAGACGCTCGGCTTCGGTCATCGGCTTCAGCGGACACTCGGCCTCCGTCTCACGATCGGAAGAAACCGCGGAGTTCGCAAAGCTCGCGGAGAAATCCTTTTCAAAAAGAATCTCAGCGGTCTCTGCGTTCTCCGCGGTTTTTTCTGTGAACAGCTCGCCTGACGGCCGGATGGCCCGTTCGGCCTGCCACAGCGCGGAGCGGCGGTCGTAGCCGAACGCGTTGAGCGCGCCGACGTCGGCGAGGGTCACGAGCTCGTCACGGCGAAGGCCCGCACGAGCGATCAGATCGTCGAGCGATCGAAAACGTGGAGCGCGATGACGAGGGGTCCAGTCGTGCGAGCAGTTGTTGCAGAACGAGCGCCGCTCGTCGACGCGTTCGAGCATCGAGGGATCGTCGCAGCCGCATTTAGGACACGCAGGGCTGAAGCCCTGCGCCACATTCGACTGCCGGCTGCCGACTGCTGACTGCCGACTGATGACTGCTGACTGACGACTGGCGACTGACGACTGATGACTGGCGATCGCCCTCCCCACCTGCTCGCGTAAGCCGGTGATGTAGCGCAGGCCGAGGCGGATGGCGCCGTCGGCTTCAACCGTGCAGTCCCAGTCCGAGATTTGCACGTCGACCGGATGAAACCTGACGCCGCGGCGCTGCGCGTCCTTCACGAGCGTCGACGGGTGATAGAACCCCATCGGCTGGTTGTTGAGCAGCGCCGTATAGAACGCCGCCGGGTAGTGCACCTTGAGATACGCGCTCGCGTAGGCCAGCAGCGCGAAGCTGGCCGCGTGCGATTCCGGAAACCCGTACAGCGCGAACGAGGCGATCGACGTGATGATCTGCTGCGCCGCGTCGCCGGTGATGCCGTTGCGCGCCATCCCCTCGCGCAGAGCCACCTCGATCGGCTTCATCCGTTTCTCGGATCGCTTGAAGCCCATCGCGCGGCGCAGCTCTTCCGCCTGCCCGCCGGTGAAGCCGGCGGCGACCATCGCGATCCGCAGCAGCTGCTCCTGGAACAGCGGGACGCCGAGCGTCCGCGCGAGAATCGGCTCGAGCGACGGGTGCGCGTACTGCACCGGCTCGCGCCCCGCGCGGCGGTTCAGATACGGATGCACCATCTGGCCGACGATCGGGCCCGGCCGGATGATCGCCACCTCCACGACGAGGTCGTAAAACACCTTCGGTTTGAGGCGCGGCAGCGTGGCCATCTGCGCGCGCGACTCGACCTGGAACACGCCGATGGTGTCGGCCTCGCACAGCATCTTGTACACCGCAGGATCGTCGGGCGGCAGGTGCGCGAGGTCGACGACGACACGACGGTTGAACGCAGAACTCGCAGAAACCGCAGAGAACGTCTTTTTCAAAGAATGCTCTGCGTGTTCAGCGGGTTCTGCGTTGATCGGTGTGTCACCGTTGACGAGCGCGAGCGAGTCCTGGATTACCGCCATCATGCCGAGGCCGAGCAGATCGACTTTCACAATCCCCATGTCCGCGCAGTCGTCCTTGTCCCACTGCACGACGACGCGGCCTGGCATGCTCGCGTTTTCGAGCGGCACGCACGCGTCGAGGTGTCCCTGGCAGATCACCATGCCGCCGGAGTGTTGTCCGAGATGCCGCGGCAGATCCTGCATCTCGTCCCACAACTGTGCGAACAGGCGGACGCGCGACGCGTTCTGGTCGAGGCCGACCGCCGACAACTGGTGCGGCAGGGCGTCGCCGGGATCGGTGAACTCGAAGTTGTTCATCACTTTTGCGAGCCGGTCGACCTGTGCCGGATCGAAGCCGAGGGCCTTCCCCACCTCGCGCGCCGCGCTGCGCCCGCGGTACGTGATCACGTTGGCCGTCATCGCCGCGCCGAGCCGCCCGTATTTGTCGTACACGTACTGGATCACCCGTTCGCGCCGGTCGCCGCTCGGCAGGTCGAGGTCGATGTCGGGCCACTCACCGCGCTCCTCCGACAGAAACCGCTCGAACAGCAGATCCATGCCGACCGGATCGACCGCGGTGATCCCGAGGCTGTAGCAGACCGCGCTGTTGGCCGCCGACCCGCGCCCCTGCGCGAGGATGTCGTGCTGCCGGCAGAAATTGACGATGTCCCAGACGATGAGGAAGTAGCCGGCGAGCTGGAGCTTCTCGATGAGATCGAGCTCGCGCGCGATCTGCGCGCGGGCGCGGTCGTGGTACGGCTGGTACCGCCCGCGTGCGCCGGCGTCGGTGATGTGGCGCAGAAACGAGCTCTGCGTCTCGCCGGGCGGCACCGGATAATCCGGAAACCGGTAGCCGAGATCCGCCATCGTGTACTGCAGGCGATCGGCGAGCTCGCCCGTGCGCGCGACCGCGCCCGGATGATCGCGAAATAGCGCCGCCATGTCGGCCTGCGACTTCAGATACCGTTCGGCGTTCGGCGCAAGGCGGCGCCCGGCCGTCGCGAGATCGGTATGATGGTGAATGCAGGTGAGGACGTCGAACAGCGGCCGCGCCGCGGGCGTGGCGAAGCGGACGCCGTTGGTCGCCAGCGTCGGCACGCGGAACGCCGCCGCGAGGCTGACGAGCGCGTCGGTGTCGCGCTCCTCGTCGCGGCGGAGATGCCGCTGCAGCTCGACGTACACCTGATCGCGGCCGAAAGACGCGACGAGGCGATCGAGCAGGCCGCCGACGCCATGCCGCCGGCCGTCGAGCCCGGCACGGCCGACGAGCGCCACGAGCCCGGCGGTGCAGCCGTCCAGTTCGTCGAGCGTCAGCGCCCCCTCGCCTTTCGGCGCACGCAGCTTCATGCGCGTCACCAGCTTGCACAGGTTGCGATAGCCCTCGGCGCTCTCGCACAACACCGGCAACGTAAACCGCTCGGCGACATTCAACGCAGAACCCGCAGAACCCGCTGAACACTCTTGGATCTGCGTGTTCCGCGCGTTCTGCGTCGATCGTCGTGGCGTGGCGTGGCCGTCGATCGTGATCTCGCTGCCGATAATCGGCCGGATCCCGGCGGCGCGCGCGGCTTTGTGAAACCGCGGGGCGCCGTAGACGCCGTCGCGATCGAGCAGCGCGAGCGCCGGATACCCGAGATCCGCCGCGCGCTCGACGAGCGCTTCGGGAAGCGACGCGCCTTGCAGGAAGCTGAACGCCGAGGCTGTGTGCAGTTCGACGTACTTCAACGCTCACCGCCCCCGTCAGACTTCTAACTTCTAACTTCTAAGTTTTAAGTTCTACATCCCTTCATCAGCAGAAGGCCCATACATCGAGGGCACCGGAATGTTGTTGAGGCGCAGGTACACGCTCAACTGCGCGCGGTGGTGGACGATGTGGTTCAGGAAGAAGCTGCGCACGCAGGCGTAGCGCGGCATGGTGAAGATCACGTGGTCGCCCTGCTTCAGCGTCCACGACACGAAATAATCGGCGTCGGTCCGGGCCAGCGCCAGGCGCGCGGCGGCGGCGTTGGCGTCGAACCACTCCAGCAACTGGGCGCGCGAGGTCGCTGCCGGATTCATCTGCTCGGGCGGCACGGTCGCCATATCGAACACCGTCTGGTTCATCGTCACGTCGGTCCACTTCATCAGGTTGACGATGTGGCTGGCGAGATCGCCCATCGACCAGGATCGGTCGTGGGGTTTCCATCCCAGCTTGTCGTCCGACACGCGCTCCAGCACGCGCCGCGTCGTGGCCATTTCCTGATCGAGTTCCGGCAGCAGCAATTCGGCAATCGTCATCTCTCCGCTCCTCTCAATTCAATCCACGATGGCGTCAATGAACCAGCTATTGGCGTCGCGGTCGCGATAGACGCGGTAGACCGCGCCGTCGCTGAGCGACAGGTCCCATTCGTCACGGTTCCACGGGGCCAGGTGGGTCGGGGAAGTCTGGTGGGCCAGGTGGGGCTGGTCGGGCTGGTGGGTTGAGGACACAGAGGTTTCCCCACCCGACCTACCTGACTCACTCGACCCACCTGCCCGACCTGCCCTATCCACCCCACCTGCCCCGTCCAACCACCACTCTCCTGACGTGCGCCACGGTCCGGCGCCGTGCGTGACGGCGCCGCCGGCGAAGCCGCGGCGATCGGTGGCGACGCGCACGGGCCGGCCGTCGACGACCGTCACGCGCGCCGGCACCGGCTGGCGGCAACGACGAACGGCTGACACGACATTCAACGCAGAACGCGCAGAAACCGCAGAATCTTCTAGAGAGATTTCTCTGCGAGTTCCGCGGGTTCTGCGTTGATCGTTGTGTTCGGTCGCAAACGGTTTCATCGCGAACGCGCCGGGGCGGTCGGTGTCGACCGCGGCGGGCGCGCCGAAGCGGTCCTGCCCCATCAGCGCACCAAGCCGCGCGAGAAGCGTCGAGAGCTGCTCGGGCGTCGGCTGCGCGCGCGTGTACAGCGTGTGCTGCACCACACGGCCCGGCGTCGGATCGATGACGATCGTGACGCGATCGATTGCCGCCTCGGCCGGGTGCGCCTCCAGGTCGAGGAGCGCGAGCGTTCGCAGCGCGCGCACGTCGCGCATGGGCGTCGGCAGCTCCAGCCGCCGGACATGGATTTCCCGCGTGACGAGGCGCAGCAGGACGTGCAGCACCGCGGCGCCGCGATCGCGCCGCTCGAGGCGCGTGGACAGCGGCTCGAGCAGCCGCGTGAGGACGAAGGACAGCGGCTCGAGATCGGTGATCGGCCATTCGAGATCGAGCGACGACTCGAACCGCTCCTCCTCGAGCATCGGCACGAGCGGCCGGATGTCCTCGCCGCGCGCGATCGCCTGCCACGCCAGCGCCGGACGCCCGAGCCGCGACGCGAGATCGGCGGGCGGCAGCGACGCCAGATCGCCCAGCGTCTTCACACCCCATTTTTTGAACGCGAAGCCCGCAAAGGCCGCAAAGCTTTGCGTTCCCCTCTCGTCGTCGATCTTTTCCAGGATACCGATGGCCAGCGCCGCGAGCGCGGAGGCTTCTTCTCCAGGCGCGATCACCGTGAGCCCTGGACGCGCCTGCGCGAGCAGGAGTGCCGCCGTCCGCGTGCCGGCGACGGCGACGTGCGCGCGCACGCCACGCGCGGCGGCCTCGCGGCGTATTTCCTCGCCGATCGTCCGCGCCGGGCCGAGCAGTCGCGTCAGCCCGCTGATGTCGACCGACACGAGATCGTCGCGATGCCGCTCGTAGCGCGGCGAGAATTCCTGCGCGATCGCGACGAGAGAAAAAACCGCCGAGGGCGCCGAGCACGCAGAGAACACCTGGAGTTCTTTGCGATCTCCGCGATCTCCGCGGTTTTTTCCGTCGGAGCCGTCAGGCGCAGGTGGTCGATAGAGACACGCGTACAACGATTGTGGATTGCGGATTGCGGATTGCGGATTAGGCGGCGGATTAGGCGGAGGTGCTGAGGGCAACGCATGCCTCCTCTTGTTCACGCGCACGAGCGCGGACGATTCGCGCCTGCACATCCAGACCGTCGAACAACGCTCCATGGAACCGCCGTCCGCCCGTGGTTGGTAATCCGCAATCCAATCCGCAATCCGCAATCCGCAATCCGCATTTCAGCGTCAGCCCCGCCGAACTCCTCGCCATCGGTTCAGCGCCCACCAGGACGCACGCCGTCTGACTGCCTTCCACCATCCGCTGCAGCCGCAGCCAGGTCGTGAACGGCAGCCGCCGCACGGCATCGGCCGGCGCTTCGGCGACATCGAAGACGACGAGGCCGAAGTTGCCCGCCTGGAGGACGAGCGTGAGCGCGCGAATCGCCTGCTCGATGGCGCGCTGGTTGAGATCGCGGCACAACCCCTGGTTCGTGACGAGATGGCCGCGGATCCACAGCAGCCGATCGAGATCGACGCCGGCCGTCACCGCCGACTCGACGTCGAACATGTCGAGCGCATCGACAAGCGCCACGAATTCGCCGCGCGCGGTGGCTGCGGCGATCATCTGCAGCAGGAGACTGGTGCGGCCCGACGATCGCGGGCCGACGAGCTCGGACAGCTGGCCGCGGGGAAACCCACCGCCCAGCCGGACGTCCAGGGCGCTCACGCCCGACGGCGCCAGGGCGTGTGGATCCCGGGGATCCAGCTGCGGCAGCGCGGTCGTCAGCGTGCGATCGAGCTGGCGGGCGCGGAGGAGCGATTCGAGGTCAGCGCGTGCGAGGGCCATATCGTTTTCGCCTTATGTTCGCCTTACCGGCGCAGTATATGGCAGGCGCCTGGCGGGATCAAGTGATGTAAATTAGTAGTCCTTAAACCCTTAGCCATAAGCCCTTAGCCCGAAGCCCTTTTTCTTTGGCCGAACCCACACACGCGACAGCCACCACCGCCACCGCCGGACCAACCAGAGCGGAGGCGCCTTCTTCGCTTGGCGCGCGCACCACGCGCCGGATGTTCGCGGCGTTCACCTACCGCGATTTTCGCCTGCAGTGGTTCGGCGCCTGCACGTCGAGCATCGGGACGTGGATGCAGATCGCCGCGCAGAACTGGCTCATCGTGTCGCTGACCGACTCGTCGCCGCTCTTCCTCGGCCTCGACGCCTTCCTGCAACAACTGCCGATCATCTTCCTCTCGCTCATCGGCGGCGTGTTCGCCGATCGCTACGACCGCCGGCGCATGCTGCTCGCGTCGCAGTACCTCCAGATGTCGACGTCGGGCATGCTCGCGA
>Ga0315281_10013630_pt1 | contig 10987 bp, 8 predicted proteins | sample YL17G07_0_MG_FD_204540 | JGI IMG/M metagenome (GOLD analysis project Ga0315281, IMG submission 204540) | Sediment microbial communities from Yellowstone Lake, YNP, Wyoming, USA - YL17G07_0 | ecosystem: Environmental > Aquatic > Freshwater > Lake > Sediment | place: USA: Wyoming | collected... | reverse complement strand
GGATTCAGATGAGCTGATCATTACAAGGATGGCAGGTGCAACGAGTAAAGCCGGTGTCGGACCGATGGCTGCAGTGGCGGGGGCTATTGCCTGGGCGGGTATTGATGCAATGGTAGATGCGGGTGCGGTATTCGGCGTGATCGATAATGGCGGCGATATTGCCATGACCAGCGATCGCCCGGTACGGGTAGGTATCCATGCCGGTGAAGCACTCCTCTCCAACCGGATCGCCTTTGTTGTCCCTCCTCAGAACAAGATACTTGGGATTTGCACCTCATCAGCAACAGTCGGACCGTCCGTCTCGTTTGGAATGGCAGACGCAGTAACTATATTTTCGTCCGATGTTGCGCTTGCTGATGCGTGGGCGACCTCAGTTTGCAACCAGATCCGACCTGAAGATCAATCAGTCCTCGACCTGATTAACCCCTCAGAAGTCTCGGGTATTTTTGCCGTCATGGGGGAAGTCCTGGTGAAATGGGGGAATCTTCCGCCATTGGTTTCTGCAAAGGTCGATGAGCAGCTGATCAGTGCGGGAGACCGGTGATAGCGCTACCGTTCCCTGTTTATTGAGCTTAAGCATCAACCCTATTCGGGTGGATTTTTCGCTTGATCTCAATGGCAGAAATTTAATGGGATTTGTTTCTTCAAAATTTCAATGCATTCCAAAAAGGTGTAACCGTTAGGTTACATTTGTTACAGTACGCGCGAGGATTTCAATCCACACACCCGAGGGTGTGACGGCACTATTAGCCATGCTGTGCATTGTACCGATGGTATTTCAATCCACACACCCGTGAAGGGTGTGACTACTGGTACCTTGAGCGGTAACCGCTTAAGGTTTATATTTCAATCCACACACCCGTGAAGGGTGTGACCTGATTTTCCAAGATTTTCCTCGCGGTAATCTTTTGAATTTCAATCCACACACCCGTGAAGGGTGTGACTCGCCGGTCAATCGTCTCGCCCCCATTCATCAATAGATTTCAATCCACACACCCGTGAAGGGTGTGACACCACATCCTTGCCGTTTGCATCTTCCATGGGATTATTTCAATCCACACACCCGTGAAGGGTGTGACGACCGTCTATAATTCAACTGCCGGGTTTGATTCTATTTCAATCCACACACCCGTGAAGGGTGTGACGCAGCGGCCAGGCTGCCAGGACGTCACCCCGGATCCATATTTCAATCCACACACCCGTGAAGGGTGTGACCTTCAATAATACGACCGTGCCCTCGCGGGCTGTCCTATTTCAATCCACACACCCGTGAAGGGTGTGACGCTCCGGATTGTGCCCCTTCTTGTACTACCAATGATAATTTCAATCCACACACCCGTGAAGGGTGTGACTCGAGGTCAGGGCCCGGAACTGCATGATTGTCGTGGGATTTCAATCCACACACCCGTGAAGGGTGTGACATAAAAAACGGGTTTATATCCGGGATATTAAGGATTTCAATCCACACACCCGTGAAGGGTGTGACTGGATGTTTGTCCGGAAAGAGATTGCACCGGATAAAAATTTCAATCCACACACCCGTGAAGGGTGTGACACCGTCCCCCCGTATGCATGCGAGTTGTCATACATATTTCAATCCACACACCCGTGAAGGGTGTGACATATCGAAACCTTCACATTAAACTCTGATCTAGTATTTCAATCCACACACCCGTGAAGGGTGTGACATCTTCCTTTGTTACTTTCGTCCAATGTTGGACATTTCAATCCACACACCCGTGAAGGGTGTGACCCAGTGGGTCCAGGGGCAGCTGCATTACTTCATTATTTCAATCCACACACCCGTGAAGGGTGTGACGGTAGTTGTGCGTGATTTTGAGCTGCGGGTTGCGATTTCAATCCACACACCCGTGAAGGGTGTGACAACATGATGCCCTGGAAGAGGACCGGGCACTGTATATTTCAATCCACACACCCGTGAAGGGTGTGACGCAAAAACCCGGACGGGCTGATCTTCTTACCATCATTTCAATCCACACACCCGTGAAGGGTGTGACCCCCATGTGCTCCCGATATAACCGCGTACCTGATCATTTCAATCCACACACCCGTGAAGGGTGTGACGCCGATATCGCCAGCAGCCGATCGCCGGCTTCCTGATTTCAATCCACACACCCGTGAAGGGTGTGACCCGGTTGCACTCATCGGCATGACCTCAACCTGGTGATTTCAATCCACACACCCGTGAAGGGTGTGACTCTGGAGTGCCTGGTTAGGGAACGATCTCTATAAATTTCAATCCACACACCCGTGAAGGGTGTGACATGTAATGATATCAGGATCTTTATTGCGAGATAATTTCAATCCACACACCCGTGAAGGGTGTGACAACTATTCACTCTTGCGATCGCCGAGGCAAAAGACATTTCAATCCACACACCCGTGAAGGGTGTGACGGCAAATAATTTAGATCATTGTTTCCAAAGAATTAAAGCATAATCATGCATCAAATTAAAAACGAACGCAAATTTCACTTGAAATATATACAGAAAAATTCCGGTTCTGGTGTTCTTATTGCAATCAAAAAAACAATCAAAAAAATGGAATCGACAACAAGGATAAATATTAGTGTATTTTTTTCTTCGCGAAGGTCTCGGGAAGAGCATGATCACGTGGGGTTCGCACCAATCAAGTAACTAACAACCCTTCAGGATCATATCCCTTTTTGTTGCCGAAGTGCTCGACCCGGTTCTGCCAATTCGCCCCAAGATAATAGAACCGAATGCTATCCTTCTCATAATCCATGATACCACATAAGGAATGTTTAAGCTTTGCAGACCGGGCAGGATCAATAAGACACTCGAATACTGAATTCTGAACCCGCTGGCCATAGTTCACGCATTCCTTCGCAACCTGCCGGAGTCTTCTCCTTCCTTCCGGGGTTTCTGTATTCACATCATAGGTAACCAGAACCATCATTTTCGACACCTCAGTTCATAAAGAAAGGCGGATACCCATCAATATCCCCACGCAGGTACCGGGCCATCAGCATTGACTGCACGTACGGGAGGAGACCAATTGGGATCTTTTCGTTCAGGTAAGGGTGAGTAATCTCATCCTGTTTCCTCTTCTGCCATGCCCCGAGCACTTCCTTCCGGCCCTTGTCTGTAAGAATGATTCCTCCACCTTCTTTTTTCAGAAAATCATCACTGCATACCTGTTGTAAATTCACGAGGTTCAGCGTGAGACGATCGGCAATGAATGGCCGGAGTTCTTCCATCATATCCAGCGCAAGGCTTGGCCTTCCCGGCCGGTCGGTATGGAAAAATCCTACATATGGATCAAGTCCCACTGTCGCCAGAGCGGATTCGACATCATGCGCCAGAAGAGTATACAGGAAAGATAGCAGGGTATTCATGTTGTCGCGGGGTGGTCGCCGGTTTCGCTCGTGAATAAAGAAGTCATTTTTCTGTTTGAGGATCAGCTCGTCGAGGACATCAAAATAGAATTTCGCACAGTTCCCTTCGATGCCCCGAAGGGTATCGGCATTCGTGCATCCCTCGATCTTCTTCAGGTTCTCAATGAGGAGATTGTCGGCGCACCGTATCTTTTCGCACCCGATCACCGAGCCGTGGTCCCGGATGCCCCGGCCAAGAACCGTCCGGCAATTGACAATCTTCCCGGTAATGAAACATTTTGCGATATCCAGTGATGCCTCGGGGTTGTCAGCGATGCGGAACTGTGTCCGTCGCAAAAGGACATTGCCCCTGACCTGGCCATTCACTCGCCCAAGAAACTTTCCATACGGTGTCAGGAATGAGAGACCGACGTTATTGTCAGAACACAGCTGCATCAGCTGAGGGGTTGCACCCATATAACCAAAGCAGACTATTCCCTCAATATTATGGACAGGAATCCGGAAGCGTTCCTCATTACCAACCTTGATAATGACATTCTCTCCATCGCGGTGAAGATAGGATTCAGGAGTTGTCACGTAAAGAGTGTTGAGTAATTTTCTCATGATTTACAAAATCCCGGGGATGACTGGACGAATTCCCCCAAGCATAGAAATGTGTTCAGGAGTCATGAACACAAGCCTCCTGAACGTGCCTCCCAATATAATTACGGACGGAGCTCTTTTTCTTTGTCAATTTCGGGATACAGACATCCACAAGAGAGCACAAAGCACAGTTCTTCCCGCTTTCAGCTTCCGGCGTGGTACCGTTGTGGAAGATTGTGTGCATCTCATCAGCCAAGGATGAAACGAGGCTCCGTAAATCATCGGTAATTTTCAAGTGCTGCCTCCGGCGGATCTCGTTGTAGTAAAAATCCGCTTCGTTGATTTTCACCTTAAACATCTCCTCAAGGCACATCACTTGTGCACAAAGTTGGACTTCATCTCGTTCATCGATCTTCGGCTTGCCCCGTTTGTACTCCACCGGCTTCATCGTCCACAGACCTTCGGAACCGGGTATGGGAATACCTGTATCTGAACGGGTGTACTCGATTACATCGGCAACGCCGTTCAGTCCCAGAGTGAACGAGACAAGAGGGAATGCCCGTGAGATGACAATATCTCCTCTGGACTCATTGAAAAACGGATCATCAACTCGTTCATGGATGATGTGGCCTTCAGCTGTGCGGAGGTTGTCTTCCCACTGCCGCTCGACATGGATTAATGCCCACTGCCTCTTGCAAAAACGAAAATGCTGGATGCCGGATAACGAAAGCAGTTCGTCATCGGCATAACGTTTTCCGGTCATAACTTTTCAATAATCTCGACACCTTTGGGCACATCTTTCGAGACGGTAACCTTGTAATCCTTGAACGAGCGTGGAGGGAGCTCTGTTGAGAGCCGCTCAACTTTGATCTTATCGAATAGAAGGTGAGACTGGCAGCATCCGAGTTCGCTGTCGTGCTTGAAAATGATTAGTTTCTTCGCGGAAAGTTTTCCCCGGGAGGCTGAATGATCGTGCTCGAACATGTTGACGAGGCTTTCCCAGAGCAGGGCCAGATCTTCTTCAGAGAATCCGGTCGTCTTTTTTGCTAAATTGGCAGAGACATATCCCTCTGCCCGGTACAGACCGTACGGGACGATTTGCTTTTTTCCCATCGTCTGAAGCTCCTTTCCTTCTGCCTGTAGTCTTTTAGCATCTGCTTCATTTGTTACTGCACAACGAGTGACAGTAATTTCCTGCTGGAAGATAGGATCCTGGCTCCGAGCAAATGTGAGCTGGACCGGCCCACGAACCTGCCCGCAGTTAACATCCGTTGTCATCACGGCACCGAAGGCACGGATGTCAAAGAAATGCTGGCACATGAATTTTGTTAAATCGGCATCCTTCGGTGTTTTTTTATCAGGTTTCTTGTCAAGCGCTGCGTATGCTTTTGTATGCTGTTGATTGAGCACCACACCATCCTTGACATAAATGTCGTAGCCCTCTTTACCCTCTTTGACCATGTCAACATAATCCCGGATCTTCCGCTTCAGGCAGACATCGGTCACGATGCCATAGCCGGTCTGGGGATCGACACGTGGCATGTTCCCCATATCGGGATCGCCGTTTGGGTTCCCGTTCTCGACATCGAACAACAATACGAATTCATACCTGTTCTTGATTGGTTCGTTCATGCTAATCCACTCTCCTTCTCTGAATTGGTCTTCTCTGCGCTGCTCTCCTTCTTCTTGAAATTCGCCCTTTTCTGGTGATAATATCCGAGCATGAACATCCCCTGCTCCTCAAGGGTTAATGATGCCGGAAATTTTTCCACTCCCATTAGGATCTCCTCGATTGACTGGTTCGATTTGAAACCCCAGTCCGATTTGGCGATATGGTGCTGCGCCAGTTTCAGCAGCACCGGGAATACAACAGCTGGTGTTGTCGATGCACTGCTGAAGTACTTGCTGTTGATGGTACTCTTCATATCTCTGTTCGTATCGCTTTGCGTTTTTTCCAGAACCGCAAATAATCTGCCGAGGCGGTACGGTACATTTTGGTTGTCTTCATTCAAGCTCACAGTAATCATATCCTCTTCATGTTTTCCTCTGGTTCGTGCAAGACGGATCAGGCAGGCTTTGATGAAACCTGCTCGGGCATAAATGATCGAACGTTCGACTTTTGCCCGGTTCAGGATCGCGTTGTACATCGGGACCGGGTACGGAGTGTTGTCAAGAATCGAACTCATCAACAGACCTCCAAGCAGTGGAGATATTGCTTTATCATCAGATTTTTCCGGGGCTGTCATCTTCAGCAGCCATTTCATTGAAATGTACTGCGGACCATGATTGTCCCGCTCGATCTCCATATCGAGGTGATGGTGTGCAACGCGAGTGATGAAATTTCCGAAACTATCCTGATGCCAGAATCGGACGGCAAGACGACCCTTGTTGGGCGATAAACCAAGAATGAAAAAATTTGTTTTATCCGGGTCAACGCCCAGATCCTTCTCTTCCAGATATCTTCCGGTTTTTATTTTCTGGAGGATATCGCTGACAAGCTGCCGGGTCCCACGATCCTGTTGTCGAGTAGGACGCTCAGTTACGTTATCCTCGTCCTCCTGTTCTTCAATGGGAGCGATAAAGAAATGAGCGAGATTCTCACAAATTTTTTTATTGGTATCAGCCCAGAATACGATTGTCGTGTCCCCGATTTGTATCCTGTTTTTACTTTCCCACTCTAAAAGATGGTTCAACACAGTCGTGTACTTAAACATCGCTAATTCGCTGACGGGTGAATTGTAACTTTGATCTTTTCCATATGAACAGAAGCAATCATTATTGAAACTGATGAGTGGTGCACCTTGTGCCTGGGTCCCTTTCACCCCTTTAATCCATTTATGGAGACGGCTTATCCGCTCTGTTTTGCCACTGACAAGACATTGCATTTCCTGTGTTTCTTCTGATGTAACTGATGCGTTGTAGTGCTCCCATGTGGCTCGAACACTAGCATTATTATGAAGAAATGACCCTTGACATTCGAATACAAGAAGCCCCCCTGCAAGGATATCATCCTTGAATTCTGCAAATTTTGGGTGCTGAAGCGACAGTTCAGGTTTCCAGTCATCAATGAATTTTAAGAACTGCTGCACTGCAGAATCCGTCACAGAATCAAGAAGTGAATGATGGAGTTTGCGACATTGGTTGAAAGATTCAAGAGACCGTTTTGATACGACGGTTCTTTCAGTTCCGGTTTCTTCGAGAACATTGATGATATCCTCAGCACCCAGCTTCTTTTTTCCATTGGCCTCTATGTTTTCAATCCCGAAAATGTACGGAGCTTTATCACAAAGGAAATATGGAGAGACTGCAACAGTTCGGGATTTCTGATATGGTACATCAATAACTTTGGGCACTTTTTTCTTTCCATCTGTTCGGAGATCGATGATATTGGTCAATTCGCCAGTCTTTGAGATTACGAGTGCGAAAGATACCTTCGCCGGACTATATCCCAGTTTTGATATCTTAACCGTGTCATCAGCAGCGAGGATATCATAATACTGGACCAATGATTGAACGATCACGAGTGGACACCTTCCTGGAGACAGTTTTGCACATCGATCACGCCATCGATCATTTTCGCCCGGAAGAAGACCGGATTCATGTTGTTCGCGAAGTCAATATCCCAGAGCATGAGCCCGAGATCTTTCTTCCCGATCAATCCTGATTTGGGAATCTCTCCTTCAACAAATTCGTACTGTACCGGGAATTCACGGCACCCGAAGTATGGGTGATGGAAGCACTGTCCCTTCCGCATTCTCCGGAGGGCAACATTGTAGTGTTTCTCAACAGTATCATCAGGGCCGGCCTTGTCAGTCTTCTTGAAATGCGCCTCGATGTAGTACTCAACATCTCGGAGAACCATTGAAGCCCGCTGGACCCGTTCGTCATTTGCATCCTTGAAGAGTACTGCCTCACGTCCCTGGAATGCTCCTTTCACCGGCTCCATAGGGATTTTTCCCAGCACTTCATTCCTGCGGATGTTGTCGAATTTTACCGGCTTCATGATATGAATCCGATCAATCTCCCAGACAATCGCGGGCTTCCAGTAGATCGCTTCCAGAATTCCCCGCGCCGCTGATGGGGTCATCACATCATAACTCACCCGCTCAACTTTCATCTCGGGTCGCGTGAAGCAGGCGTAGTCTCCCCATACTTTCAACTTAATTCCGAATCCGATATTCACCACCTCCTTAAGCAATCAATAATGATCCGTCATATCCGGTATCCACTCGATTCAATAATCCGGTTTTATCAGAATAATCCTCGCAGGACTTCAAAAGATAAAACCGGTCGCCAACAGTCTCAATTGCGTTCATACGTTCCATCTCCCTGAATTCATGGGGGTAGATACTGACCGTGTAACCCTGAAGTTCCCGAACACATTTCCAGGGAAAATCCGTTGTACGAAGTTTACTGATCTTCGATCTGGCGTCCTTATCGTACGGAATGATCAAATCCTTTGTTCCTTCCTCAATTATCCTGAATGCATTCGCGACCTCTTCAAAAGGAAAAACGAATTCACCGTTAGGATCTCTCAGCATCTGTAAAATTTTCTTCTCGTCTAAACCACCATCTTCCTTAAAATGATATAAGCGTCTGAAATAATCCGCCACCGTTGTAAGAGAAAGCGGATCGCTTGATTCAGCAAGAGCCATCTCACCAATTTCCGCAACAAGGTTTTGCCACGAAGTCGCTTTCCCATACTTCTCCGTGGATTTGAAAACGAATACCTCTCCTTCCGGTAATTTCCCCTCGCGGTTGCATCTCCCGGCAGCCTGCGCAATTGAATCAATCCCAGTCATTGTCCGGTACACTACGGGAAAATCAATGTCAACACCTGCTTCAATCAACTGGGTTGAGATAACCCGGCAGTCCTCCCCGTCTTTGAGCAGATTCGTGATCTTGGCAATCATTTTGCTCCGGTGAACCGGGCACATCCTTGCACTAAGATGATAGCAGTTTTCGGATTTTTCGAGCGCGTCAAACAATTTCTTCGCATGCTTCCGTGTATTTACTATGCACAATACCTGACGATGTTCCCGCAGTCTGGCTGAGAGATCGGTATCGTTTATCGCACCGAGTTCCGTAACTTGCACCCGCTTGAATGATTCATACAATTGGTCTGGTGAGTGCATGATCTCCCATGGCCTGATACTTTCATCTAAAAGATCGCCAAGTTTCGGTTGCGTCGCGGTACAGATGATAACCGTTGTGCCGTAGTTACGGACTAGTTCAGACAATGCTGCAAGACAGGGTTCCATGTACCCGGTTGGCAGCATCTGGGCTTCATCAAGAATGATAACGCTTTTTGCCAGATTGTGCAGTTTCCGGCAGCGCGATCGTTTATTGGAGAAGAGCGACTCGAAGAACTGGACATTGGTAGTGACAACGATCGGCATGTCCCAGTTTTCAGTGGAAAGGAGGAGTGCCTCTTTCCCATTATCCATATCACCGGTATCGAGTTTATCCGGATCAAAATTGCTGTGATGTTCTAGTACATTCCGGTTCCCAAAAATATCTCTGAAAACCTTAGCATTCTGCTCGATGATGCTGGTGTAGGGAATAACGTAAAATATACGTTTCATATTATTTTTCTTCAGATGCTCAAGCGCAAATGCCATTGAAGCCAGTGTCTTCCCTCCACCCGTAGGTACAGTCAGAGAGAACATCTGCGGGAGAAAGGATGCGGCCTCAATGCACTGCTCAAAAATTTTCCTTCGTTCCCGGTTTATCCGGTTGTCTTCAGCATCAGAGTTTTTTATGCGCATGTGTTCTTCGAACTTTTTGCTGAGTATATCGAACGAATCATATTTTCCCCGTACTGAAGATTTTTCCGGGTTTGCAAATTTCTCCGTGTCCAGGGAGTCCGCATCCACTAGGCAGGAATAAAACATTCGCGTAAAAAATGAAATACAAAATCCGGTTTTTTTGGGGAATGGTTTCAGGTTTAGATGAAACGTGTTTTGATCAGGAAATGTGATTTCATTATGGTAAGAAGAATAATCAGGAAGATTTGGTTTATACAAACGCTCGCCAAGGCCGCTCTCGCTGCTGCCATAATTCAGCAAGCCCCCATGATGTCCTGATACTGCATATGCGAAAAGCAAACTGTACGATTTATGAAATAATTTTCCGGCCTCTATTGCCCCAGCTGTGGAGTGATCAACATGGATGTTGGCACCCTCAAGACGCCTCTGGAACTCAGGTGAATATTTTCCAAGATCGTGAAGCAACCCGCTGGCATATGCCAATTCACCCGCGTTGAAATCATCGGCAAACTGCTGAGAAATTTTTGCAACATTTGTCAGATGATCTTTGAGAGGTTGCCAATCAGATTTTTCCGGGTTTTTCGTTGAATGAGCGTAGTACATGGCAATATGTTTTTTTATTTGAAATAATTTTATCAATCTCAACACATTTTATTGATTGATTTTTGCATTCACCGCTCCACACGATAAACATAACGACCCGCACCGTGAAAGTAATCGCTTTTTTCCTGATAGAATCAATAGAAAAATCTCGTCGGCTCGAATCAAAAATCTTTGATCCCGGTTATCCACATACCAACAATTATACAGGTGAGACTTACAAATCTCTCATAGTAACTTCGCCAGCAAGTCCATGGGGTACTTGGCAGCTTAGCCTAACACAAACGTGGGTATGTTCCAACCCCCACTTAAATATATATTCTCACCCACAAAAACCAGAATCCTGCATACCTCTTCTTTTCATCTCCTACGCTCTACTGGGACTCTTCAGGTGATCCCCCCTCCAATAGCGCCTATTAGCGCACTTTTCCGGGTTCAAATTGCCGGTATATAAGGAAAACGGAGCGAAAATTGAACAAATCAAAAAGATTAGAGCTCTTTTTTCCGCGAATTGGACACTTTTCCCGGATCGTATGAAAAAGTGACTTTTCAAAAATCGCTCATTTAACCCCCGTTTGCCAAAATAAGCGTATTTTGAGATCTCGCAACTATTCCTTTTGCTCATCTTCTAAAAAAGGATCGCCCACATCGATCACCG
>Ga0315281_10013628_pt1 | contig 10988 bp, 9 predicted proteins | sample YL17G07_0_MG_FD_204540 | JGI IMG/M metagenome (GOLD analysis project Ga0315281, IMG submission 204540) | Sediment microbial communities from Yellowstone Lake, YNP, Wyoming, USA - YL17G07_0 | ecosystem: Environmental > Aquatic > Freshwater > Lake > Sediment | place: USA: Wyoming | collected... | reverse complement strand
GCGATAAGGAGGATGATGACTATAATAAAGCTTACAACAGTTGGCACAAACCCTGCCAGCATCCCCACCAAGGCTGCACCATTAGTGTTAAGCCCATACTTCTTCACAGCCAGATAGCCAGCATAGAGAAAGATTAGCAGGCTGACCAGAAAGATTGCTATATCAAAAAGCGATGTTACGGAGGGGGCTACATATGTGGTTGAAGTTGAAATTAGGTTCAGTACGATAAGCGTGATTACTGGGAATAATGCAGCATCTTTTATCTTCTTCCATTCCATCAAACCCCCCATCAGATATCTGCCATCCTTCAGTATATTAACCTTGCTACCTTGCGAGCTGTATATCTTCTTCCGTAACTATTTTCCTTCCCGCATGCTTTGCCAGCTTCACCGCCTTTGCCGAGATTTCCAATACCTGCTCCTCAAACATAGGAGCAAACTATTTAAATTCTGTTGAATAAAATGAATCCGGTGGTTGAACATGGTACTGCAAATATTGGAATTTGGCATTATCTGCATATTCGCTCTGGTATTTTTCATCATACTAATTGCTGCCTATTACTATAACAAGATAGTTGTAATGAGCAACCAGGTTGAAAACGCCTGGTCTCAGATAGATGTGCAGCTCAAGAAGAGGGTTGACCTTGTGCCGAACCTTGTTGAGACGGTGAAAGGTTATATGAAGCATGAGCAGAAGGCAATTAAGATGGTAACAGACGCAAGGGCGAAGATGATGGGCGCTGGGACAGTTGATGAGAAAATGAAAGCGCACGGCGATTTGACAAAGGCGCTCAAGACAATTCTTGCCCTAGCAGAGAACTACCCTGACCTCAAGGCAAGCGAGAACTTCAAGCTTCTCCAGGAGCAGCTCGAGGGTATTGAGAGCAAGATTGCTTATGCAAGGCAGTTCTACAACGACTCCGTGCTGGGCTACAACAACGTCATCTCCATGATTCCAGGAGTATGGTTTGCCGGCTTCATGGGTAAAACCGCAAAACACTACTTTGAAATCGAGGAATCTGAAAGAAAGCCAGTCAAGGTGAACTTCGAGGCTTAGAATGGAGAAGATAAGCTTCTACGAGCAAATCTCCAAGAATAAGAGAGACTCATTACTGCTCATCATAGCTCTTTTCTTTATCATAGCGGTTTTGGTCTACGTTCTTGGTGACATATATGCCCCTGGAGCGGGGTTCGTCTTTCTCATCATTGCGCTGGTAATAACCGTCATACACACAATTTTCTCATACTACTACGGCGACAGAGTCGTCCTCATGAGCGTCAATGCCCGCTCCGCAGATCCAAGGAAGGATATATATCTTGTAAATACAGTTGAGGGGCTTGCCATAGCAGCCGGCATTCCGACCCCCAAAGTTTATGTGATGGAGTCTGAGGAGATGAATGCATTTGCCACGGGCAGGGACCCGCAGCATGCTTCCATTGCGGTGACAAGCGCATTGCTGCAGAACCTAAACAGGAGCGAGCTTGAAGGTGTAATCGGACACGAGATGTCGCACATAAGAAATTATGACATAAGATTTGCAACCCTTGTTGCTGTCCTTGTTGGCCTGGTCGCAATAATAGCCGAGCTGTTTCTCAGGAGCTTATGGTTTGGAGGAGGGAGGAGGGACGAGAAGAAGAACATGGGAGGGCTTGTGCTCGTTGGCATAGTAATTACTGTCGTTGCTATGGTATTCAGCAGGATAGTGCAGGCGATGATTTCAAGGAGAAGGGAGTTCCTTGCAGATGCTAGCTCCGCCCAGCTGACAAGGTATCCTGAGGGGCTGGCGAGCGCGCTGGAGAAGATATCAAAGGTGAATGAGGGGAAGATGCTTGCAAGCGAGGCTGTTTCACACCTCTTCTTTGTAGACCCGCTGAAAAGCCCCCTGGATACTCTCTTTGCCAGCCACCCGCCAATCAAGGAGAGGATAAAGATTCTGAGGGCAATGTAATATATTTAATACATCTCGTCAAAATATGCTGCTATGTCGGATAACGATAAGTCAGTAATCTTCTGGATAGTTGCAGGCTTTGTCATTCTACTCATAGCTGTAGTTTTTTTTATAATGCCTTCCCAGGGGCCAAAACCAATCCCGGGTAACTTTACGTTTGTAACTCACCCGTTAGGCAATAATACGCCAACACCTGCAAATTCAATTCCTGCAAACACAACTCTGATACCTGTAAATGAAACACAGAACCCGTCCTGCATCGTTATTGAGTTCTACGGCGCCGAATGCTCCCACTGCAAGAATATGATTTCAATAGTTTCCCAAGTTGAGAACGAGACTGGCATCAAATTCAACCGACTTGAAGTATGGCACAACAGCACCAACCAGCAGATATTCCAGAACTATTCTGACAGCATACAAAAAGACTGCGGGTCGCTTGGAGTGCCAACTTTCACAGTCGTCGGAGTTAACAACACCGGAGCTAGCACATCCAGATGCGGAGAGATGGTTGAATCCGACCTTAAGTATTTTGTGACTTCCAACTGCGGTAAGGTCTAGGGCAGTTCAGCATTCTCAACCCTGACTTCTGAAGCTTCAAGAATTCCGCTGAACAGTTGATAATGGGTCTGCTCAAACTCAGCGAGACGAATGAAGAAAGCCTTTCCCTTTTCATCGCCTATCCTCCTTGAGAACTCCTCGTAGAAATTCCTCGCTTCCTCCTCCGCCCTTGCTGCGCCGAGGAGGATGCCCACATCCCCAGAATCCTCCCTTATAGCTGGCAAATTCTTCTCTCCATATATCTCAGTTGCATGCGGTTTCCCCAGCTTGTCAGCAGTTATCCACGGTCTGTTCCTCGTGAGGTTCTCCCTCAGTGCCTCAAGCTCCTTTAGGTGCGTAACTTCCTCCTTTGCTATGAATTTTAGAAGATTTGCTGCATCTCTGCTCTCCATCTTCTTTAATTTTTCGTTGTAGTACTCAATGCTTTCCTTCTCGAGGTTGATTGCTATGTCAACTCCTTTAATCACATCAATGGTGCCAGAACCGAAGAACTCTTCAAACATTTTCCCACCTCTATTTTTCAGAATGCTTCCTTCCTCCCCATGCCGCAAGCACCAGCAACATCCCTATCATTGCGGTTGAACCGCAGCAAGAGGAAGCATAAATAAGAGCAGTACAAATAGTGTAATCTCTAGTCTCATGCCACGTCGACCTCCATTTTTGAGTTTCTCCAAGGGGGTTTATATAACTCACTCCAGCGTCTTGAATGATAAAGTTTTATAATATCCCTTGCCAAATTCTTACCTGGTATATATGAGACTATTGACAATACACTCGGATTTCCTGGAATACAAGCCTCTTCAGAAGGCAATTCAGAAGGCAGAGGAAGCGGAGCTTGCAGCCAAAAGAATTGAAGACTGCCTGGTGACATTCATTTCCGTTGAGAAGGGAGACGAGGGCAATCCTTCCATTGTTGCCGAGAGGGCTGCTGCCGAGATAGAAAATGTGGCAGGTCAGGTTTCTGCAAACAGGCTGGTTGTCTATCCTTGGGTGCACCTCACTTCAACTCCGGCTTCTCCTGACGCCGCACTTTCAATACTGAAGGATATCGAGAGCAGGCTGAAGGGGAAAGAAAAGTACGAGGTTACCAGAGCCCCGTTTGGCTACTACAAGCAGTTCACAATAAGATGTAAGGGTCATCCCCTAAGCGAGCTGTCAAGGGAGATAAAGCTTGGCAAAGAGGAGCAGGCCGCCCCGCAGCAGGCGGTATCGGAATCCCTCAAGCTTGAGGAGAAGACAAAGAGGGAATACTTCATTCTCACCCCAGAAGGCGAGCTTATTGCGCCCGACAAGTTCGATTACACAGGCATGCCAGACTTCAAAAGCTTCGTGAAGTATGAGACCGAGAAGGTTCGCGCATATGATGTTGAACCGCCCCACATCAAGATAATGAAGGAGCATGGGATAGCACAGTATGAGCCGGGGAGCGATGCCGGGAACTTCAGGTGGCCTCCAAAAGGCAGGCTCATAAAGAAGCTGCTTGAGAAGGCAATAACCGACTGCTGTGTGAGTTACGGGGCGATGGAGGTTGAAACCCCGATAATGTATGACTACGAGCACCCAGCTCTCAAGAAATACATGAACCGGTTTCCTGCGAGGCAGTATTCGGTGAAATCTGATGACAAGGAGTTCTTCCTTCGCTTTGCAGCCTGCTTCGGGCAGTTCCTCATGACGCATGACATGGTCATATCCTATAAGGATTTGCCTCTCAAGATGTTCGAGCTTACAAAGTACAGCTTCAGGAGGGAGCAGTCCGGAGAGCTTGCCGGCTTGAAAAGGCTGAGGGCTTTCACCATGCCAGATATGCACACACTCTGCGGCAACATGGACCAAGCCAAGGAGGAGTTCAGCAGCCAGTACCTCAAGTGCTATGAGTGGATGAGGATGCTGGAGCTTGACTTTGAAACAACATTCCGTGCTCAAAACGACTTCTTCAAGGAGAATGAGGAGTGGTACTTGGGAATGATAAAGAAGGTGGGCAAGCCTGTTCTCATAGAGCTGTTTGACCTGAGGTATGCCTACTTCATAACGAAGTTTGAGTTCAACTTTGTGGACTTCGCGGGCAAGGCTTCAGCACTCTCAACAGTTCAGATAGATGTGGAGAATTCCGACACCTATGATTTGAGCTATACGACAAAGGAAGGCAAGAAGGAGAGGCTGCTCATACTGCATACATCAATAAGCGGCAGCATAGAGCGCGTCATCTACGCTCTGCTTGAGAGAGAAGCAAAGAAAATGACAAACAAAAAGGTTCCCATGCTGCCAATCTGGCTGTCCCCAACCCAGGTGAGAGTGGTGCCCATAACCGACAGGCACTTGGATTACGCAAATGAGATATCAGGCCAGCTTGATCTTGAGGATGTGCGGGTTGACATAGATGACAGGCCAGAAACCCTTGAGAAAAAAATAAGGGATGCGGAGAAGGATTGGGTGCCCTACATACTTGTAGTCGGAGACAAGGAAATGGAGAGCAAGAAGTTCAGCGTGAGGATACGGGAGAGCGGGGAGAGGAAGATGCTGAGCATGGAGGAGCTTGCCGTAATCCTAAGGAGCAAGCTCAAAGGCAAGCCATTTGACAAACTTTCGCTGTCGCGTTATTTGAGCAAGAGGCCGGTCATATAGGGGTGTTTCCATGAAAATTTGGTACCTGTTCATATTGTTTGCCGCACTTTTCATTTTTGGCTGCGATGGAAAGAATGGCGGGAATAATACGACCGGATGCCCAGTAACGTGCAGGCTGGGCTGTCTGCCCGACAACGTCACCTGCAGAAATCCTTCTGATCCATGCGCGAATGTTACTTGCAGCGATAAATGCGAGGATGCGGGGATGCTGGGCACCAATGGGCAATGCAATTCCGAAACAGGAATGTGCGAATATAAAAAAATGTCTTGCATATTCGGATGCTTCAATGACAGCTGCAGGCCGGAGCCACTGTGTCCGGTCAACTGCCCGTTCGGGTGCGAGCCTGGCACGGATATATGTGTAAGCCCCACCTGCCCGTCAAACTGCAACTACGGTTGCATACCCAGTACGCTGCAGTGCAACACAATTCCCCCAAGCAGTGGAATAAAAAACGGTGATTTTGAGGAGGGTTACATGGGCTGGAATGTATCTGGAATTGCTTTTGGCTCGGCGCCTACCAGCGCGGATTTCATAAACTCCCAAAAACTTTACCACAATGTCCCCTACTCGTTTTACTCCGGAGCTTACTTCGCTTCCAGCTACTTCCCGCAGATGGATAAAGGGGCTATGGGAAAACTAACATCCGAGCCATTCTTCATAAACAAGAACTACCTGGAATTCCTAGTTGTAGCTGACTATTCAGGACAGATTTATGTCGACCTTACAGTCAACGGCACAGTTGCCCGCCATATTGAGGTGGATAACTCCTTCCCGCCTTTCAAGAAAATCACATGGAATGTTTCAGAGTACAGGGGGCAGAGCGGGGTTATAAATGTGGTGGACTTGGCCAACAGGGCTTCAATAGACGTGGATGATTTCATGCTTGTGGATACTCCTTCTATGCAGCCAGGTCAGGCGTACATTGATTCCCGCAGGAATTTCTCAATAGTGCCCCCCAGGAACTGGGTGGTAGTACAGCCCAACATTCCCGGAGAAGTTTTCTTCTACGGTTCAAGGTACAACAACTTCACAGCCGAGATTATTGTAATTTCAGAGAGAGTCAACTCCAATGAGACGCTTGAAACTTACTTTGCAAAGGGTAAAACAGGGTTCAGCCTGCTTCTCAGGAACTACTCCGCAATATCTGAGAGCGATGTAACAATTGGAGGTCTGAATGCAAAGCAGATAGACTACACCTATACACTGTTTGGCATGCATCTGGAAAGCAGAGAGGTGTTCCTGGTGCATAATAGAGTGGGCTACAAGATAAGCGGAACCGCAGCGGAGAGCTCATTTGGCAGGTATCTGGATGAGTTCAGCAGTTCAATAAACAGCTTCAGAATATTTTATACAAATGCCAGGTATAATCTAGCTATAAACTATCCGCCTACTTGGCAGGTTTCAGAAGGGCTGCTTGGGTCAACAGTTACTTTCATAGGACCAAGAGATGGAAATTCCACGTCAAACTGCAATGTTGGTGAGGAAAATGTCCTGTCAAACACTACACTGAGCGAATATGTAAACGACTTTAAAACAGTTCTCTCAAACACATTCGCTAACTACACGCTCCTGTCAGAGAGAGACAGAACAATAAACGGAGAGGATGGCTACGAACTGATTTCAACTTATAACCTGCTTGGAAACCTCAACGAGGTGCAGCATGTGATAATCCTGAAAAATGGAATTGCCCATGTAATCACCTGCACCTCATCTCAAGAGCTGTTTGGCAAATACGAGCCTACATTTGAAGGCATAATAACAAGCTTTAAGGTTGGGTGAGGCTACTCTCTCGCTGCATTTGCCATCTCTAGAAGCACTGCCCTCGGATTGCTGGCTTTGACAAAAGCTGAAGCAAGCAAAACCCCATCTGCCCCCAGCTCCACCGCTTTTCTAACGTCCTCGCCATTTGAAACTCCCGCACCGCAGAGAACAGGGATGTTCTGTATGCTCTTGACTGCTTCCACGGTGTTGCTCACAATTTCTGGCTTTGCTTTTGAGACGGAGACGCCGGAGCCTATAAGCTCAGGAGGCTCAACTGCTATAAAATCAGGCTTTAAAGGTGCAATTCTCTTTGCCTCATCCACAGAATCGGCGCAGAGAAGTGTTTTTATGCCCCCCTTCCTTGCAAGCTCTATGCACAACTGTATTTTCTCAAGCGCTATCTTTTTTTCAGCATGGTTGAGCAGGGTGCCCTGGCAGCCAGCCTCCTTGACCGCATCTGCAGTTATGCTTCCGGTAAACGCCCCGGGTACATTCCAATCTATATGCTGCGCGAATACAGGAATGCTCACTGCCTTGACCACACGGAACAGGTCCACGTTCTGCGGAGCCACAATTATTGATGCGCCCGTCTCCTTTGCAACTTCATCAGCAATCCTGCAGAGCGCTAGGCCCCGCTCCCCAATGGATTCCTTGTAAGCCTTAAGGTTGAGTGCAATTAGCGGGTTCATAACAAACACTTTTAAACTCCCGATATATAAAGCTAATCATATGGAGGTACTGGAAAGGGAGCCTGCCGAAGGAGTGGATTTCCTCCTGAGCAACGGGCAGGGAATGTTCCTTCTGATGCCTGCGAAGCAGTGCAGGAATGAGAGGCACCAGGAGAAGGAAGTTGAGAATCCCTCCAAGTGGCACGGGCTCTTCCTAAGAAGCACAAAGATTGTGGAAGGGTGGAACACGCGAGTTGACAATGTTCTGCTATCCCCAGAAAACCAGATTTCTTTTGCAACTGACCTAACGACAATCACACGAAGCTTTGACGTTAACGGAGTTGAGGTTTCTGAGGAGATATTCATACCAAACGACTCATTCGCCCTGAGCCTGAGGTATGCGACAAACAAGCCTGTTTTCATACAGCCGGAATTTGACATACGCTTCAAGTATAACGAGAGGGGCGGACCTTACAAATACATGATGGTTGGAAGCGATTTGCTTGTGAGCGGGCCGCTCTATGCAATGGTGGGAGGCGGCAGGGCAAAAATAAACGAGCACTACAGGTATAAGTTCTACCCAGAGGACTGGAAGAGGAAGGACACCAGCGAAAGGTGGAGCTATGCTCCTGCGGAATTTGAGGCAAGCCAGCTTTTCATGGGTTTTGGAGAGAGCAAGGAGGAGGCAATCTCCAACTTTGCCAAAATTAAGAACTACTACCTGCAGCTTAAGCTTGAGAGGGAGAGCGATGTTGTTTCCATTTTTGAGAGGCACAGGCTGGATTATGTGAGAAGGGAGATTGCGCAAGCCTACAGACTTGCGGTCTACCAGTTTCTCAAGATACAGTATGATTCATTCCTCCCAGCTTCCGGGGACAGGTGGTTCGCTGGCGATGAAGGCTGGGCCAGGGATACAGCAGTATCGCTTGAAGCATTCTTCGAGCTGGGGCTGTTTGACACTGCAAAAAAGATAATGGACTACTGGATTGACGAGGGCAAGCAGCGGGGCGACGGGAGGTTTCCCAACAGGTTAAAGCCCCTCAACTACAACTCAAGCGACGGCACCCTTTGGCTGCTCAGAAGGCTTGCAGAGTATGTAGAACTCACCGGAGATGTTGAGTTCTTCGAGTTGAAGAAGAATGCAGCTAGAAAAGCGCTTGAGGGAATTGCGCGCGAATACCTGAATGTGGACGGGTTTGTGAGGAGCAATGCATTCGAATCCTGGATGGACACCCAGTTCACCCCGAGGGAGGGCTTCCCCGTGGAAGTGCAGGCGCTTTTCATAAAGAACTGCATGCTCTACTCAAAGCTTTTCACTGGAGATTTCTCAAGCAGGCTTTCAGCACTTGGCGAGCATGCCCTCGCCTCATTCAACAAATTCAAGGTTAAATATATCCTGGGAGGGGTTGAAAAGTCGTTCATGCTTGCTGATTTAATCAACTTTGACGGGGTTAGGGTAAACAAGCTGACGCCCAACCAGCTCATAGCAATCGACTGTGGGATTGTCAGTAATGAACTTGAGAAAAGCATACTTGACATTGTTAGGGAAAATCTCGCAGGGGTTGGGATGAGGTCACTTTCTCCCGGAGAGGTTGACTACTTTGACGAGTTCAGCGGGGACCAGAGCTACCACAGAGGGGCGCAGTGGCCCTGGATGAATTACCTTGCCGTGAAGGCAGAGGTGCGAAACGGAAATAAAGAGCAGGCTCGTAAAATATATGTGGAGCCGCTTGCAAATGTCATCCTCAACAACAACTGGGGGGGAATAAGCGAGGTTTATTCAGGAAACAGCAAGCAGTGCATATGCCCCAAATACCAGACATGGAGCCTCGCATCGTTCATAATTTCTGTGAAGCAGCTCAGCAGATAAATTTTTATGCCGGGGTGGCGGAATCTGGCAACGCGCCAGACTCGAAATCTGGTTGCCCTTCCGGGCAGTATGGGTTCAAACCGAAAGGTTGCCCAAAAATCCCATCCCCGGCGTTTTATAATAAGCTGTCGAGATGCCACTTTTTGATAATGTGCAAAAGAAGCCCTAGCTGGTTCAGGATTGCCCAAAAGAGGAACCCCTTTAGTTCCTTCTAATCTCCTGCTTCGGCTTTAGAATGAGTTACCAATCATAGATATTTTTTGATAAGTTTTTCCAGTTTATGCCTATCAATTAACTCTATATTGTTAGAACTTGCTAACTCTATAGCCGACTGGGTAAATCCGCCAGTTGTGATAACCATCCCCCTATCTGCTTTATAATGTTTTATCGCAGCAGCAACTTCCTGTATGGCATCATTGCTTATTTTTTGATTATGTCTTTTTGCCTGCACAACAATTTTCTCATCAAATCTACTAGCAATCAGGTCTGCTCCTTGGTCGTGTGATAATTTTGTCTGCTTTACCGCATAATCCATTTTCTCAAAAAGAGATTTCAAGAAATGTTCAAATTCATGACCTGTCATTGAGTCTAAATCATTAATGCGTACAGAAATTTCTGATGATTCAAGCCTTTTCTCAAAATTGGCAAGTTCGATTTCTTTTATACTCTGCCTTATTCTATTTGGCAGTGTTTCATCATACGATACTTTATTTTCTTCTAATAAATATGAAAAGAAATTCAAGTGCCTAAAGCAATGAGTTCCATATATATTAATTAAATTTCGGATATACTCGTCTAATTCTTTTGGTCTATTATCCAGCATTTTTGTTCTGAATCCCTCATAATTTTGTTGCTGCATCTCGGAAAAAATTAATAAATCCATTTCTTCATCGTCAAACTGACTTCCTTTTTTAGCGAGTAGATCTTTTAATCTACTGAGTTCTTCATAACAGTCATCTGCATAGTGCTTAACAAAATTTTTTACGTATTTATAATCACCACTTGAAATAAGTTTCTGCTTCTTTTTGTTAAAATCATCCAAGCCATCTTTGTCTATTAATGCCAATTTTATAGGGAACCTATCCCTGAATGGTTTGCTCAGGTAGGCAAGTCTGGTTGTGGCCCCGATGAAGCAGACATAAACCTTAAAATCACCTTTGCTGGAATGATAAACTCCATCTTCAAGGACTGAGTGCAGCATCTCCTGAATGGCAGGCTTCAACCTGTCTATTTCATCAATGAAAAGCACCCCCCCATAAGCAGGAACAAGGTTGTGGATTAAACCTGCCTCATCTTCCACAGCCCCCCCAGTTGTCTCATGGAAAGGGCAGTTTAATTCATGGGAGATTATATTAGCCATAGTAGTCTTTCCCACTCCAGAACCAAACAAAAGAATGTGCTCTGGTAATTCATTCAAAAATCCACAAGCCAAATTTCCTTCCTTTACCTTAACCATTGAATTGGATACATCCGAATTTGACGGAAACGTTACGCCATCCCATGCCAAAATTTCTTCCCCGCTAAGCGGTGTGTCCTTATCCTCTCTTATGGTTACAAGTA
>Ga0315281_10013627_pt1 | contig 10988 bp, 7 predicted proteins | sample YL17G07_0_MG_FD_204540 | JGI IMG/M metagenome (GOLD analysis project Ga0315281, IMG submission 204540) | Sediment microbial communities from Yellowstone Lake, YNP, Wyoming, USA - YL17G07_0 | ecosystem: Environmental > Aquatic > Freshwater > Lake > Sediment | place: USA: Wyoming | collected... | reverse complement strand
TGCTTCCAGCCCGGTAGCCCCGACGTGTGCAGCAGCAACTGCCGCACGGTGACCGTCTTGCGCGGGTCCGTGGCGCTGGACCCCTTGCTCCATTCCGGCAGGAAGCGCTCTACCGGCGCGTCGAGCTGCACGCGGTTCGCAGCGACGAGCATGGCGATGGCGGTGGTCGTGGCCACGGGCTTGGTCAATGACGCCAGATCGTAGATCGTTTCGGGTGTCACGGCCGGCGCTTTCGCGTCGTAGGTCTGCGCGCCGAAAGCGTGCACGGTGAGCTCGCCGCGAACTCCCACCGCCAGCACGCCGCCGGGAAACGCTTTATCCGCAACAGCGCGGTCCAGGATTTCATACGCGGGCTTGAAGAGCGCGTCCATCTCCGGCGGCGCCGCGCGAAGCTTCATCGGATTTGCGGCGACGCTCATTCCGTCACCTGCCTTCGCGGTTCCCGGCACGCTCACGGGGATTTTCCCGCCGATGGCCGTCTGTCCGAACAGCGCACGGCCCGCAGCGCGCTGCGCCACATCCTGCGTGGAAAATACGGCGAGCCACGTCTTCGCGTTGGGAAACTTTTCGATGATGTAGGGACTGCCGAAGCACGCCACGACCGCGGGCTTGCCCGCCGCCAGCAGCGCGTTCACCAGGGCCATCTGGTTTTCCGGCAGGCCGACGTTGCCCTTACGATCGGCTACGCGCACAAAGAGCGCGGCAATCGCCAGGTCGTAACTTTCCGGCGGCGGCAGCTTCACCGTTTCCACTTTGACAAAGCGCGTGTCCGTGCGCACTGTGGCCAGCGCGTCCACGCGCGCACGGATTTCTCGTTCAAGATATTCCGCGGGGAAAGGATCCGGATCACCGGCCACAGCCAGCAGCAGAATGCGCTGCGGCTTGGTGGCGTCCAGGGGCAGCGCGCGCTGTTCATCGCGCAGGAGGGTGACGCCGCGATCGGCGATTTCCTGCGCTTGCTGGACGAACTCCGGCCGACGAAAGGAAACGTTGAGCTTGTCGAGGTCCACCAGGCGCTCTTTGTAGAGGCCGAGTTTCGCCTTGGCGCGCAGCACGCGGCGCACCGATTCATCAATGCGCGCCATGGGGATGCGGCCGGTGGCCACGGCGTCCTTCAAGCCGGCAATCGCGGCGTCGGGGATCGGCGGCACGAGGAGCACGTCGGCGCCTGCGGCGATGGCGCGCACGGCGACTTCCGCCGGCGGATAGCGCGAGGTCACGCCGCCCATGTCCAGGGCGTCGGTGACCAGCAGTCCGTCAAATTTCATTTCCTTTCGCAGCAGCCCAGTCAGAATGTTTTCAGACATTGTCGCCGGCAATTCGGTGTTGGGCTCGAGCGCGGGCACGGAAAGGTGGCCGGTCATGATGGTGCTCGTGCCGGCGGCAATCGCCGCGCGGAAGGGCACCAGCTCGACGGTGTCGAGGCGCGCGCGGTCGCCCTTGACCACGGAAAGATCAATGTGCGAATCCACGCTGGTGTCGCCGTGACCGGGGAAATGCTTGGCGGTGGAAAGCGCGCCGTTTTCTTCGACACCGCGCACAAACTCTTTTACGAACTCCGCCACTTTTTGCGGGTCTTCGCCGAAGGAGCGTGTATTAATGATGGGGTTGTCGGGATTGCTGTTCACGTCGGCCACGGGAGCGAACACCCAGTGCACGCCCACAGCACGCGCCTCCGCGGCAGTGATTTTGCCCATGATGTAAGCCACGCGCGGATCGCCGGTGGCGGCCACACCCATGGCATGCGGAAACGCCGTGCCCTCGTCCAGACGCATGGCCGTGCCGCGTTCGAAATCCGCCGCCACCAGCAGAGGAATTTTCGCCCGGCGCTGCAACTGGTTGGCCAGCGCCGCGGTGGGATAGGCCTGGCTGTACTCGATGCCCAACGGCGTACCGCGGGTCTGCACCACAATGCCGGCGACGCGGTTCTGCTCCACCTGCCGCAGGAGTTCCTTGTACTGCTCGGTTTCCGTGGAAAGAAACCCGCCGTAATAGAAGACCATGATGAGCTGCCCGAGCTTTTCCTCGAGCGTCATCTTTTTCAAGGTGCGCTCCACCCACTTCTCGGCGTCGCGAGTCAGTTTGGTGGGAGGGACGGAAGCCTTCTGCGTGCGCGCGGGATAAGCCAGGAAGAGAAGAAGAACGGCCGGCAGCAAGAGCCAGCGGTTACGCATCGCGGCGGTTTGTGGTCCGCATCATTGACGCCTGCATGCCAGCGCTGTATATAACACACGGCACTGCAGATAGAAAATGGAAAATAGAAAAGAGGACAAAGCAATCATGCCCCGGCACACATGGAAATTGTTCGTCCTTTTTTCTATTTTCGCTTTTCTATTTTCGATTTCTCCTGCGTTCGCGCAGACAAAGGCCAAACCAAAGCCCAAGCCCGCCGCAACACTGGCGAAGACGCTGGACGCCATCGTCGAAAAGGCCATCGCCGCAGACGAACTCCCCGGCGCGGTGCTGCTGGTGAGCCACAAGGGCCAGATCATCCATCGCAAAGCCTATGGCAACCGCGCACTGCTGCCCGCGCGCGAGGCAATGACGCTCGATACCATTTTCGATTTGGCCTCGCTGACCAAGATTGTAGCCACCACGTCGTCGGTGATGCTGCTGGTCGAGCAGGGCAAAGTGCGGCTGAACGATCCTGTGGCGCGCTACATCCCCGAATTCGCGGCCAACGGAAAAGAGCAGGTCACCGTGCGCCATTTGCTAACGCACACGGGCGGCCTGCGTCCCATCCCGCCGGTGAAGGATCCGTGGACCGGCGCGGAGGCCGTGTTCAAGTCGATCTACGAGGACACGCTCATCGCCCCGCCCGGCGCGCGCTTTGTTTACAGCGACGGCGGCTTCATTATTCTTGCAGAGATGGTTCGCCGAATCAGCGGATTGCCGCTAAACGAATTCGCGTTTGAAAATATTTACAAGCCGCTGGGCATGAGCCACACGCGCTTTCTCCCGCCGGCCGAGTGGAAGCCGCGCATCGCGCCGACGGAAGAAATTGACCTACCCGAAGGCGCGAAAGCCGGCTCGGGCAAGGGCCGCGTCCTGCGCGGAGACGTACACGACCCGCGCGCGCGGGGCATGGGCGGCGTCGCGGGACACGCCGGACTTTTTTCCACCGCGGACGAGTTGGCGATTTTTTGCCGGATGATTCTCGCGCAAGGCCTCGCGCCGGGCGGAAAACGTATCTTTGCTGCAGCTACTGTTCAGAAAATGACATCGCCGCAGACGCCGCCGTGGAGTCCCACACTGCGCGGCCTGGGCTGGGACATTGATTCCGTGTATTCCGCGCCGCGGGGCGAGTTTTTTCCTCTCGGCACGTTTGGTCACACCGGATTCACGGGCACGGCGATGTGGATCGATCCGCAAAGCCAGGCGTTCTACATCCTGCTCGCCAACAGCGTGCATCCGTACGGGCGACCCGCGATTTCCAGCCTGCGCTCGCGTGTGGCGACCGCCATCGCTGCACAATTGGCGCCGGCCTTCCGGCCGGCTGCTGCGAGCACGGCAACGGAGCGCTCCGTTGGCTCCAGCCACGACGCCGGGCGCAACGCGCAAACCAAGACCGGCATTGACGTGCTCGCGGAGGAAAATTTCGCGGCGCTGCGCGGCAAGCGCGTGGGCCTGATCACCAATCACACCGGACTGGACCGCAGCGGGCGCAGCACGATTGACTTGTTGTGGAAAGCGGACGGGGTAAAGCTCGTGGCGCTGTTCAGCCCGGAGCACGGCATCGCCGGGCGCGCCGACGACAAAGTCGCGTCCACCACGGACACCGCCACCGGCCTGCCGATTTTCAGTTTGTATGGTCCCGAGGCCTCGGGACGCCGGCCGACGGAGGAAATGCTGCGCGACGTGGAGGCGCTGGTCTTCGACATTCAGGACGCCGGCGTGCGCTTCTACACCTATGAGACGACGATGGCCTACGCGATGGAGGAAGCCGCGAAGCGCAAGATTGCTTTCTATGTGCTCGACCGGCCGAATCCCATGGGCGGCGACGCGATCGAAGGCCCGATGCTCGACAAGGACCGGCTCAACTTCGTGGGCTATTTCCCGTTGCCCGTGCGCCACGGCATGACCGTGGGCGAACTGGCGCGCATGTTCAACGAAGAAAATAAAATTGGCGCCGACCTGCACGTCGTGGCCATGAAGGACTGGCGCCGCCGCGACCTGTTTGAAGCCACCGGCCAGCCGTGGACGGCGCCTTCGCCGAACCTGCGCTCGCTGGACGCCGCGCTGCTGTATCCCGGCATCGAAATTCTGCAATCCGCGGGCGTTAATGTTGGTCGCGGGACGGAAACGCCGTTCGAATTATTCGGCGCGCCGTGGATCAAGTCGGTGGAACTCGCCGCGTACTTGAACCGGCGCTTCGTGCCCGGCGTGCGCTTTGTGCCCACGCGCTTCACGCCGGCGGCAGGCCCGCACAAAGGCCTGGCCTGCGAAGGCATCGCGCTCATCATCACCGACCGCGCGACGCTAAACTCCATGTTGATGGGACTCGAAATCGCCGCCGCCCTGTGGAAGATGTACCCGGAAAACTTCCAGGTGGACAAACTTATGACGCTGCTCGGCAATGCGGCCGCGCTGGAGCGGTTGAAGAAGGGTGACGCGCCTACGCGGATTGTTGACGAGGCTAGCGACGAGATCGAAGTTTTCCGCAAGCTGCGCGCGAAGTACCTGCTCTACCAGTAGCGCCTTGATTTTGTTGGATGAAACGACCTGTTCTGTCGCCGCGTCTTCGATTCCTTGGGGGTGTGACATGAGAAAGCTGATTATTTTCGCTCTACTTCTTTTTCTTGCGCCCGTCGCGTGGTCGCAAGCGCCGACATATGACGTTGTCATTCAGAACGGCCGCATCGTGGATGGCAGCGGGAATCCGTGGTACGTCGCCGATGTGGGGATTAAGGATGGGCGCATCGCGGCCATCGGGAGGCTATGCGCAGCGGGCAGTTGTCCTGCGCAACGCACGCTGGATGCCAAAGGACTCGTCGTCGCGCCGGGGTTCATCGATGTGCACACGCACGTTGAGAGCAACATTGTGCGCATTCCCACCGCGGACAATTATCTCTTCGACGGCGTGACCTCCATCATCACCGGCAACTGCGGCGGTTCGGAGACCGACCTCAACAAATTTTTTGGCGACCTGCGCGGAAAACTTTCCATCAACGTCGGCACGCTGATCGGCCACAACAGCGTGCGCCGCGACGTGATGGGCTCTGCGGAGCGCGACCCCACGCCGGAAGAGCAGTCCAAAATGGAGGCGCTCGTGGAGCAAGCCATGCGCCAGGGCGCGGTGGGTTTTTCCACCGGCCTGATCTACATTCCGGGCACGTACTCGAAGACGCCGGAAGTGGTTTCGCTGGCGCGCGCGGCGGCGAAGTACAACGGCGTGTACGCCTCGCACATGCGCAGCGAGGGCGAAAAGGTTTTTGATGCGATTGATGAGGCCATCACCGTCGGGCGCGAAGCAGGCATGCCCGTGGAGATTTCGCATTTCAAGGTGGCCAACAAGAAACTTTGGAACCAGAGCACGCGCACGATCGCCATGGTGGAAAAGGCGCGCGCGGAGGGGATTGACGTGACTGTGGACCAGTATCCGTACACGGCGTCGAGCACCAACCTCGGCACGCTGCTGCCTTCCTGGGCGCTGGCCGATGGAACGGACGCCGTCAAGAAACGGCTGACTGATCCGGCTACGCGCAAGAAAATCGCCGGGGAGATGAAGCAGACCATCAGCAAGCGCAACGGCCGCAAGCGGCTGGACTACGCCGTGGTAGCCTCAGCCCGCTGGGACACAACACTCGAGGGCAAGAGCATCACGCAGATTAACAAGGAGAAGGGAAGGAAGGGGAAACTCGAGGACGAAATCCAGACCGTGCTGGACATGATGGAAAAAGGCGGCGCGAGCATGATCTATCACTCCATGGACGAGCGCGACGTGGAGCGCATCATGCGCTTCCCGTACTCCATGGTGGCCTCGGACGGCGGCGTGCAGGAGTTCGGCCGCGGCGTGCCCCACCCGCGCAGCTACGGCACCAACGCGCGCGTGCTGGGCCGCTACATCCGCGAGAAAAATGTGGTGCGATTGGAAGAAGCCATCCGCAAGATGACTTCGCTGCCGGCGCAGCGCTTCCGGCTCACGGAGCGCGGGCTGATCCGTCCGGGCATGTGGGCGGACATCGTGGTCTTCGACGAGAAGACCGTGGCGGACACGGCCACGTTCGAAAAGCCGCACGCCTACGCGGCGGGATTCCACTACGTGCTGGTGAACGGGGAAGTAGTCATCGAGGGCGGCAAACACACCGGCGCGCACTCCGGGCAGATTCTGCTGGGGCCTGGGGCGCGGTAGGACGGGGCAGCACGCCTGCCCTGCTGCAAATGCGCAAAAATTTCTCTTGACATAGTATACAGTCTTCCTATATATAGGGGGCATGACCATCGTGCCCGCTTCCATGAAACGCGGTTCCGCCGAGCTGGCCATCCTCTCCGTGCTGCTCGAAGAACCGCTGCACGGCTACGAAATCTCCAAGCGCATCGAGGAGCACACCGGCGGTGTGCTGCGCTTCAACCTCGCGTCGCTCTACCCCATGCTCTATCGCCTCGAAAAACGCGGCTGGGTGAAGGCCAGCTGGCAGACCACGCCTTCGGGACGCCGCCGCCGCTGCTATTCGCTCACCGCGGCGGGACGCAAGCAGCTCCCGCCTTTGCGCGATGAATGGCGGCTGTTCTTCCGCGCGCTCGACCGACTGGCGGGGGTGTCCCGTGCCTAATTGGCCGCGGCTCGTCCGCGAACGGCTGGGCGCGCTGGGAATTGGTGCGGAGCGCGAAGAGGAAGTAGTCTCCGAACTGGCCGGGCATTTCGAGGACGCCTACGAAGGCAGCCTGGAGCGCAGCGCGTCGCCGGAGCAGGCGTGCGCCTTTGCATTCGCCGAAGTCAGAAATTGGTCGCGGCTTTCCCGGGAAATCCGCCGCGCCACCGAGGAGGATCCCGTGAACGAGCGTACCAAATATTTGTGGCTGCCGGGCATGGTCATGCTGTTTCTTTCATCGGTGCTGCTGATGTACATCACGCGTCACGGCCCGCTGCCGGTGTTTGTCTGGATTGACCCGCGTGTGCCGCTCCTGCTCTATGTGCCGTGGCTGGTGACGCTGCCTGTGTTCGGGGCGCTGGGCGCGTACTGGTCGCGCCGAGCCGGCGGCCGCATCCGTGCGCGGATTGCCGCAGGTGTTTTCCCGGTGCTCATGCTGGCTGGGGCGTTCTTTATGATTCTGCCGATTGCCATTCTCTTTGACCGCCACATTCCATTCAGCATGTTCGTGACGTCGTTCGGCCTCCTGCTACTGGGTTGGGTGCTGATCCCCGGCGCGGCACTGCTGCTCGGCGCGCTGCCGTTTTTGCGCAACCACGCGAACGAAACTTCTCCATCGCGCGAGTAATCTTTGCTAGGCTCTGTGCTTGACTGGAACTGAGGTTCGCCGCCACGCCCGGTCAGGATGAACCCGTGCAAGCCGGCACGCTCATCGCAACGGCTAGCGCACCGCCGAGAGATTTTCTCGACGTCGCCGGAATCCGCAAATCCTTCCAGGGCAGGACTGTCCTGTTTGACGTCTCCTTTCGCATCGCCCGAGGCGAGATTATCGGTTTTGTCGGCCCGAACGGCGCGGGCAAGTCCACAACCATGAAGATCGTGTGTAACTTGCTGCGACCCGATGCCGGCACGGTGCAGCTCGATGGCGTGGATCTCCGCAAAGAGCCCCGCCTGTTTCTATCGCAGATCGGCGCGTTGATTGAATCGCCGGCTTTTTATCCCTCCCTGAGCGCGTTCGACCACGTGGCCTATTTCGCGCGGCTGCGCGGCTGCTACAGCGCCGCAACGATCAGCGCCACTCTGGAACGAGTCGGCCTGGCCCCGCTCTCGAAAAAAAAGGTTGGAGAGTTTTCGACGGGAATGAAGCAGCGGCTGGGCATCGCGCTGGCCGTGCTGCACTCCCCGCAGTTCCTGCTTCTGGACGAGCCGATGAATGGCCTGGACCCGGTGGGCATGGTCGGCGTGAGAGAACTGGTGCGGGCGTTGTCGCGCGAGAACGGTGTGGCGGTGCTGGTGTCGAGCCACCTGCTCTACGAAGTGGAGCAGGTTTGCGACCGCGTGCTCTTCATCAAGGATGGCCGGCTGGTGCGCGAGAAGCGCCTTTCCGGCACGACGCCCGGGCAGACCACCGGCGTGCGGTTGCGGACCGGTGACAATGCACGGGCCGCGGAGTTGTTGCGCGAGACGGGCTTCGCGCACGAAATCAAGGAATCAGCTGACGGCCTGGAATGCGTCGTGGCAGCGGCGGAGCTGGCGCGCATTCCCGCGCTGCTCGTGGGGGAAGACATCGAGTTATACGAATTCACGCCCACGCGCGAAAGCCTGGAGTCCGTGTATATCTCCGAATATGGAGCTGACAACAAAAGGATGATCGAGTAGCCCGATGGAAGCAACAAGACCAACGCGAAATTATTTCTGGCGGTTTGTGGTGGCCGAAGTGCGGAAGATCTACGACTTCGGGTTCCCGCAGATCGCATCACTCGTCATGTTTATGGCGATTTACCTGTTTGTGATCCAGCTTTTTTACGTGGAGGGCGTGGCGGAACACTGGCACGTGCGCAACGCGTACTATGCCGTGCCGTTGCTTTTCTACGCCACGTGGGGAAAGACCATCCTCATTTTCATGTTTCTGGCGGCGTTCAGCGTGTATTGCGTGACGGTGGAAAGCCAGTACGGGATGATCCGCGTGCTTTGCGCGCAGCCGCTGGCGCGCTGGCAATACGTGGTGGGGAAATATGCAGCCATCTCGTGCCACGTCGTGTTGCTCACCGCCAGCTATGTACTCTCCTTATTTATTTGGGCCACGGTGCAGGCCGGCCTGCGCGGATTTACGTTTGACCAGGCCCTGAGCCTGTATGGGTTCTTCAGCCGCGTGTTGATTTACAGCCTGGGGGTTTCGTGGATTTCGGTTTCCGTCGCGCTACTGCGGAGAACAATGATCTCGGCATTGGTGACCACCGCGTTTGCGTTTTTCGGGATGGCGCTGCTGACGATGTACCGCTCACTGGAGTTCGGCCAATATCATTTCGTGCGCTACTACTTTGCGGCGATGGAAAACCTTCCGTTTCCATTCAAATGGGACTTTCCCAGGTATCCCTTCCATATGTTTTGCCTGGTGACGCTGGTCACCTGCCTGATCTTCTTCTTGCCGCCGCTGCTCTACTTTCATTTCCGCGACATCACCGAATAACCTGCCGGAACACATCAAACTGTCAACGACGGGCTCTTCTTCTCCCATCGGCGATAAAAGACGAGGCCAAAAAGAATCAGGGCAAGTCCAATCGTCGAGCGGCCCGGGCGCTGGATCCACAGGTTCACGGTGAGAGCCAGCGCGCCGAGAACGAAGAGAACTGGCACGACCGGATAGCCCCACGTGCGGTACGGCCGCGGCAGGTCCGGCTCGCGGCGACGCAGCCAGATGACCGACGCCGTCGTCAGCGCATAGAAAATCCACGCGGCGAAGATGAAGAGGTTCGTAAGTTCCTCGAACGTTCCGGTGAGCGCCAACACGCAGGCCAGCAATCCCTGAAAAATGAGCGCGCCGCCCGGCGTGCGGAAACGCGGATGAATGGCCGCCGTCACGCGGAAGAACACGCCTTCTCGAGCCATGGCGTAGGGCACGCGCGCACCGCTCAAGATGGACGAGTTCAGAGTTCCCAGAGCGGAAATTACCATCGCCAAGGTGATCCACGTGGCCGCGCCGCTGCCCGCGAAGCGCTGCACCGCCTCCGACGCGACCACGTACTTCTGGTCGGCGGCGTGGCTGGGGTCAGCGACTTCCGTAAACGGCAGCACATAGAAGCAAACAGCGCTGAAGAGAATGTAGACCGCTGCGACCATCAGCACGCCGCCAATCAGCGCGCGAGGAATGTTTTTTTGCGGGTCAACGATTTCCGAACCGACCAGGTTGACGTTGTTCCAACCGTCATAGGCCCACAGCGCGGCTGCCAGCGCCGCGAGAAATCCGGATAGCGTCCCCACACCGAGCGCTGCGGGAAACATCGGCTGGAAATTGGCGGCGTGGCCTTGCGCCATGGCAAATCCGAACACGATCACAGCACCCGCCGCGGCGATCTTGACCAGGGTCAGCACCACTTGAATCTGTCCGCCAAGCCGCACGCCAAAGTAATTGATGAACGTCACCAGCAGAATTGCCCCGGCCGCCAGCGGCTGCGCGGCGGTGAAAACAAAGTCGTAAGGTTTCTCCATGAAGGGCAGGGAAATGCTCCACGTGAAAAGCGGCGTGGCCACCGCCGGCATCAGATAACCCCAGAAGAGAAGAAGTCCGGCGGCGATGGAAGAAATGGAAGACGGCCGGCCCACCACCGAGTGCATCCAGCCAAACAAAAAAGCCCACTTCTGTCCTAACCCGCGCTTGAGGTACGGGTATTCGCCGCCCGCTTCTGGCAAGGCTGCGCCCAACTCCGCGTAGCTAAGCGCGCCGAAGAGTGACAGCGCCCCGCCGATGAGCCACGCGGCAAACACCATGCCCACGGAGCCAGCATTGCGCGCCATTTCCGCCGGCTTTAGAAAAATCCCCGTGCCGATCATCGTGCCCACGACGATCGCCGCGGCCGCCCACGGTCCCAGAGCGCGCACCAACTCGAGACGCTTCACGTTCATGACTTCTCCGTCTGCGGACCAGCATCCATCAAGCTCGCCGCGGAGCCTACCGCAAATGTGGCCAGCGTTCCCACCAGCACATACCAGGTCCACGCCAGCGGCGTGTATCCCCAGAGGTAGAGCATCAGCCCCAGCCCGGTGAACATGCCCACCAGCGCGCCGCGCGGCGTGGCCCGCCGGTTGAGGAGGCCCAGCAGGAAAAGCCCCAGCAAGCTCTGATAGATGATGGAGGCCACTGTCAGTCCTTTTTCCAGCACCGAGCCCCACTGCAGC
>Ga0315281_10013625_pt1 | contig 10988 bp, 9 predicted proteins | sample YL17G07_0_MG_FD_204540 | JGI IMG/M metagenome (GOLD analysis project Ga0315281, IMG submission 204540) | Sediment microbial communities from Yellowstone Lake, YNP, Wyoming, USA - YL17G07_0 | ecosystem: Environmental > Aquatic > Freshwater > Lake > Sediment | place: USA: Wyoming | collected... | reverse complement strand
GCAGCTGACGATCCACGCGAGCATCTGCACCCGGCGATTCCACGCGACCGCCAGCCCGACGGCGGTGACGGCCGTCATGACCGCGGCTGCCGACGCCTGGGAAAGCAGTTGGACCTTGACGGTCGACTCCCAGACGAGCGGAAAGGCGATGAGCACGGCCGCCGTCGTGTGGAAAGCGGCGTTGGCCGGCCGTTTCGCGCCCCCCGCCCGCCACGCGCCGATGAACCACGCGATCGCGTAGGCGAGGCCGAGCGCCGTGCCCAGGGCGCGCGGAAGCGTGCCGCCATCGGTCAGCGCGCGCAGCAGGTAGCCGCCGCCGAGGACGACGAACGTACGGCCGAGAAGGGACAGGAGGGTGACCGCATCGGTGCCAGACGAAACGGCTGTCGCGGAGGCGTCCACCTCATCGGCAGATGCCGAGTCCTGCGCGCCTGCGGCGTCTCGCGCCTCGAGCTCGGCGACGCGACGGCGGGTTTCGTCGAGCGCGTGGGAGAGATCGGCAACGACGCGCTCGAGCTGGTCGAGGCGGTGGTCCATGTGCTGGTCGGGACGCTGCGCGCATTAAAGCGCAATCGAGCGGCGCGCGCAAATTCGTTTGAATGGCCGGGATCGTCCTCGGTCCTTGGCCAGGGACTGAACCCTACGGAAAGATCTTCCCCGGATTCAGGATGTGGTTCGGGTCGAACGCATCGCGGATTGCGCGCTGCAGCGCGATCTGCGGCTCGTCCAGCGCGAGCGGCAGGAACCGCACGCGCGTCGCGCCGATGCCGTGTTCGCCCGTGATCGTGCCGCCCAGCGACAGCGACAGGCGATAGATGAGCTCCTGGACGGCCGGCACGAGCGCACGCCACCGCTCGATCGCCAGGTCGTCCTTGAGGACGTTCACGTGCACGTTGCCGTCGCCCGCGTGGCCGAAGCAGACGATGCGGACGCCGTGTTCGGCGCCGATGTGCCGCATGCCCGCCAGCAGCGCGCCGATCGCCGCGCGCGGCACGACGACGTCCTCCATGTGGTTGATCGGGCTCTCGCGCTTCAGCGCGTCGATGATCTTCCGGCGGAACTCCCACAGCCGATCGCGCGTGGCCTTGTCTGGCGCCACCAGCCCGTCCTGCGCGCCGTGCGCGCCGCAGACCTCGCTCACGATTTCGCAATCGGCGTCAACCGCGTCGCGCGTGTTGCCGTCGAGCTGGACGAGCAGGTGCGCGGCCGCGTCGCGGAACGGCGCCTCGCGGCCGAGGAAGCGCTCCACCGACAGGAGGCTGTCGCGCTCCATGAACTCGATCGCCGTCGGCAGGATCCGGTGCGCGAGGATGTCCGCGACGGTGTCGGCTGCCGCCTGAAAGTCGGTGAACGGCACGAGCAGATCCACCTGCACCTTCGGCAGCGGCAGCAGCCGCAGGACGATCTCGGTGACGACGGCGAGCGTCCCCTCGGAACCTACCAGCAGCTGCAGCAGGTTGTAGCCGGTGACGTTCTTCACCAGCTTCCCGCCGCAACGCACGATCGCGCCCGACGGCAGCACCGCCTCGAGGCCGCAGACGTAGTCTTTCGTGACTCCGTACTTCACGGCGCGCGGGCCGCCGGCGTTCTCGGCGATGTTGCCGCCGATGCTGCACGAGTCGAGGCTCGCCGGATCGGGCGGGTAGAACAGACCCTCGGCTTCAACCGCTCGGTGAATGTCGCCGGTCAACACGCCGGGCTCGACGGTGATCATCAGGTTGGCCCTGTCGATCTCGAGGATGCGGTTCATCTTCTCGAGCGACAGAACGATGCCGCCGCACATCGGCACGGCGCCGCCGCTCAGGCCGTAGCCGGCCCCGCGCGGCGTCACCGGCACCCGCTCGCGCTGCGCGAGCTGCAGGATGGCCGACACCTGGGCGGCGGTCGCGGCGCGGACGACCACCTCGGGGAGCCCGCGCAAGCCGACCACCTCGTCGTGGGTGTAAGGGTCAACCAGGTCCGCGTCGGTCAGCACGCGGCCTTCGCCGACGATCGTTTGCAGCTGTCGAACGATTTCGTGATCGACCTTGCGGTAAGCGACGACGGTCATGGCGGCAGATTACACCCATTCCCGTCTTCCGCAGATTCGTGGCGAAGTCGCGCATCCGCAGATTCACGCAGAATTTACCGGTCCGCAGATTCTCGCAGATTCACGCAGATTCATGGAAAGCGCGGTCCGCAGATTCACGCAGATTCACAAAGAGTGCGGTCCACAGATTCGCGCAAAAATTACTCGGTGGCAGATTGCCGCAGATTCCCGCAGAAGGTGCCGGCCGCAGATTCACGCAGGTTTTCCCAGCTGGGCCCAGATGGCCTACCATATGCATCAGCTGCCGCGGCACGGTCTCCAGGGCTCTCTTCTGCCCACTCGGCAGGCACGGGGCGGCGAGCGAGAAAGGATCGAGCGGTCGGCCCGCGCGACCCGCTCGGCCGTCACCCGGGCACGGCGCGCCAGAACGAGGAGGTTTCGACATGCGGCGATTTGCGATCGGGTTGGCGGTATTCGGGCTGCTCGCGCTCGCGCCGAGGCCGGCGCAGGCGCAGACCTACTTCGCGCCGTTCTTCGGGTTCGACTTCGGCGGCGACGCGGGCAACTGCCCGTCACTCCTCGCCCCCGGCTGCGAGGTCAAGCGGGCGGCCTACGGCTTCGGCGTCGGCCACCTGTCGCACGGCATCTTCGGATTCGAGGAGGACTTCAGCTACGCGCCCGACTTCTTCGGCCAGAGCCCGACGTTCGGCGCCAACAGCGTGCTCACGCTGATGTCGAATCTCGTCGTGGCGGTGCCTGCCGGACCGGTGCATCCGTATCTGACCGGCGGCGTGGGGATCATGCGGACGAACGTGGAGCTGAAGCTGTCGGGAGCGACAGGCCTGCTCAGCACCAACAACATCAGCTTCGGCTACAACCTTGGCGGCGGCGTGATGATTCTCTTGCCCGCCCATGTGGGCTTGCGGGTGGACTACCGGCACATCCGATCGGCGAGCGACGTGGACATCCTGGGGCTCTCGCTGCCAAGCGCGAAGTTGAACTTCTCGCGGATTGCGTTCGCGCTCGTGCTGCACTGAACGGCGATCACGGGTGCTGAGTGCTTAGTGCTCAGTGCCTGGTGCTCAGTGACTGGTGCCTGATGGTGCTCAGTGCGTGCCACGCGCGTGCGTGCGCGGGGCGTGGAGGCTGCCGGCACTCCGCACAGGCCACAGCACGGAGCACCAAGCACCCAGCACCGCACTCAGCACCAAGCACCCAGCACCCAGCACTCGTTTCCCCGTTACCTCCCCGCGGCCTGCAGCGCGATGCGCGTCTTGAGGCGATCGCGTTCGCGACAGTCGCGCTCTGTGCCGGCCTGGCAGCCCTCGTCATAGATCCGCAAGGCCGTCGCGTCGTACTGCGCGGCGCGCGCCGTGTTGCGCTCCACCTCCGTGCCCTCGGTGCAGAGCGCCGAGAGCGTCAGGCACGAGTCAACGTAGTCCGCGTTGCACGCCTGCTCGTACAGCGTGACGGCATGCACCACATCTTTCTGCACCCCCTCGCCGTTCCGGTACATACCCGCCAGCTCGTGGCAACCGGCGTTGGCCGCGCCCAGGCACGCGCGTTCGAACAGGATTGCCGCCTGCTCGAACTCCTCTCGCGACGCCTGCACGAGGCCGAAGTTCAGGCAGCCGTTGGCACTGCCGGCAGTGCACGCGCGTTCGTAGAGACCGGGCACGCGCGTCGTCTCGCTCTCGAAGCCGGGCACGTGCTCGTAGATCTGGCCGAGCGTGTTGCAGACCTCGGCGACGCCCGCCTCGCACACGCGTTCGTAGAGCGCCGCCGCGCGCGCGTAGTCCTGGGCGACGCCGTTGCCGTTCGCGTACATGTCACCCAGTTGCCGGCAGCGCTGCAGATCGCCGGCCATGCACCGCAGGTTCAGGCGCGACGCACCGCTGCAGCCGGCGAGCACGATCGCGCCGGCGGCAGCGAGCAGGACGCAGAGGACAATCCGACGCGTGGGAGTCATGCTGACGCGTATTATGCGCTCTTCGGCTGGTGCAGACACCTGGCAGATCCGGGTGGAGGTCCGGCGCGCCCGGTCCAGCTTTCCGCCACCGTAACGGATTTCGAAACTCGTCGGCTCGGCCGCGGCGGACAGGGGAAAACATTCGGGAACACGCGCCGATGACCGGGCAACGGTCATGCAACCGCCCGGACGAGAACGTGTTGTAACCGGCCGGGCGCCCGCCTCCGCTCGCGCCGCGCGCGGCGCGTGAGCTACGGCGTGGCTACGCCGTAGCTGCGACGTGCTCGGGCGCAGCGCAGGCGGGAACGGGCGCCTGGCGATCAACGAGGCCCCCGCCTGCGCTCGCGAGAACGTCCGAACGAGATGCGGCGAGCCTCGCCACAGCTGCGCGTGCCATGAGGCGCGCAGCGGAGGCGGGCCATGAGACGAACGCTTACTCTCGCAGCGGCGCTGCTCGTCGTTTGCGTGGCGCTTCTCTACCAGGTGGGCTGCGGCAACAGCAGCAGCCCGACCATGCCAACGCCGCCGCCCAGTGGCGGAGGCGGAGCGAGCACGACCATCACCATCGTCGCCAACAACGGAAGCCAGTCGTTCTCGCCGAATCCGGCCAGCGTGCCGGTTGGCCAGACGGTCGCGTGGAGGAACGCCGATTCGATTACGCATCACATCGTCGCCGATGACGGCTCGTTCGACGAGGGCGCCACGCCGCCGGGAACCACGGGCGCGGCAATCACCGTCGGCTCGGGCGCCATTCCGTACCACTGCACCATCCATCCGAGCATGATCGGCACGATCAACGGCTCGCAGGGCGGCGGCCCGGGGGGACCGGGCTACTGATGAACGTGCCCGGCGGCACGGCACAGGCCACCGCGCGCACCGTGCCGCCGACGAACATCGCTCACCGCAACGGAGCGGATGCACCAACGGCCGAGCCGGTGCGTCCGTTCCGCTGACGTCGCGTCGGTACGAGCGACTGTGCAGAGGACGCGGCCCGGGCGGTGGTCTGCGGGCGTTGGCCAGGCGCAATGCCTTCCGGGAATTGCGATTGGTGCTGCAGCGCAGTCAGCGGCCTGTCCCGAAGCGGGCCGTGTGGAGCGCTCCGATGGTCAAGGCGATAAAAACGGAGCGCAGGCAGCGCTCGTTAAGCGGGGTCCCCAACGCGGCAGCCGCGTTGGGGTGCCCATGGGGGCGAGGCCGGCCGCCTCGCAAGCGGGAGTCATCAGCGGGACCAAGCGCGCAGGTCAAGCGGAAGCGGTCGCGAGCGGGAAATCCGCGCGTCGAGGCGGGCGAAGGACGCCGGCTGAGACCACAGGCCGCGGCGACCGGCCAGGACCCGCAACATGATCGCCGATTCCGAATCGCGCCTTCACATTGAGGATCGTTCTTCGGACGGAATCCGTCGGAGCAGCGCGGTGGCATGGTGCTGTATCGCCTTCTGCGCGGCAAACCAGCCGCGCACCGCGAAGAGCAGACCCAGAAGACAGGCGTAGGTGGCCGGCAGCGTGACGTCGGCCTTCACGAGCCACCAATAGTGGATGACGCCGAAGACGGCCGTGACGTAGACCAGGCGATGGAGCGCGCGCCACCTGCGGCCCCCCAGTCGCCGGATCGACCAGGCGGTCGACGTCAGCGCGAGCGGCACGAGCAGCACGAACGCCGAGAAGCCGATGGTGATGAAGGGACGCTTCGGGATGTCGTGCAGGATGTCGGCCCAGACGAAGAACTTGTCGAGCCAGAGATACGTGAACAGGTGCAGCGTGGCGTAGAAGAAGGCGAACAGGCCGAGCATGCGGCGAAAGCCGATGACGCGGTTCCAGCCGGTCACGCGGCGCAGCGGCGTGATGGCGAGCGTGATGAGAAGGAATCGCAAGGTCCAGTCGCCGGTCGCGTGCGTGATCGCCTCGATCGGGTTGGCGCCGAGACCCGCGTTGAACGCGCGCCACGCGAGCATCGCCAGCGGGACGAGACAGGCGGCAAACACGAACGGTTTTGCCGCCCGGCAGAGCTTCAACATGACGCGAGGTCCGTTCAAAAGTACTTCCTCAGATCTATCCCGGCGTAGAGACCCGCCACCTGATCGCCGTAGCCGTTGAACATCAGCGTCTTGCGCTTGAAGAACTCGCCCAGCCGTCGCTCGGTCGCCTGGCTCCAGCGCGGATGATCGACCTGCGGGTTCACGTTCGAGTAGAAGCCGTATTCATGCGGGTTCTCGGTCTGCCAGGCGGTGGCAGGCTGTTTCTGCACCAGGCGGATACGCACGATCGACTTGATGCTCTTGAAGCCGTACTTCCAGGGAACCACCAGCCGCAGCGGCGCGCCGTCCTGGTTCGGCAGCACGCGGCCGTAGAGGCCGACGGCCAGGATCGTCAGCGGGTGCATCGCCTCGTCCATGCGCAGCCCTTCCACGTAGGGCCAGCGCAGCACGCCGGTGCGCTCGCCGGGCATCTGCCGCGGATCGTAGAGCGTGGTGAACTCGACGAACTTCGCGTTGCCGGTCGGCTCGAACCGCTTGAGCAGATCGCCCAGCGGAAAGCCCACCCAGGGAATGACCATCGACCAACCCTCGACGCAGCGCAGCCGGTAGACGCGTTCCTCGAGCGCGAATGGCTTCAGCAGGTCCTCGAGATGGTAGTCGGCCGGCTTGCCGACCTCACCGTCGACCTTCACGGTCCACGGCCTGGTGCGCAGCGATCCGGCATTGCGCGACGGGTCGGACTTGTCGGTGCCGAACTCGTAGAAGTTGTTGTAGGTGGTGATGTCCTCGTAGGGCGTCTGCTTTTCGCCGGTACCGAAGGGCCCCTTGCGGACGCCGTCGAGTCGTGGCGGCATTTGCGGCACACTCGCCGCGCCGGCTGCGCCGGCTCCCGCCAGCAGCACGCCGGCGGCCGCGCCGACAGCCGTTTTCAGAAACTCACGACGCTCACGGTAGAGCTTCTCATCCGTGATCTCGGACGAGCGCACGTCGGCGGATTTGCGAACCAGCATGAGGCGTGAACACTGCAGCCGCGAGTCTTATTCCAACACGGCTGCATCGCCCGTGCCGGGCCGCCGCACGCACGGCGGCGCACGACCTCCTGGCTTTCATGGGCCTCCTCCTTTTCTGACACAACGGTGTGAAGCGGTGACTCTGCCCGCCATGGCAGCCCGAGCCATTCGCAACGGGCGGCGTGAAATGACTGTGACAAACGGCACCCGGCCGACCCGGCTGATGGCTTGCGCGGGCGGTCTGCCTTTTGCCTTCCGGTGACCTGGCCTCTGGTGCAAGCCAGGGCTTTGTCACTGAGGAGGAGTCATGTCACGTATACACCTGTGTTGCGCGCGGCTGTGGTCGGTGGCATCAGCGTTGGCGGTGGTGCTCCTGTTGCCGCTCAGCAGCTCGGCGCAGCCCGTCTATCCGCCCGCCGGCAACCCCGACGCGTCCCACGTCTCGTCCTGGCAGCGGCTGCAGCAGCTCTCGCTGCGCCTCGAGAGCCTGGCGATGCGCGCGCGTGACGAGGCGAAGATCGATGCACGGCGTCACGGCAGCGAGGAGCTCGCGGAGAAGATGAACGACTTCGCGAAGGATTCGCACGAGCTCCGGCTGCTCGCGAACGAACGCAACGTGCGCGCGTCGAAGATCAATGACCAGATCCGGAAGCTGGTGGATGACGCGCAGAAGGTGCACAAGGAATCGGTGAACGCCAGGCGTCACGATCCGCAGACCGACACCGACTGGAACCGCACGGTGGAGGTCCTCGACCAGATCAACAACCAGTACCTGGCGGCCAACGGCCTGCTGACGCCGAGGGGAACGGCCGGGACGGTCCCGCCCGGCGGGTTCTATCGCAACGGCCTCGAAACCCGCCGGACGATGATCAACGATCTCGATCGGCGCGCAGACGACGCGGCGAGGCTGAGCGAGAGCGCGACCCTCGAGATCGCCCCCGAGATCGAGCGGTTGCGCGACCAGGTGCGGTCGTACCGGCAGCGGATGGACGAGCTGTCACCCCTCGACAGGCGCGCGAACATCGCGCACATGCTCACCGACGCGCGGGCGGCGCAGGCCGATCTGGCCGGCAGCAACGCGCCCGCGCAGCTGCGTGACGATGTCAACGCGATCGTCGGGACGCTGGTGCAGATGCGTGACATGACCGCGGAAGGCGCCGAAGGAACCGGCGGCTACGGTCCGCCGCCCGGCGCCGTCGATCGAGCCTACCCGTATCCGATGACGGCCATGGCCGACTTCGCGCAGGATCTCGACGCGCGGGCCGTTCGTGCGAGCGAGCTGGCCGTGCGGGCGGACTACGACGACGTCGCCAACGACATCTCGCACTTCCGTGACAAGACGCGCGACTTCTACGACCGCGAAGCCTCGATGACGCGCGCGGAGCGGCGCGAGGCCATCGACAGCCTGCTGCGCGACGCGCAGAAGACGCAGCGCGACCTGGCGGGGCGTCACGTGTCGAGCGACTTGACGAGCCAGTGGAACGGGATTGTCGATCTGCTCGTCAGGATGAGAGACAGATCGTAAGACGAGTGCGTGGTGCCGGGTGCGTGGTGCGGTGCACAGCGCGTAGTGCTGTGCTGGGGTGCTTTGTGCGTGCGTCGCGCCCTTGCACTTAGCATCGCACGTAGCACCCAGCACCGCAGCACTACCTCAGCGGCGGCGTGCTTGCCGGCGGGCGACGATGCCTCGTCGCCCGCTCGTAGGCGTAGGCCAGCTTGATCAGCGTCGGCTCGCTCCACGCGCGCCCGAAAAAGGTCACGCCTGCCGGCAGCACCCCGCGCGTGTATCCCATCGGCACGTTGATGGCCGGAAAGCCGGTCGTGGGCGAGTAGAACTGGCTGTTGTCGCCGTGCGGCGTGTTCAGATCGCCGATGAGGCGCGGCGGGTTGCTCCAGGTCGGGTACACGAAGGCGTCGAGCTCCAGGGCGTCCATCGTCTTCACGACGGCCGCCCGGACCCCGTCGCGGTACTCGGTGTCGGCGCGGCAGGCCGGCGAATCCGGTCCCTCGGCCTGTCCCTGCTGGCTGCTCTCCAGCCGCGCCTGTACCGACGGATGGAAGCGGCGCGACTTGATGATCTCCTCGAGACTGTGGACCGGCACGCGGTCGCCCTGCGCCGCCAGGTAGCGATTGATGTCGTACTTGAACCCGCCGCACGTGCCGGTCCCCCCCGCCCGACGCACCTCGTCCACGCGCGCGGGGTCGACGATGGTCGCGCCCGCCCGGCGCATGTCTTCGAGAGCTGCCTGGAATACCTCGACGATCTCGCTGTCTGTCGTCTGGCGCTCGTAGGCCTGTCGCAGCACGCCGATGCGCGCCCCCTTCAACCCGTCGCGCACGAGCGACGCCTTGTAGTCGGCCGCCACGTGTCCGCGGCTCGCCGCCGTAACCGGGTCATCCGGGTCTTCACCGACAATCACCTGGAAGACGGTGACCGCGTCCTCGACGGTCCGCGCCATCGGGCCTGCGATGTCGGCAAGCAGGTTGAGCGGCGCCACGCCGCCCCGGCTGGTGAGGCCCATGGTCGAGCGAATGCCGACGAGGCTCTGATGCGACGAGGGTCCGCGGATGGAGTTGCCGGTATCGCTGCCGAGGCCGACCTCGCCGAGGTTGGCGGCGACGGCCGCCGCGGTGCCGCCGCTCGACCCCGCCGTCACGCGGTCCAGGGCGTACGGGTTCTTCGTGTAGCCGGGAAGAATCGAGTTGACCGTCTCGTACGGGCTGAATGCGAACTCGGCCATGTTCGACTTCGCCAGCACGATCGCGCCGGCTTCCTTGATCCGGCGAACCTGGAACGCATCCTTGTTCGAGACGAACCCCTTCAGCGAAAGCGACCCGTCGGCGCTCTGCAGGCCGATGGTTTCGAAGTTGTCCTTCACGATCGCCGGAACGCAGTGCAGGGGCCCGGTGAGGCCTCCCCGCGCGAACCGCCGATCGAGATCGTCGGCCCGCTTCAACGCGTCCGGGTTCAGCACGACGAGGGCGTTGATGGCCGGCCCGTTCTCGTCGTACGCCTCGATGCGCCGCAGGTACTGTTCGACGAGCGCCCGGCACGTCAGTTGCCCGGCCTTCATCGCCGCATGGATCTGCGCGATGGTCGTTTCTTCGATCCGGAACGACGGGGCCGCAGAGGGCTGTTGAGCACGGACGCAGAGAACGGTGGCGAGCAGGACGGCGAGAGAGATGAAGAGTCTTTTCATGTCCGCAGATTCTCGCAGAATTCACCGGTCCACAGATTCACGCGAATTCACGCAGATTCAAGTACATCAACCGATTACGCCGATCAATCCGATTGGACCGAACGATTACGACGCCACGACCAGGGTCCGCCTCGCGAGGACGCCCGTCCGGACGCCGCCCGGTCGCTGTCCAACCTGCGCGGCGCATCGCCGCGCCGGGCGCACGCTAGCGCGCCCACGCGTAGGCGTCCACGCGCGGATCGGCGCCGGCGCTGAGGATGCCGCGGCGAACGTCCACCATGATCGCGGCGTTCGACCCCAGCGACCAGGGCGCCGCGACGCGCAGCTTGTGACCCTTGGCGATCAGGGCTTTCTGCACGGCCTCCGGGATTCGCGACTCCACCGACAGGTCGCCCGGGTACATGGTGTGCGGGAACGGCGAGGCCGGAAACGCGCGCGTCGACCAGCGCGGCGCCTCGATCGCCTGCTGCACGTTCATCCCGAAATCGAGGATGTTCACCAGCGTCTGCAGCGTCCGCATCACCTGATCGTCGCCGCCCGGGCTGCCGAGAATCATGTACGGCTGGCCGTCCTTCATCACCAGCGTGCTTTGCAGGGTGCTGCGAGGCCGCTTGCCCGGCTCCAGCGCGTTCGCTTCGCCGGGCACCAGCGAGTAGTAGTCGCCGCGGCAGTTGAAGATGAAGCCGAGGTCGGCCATCACCACGCCGGTCCCCCACGAGCTGTGCAGGCTCGGTTCGAAGCTGACCATGTTCCGATCCTTGTCGACGACGCCGATGTAGCTGGTGTCCCCCGCGTGGTCGGCGTT
>Ga0315281_10013624_pt1 | contig 10990 bp, 9 predicted proteins | sample YL17G07_0_MG_FD_204540 | JGI IMG/M metagenome (GOLD analysis project Ga0315281, IMG submission 204540) | Sediment microbial communities from Yellowstone Lake, YNP, Wyoming, USA - YL17G07_0 | ecosystem: Environmental > Aquatic > Freshwater > Lake > Sediment | place: USA: Wyoming | collected... | reverse complement strand
CCACGCGACCCGGCGCGACCACCGTTTCGTCCAGCAGGAGGGGTTCCGCTTCGGGGGCTTCTTCTCCCGCTGCGGCGCCGTAACCCGAGTACATCGGGTCCGCGGCCGATTGCGGCTCCGGCGTCGTTCCGTGCCGCCACGCCAGCGAGTAAAGCGACTGCATGCCCTGCGGCGTCATTTGGTATTTCATTGCCATGTTTCCAGCTCCCTGGGGACATCCCGCCGGTCGGCTGCAAGGCCGAGCCGGGCGGAGGTTCCCCCCATCCACACCTCCAGCTTAATTCAATTCAGCGGGGATGATAATATGCGAAGACGGCACAAGATTGATGAATTCTGGTTATGAGTCGCGAAAGGCGGAAACATGGAATCGCTGGCCGGAATGGCGCTCTTCATCAAGGTGATCGAGAGCAAGAGCTTCACGGACGCGGCGGAACAGCTCGGAATCTCGCCCTCGGCGGTGAGCAAGCAGATCTCGCGTCTGGAGGATCGGCTGGGGGTGCAACTGCTGCAGCGCACCACGCGGCGGATCGGCCTCACCGAGGCGGGCGCCGCCTTCTACGAGCGCGCCGCGCGCATCATGAGCGAGGTCGAGGAGGCCGAGGCGCTGGTCACTACGCTGGAGAAGGCGCCGCGCGGCCTGCTGCGGGTCGCCGTGCCGATGGTGCTGGGACAGATGCACATCGCCCCCGCGATCGCGCCCTTTTTGGCCCGCTATCCGGAGATGCAGCTGGAGCTCGTCTTCAGCGACCGCACGGTGGACCTGATCGAGGAGGGGCTGGACCTGGCGATCCGCCTGGACGAGCTGCCGGACTCCTCGCTCGTGGCGCGGCGGCTGGCGCCGAACCGGCGCGTGCTGTGCGGAGCGCCCGCGTACTTCGCCCGCCGGCCGATGCCCCGCACGCCGCAGGACCTGGCGCGGCACAACTGCCTCACCTATGGCGCGCACCATCCGCAGCGGGAGTGGTACTTCAAGGCGCCCGGCGGGCGGCACGCCGTGCAGGTGCGCGGCAACTTCCAGTCCAACCACGCCGAGGCCCTGCGCCAGGCCGCGCTGGGCGGGCTGGGGCTGGCGATGCTGCCCACGTTCCTGGTCGGCAGCGACCTGAGCGCGGGCCTGCTGCTGCCGCTGCTGTCCGAGTACGTCTCGTCCGACACCGCCATCCACGCGGTCTATCCCCACCACCGCCACCTCTCCCCGAAGGTGCGCGCGTTCGTGGATTTCCTGAGCGAGCGCTTCGGTCCGCGGCCGAGCTGGGACCGCTGGGTGGAGGGGAGCGCGCCCGCCCAGGATGCGGCAGGCTGAGCGGCGCGCGGCCCCCTCATCCCCCGGCCTCTTATCCCTCTGTTGCCCAGGCAACCGGGGGAGAAGGGGAGAACGGCTCGGCACCAGCGGTGGGTTCGATTTCGCGATTTTCAGTAACCGTCTGATCCGATGGATATTTGAGAGCGTTCCGGCTCGCCTGGATGCGCCCGCGCGCTGGGCTGCGGCGACGGTCCGCCTTAGCTACCGCTCAGTTGCACCTTGGACCCGTTCCGCGTCGCTCAAGATGTCGCCGGATGCCGATTTGGCTATGCGCCAATTCGCCGGGGCGCGGGGAGGAGTGCGGCGAACGGCGAGTGGCGGGAAATGGACACCTCATCCCGCGCGGGGCCCCTTCTCCATATGGAGAAGGGGGAGAGGAAGAACGGCAACGGCGGCGGCGTGCGATGCGGGGACGCTGCGCGATGTGGGGCGGGCGGGGCGAATGGGGCGAAAGCGGCAGGCGGGTGGGGCGGGCGAAGCATGTGGGCAAAAATGGGAGGCAACTACGATATGATGGAAAGCGGAGCGAACACGGGAATGCAGTGGCTATGTGCGCGGGGTCTTCAGGGTGTTCATGGCGCCTCGTATGTCTGAATAAGTGTCCCACTCGCATCGTATTCAAAGACTAGGACTTTCACGACGGCTACCGTGGAGGGAGACAAACAATCCTTGTTGAACACCGGGCAGCAGGTCCCCGCCGGGTTGCGAGCGGAAGGCGTGAAGAAGGCATCTGTGTCTAGCGCAACCGCCCAACGGGCCAGTTGCAGGCAGTCGGCGTACTCGGCGGTTGTGGTCCCAGTTAGGAATGGCCAGATAGTAAGATTGGACGTTACGTCGCGGACGTGGCCTAAGAAATCGCAGGTAAGATACTCCTTGTGGTAGTGAAGGGCCCTTGGCGGATGAGGATGGCTCATATAGTGGGCCACTTCCGCAGCCGCAGTCTGTTCATCGAGAGCCGCATAGAATGCGGGGAAATCATCCGCGTCAAACCGGCCCTTTTGCGCGGATGATTTGCGATTGACGTGTGAAAAAGGGCCGCTGATTAACGCGTCGGGCGCAGAAGCCAAACCGTGCCGCCCCATGTAATTGAGAAAAACAGGGATTTCGGAAGGCGTAGCACCCAAACCGTCCAGGAGATTCTTGAGCTTCCGGGAATTCGCGTATCTGTGAAGAGAGGCGGGCTCGCGCGGACACGGGATCGCCTGTAGTGCGGCTCTATCGGCCAGCGAACTCATCCACAAAATCCTTGGCAAGAAGCAGATCCGAGAAGGTGTCGCCAGTCATTAGGTCAAAAATACTCCTATTGGCCAGGCGTGGGCGCGACTGCTTGAGCCAAGCCAATTGCTCCACGAAGTCTGGCAGGAAGCTCGTCACCGCCTCTGCAATGTCAAATGCCACGGCCACACGATATTGCATGTCAGGGCCGGCCAGTGTCTTCGTACCCTTGCGAATTTCATCTACCTCACGCGGGTCGGCGATCCCGAGCAGTTTGGCGATATCATTTCTTGTCATGGCCCATCGGTCAACGAGCACGAAGAAAAGCCTGGTAGCCACTTTAACTTCACCAGATACTGAGGAGGCGGCTATTTTTTCCGTTCGGAATGTCCACCCGATTGGAGCGCCTGCTGCCGTTCGGGGTAGCGGGTTGGCGCCAAGCAGGGCGTCCTGTCGAGACTGGTACGGCGTCCCCTTGATGCCCTCGTAAATATGCCCGACCTGAGGCGCAAGAGGATCTTCGGAGGGATATTTACGAACAATGACGACCTGAACCTGCGACACGAGCCCGAGCACGGCAAAGCTAATCGACCCCGCGGCGAACGACCCGACACTTGACGGCTCGGGGGGAGCCTCTAGGGTTCGTTGTCCTTCTGGATTCCATGCAAATTCGGATTGGCCTTGAAGCATAGCGAACCACGCAAGACGAGATTAGGGTCTAATCAGGAGGGCCGCGACTCTGCCGGAGTGTCGTCAAGGTTCAGGCTAAGCGCTAAGTCCTTCAATGTACTTCCAAAGTGACTAAGCCGCGCATCTATACTAGCGCAGAATTCCGGGTTTGAGTAATTTACCGTGCAGTCAACAAACAAATCTGCCTCCGCATTCTGGGACTCTTCAAGGACCACCGCTGCGGTCCAGTTATTCGCTTTATCCGCGTAGTCAATTTTGATCGTCTTGAAAGACAACAGGATGTTCTGCTTCAGCCGCTCGCGCAAATGCGGACTTGGTTGACTCATTTCATTGAGAAATCGAACGGCTTCCTCCCTGCCATTCTGTGCTCGGAACCATGCAGTGAGGCGAAGCCAAGAATTGATGGGCCTTGTTTTCTGAAGATTCGTCCATATCGTAGTGTCCGCCAGTCCGATGCACCGACGGGCCATCGCGATCTGCGCTTCTTGGGTCAGTTGGCTAAAACGAACTTCGGCTTGGCTAGCCGTGAGCTCTACGTACCCAGACACACTGGGCATGCGGACCTGCATCCGAAAATCTGAAATGGCCGGACCAGCGTTTATGCTCATGTCGTTCGCCTGAAGGCGAACCTCTTGGGAGAGGCCCTCATGAAGGGCCTTGAGCATGGGCAAAGAGAGAGGAAGAAGCTCCAGACTGGGCGCGGAAAAGAGCACTAGGTAACTTAGATTCGCGCGGGCAAGAGATACTTTCATTTCGTGACCTGTTCCGCGACCGTGATGGGCCAGAGACTTACCGCCGTCTATCAGTCCGGAAGCACTGTTGCAAGCTTGTCTCTATCGAAACGTTAACTGTAATCGGCTTCCGTCGCGCCCGCTCCCTCACGTCGCTGACCGCCGCGCCCCTCACCCCCGGCCCCTTCCCCCGCCGTTGCCCAGGCGACCTGAGGAAGGAGCAATAGGCACGTCTTGCAAGGGAGTCTGCAAAGGTCAAGAGGATTGACCAGTGTACCTCCCCTTCCCCCTTCACGGGGTAAGGGGCCGGGGGTTAGGGGCCCTCCACGGGGAAAGGCGGCCGGAGGGTTAGGGGCCTGCTCCGGGGATAGGGGCGGGCCAGGCAACGAAAAATAATCGCCGCCGCGCTCCCCCCCAAAGTACAGGATCAGTACGGGGGCGGCGCGGCGGCGAGGAGGGTCCTGCGCTGCTAGGCTTCTACTTGATGTCGCGGAACGCCGCGTGCTCCAACCGATGGGCGGCGCCGCCGCGCTCGGGAGACACCAGGTGCTCCTGCTCCTTGCGCAGGGTCTCCCGCAGGCCGTGGCCATCGCCCTTGGCGGGCAGGGCCAGCCTGGCGTGGCGGGCGGGCACGTCCGCATGGCCATTCGCTCCGGCCAATGCGCCGCCGCCGCCGCGGATGATCGCGGTCAGCTTGCCGACCACGCCGGAGAGGGATTCGGCCTGCGCCGAGAGTTCCTCGCTGGCCGCGGCCGTCTCTTCCGCGTTGGCGGCGCTGGACTGCGTCACCTGATTCATCTGCGTCACCGCGCCGTTGATCTGGTCCACGCCCTTGGTCTGCTCCTTGCTGGTGGCGGAGACCTGTTGCACAAGGGAGTTGACCTGTTCCACGGCCTTGACGGCCTCTTGCAGCACCTTGTTGACTTCCTCCGAGGAGCTCACGCCCTGGGTCGCCTTCTGCTGCGAATCCTCGATCAGGGCGCTGGTGTCCTTCGCCGCCTGGGCGCTGCGGATGGCCAGGTTGCGCACCTCCTCCGCCACGACCGCGAAGCCGCGCCCCGCATCGCCCGCGCGCGCCGCCTCGACCGCCGCGTTGAGCGCGAGCAGGTTGGTCTGGAACGCGATCTCGTCGATCGTCTTGACGATCTTGGCGGTCTTGTCCGAGGCCGCCTTGATCTCGTTGATGCGGGCCACCATCTGCGACATCGCCTGGCTGCCCTTCAGCGTGCCGGCCTGGGCCGTGGCGGACAGATGCTCCGCCTGGCCGGCGGTCTCCGAGTTCTGCTTGGTGAGAGCGGAGATCTCCTCGAGCGTGGAGGACGTCTCTTCCAGGCTGGCGGCCTGCTCCGAGGCGCCCTGCGCGAGGGACTGGCTGGATGCGGACACCTGCTGCGAGGCGCTCAGCGTCTGCTGCGAGGAGGCGTTCAGATCGGCGATGATCTGACCGATGCTCTTGCCCAGCGCGCGCAGGATGAGGAAGGCGAGCAGCACCGACAGCGCCACGGCCAGCGCGCTCACCCCGATGAAGACCAACAGGGCGCTGCGCGCGGAGGCTTCGCTCTCTTCCAGGGCTTGCGCCATGTTCTTCGAGGCGCGCTCGATCGCGTCGTGCGCGATCTTGCCGATTTCCCCCATCATCGCCTTGGACTGGGTCACGGTGATCGTCGCCGCCTCGCTGCCCTTGCCGGCCGCGACCAGCCGGCGCACTTCCGCATCGACGGGCTTCCAGTCCGCCAGCAGCCTTTCGACGCGCGCCTGTTCGGCCAGGCCGGCCGCGCTGGCGATCTGGCGGCGGGCGGCGAGCGCCTCGTCCATGTCCTTCAGCGTCGCGTCGAGGCGGTCGAGCTGGAAGCGCTTGCCCTCCGGCGTGCTTTCGAGGATGAGCGCTTTCTCGTGGTGCCGCAGCGCGTTCTGGTCGGAATCGATCCGGGCGGCCAGGTAGCGGCGCGCCGCCAGCACTTTGATCAGATGATCCTGCGTCTCCTTCGCATCGCGGACGATCCACACGCCGACGGCCGCGACGACGATGGCACCCAGCAGGGCGATCGCCAGCACGCCGGTCACTTTCATATTCAAGCTCAGGCTTTTCATACCGTCCTCTTGCAGATGATTTGCAAACGCACAACATGGCAACAGAAGATTTCCCAATCAAACGCGGTCGAGCGGAAAAGGTCCCCACACTTCATCCGGCGCGTGAATCGGTCCTGCATTCCGGTTAGGCAAGCCATGCCCGCTGCGCCCGGTTGTTCGGCGTTGCGCGCGCAGGTCTTACTTTTTCAGTCAGCGAATGGGAGCGGAAAATACTTAAAACGTGAATCTCTACTTGTTATCGATTCAAAATCCAACTCGCAAAGATTCGGGCGCACGCCCGCGCGCGTCTGCCGCCGTCCCCTATTCCTTCAGGTAGCCGCGCGCCTTGAGCAGCTCCGCGATGGCCTCGGCCTGCCGCTGCGCGCCCTCGCTGGCGGGCAGGAGCGAGCCGCCCGGCGCCGTCCCGCCGGAGGGAGAGCCGGCGCCGCCGTGGGGCAGGCCGCCCACGAGCAGCCGGATGCGCTCCTCCGCGCTCAGGGACGAGGCGGGCACGGAAATGCGCTTGACGCGCGGGCGGGGCGGACGCAGGGCGGTGGCCGTCTCGGGCGCAACATCGCCCGGCACCGCGGGCTGGAGCAGGGGGATCGGCGCGGTGCGGCTGGCCAGCCAGGCCGGCCAGGACGCCTCGGGCAGCGGCTCGCCCGGCGCGGCGACCGTCGCCACCGCCGAGCGCTCCAGCGCCAGCTCCTGCGTGTAGCCGCGCTCGAGCTTGACCCGCGCCGACCAGCCGGCCGGTGCGTCCGGCCGCGCCTCGGGCGGGCTCTCTGGCGGGGCGGGCTCGATCCGCTGGACGCGGTGCGCGAAGCCCAGCCCCAGCGCCTGCGCGAGAAAGGCGCCGAAGCAGCCATGCCCCTCGTCGGCGCTGGACTCCCCCGTCAGCGCCAGCAGCGCCCCCCCGGCCAGCCGCGGCCGCAGCGCCTCGGCGGCGAGCGCCGCGTGCAGGAGCGTGCGCGCGCCCGAGCCGTCGAGCGCACGGGCATCCGCGGCGAGCGTCTCCGGCCACGCGGCGGGCCAGACGCGCAGCACCTCGTCCGCCCCGGCCGCCAGCGCAGCCCGCAGCACCGGCTCCCAGGCGGCTGGACCCACGGCCAGCGCGAGCAGGCGCGGCCCGCTGTCGGCTCTCGGTTCCGGCTGCGTGTCGGACTGGGTGTCTGGGGCGGAGTTCCGCGGCTGCGCCGAGCCTAGCGGCTGCGCCGAGCCTGGCCGCAGCGCGGTGCCCGGCGGCAGCGCGGTGCCCGGCGGCAGCGCAAGGCGTAGCCGAAAAGCGGAGCGCAGCCGCAACGCCGTGGCCAGCGCGGCGCCGGCGGCGGGATCGAGCACCGGCTCGCCGCCGTCGGCCAGCACGCCGCCCGGCTCCGCTAGCCGCACCGCCACGTCCGTGCGCCGGACGGGCTTCAGGCAGACCGCGAGGGTGAGGAAGTTCACGGGGAGCGTGGCGGCGCCCGGTTACCCGGCCCCGCCGGCAAACAGCGTCTTCAGCCGGACGAGCAGGTCGCCGATGTGGGACTTTTCCACGAAGCCGACCGAGAACTCGTTGACGAATTCGAGCTCCTCGGCGGACAGGTGCGCGGCGCTGAGCACGATCACCGGGAGCTTCGCCAGCTTGGGGTTCCAGCGCATGTGCTCCAGCACCTCGATGCCGGAGCGGACGGGCATCATGATGTCCAGCACCACGGCCGAGACCGGCTCGCGCTCCAGCAGTTCCAGCGCGGCCAGCGCCCCGTCGGCGAGCACCACCTTGTATCCGGCCCGGCTCAGCATGAGCTGGAGCAGGTCGAGCATCTGGCGGTCGTCGTCGACGACGAGGACGGTCTGGTCCATGGATCTACCTTACGCCGAATCTATCCGCTGCCGAACCTGATCTGCGCCGAATCCCCCCTGCGCCGCGCAGGAACGGGCGCCTGCGCGCCTACGCTTCCCGCGCCAGGTCCACGAGGATCGCCACGCCGACGCCGGTCGCGCCCTCGTTCGGGATATGCCCGACGCCCTTCACGCCCCAGGCGGTGCCGGCGATGTCCAGGTGCACCCACGGGGTCCGTCCGACGAACTGCTTGAGGAACATGCCCGCGGTGATGGCGCCGCCCTCGCGCGGTCCGATGTTCTGCAAGTCCGCCGTCTTGCCGCGCAGCGCTTCCTCGTACTCCGGAAAGTTGGGCAGGGGCCAGACCGGGTCTCCGGCGCGCCGGCCCGCCCGCACCACCTGCTCCTGAAACGCCGCATCGTTGGAAATGGCCCCCGTGGCGAAATGCCCGAGCGCGACGACGCAGGCCCCGGTCAGCGTCGCCAGGTCCACCACCGCGTCGGGCTTGAAGCGTTCCAGCGCGTAGGCGAGCGCGTCGGCGAGGATGAGCCGCCCTTCCGCGTCCGTGTTGAGCACCTCGACGTGCTTGCCCGAGTAGGAGGCGAGGATGTCCCCGGGCTTGATCGCGCCGCCGCCCGGCATGTTCTCGCACGCGGGCACGACGCCCACGACGCGCACCGGCAGGCCGAGCGCCGCGATCGCGTCCATCGCCCCCAGCACCGCGGCCCCGCCGCACATGTCGAACTTCATCTCGTCCATCGCCAGGGCCGGCTTGATCGAGATGCCGCCGGTGTCGAAGGTGATGCCCTTGCCGACGAAGCAGAGCGTGCGCCGCGCGCCGCGGGGGCGGTATTCCATCACGATCAGGCGCGGCTCCTCGCGCGAGCCCTGCGCCACTCCCAGCAGCAGGCCCAGGCCCAGCCGCTTCAGCTCGCCGCGCCCGAGCACCTGGCACTTCAGGCCGCGCCGCCGGGCGATGGCCCGCGCGTGCCGCGCCAGCGCCGCCGGGGTCATGGCGTTGGAGGGCTGGTTGCCCAGGTCGCGGGCGAGGCAGATCGCCGCGCCGCGCGCCACGCCCACCTTCACGCTGGCGGCGCCGGTGGCGCGCGCGGGGTCGTAGAGCGTGACGCGCTCCAGCCGCGGCCGGTCCCGTTCCTCCGCGGCGGGGCGCTTGTACGCCTCGAAGGCGTAGCCGCCCAGCAGCAGGCCCTCGGCCAGCACCTCGCCCAGCCCGCCGCTGAGGTCCGGCATGCGCGGATCCAGGCTGTGCGGTTCCGGCTTGCGCGGTTCCGGCTTGCGCGGGGCGCCCATCAACTCCGGCACCGCCGCCGCCGCCTCCCGCACGGCCAGGCCGCGCAGCCGCTTGCCCGCGTGACCCGCCGCGCGCCGCAGCGCCTCGCGGGTGATCGCCTGCAGCTTGCCCAGCCCTACCAGCACGACCGGCCGGCCGCCCTCGGACACCAGCAGCACGACCTGCCCCGGCTTGCCGCCGAACTCGCGCAGCCGGACGCACTGCTCCACCTGGCGGCGCAGCCCGGCCTCCAGCCAGCGCGGAGCGGGCGCCCCCTCGGCCAGCCACAGCACCAGCGCCTCGGCGCCGGATGCCCGGGGTGTGCGCGCCTGGTATGCGATCCGGATCAAATTCGTCCCCTCTTGCGGCCGGCGCCCGCGGGCGCGAGTGCTGGGAACGGCCGCGCGCGCCGGCCCCCGTCCGGGCAGAACCCGGTCCCTCGCGCCGGCCCGGCCTTCCCGCGGCGCTGCGCCCCCCGTTTTCGCCATGTCGCTACTGAGTCAGAGACGGCGGCAAGGGAAAGGAGACCTGCTCGGAGATGACGTCCCGCTCCTCCACGCTCGCCCCCTGCAGGGCGGCCAGATGCCGCACCAGCTCCTGCACGATCTCCTCCGGCGCGGAGGCTCCGGCAGTCACGCCCACGCACGCGCGCCCGGCCAGCCACTCCGGCTGCACCTCGCGGTAGCTCTCCACCAGGTAGGCCGGCACGCCCCGTCCCCGCGCCACTTCCACCAGCCGGTTCGAGTTGGAGCTGTTCGCCGACCCCACCACCAGGATCACGTCCGCCTCCCGCACCAGCGCCTGCACGGCGTTCTGCCGGTTCTGGGTCGCGTAGCAGATGTCGTCCTTGTTCGGGCCCGCCAGCGCCGGGAAGCGCCGCTTGAGCACGTCCACGATGGCGCGCGTATCGTCCAGGGAAAGCGTGGTCTGCGTCAGGTACGCCACGCGCTCCGCAGCGGCGGCCTGCACCCGCTCGGCCTCTGCGAGCGTGCCGACCGCGACGATGTGGTCGGGCGCCTCGCCCCGCGTGCCGATCACCTCGACGTGGCCGGCGTGTCCGACGAGAAAGATCGTGCGGCCCTCCTTCGCGAAGCGGCGCGCTTCGAGATGCACCTTGGTCACGAGCGGGCAGGTCGCGTCCAGCACGCTTAGCTCCAGCTCGCGCGCCTGGACGTGCGCGGCGGGCGGCACGCCGTGGGCGGAGAAGATCACGCGCGCACCCTTCGGCACCTGGTCCAGCTCCTCCACGAACACCGCCCCCAGCCCTTGCAGGCGCTCCACGACGTAGCGGTTGTGCACGATGGCGTGCTTGACGTAGACGGGCGCGCCGAACTTCTCCAGCGCCCGCTCGACGATGGCGATCGCCCGCTCCACACCTGCGCAGAAGCCCCGCGGACGCACCAGCACGATCCGCGCCGGTCCGCCGGCGAGGGCGGCTCCGGAGCGGGCTGACTTCGGCGTCGGGGTGTGTTGCATGCGGCTGTTTTCCGGCTTGAGGGCGGCGCCGCGGGCCGGTGGAATGGCTGCGCGCGCTGGAAACGGAGCCAGGGTAGTCCGGCCGCGCCGGCGGATGCAAGGGCGGGTGGATGCCAAGGCCGGCGGTTGCAGAGGCAGGGCGCCAGCCGCCGGTCAGCCCGCGTCCATTCGTGCCTCGGATTGAATGATTAACTGTGCCGTGCGCCAGAAGCACCTCACCCGCGTCGCTCAATAGCTTGCGCCTCGCGCAAGCGCTCGACGCCGCGCCGCCGGCCCTCTCCGTATGGAGAGGGCCTCCGACCGGCTCCGGATGCGGATGTTGAGCGAGCACGCTGTTTTCGGGTTCCTCCTCTCCATCAGGGAGAGGAGGTGGCCGAAGGCCGGAGGTGAGG
>Ga0315281_10013623_pt1 | contig 10990 bp, 7 predicted proteins | sample YL17G07_0_MG_FD_204540 | JGI IMG/M metagenome (GOLD analysis project Ga0315281, IMG submission 204540) | Sediment microbial communities from Yellowstone Lake, YNP, Wyoming, USA - YL17G07_0 | ecosystem: Environmental > Aquatic > Freshwater > Lake > Sediment | place: USA: Wyoming | collected... | reverse complement strand
CTGGCATCTCGTGGTGGTCGCCGACCGCTTCGGCAAGATCGTGCAGGTCAACGAGGCGTTCGCGAACCGCCTCGGGCGGTCGCGCGACGCGCTCCTCGGACAGACGCTGTCCGACTGCATCGGCGCCGAGCTCGCGACGTGGCTCGCCGGGCAGGAGGCCCGCGACATCCGGCCCGAGCCGACGGCGCCCGCCATGTGCGAGCTCGCCGACTCCGCGCTGAACGGGTCGTTCATGTTCACGGTCACGGATCTCTACGATCAGGAGCGGCGGCGCACCGGGATGGTCCTCGTCGCGCGCGATCTGACGCCCCAGTCCAGGCTCGAAGTCGAGCGCGAGGAACTGCGCAAGCGGCTCACGCAGTCCGAGAAGCTCGCCGCGCTCGGCCAGTTCGTCGCCGGCATCGCGCACGAGCTGAACAACCCGCTGCAGGGCGTCCTCGGCCACCTGGAACTGCTCCGCGTCACCGGGGCGTTCCCCAAGCACCTGCGCAAGGAAGTGCAGACGATCTACCGTGAAGCCGACCGCGCGGCCAAAATCGTGCGCAACCTGCTGGTCTTCGCCGGTTCCCGCCGCCTGGCGCGGCGCGCGGTGTCGCTGCCGCCCATCCTGCAGAAGGTCATTGCGCTGCGATCGGAGGCCTGCCGTGCGGCGGACATCGAAGTCGTGCGACACTATGAGCAGAAATTGCCCCGCGTGCAGAGCGATCCCCTGCTCCTTCATCAGGTGTTTCTCAACATCATGATGAATGCCGAGCAGGCCGTCGCCGCGACGGGCCGGCCGGGACGGATAGAAGTCGCGTCGACCAGGACCGCGGACCTCATCGTCACGACGGTGCGGGACACGGGCCACGGAATTTCGGAGGAAGCGTTGCCACGGATCTTCGAGCCGTTCTACACGACGAAGGAAGTCGGCAAGGGCACGGGCCTCGGCCTCGCCATCGCCTACGGCATCGTCCAGGAGCACGGCGGGCAGATTCTGGCGGCGAATCATCCCGAAGGCGGCGCGATATTCACGGTGGAGTTGCCGACGGGACCGGCCGCTGAGCGGGCCAACGCATGATGGACGAGACGTTTCTCACGACCGAGGAGGTGCTCGAGTACCTCCAGGTGAATCTGCGGACGGTCTACCGGCTGATCAAGGCCGGCAAGATTCCGGCCGTCCGTGTCGGGCGTCAGTGGCGCTTCCGCAAGCGCGACATCGACGCGTGGCTCGACAGCCAGCGTCCGCGCGGCGGCTCGCGCGCGGCGGCTGCGGCGCCCGCCGCGTCCGCGCCCGCCCGTCCCGGCGGCGGCACGGCGCGTCCGCGCGTCCTCGTCGTGGACGACGAGGCCAGCATCCGTGACCTGCTGTCGAAAACGCTCGCGCTGGCCGAATACGACGTGGATGTCGCGCCCGACGGCCGCTCCGCGCTCGAGCGCATGCGCATGTACCCGTACGACCTGCTGATCGCCGACCTCAAGATGCCCGGTATGGACGGCCTCACGGTCATCCGCGAGGCGAAGCGGTACAAGGTCGATCTGCCGGTGATCATCATCACCGGCTTCTCCACCGAGTCGAGCGCCATCGAGGCCGTGAACCTCGGCGTCGCCGGCTACCTCACCAAACCCTTCCGCGTTCCGCAGGTGCTCGCCGCCGCCGCCAAAGCCCTCGGCGAATAGTCCGAAGCGTTGATCCAGCTTTCAGAGCTGACCAAGTCATTCGGCGATCGGGTGCTCTTCGACCACGTCACGTGGCAGATCACCGATCGCGAGCGTGTCGGCTTGTGCGGCCCCAACGGCGCCGGCAAGACGACGCTGCTCCGGATGATGGCGGGGCTCGACGAGCCGGACTCAGGCGCCATCCTCAAGCCGTCGACGCTGACGGTCGGCTACCTGCCGCAGGACGGGCTCGCGCACAGCGGCCGCACCCTCCTCGACGAAGCGACGAGCGCCTTCGGCGGTCTGCTGGCGATCAAAGCCGAGATGCATGGCGTCGAAGAGCGGCTCGGCGACCCGTCCGTCCCCGAAGCCGACCACGACGCGATGCTCGCCCGCTACAGCGATCTGCAGGACACGTTCCGGCATCGCGACGGCTACTCGATCGAGCTGAAGACGGCGACCGTCCTGCAGGGCCTCGGGTTCAGGACGACGGATTTCGCGCGGCCGTGCGAGACGTTCTCCGGCGGCTGGCAGATGCGCATCGCGCTCGCCAAGCTCCTGCTCGGCCAGCCGACGCTGCTGCTGCTCGACGAGCCGACGAACCATCTCGATCTCGAGGCGCGCAACTGGCTCGAGGAATATCTCAACGCCTATCCGTACGCGGTCATCCTCGTCTCGCACGACCGGTACTTCCTCGACGCCGTCGTCACGCGCATCGCGGATCTGACGCTGCGCACGCTGACGGACTACGTCGGCAACTACAGCGACTACGTCGTCCAGCACGACGCGCGCATCGAGGCGCTCCGCAAGGCCAAGCGCGAGCAGGACGAAGAGGTCGCGCGCGTGAAGATGTTCATCGACCGGTTCCGCTACCAGGCGACAAAGGCGTCGCAGGTGCAGAGCCGTATCAAGATGCTCGAGAAGGTCGTCCCGATCGAGGTGCCGCCGGAGCGCAAGAAGATCCACTTCAACTTTCCGTCCTGCGCCAAGAGCGGCCGCACGGTGCTCGAGCTGAAGAATGCCCGCAAGGCGTACGGCGACCTCGTCGTCTTCGACACGCTGAGCCTGCACATCGAGCGCGGCGACCGCATCGCGCTCGTCGGACCCAACGGCGTCGGCAAGTCCACGCTGATGCGGCTGCTGTCGGGCGAAGAAACGCCCGACGCCGGCGAGCGCGTCGAAGGCCATCACCTGGTGATGCAGTACTTCGCGCAGGACGAAGCGACGCGCATGGATCCGGCGCCGACCGTCTACGAGACGCTCGCGTCAGGATCGCCCAACGACATGGTGCCGGCCATCCGCAACATCCTCGGCGGGTTTCTCTTTTCCGGAGACGACGTCTACAAGAAAGTGCGCGTGCTCTCGGGCGGCGAGCGGACGCGGCTCGCCGTCGCGCGCATGCTGCTGCGGCCGTCGAACACGCTGCTGCTCGACGAGCCGACGAATCATCTCGACCTCGACTCGAAGGAAGTCCTGCTCGACGCGCTCGTCGACTACGGCGGCACGCTGATCTTCGTCTCGCACGACCGGTACTTCGTCGAGCGGCTCGCCACGAAGATCATCGAAGTCGGGAACGGCTCCGCGCTGGTCTACCCCGGGACGTACAAGGAATTTCTCTGGCACAGGGAGCACCCACAGGAAGCCCCAAAGAAATTGCAGGATGGCAGGACGGCAGGACGGCAGGATTCAAAGCCGCCCGCGAACACGTCGCACGCGGCCGCCGCGCCGCCGCCGGGGCCGAAGGCCGATCACGCCGAGAAGAAGCGCGCGGACGCCGAGGCGCGCCGCGAGCAGAAGGCCGCGCAGGCGAAGCGCGCGAAGATTGACGAGCTCGAGACGAAGATCGCGGAATGCGAAAACGCCATCCGAGAGATTGAGCAGACGATGTCGGCGCCCGGTTTCTATGACAATCGTGACGCCGCGCAGCCGGTCATCAGTCGCCACCAGGCCCTGATGTGGGAAGTGGGCGACCTGATGCACCGCTGGGAAATGCTTCAGTCCTCCATGATGTCCCACTGACAGATCCGTGATCCGATTACATTCTTGTTACAATAAATTGCAGACTGGTTACGGACCATCATTGTAACTAGTTGATCACAAGTGGCTTGTTGCGATCGATCCAATCCGTAAGATCAGGCATATGGTTTGCCCCTCCACCCACACGACAGACGACGAATAGCGCGCGAAATGGCCGACCACACAAAGCGCTCGAAGGCACGTGCCGGCCAGCGCCGCCCGAAGCCCCCGGAGGATCGCTTCTTCCGGCACATCGTCAGCAGCATGGCGAATGGGGTCCTGGCGGTCCGCCGCGACGGCACCCTGGTTCTGATGAATCAGGAGGCGTACAGGATTCTGGCGCTGACTCCTGATCCTGGCGACATCGGCCGGCCGTTTGCCGAGGTGCTGCGGCCCAGAGCCGACGTCGTGCGCGTACTGACGGCGGCATTCGAGCTGGCGCATCTGCCGAACCGCCTGGAGCTGAGACTGAAGGAGCTTGATCGCGTGATTGGCTACACCCTCTCGCAGGTGAAGGACAGCCCCGAGCACGGCCGCCTCATCGGCGCCGTGATGTTCTTCAAAGACCTCACGCAAGTCGAGCAGCGTGAAGAGCGCGAACGCCTGCGCGATCGCCTGGCGTCGCTCGGCGAGATGGCGGCCGGCATCGCGCACGAACTGAAGAACCCGCTCGCGGGCATCGAGGTCATGGCCGGCCTGCTGCGACGCCAGGTGCCGGACAAGAAAGACGCGCAGTCGATCCTGGCCGACATCATCAGCGAAGCGAAGCTCGCCAACGCCATCGTCGTCGAGATGCTGGAGTTCGTGCGCCCGGTGCGGCTGCAGGTGGAACACACGGCGATTGCCGACGTCCTGCATCAGGCGGTGCTCCTGGCGGAATCGAAGACGCCGCGCGGCGGCGTGTCCGTCACGATGGACGTGCCGAACGGGCTGCCGACGATCGAGGGCGACCAGCACCAGCTCTGCCAGATGTTCACGAACCTGATCGCGAACGCGTTTGAAGCGCTCGACGGCAAGGGCACGATCGCGATTACCGCATCGATGAGCGCCATCGAGCCCGATCCGGTCTTCGGCGTCGCGCCGGAACTCGCGGCCACGGTCGTCGTGGATGTGGCCGACAACGGCCCCGGGGTGCCTCCCGAGCTGAGCGATCGCATCTACGACCCGTTCTTCACGACCAAGGTCAAGGGCACGGGCCTCGGCCTGGGCATCGTGCGGAAGATCGTGGACGCCCACGACGGGCGCATTGACTTGACCAGCAGTCCGGAAACAGGCACGCGGTTCAGGGTGACGCTCCCGGTGTCGAGCACCGCGGCGACGCCCTTCAAATAGAGGACGACATGGGCAGAATTCTCATCGCCGACGATCACGACGCCATCCGCCGCGGGCTCGTCCGCGGGCTCACCGAAGCGGGCCACGACGTGGAAGAGGCCAGCAACGGCAATCAGGCCATCGAGCGCCTGACGGACAACTACTTCGACGTCGTGCTGACCGACCTGAAGATGGGCGGCAGCGACGGCATGGACGTGCTGCGCACGACGCGCGCGCTGCATCCGACGACGGCCGTGATTCTGATGACGGCGTTCGGCACGGTGAACACGGCCGTCGAGGCGATGAAGATCGGCGCCTTCGACTACGTGCAGAAGCCCTTCGAGATCGAAGAGATGGAGGTCAAGATCGAGAAGGCGATCGAAGTGAAGCGCCTGAAGAACGAGATCGACTACCTCCGCGACGCCCAGCAGGATCGCTACGACTTCGACAAGATCGTCGGCACGAGCCCTGCGCTGCAACGCGTGCTCGACATCGTCACAAAAGTGGCGAAGAGCAACACGACGGTGCTTGTCCGCGGCGAAACCGGCACGGGCAAGGAGCTCATCGCCGGCGCCATCCACCACAACTCGCTGCGGACGTCGCGGAACTTCGTGAAGGTGAACTGCGCGGCCCTGCAGGAGAACCTCCTCGAGTCCGAGCTCTTCGGCCACGAGAAGGGCGCGTTCACGGGCGCGGACAAGCAGCGCATCGGCCGGTTCGAGCAGGCGGACGGCGGCACGCTGTTCCTCGACGAAATCGGCGACATGAGCGCCAGCACGCAGGCCAAGATCCTGCGCGTCCTCCAGGAGCACGAGTTCGAGCGCCTCGGCGGCACGCGGACGTTGCGCGTCGACGTGCGGCTCGTCGCCGCGACGAACCGCGACCTGTCGGCCATGGTGGCCGGCGGGCAGTTCCGCGAAGACCTCTACTACCGCCTGAACGTCGTCTCGATCGAGACGCCGCCGCTGCGCGAACGGAAGGACGACATCGTGCCGCTGGCGAACACGTTCATCCGCAAGTTTTCCGCGGAGCTGAAGAAGAAGATGGACGGCCTCGAGCCCGACGCACAGAAGCTGCTGATGCGCTACAACTGGCCCGGCAACATCCGCGAGCTCGAGAACACGATCGAGCGCGCGATGCTGCTCGCCGAGGGGCGCGCCATTGCCGGCGTGGATCTGCGTCTGGGCGAGACGCCGGGTGCGGGCAGTTCCGGACGCGACCAGACGTCAACCGTGGTCAAGATTCCGCCGACGGGCATTCCGCTCGAGGACGTCGAGCGCGCCGCGCTGATCGAAGCGCTGAAGATGTCGAACTGGGTGCAGAAGGACGCCGCGGAGCTGCTGTCGATCAGCCCGCGCGTGATGAACTACAAGATCAAGACGCTGGGCATCGAGTTCCCGCGCGGCCGCCGGGCCGCGCCGCTCGCCGCCGAGACCACGGTCGCGGCGGCGAGCTAACCCTTCAAGGGTACCGCCCGATTGATCGGCCCAAACGACAAATTCGCTTCGCCCACGGGGATCTGTGTGTGGTGAGCCAGCGTGGCGCGTTCTCGCATCGGGAATAGATCGATCATGCCGGCGAGGTGATCGACGCACCGAGCCGCCAGAGCCAGTAAACGCGTGTCGAACCGGTGGATCGTCTTGGTTCCCACGATGCCGCGAACCGGGTCGACAGCAATCAGTCGCGTCTCGAGATCGCCGCGCCGGCTCACGGTGACGATGTGGGCCCGACGGAATTCGAAGATTAAACGATGGCCGTCATCAAAGATTGGCGACAGCAGCATCTGCTCAGGATCGGCCTTCCATGAATCCGGCTCCGCAGAGAGCACCACACACAGGACCTTCCGCTCTTCGAGAGGCACACGATACGTGTCGAACTGCGCACGAAACACCGGCGTCGGCGCTCCCTCCGGGATGCGATATTCCGGCGTCGCAACGGACCGGCCATCGAACGCTTCGACCTTGCAGGGCACGATGGTGCATTGCGCCTTCCGTCGTGCGCGAAACCGAACGCCTGGACAACCGGCCAGCGCAGTGATTCGGCCCGGATACAAGGCGATGATCCGGAGGTTCAGCGCCTCCGCAGTAAGTGTGCCGCTGTCACCCATCGAGCACCTCTCCGGTTCTCAGCCGTCAATTCAATGAATACAATTCGGCAGGCGTCGTGCCGTAGGCGCGATCGAATTCTTGCGATCAACCCGCGATGCTCGCTGAGCGGAGACGACGACCAACGCGCGTTCGGAAACAGCCACACGAACCCCGCGTCTCTCAGCAGCGATTCCAGGCGCTGCCGAGCGTCGCGTCTGGACACGTCGAATAGAGCGAGCGTGTTCACCACGTCATCCGAAAGGCGTCATATGGCACCCCGTCCAATAGAGAACGGCGGAACGCGAGCGTGCGCTGGTGAACTTCGCGCAGCAGACTCTCTCCGCCGCGTCGTCCCGGCGATCCGAGTTGCCGCACGAATGCGCGATGCAGGAGCGCTCGTGTCCGGAGCGTGAGATCGCCGGCCTCATTTACTTCGAGGTGAGCGCCGCGGCCAACGAGGGCGAGCACTGTCTTGTCGACAAGGGGCTGCCGAAACGGCTCCATCAGGTCGAAGACGAGCCCGGCGCTCTTGCGCCGGCCCGTATGCAAAAGCCCCACCGAGGCATCACAGCCCGCGCGGCGTACGGCCACCCAGACGTGGTTCAGCAGCAGGCTGTAGCCGTAGTTGAGAGTCTTGTTGATGACTTCTTCTGCCCCACGATGCGTCCGTTTCCTGAACCTGAGCGCGCCAGGGATAAGTGCGCCGAACGCGTACCAATAGTGAGCGGCAGCCCGCGCCTCGATGAGAAACAGTGCGCGGCGCGCTTGACGCATCGGAAGATCCGGGAACCCGATCATCTGCTGGAGACAGCCGTCGATCGCGCACGCGCCGTCGATCAGGCGGCGGCGCACGGCCTCTTCCCTCCGCCGATACTTGGTGTGGTACAGCAGCAGGGCCCGTTGGTTTGACAACTTGGCCGTCAGGATCGCGCGAATCAGGGGCGTGCCGCTCTTGCCGCCGCGAGCGATGAGCTGCCGGTGCGCGAGCGCGACGATGAGCGGCGCGCGCACCGGCACAACGTGAGCGACCGGCCGTCCCGAGGCACGGCAGATGATCAACGGCACCTGCCGCCGCGCGCACTCGTCGATCACCGCCGTCGACAGCGCCACGCCGAGGGCCTCGATTGCCACGCACGCCACGTCGTCGAAGGCACATTCAAAGACGATCTGTTTCTTGCGCCGAACGATGATGAGTGATCGCGATTTTGTGACGAATCCGCCAAAGGTCGGAATCCTCAGCCAGCCATCGTCGAGAAGCGCCGGCACCTGCTTGCGGCCGATCTCGGCATCGCGGAGCTGACGTTCGGTCGAGACCGTCCGGCCTTCGCGGCCGGACGGCTGCTCGCTTCGGCCTTCGCGCCATTCGTCGCGGCTATCTGGCGAGGCCAGCACTTGGTCATGCGTGGGTTCGTCGTGGGCATACGTTCCCGCCGGGCTTGAGGGCTCGGCCTGTTCCGCGAGGCGTTCAAACCAGACCACGCTGCTCTCAGGATCCTGGCCAAGGCGCGCAAGATGCGCGCGACAGACGCCGGCACGCCAGGTGTCGAGCTCGAGCAGTTGCCGGTCCATTTCCGGTGAGTTCCCGAAGTAGTACTGGCGCCAGCCGCGGATTAAATCGTTGTGCGATTTCGCGATCTCGACAAGCGTCCGGCGTTCTTCGAGCAGTCCCGCGACCGTTTCCTGGAAGCGGGCGAGCGACTCCGCTGGCACCGTCCACGTCGTCCGCGTGAACCTGAAGCCCACGAAGTTGAAGCCGTCATCGGCGCGCGTCAACTGCGTCTTCGCCGGCTTGATGTGGAGCTTGAGACGCGAGCCCAGGTACGTGGTGACGTAGCGCAGCGCGCGCTGCGCTTCCGCCGCGTCCGGCGTTAGCACGACGAAGTCGTCGGCATACCGGATATGGGCGAAGCCCTCCGCCTCGAGCGCGGCATCGAAACCTGACAGGTAGAGGTTCGCGAGGAGGGGTGCGACAGGCGAACCTTGCGGAAGACCTTTGACCGGCTGGAATTGCCGGCCTCGGTCTTGAGCGGGCGCCAGCAGCCACCGGAGAATGAGGCGAACGCCGCCGTCATCGACACCGACATTCCGCAACTGGTCCGAGAGAATGCGATGTTCGACGTTGTCGAAGAACTTCTCAACGTCCGCGGTCACCGCCCACGTGGCGGATGCGACTGATGTCCGGAGAGACACCGCCGCCCGGCGCGGGCCCAGGAACGGCCGGTACGCGAAGCTTCGATCTGAAAAGAGCGCAGCGATGCGATCGTAAAGCACGAGCGCGGCGGCGGATTGCGCGATGCGATCGGTGATGGTCGGCACGCCGAGGATGCGCCATCCGCCGGCCGGCTTCGGAATCTGCACACGCTTCACCGGCGACGGCCGATACGCGTCGGCCAGGAGCGCGTCGCCCAGCTCGGTCAGCCGGCGATCGGCGTGCGACCGGAAGGCGTCGATCGTCATCCCATCGACGCCCGCCGTCTTGCCGCCGCGCTGCACGCGATACCACGCCTCGCGCAGGACGCCGGGATCAGCGAGTTGCCCGACGAACAGACTCTGGCGAGCGGCCGTTGCGACGGGCGACCACGCATTCATCATTCACTGTGAGCGCGTCCGTGGAAGTAGGCGCGCGCCTTTTTCAGAATGCCGCCCTGTCCGCGCGAGTTTCCGACAAGCCGCGCCATCACCGCTTGCCGGCTGCACCCGTCGCGAGCGGCGATATCGTCAATCGTCAGCCGCTCGACGACAAGCGCGTGAAGCGTGGCGACTTCAGTCGCGCTGAATCGGCCGGAGGATGTGAGTGCCGTCAGGTGCTGCGCGCGCTCGCCTGCCGAGTCGTGCTCGCACTCGTTTGCGGCGGGCTGGTCGAGGGCGGTCGCATCGAGGAACCAGATACCGTTCTGGACGCCGCGGCGAAGCGGCCGCCGGCTGCCCCAGCAATCGTAGGCAGTCGATAGGCGGAATGAGAGAGTACGTTCGAAGGCCGGATCGGACATAGCTCAACTCCAAGGGGCAAAGCCTGGTAGTTGAGCTTGCTAGTCCTTCAGTAAACGACGGGTTATCGATCGAATTGGAACCGAGGGCTTACCGCGATGATCAGTCGCGGCCGGACATTTGGGGTTCGCGGGATAGTGAAACGGACTACCACATGCCGACAAGACCCACTTGCCTGAAGCCGTGGTGAATGCCCGAAACCTTACCGCCGCAACCAGGAAGAGTGAACCGACGCCGGACGACCCAAGCGCCCAAGCACCCTCAGCTCCCGCCGGGCTCTTCCAAGCGCAATGCTAAACCTCACGAACACGCACTTCAAGGTGTGCCGTGCCGGCAAGTAGCCGGTACCGGCCATCGCCGATCGCTGTTGACACCTCGACGGCAGAACGACAAGATGTCGAAACTCTGGTTCGGGGGTCGAAGGTCGAGGCATTTTCGACGCGTTCAGTGCGATTCGTTCTTACCAGCTGCACGATGTCGCCGTTGTTTCCGAGCGGCCGGCGCTGACGAAGGGCTGGAACTCGCGACGCTGATGTGATTTTTGGCGCTGGCCGCAAGCGCCTGCCGGTTTGAAGCGTCCTTGAGGTTTGCGAACGTGCGAATTTCCGTTGCAACGAGTGGGCTCTGCGTTGCCGATGAACGGAATCGCTTGGCGTCTGGTAACGTTGCTTATGACTCCTGCGGGACGGGGGTAGCCAGCCGCAGAGCTCGGACAAATCCCTCTCCCCGACCTACTTACTGACGGCGCTCTCAGTGACGAGTCGCCGGCGGTCGCGGTCATTTCGCGCAGAGTCCTTTCAGCTCGGCGTGAAACTACGGCGCGTTCTCTCCTTGCCTGCAGCCCGCGAACGGCGGCTCGTCCAGCACCAGCTCGCCCTGATCTTCCACTGCCTACTTCCTGGCGCGCGCTCATGTTGAAGGCAATGCCACATTCCCCGCTGCCTTCAGAA
>Ga0315281_10013622_pt1 | contig 10991 bp, 11 predicted proteins | sample YL17G07_0_MG_FD_204540 | JGI IMG/M metagenome (GOLD analysis project Ga0315281, IMG submission 204540) | Sediment microbial communities from Yellowstone Lake, YNP, Wyoming, USA - YL17G07_0 | ecosystem: Environmental > Aquatic > Freshwater > Lake > Sediment | place: USA: Wyoming | collected... | reverse complement strand
GCGCACGGGTGGCTGGACAGCGGGGCTCGTATCGGCCTGTTCGACGTCGGCGGCGACGACCGGCTGTTCACACTCTACGAATGAGAGGACAGGACGCGCGCCCCTCTCGTATCCACCTTCGTGACCCAGACCTCTCCGAATCCAGACAAGACACTAACCAATCCCTCGATGTCCCCGACGGCGAAGACCGAGTTGCCGAGCATCGACATGCTTGCTGAACCGAGCTTGGATGCGGCGTTCATTGCGCTGAGCACGTCCTTCCTCGCGAGGCCGGTCTCCACGGCGAACTGAGCCGATAGTTCCATGAGCCTGCTCAGGGTCGGCTCACGGAGTAGCTGACCCACTTTCTCGGAACCGCTCTTGTTTATCGCTCCCCTCTTGGCGGGGTCAGTCAAGACGTCTTTTGTGCGGAGCTTCCCACCTGTGACAGCAAGAACCACCTCCGGCGAGCCATCGATCCGCTCGACCTTCCCGATAGGTGGAAGTCCAGGCATGGTCCTGATGGTGATCCCTGATGTCAGGACCGCCGATACGTCACCAAGGCCCGTCTTGTTCTCGACCTCTGCCATGTGCGCTGCTTCGAAAGCCTCATGTTCGTCCTTGCCGAGCATCTTGGCCAGCGCTAGCGATGCCGATAAGGCGCCGGCCGCACTCATGCCGAACCCCTGTGACTGTGGCAGGTCGAGCATCGTCGCGACCTCCACGCGCAGCTTATCCTTTCCAAGGAGATGCTTCAGGGCGGCCTTGGTCACAGCTGCTTCGGCTCGCTTTCCGTTGATGGCAACGCTGAGAGTCTGCTTCTGGGCCCGGTCGACCTTCACTCTCGATCGAGCGCCGAGAGCCAGACAAAGCCCGGCCCCTCGGGAACCGGTCGAAAGCAGGTCCTGGGAATACACGATCTCGAAGAATCCAGTAACATGACCCGGAGAAAACGCTTCTGCGTCCATCAGACCATCCTAACGACCCTGTCCATGATCTTGTCGGCGAGCTGGTTCTTCGTGCCTCGAAGTTCCTCGGCCGAACCGGAGCTCTCAACGAGCAGGGCACGCGACTTGCCGGGCTTCACGTCCTCAATCCTGTTGGCCACGACGAGGTCGCACTTCGACCTCTTGATCAGCCCCGTCGACTCCTTGATCAGATCAGCGTCGCTCATCCTGGCCTGCGCCTTGAAGCCGACCACGAACTTGGCGTTGATCTTGTCTATCAGCTTCGGGTTCCTCTTCAGAGTCAGCCTGACCTCGGACGGGTTCGAGGGCATCTTCCCGGGGATGGCTTTGGGAGAGTAATCGGAAACCGCGGCCGGGAATAGGACGATGTCGAATCTATGGCCCCGGACGAGCTTCTGGAGATCATTGAAAGAGGAGAACCTGATGGTCTTGATGTGCTTCGGAAGGTCCACCTCCGCATGCCCCATCCAGAGCTCCACTTCGGCACCCCTCTCGTGAGCCACCTTTGCCAGCTCGACTCCGGTCTCCCCGGTGCTCCTGTTCGTGACGACCCTGATGTCATCGATCGGCTCCTGGGTCGCTCCCGCGATCACAAGGACTCTCCTGCCGACGAAGTCACGCTTTCCGATCCTTGCGATGACCAATGAGACGATGTGCTCGAGCGAAGGCATCTTCAGCTTGGATTCATCCACCTTTGACTGGAGGAAGACCACTCCCAGCTTCCGGAGCTTCGCGATGTTCTCCTGCACGATCTTGTGCGCGATCATCGTCCCGTGCATCGCCGGGACGACAATGACGGGGATGCCGCTACCGATGGCTGTGGTCGCGAACGTCGTGACCGTGGTGTCATCGATCCCCCATGCCATCTTGGAGATGGTGTTCGCGGTCGCGGGAGCTATCAGAAGCAGGTCGGCTTTGTCGGGCACGTATCCACAAAGTGCGACGTGTTGCACCCCGCCATCGATCTCAGTGATGACCTTCCTTCCGGATGCGAACTCCATCGCCCAGGGATGGATGATCGTCTGGGCGTCTCTCGACATCACGACATGAACCTCAGCACCGTCCCTGATCAGCTCTCTGCAGAGCTTGACGCACTCGACCGCCGCGATGCTGCCTGTAACGCCGAGCACGATCTTCCGGCCTTTGAGCTTGTCGCTCCTGGTTCCTTTCAGATGGTCAGCTGGGTGCATAGCATCACTTTGACATTATCGAACGACTTAAAGTTTCCGCTCCCGAATCAGCTTCAGGACATCGTCAGCCACATGAGCCAGCGGTCTGGTGGCGTCGATCCGGACTATCGAATGGTCCCGCCGTGCGAGCCTGAGGTAGTTCTTGTGGACTTCTTTTAGGAAGTCCAGTTTTTCGAACCTCGAGAGGGCGCATCTGCCCCGGATGCGCTCGAGCCCGAGCTCGGGAGGGATGTTCAGCAGGACGGTAAGGTCGGGATGGATCGAGATTCTGAGATTCGCATCGAGCAACCACTTGAATACATCGCCTTGGAAAGTGGTCTTGAGGACCGCGGCTTGATACGCGACCGTCGAATGGTAGTACCTGTCGCATACCACCAGTTTCCCCCTCTTGATGAGATCGACCATATCGAGCGTGTGTATCGAGCGGTCAGCCATGAACAGGAGCGCGTCTGTGTAGGGGCTCACCTTTCTGTCATCCCCTTTCCTGACAGCTTCCCCTATCCACGAGTCCGTTGGCTCTCTGGTAAGGACCGCGCGCCTCCCGAGCTTCTTGGCCACGACCCTGGCCACGGACGACTTTCCCGACCCATCGATCCCCTCAAGGACAACCAGGCCTGCCATCTTCACCGGGTCGAATAACGAGTCACGCTAGATAACCCTTCTTGCCACGTGCTGGCTTCCCGTCGCCAGATGTGTTATTAAGCACGAGGCCTTTACGTCGTTCCTGGTGGTCCCACGGTAATCGCCTATGTGCTGCTAACGACCGCTACGGGCAAGGAGAACCATGTCCTCCAAGAGATGAGGAAACTGCCCGAGCTCTCAGAGGTTCATCAGCTGTTCGGACAGTTCGACATGATAGCCAGGATCGAGAGCCAGGACTATGACGTGCTTTGCGACATAGTGCTTGAGAAGATCCGGACGATCCAGGGTATCACGAGCACCAAGACCCTCATAACGGCAAGGTTCAAGCGCTAGGCGGACCTTGCCCCGCGGACTGGCCCTTCTTTTGATACGCCTTCCAACTGAAGATCATATCCCTGGCCGCCTTCGCCTCGTCCAGCCTTCTCCTGGCCGTGTTCCGGGGAGCGGACTTCAGCAGCTCGGGATCCTCCTTGAGGATTTGTTCGCAAGCATCCACGAACTTGTCCAAGGCCTCCTTAGACTCCGTTTCTGTCGGTTCGATCATCAAGGCTTCCTCAACTATCAGAGGGAAGTAGATAGTGGGCGCGTGATATCCATAATCGAGGAGCCGTTTCGCGAAGTCTAGGGTCCGCAGTCCTTTCGCCTTCAAGGGTCTGCCGCTGAGAACGAATTCGTGCTTCCTGAGCTGCCCGTACGGCAGCTCGAAGTTACCCTTCAACCTCTCCATGAGGTAGTTGGAGTTCAGGACCGCGTTCTCCGAAACTGACACGAGCCCCTTCCCGCCCTGCATGCGGATGTAGGTGTAGGCTCTCACCAAGACGGCAAAATTGCCGAAGAACGCCCGGACCTTGCCAATGCTCTTCGGCCTGTCGTAGTCGAGTAGATACTCCTCGCCCTGATTCGTTATCCTTGGAACGGGCAGGAACTCCTCGAGCCTCTTCTTGACTCCGACCGGGCCTGCGCCTGGGCCTCCCCCGCCGTGCGGCGTCGCGAAGGTCTTGTGAAGATTGAAATGAACGATGTCGAAATCCATCTTCCCAGGGGAGGTCTTGCCCATGATAGCGTTGAGGTTCGCTCCGTCGTAGTAGAGCAGCGCGCCTGCATCGTGCAGGGTCCCAGCGATCTCGCACACGTCCTTCTCGAACAGGCCAAGGGTGTTCGGGTTCGTGAGCATGAATGCAGCGGTGTCTTTCGAGACCGAGGACTTCACCGCCTCCACGTCGACGCACCCGTCCTTCGAGGGCAGTTCGAGGACGTCGTACCCGACCATCGCGGCGCTCGCCGGGTTGGTTCCGTGGGCGGTGTCAGGCACGATCACTTCCTTCCTCTTCTCGCCATTGGCCTCGTGGAACGCTCTCACCAAATGCATCCCCGTGAACTCCCCATGAGCTCCAGCAGCCGGCTGGAGCGTCACTGCGTCCACTCCGCCGATCTCGCACAGCATCTTCTCGAGCTCGTACATGAGCCTGAGTGCGCCCTGGATTGTCGAGGGGTCCTGCAGAGGATGGATGTCCGCCACGGTCCTCATTCCCACGACCTCGTCGCACACCTTCGGGTTGTACTTCATCGTGCACGAGCCGAGGGGGTAAAGGCCGTTGTCCACTCCGAAGTTCATCTGAGACAGATTCACGAAATGCTGCACTACATCCCTTTCTGGAAGGTCCGGAATATCGAGCTCGGACCGGACTAGACTGGCTGGCAGCATGCCGCCAAGCGTAGGGTCGAACCTCTCTCCAGGCAGGGGTGTCTCGCAGCCCTCGAAGAGGCTGGGCACGTCGTGTACAGCCTGGTGGTATGTCACCTGATCCCCTCCAGGGCGGAGATGAGCTTGTCATGGTCTTGTTTAGTGTGCATCTCGGTCGTCGCGTAAAGCGACGAGTGACCCAGTTCGGGGAACCTCTGATCCAGGACCAGGCCTCCGTGTACTCCGCGCGACAGCAGCGCCTTGTGTATCTTCACTGGGTCCGATTCGCTGGTGATGATGAACTCGTTGAAGTGATAGGCGTCGAACCTGGGGGCCTTGAACCCCTTCACTGAGTTGATCCTGGAGCTCAGAGAACGCATGTTCTCTATGTTCTTCCGTGCGATCTCCCTGAGCCCATTCCGACCCACAAGCGCGAGGTAGGCGGCTGTAGCCACTGCCAGAAGTGCCTCGTTCGTGCAGATGTTCGAGGTGGCCTTGCTCCTCCGAATGTGCTGTTCCCTTGTCTGGAGCGTCATGCAATAGGATCTCCGGCCCTCGATGTCGTTCGTCATACCGATTATCCTGCCTGGCATCTTGCGGACGTGCTCGGACCTGCATCCGAAGACGCCTATGGTCGGGCCCCCGAGGTTCATTGGTGATCCGAAGACCTGAGCATCCCCAACGACGATGTCTGCCCCATAATCGCCTGGAGGTCTCAACAATGCCAGAGCCATGGGATTGACCCCGACCACCATCATCCTGTTCACGAGCATCTGTCTGATCTCTTGGGATTGCGTCTCGATGGGGCCGAAGAAGTTCGGTGTCTCGAAATAGAATCCAGCGACTTCATCGGTGAGTTTCGATTTCAGATCCTGGAGGTCCACGAGGCCCGTGCCTTTGTCGTAGCCTACTTCGATCAGCTCGATGTCCGCGCCCTTCGCATAGATCTTCGCCACTAGCTTCTTCTCCGGGCTCACGGCCCTGCTGATCAGGAACTTGTCGCCACCCGATATCCTGTGGGCCATCAGGACCGCTTCGCCGAGCCCTGTGGAAGCGTCGTACATGCTCGCGTTCACGACGTCCATCCCGGTGAGCTCGGCCATGAACGACTGGTACTCGAAGCACGATTGCAGCATGCCCTGGCTGATCTCTGGCTGGTAGGGAGTGTAGGAAGTGATGAATTCTCCCCTCATCATTATCGTCTTGACGGCCGCAGGAATGAAATGGTTGTAGATGCCCGCACCGAGGAACGTCGGCTGCGAGGATGCGGGTTTGTTGACCGACATCATGGCCTCGAGTTCTCTTCTGAGTTCGATCTCTGGCAGGCCATCGGGAAGCTGTAGTCCGTTGATGCGGACATCCTTCGGGATGTCCGAGAACAAATCGTTCACTGACTTGAGCTTGAGGTACTGCAGCATCTCCAAGGAACATTCGGAGAGAGCCATGGTCGAATCATTGGATTGGTGTGCTATATCCTTTTGCCGAGTTTCGGTTGGGCAGGCCTTCTGAGCCCGACACCAGCGAGTTGGCGCAGGTGGGTAACAAATCTGGGGAGGCTCTCGATGTCCTTCACTTCTTTTTTGGAGAGCATCGTAAGCTGCGCCCTGATGCGATCGTCCACAACGACCCCGTTGTTCATCAGAGCTTCCTTCAGCATCCTGGCCAACTGCCCTCCCTTCCTGTCCCAGTCCGTGAGGACGACAGCTTTCCTCGAGCGGCGGGAGATGTCCTCGCTGAAGGTGAATACCGATACTCCTTTGCTCAGGGTGACGACATTCTTCGTGATGCCAAGCATTGCCAAGGCTTCAGCGTCCTTCTTCCCTTCCACGATTATCGGCGTCGTCTCGCTCGCGTCCTCCAGATCGAGGAAGATCGTTTCGATCTGTTCGAGTCGTTCCTCGGGTGTGAGCATTCAATCACCGCCAAGTATCGATTCGACCTTGTCTGGCAGCATCGGGATGAATAGTGTCTTCTTGCTGGACCGCTCGCCCTTCAAGAATCGTATTTCTGTCCTGTCAATCCCAAGCTTCTTCCCGAGGAATGCGAGGAGCTCGTCGTTCGCCGCCCCTTCCTTTGGTTCTGCCGCGACCTTCACCTGCAATGCGCCTCTCCAGGGATTGATTCCGATGATCTCCGTCTTCTTCGCCCCAGGAGAGGCTTCTATCGTGACGCTGCATCCCGCACCCTGGGGCCTGACGAATTCTCCCGATTTCGTTTGGGACACGACCGAGTAATGACGAAGCGTGTTATTATTTGCTGCTTGTAGTCGTCGCGAAGCTCACAAGCATCAAATATGTTGACAATGCATCCGAGAACTGATGCCGGCTGAGCACGCGGACATGACATATGAGGCCATCATGGGTCTTTTCAGACAGGAGTACAAGTCGGCTCAGCTGACGAAGGTCGACCCCAGGCTCTACGAGAAGATAGGTGCCTACATCAAGACGCTGCGGAAGGAGAGCGAGAGGGAACTGGCGATGAGCCCGATGTCCCAGACAAGCATGATGCTGAACGACCAACTGAAGAAGGCGCAGGACAAGGCGAAGAGGGTGTACGAGATCAGGCAGAGGAAGATATCGCTCCTTGCCATCAGAAAGGTGGCAGGTGACGACCCGGACACCAGCAACATGACCCCTGACGAGCTGGTCCTCATGTCAAGCCTCATAGCAGTCCTCGGGGCTCACAAGGATTCTAGGGCGGACTTCGAGGAGCTGGGGCCGAGGTTCACCCAGCCAAAGGATGTCGTCGAGCTCCCTGATGCCCCGACCGCCAAGGCATGCGAGGCGCACCAAGCGCAAGCATCCGGGGAGGCGCCCTCCGACGAATTGGTCTTGGTCAGAGTACTGGAGGATGTCCCAACATTTGCGGGAGTCGACAAGGACTACAGGCTCAAGAAGGAGGACATAATCTCCCTTCCGAGGAACATCGCCAAGACGCTCATCTCGCACGGAAAAGCAGTCGTTATCGGATCCGCCGGACTAGCGTAGGTCGAACGGACCGCAGGACACGCCGTGCTGTGCCACTTCAAGTTTCTTGGAAATCTTATGGTCCTTGAGTGCATTCTCAACGGTCATCCTCGCCACCTCGGGAGTGTTGTTGTCCTTGCTGAGGTGCACCAGAACGATGCGATTCGTTTTCTCAGTCGACGATTTTGTGGACAGGACGCCCGCATCGTCATTGGATAGATGGCCATGGTTTCCCCTTATTGTCCTTTTCAGGAACTCGGGGTAATCGCCCTCCAGAAGCATCCTCTCGTCGTAATTGGCTTCAATCAACAGCATTTCGGAATTCCTCAAGCCCTCAAGGACACCGGGTGTGATGCATCCGAGGTCGGAAGCGATTCCCACCTTCTTGGAATCGATGGTCACTGACACTGCGACGGGCTCGGCCGCGAAATGCTTGACCTTGAACGGACTGAATCTGAACGCTGCTATGGAGAACGACCTGTTCGGGGTGAACATGACCGCATTCACCCCTCCGAGCGGCGTAAGGGCGAGCGTGCCCCTGGTGGCGTATGCGGGGATCTCGTGCTTCGTGCAGAACTTCCTGGCGCCTCGCACGTGATCCGTGTGTTCGTGTGTCAGCACGACGCCTACGACTTGCGTCGGCTCTGCGCCGAAGAACGACATCCTCCTTTCGAGCTCTCGACACGAAATTCCCGCGTCTATAAGGACGCATTCTTCGTTCGACCTCAGAAGAATGGAGTTACCGCAGCTTCCACTGCTGAGGATGGAAACTGATTGTTCGTGCATCCAGCTCGAATATGGTTCGTGTCTTGATAAATCCTCTCCTTATCAATGGGAGGAAAAAGTCTCACCAATATCTCCGTCACCGCGCATATCTCCATAAGGCGGGATGCGCCCTTTTATCTAAATGAAGGATATTGTCCCTCAGCCGAGGAATCTGGCGAACAGATTTCGGGGTTGCCAGTAGGACATACCCCAAGCTGGTTCAGGGCGTCGGTGCCGTGGCGAATAGAGGTGATTATCCGTGGTCTCCAGAAAACGAATGCTGAAGGTTTTGGACGAAGGCGATTTGGAGGCTATCCACGGCGCGACCCTGAAGGTCCTGAGCAAGACCGGCGTGCTCGTCAACTCTGAGGAGACACTCACTCTTCTAGAAAGGAAGAAGGGCCTCGAGATCGACCGGAAGAGCAAGATCGTGAAGATGCCGGAATCGGTCGTCATGGAGGCTGTGAAGTCCTGCAAGAGGAACTTCAAGTTCCACGCGCGCAGCGAGAAGAACACCTTCGAGGTCGTCGACGGGAAGACAAAGATGGGCCCTGGCGCGGAGTGCGTTTACTATATCGACCCTGACACTGGCGAAGCAAGGAATTCCACACTCGCTGACGGCATAAAGTGCTGCCGGCTCCTCGATGCGCTTGAGAATGTCAAGATCGCATATGTCCCCACTCACATCAGCGACGTGCCAGATGAGATGCGACGCGTCATCTCTATGACCGCGGGGCTGGTCCACAGCTCGAAGTGCACCTATGGGGGCAGCGTGGACAAGAACGACGTGGAGCTCGCGATGCGTCTCGGCGAAGCGTTCTATGGTGACAGGGAGGAGCTCAGGAAGAAGCCGCTCTTCTGCGGGTACATCGATCCCATCAGCCCTCTGTCCCACGAACACACCATGCTGGAGGCCCTCCTCGGTTACTCCGCGATGGAGATGCCAGTGTTCGTCACCGTGATGGCTCTGGCAGGCGGGACCGCCCCTGCATCGATCGCGGGTCTTCTGGTCCAACAAAATGCTGAGGTGCTGAGTTCGATCGTCATCGCGAGCTGTGTCACCAAGAGCCCGAGGATAATCTACGGCTCCGTTTCCTGCCCACTCGACATGAGGACTGGCATGGCAGCCACGGGCGCGCCCGAGTTCTCCCTCATCGGTGTCGGGGCGGTCCAGCTCGCGAAGTTCTATGATCTGCCGAGCAATATGGGAGTGCAGTGCGACTCCAAGGTGCCCGACGCTCAGGCAGCATACGAGAAGGGATTCGCTGCCCTAGCGGCCGCATCCGCTGGAGCAGATTTCTCGGACCTGTTCTACGGCGCGATCGAGGCATTCAACACTTACTCGCCCATCCAGCTCATCATTGACGACGAGATCGCCTCCAACGCCCTCAGATTCGCCCAGGGGATAGAGGTCAACGATGAGACCCTCTCGGTGGACCTGATAAACAAGGTCGGACCGATGGGAAGCTATCTGAAGCAGAAGGACACGATGTTGCGCTTCAGGAAGGAGCACCTCCAGCCGAGACTATCGGACAGATGGACGAGGACAAAATGGATGAGTTCCGGTGCCAAGGACGCGAACGCGAGGGCGAAGGATAGGATGAAGGATATCCTCGCGACACATACCCCTGAGCCCTTGGAGCCCGAGGCACGCAAGAACCTGGACAGTCTCATAAAGGAGTACACGAGGAGCTGGGGCATCGAGAGGCTCGAGAAGCGTTGCTGGTGAGCACGCAGAATCGGGCGGAAACGCTTTCTTCTGCATGAAGCCGGAAGAAAAGACCTGAGTATGTTCAGGAGGAGAGTGAAGAAAAATGGCAGACTTCGCGGAGAGATTCAAAATACGACCGCCGTTCAGTACGATGAGCGAGAACGACAAGCGCCAGATACACGAGGCAGCCCTCGAGATAATGGAGAAGACTGGGGTCAGAGTACATAGCGCGAAAGCACGAAAGGCACTCAAGAGCGCTGGCTGTGTCGTGGACGAGAAGAGCCCCGACGTCAAGTTCCCCAAGGACGTCGTGAAGACGCTCATCGCCAAAGCCCCGAGCAACATTGTGCTCGCGGGCAGGACGAAGGAGTTCGACCTCCCGTGCGACGGGACCCACAGCTACTACACCACTGACGGTTGCGGCATATCGGTGTGGGATGCGAAGGCCGGGACGAGGAGGAAGTCGGTCCTGGAGGACATCAGGAGGACCTCTATCATCAGCGACTGGCTGCCTTACCTGAGCATATACGAACCGATGGTGGTCTCGTATGATGTTCCGGAGAAGATGCACGTCGTTGAGGGAATGAGGGTTGCGATGAACAACCAGCAGAAGCACATCCTGACCGAGTCCACGACGACGATCGATGAGGCCAAAGCACAGCTCAAGATGGCTGCCGAGGTCGTTGGTGGAATCGAGGAGCTCAAGAAGAGACACTACATCTCTGCCATGCTGTGCACGATGTCCCCGCTCATGCTTGATGGCACGGCGACGGACGCGGCCATGATATGGGCGGAGAACCACGTGCCCATCCACATCACAGGCATGGCGCAGGCGGGCATCAGCGGCCCGGTGACCATTGCCGGCGACCTCGCGGTGAACCACGCGGAGACACTCTCAGTGGTCTGCATCATGCAGGCCTATGCGCCCGGCTCGCCTCAGATCTACGGCTCGGTCCTTTCGAGCATGGACCCTAGAACTGGATCCTACATGGGCGGTGCCCCCGAAAGCGCCCTCTTGTGCTCAGGAGCTGTCCAGATGGCAAGGTACTGCAAGCTGCCAAACTCAGTCGGAGGTCTCGGCTCAGG
>Ga0315281_10013621_pt1 | contig 10992 bp, 2 predicted proteins | sample YL17G07_0_MG_FD_204540 | JGI IMG/M metagenome (GOLD analysis project Ga0315281, IMG submission 204540) | Sediment microbial communities from Yellowstone Lake, YNP, Wyoming, USA - YL17G07_0 | ecosystem: Environmental > Aquatic > Freshwater > Lake > Sediment | place: USA: Wyoming | collected... | reverse complement strand
GCAGCCGTGGCCCTCGAAGGTGATCGCATCGTCATCAACGACCCGTTCTACCGCGACCGCAAATACCTGGACGCGGCGTACCCCGGCAAGGTGAAGAGCTCGGTGCTCTTCGAACCGAGCGAAGACCTGAGCGCGGTGGTGATCACGGTCCCGCTGGACGCCCGCGTGAGGGTCACGGACAAGGAAGGCCACGTCGTGGGCACGCTGAACACGGGCAGCCCGGAGGACGCCGCCAAGACTGTCCAGAACAACATCCCGGGAGCTTCGTTCAGCTCCCGGAGCGCCTGGCGCGACCCGACCTGCGTGGAGAGCGCGCCGCCAACGGACGCGGGCACGAACCAGATCATCCTGCCCGGCAAGGCCTCGGACTACAAGATCGAGGTGCTGGACACGGCCGGCGGGAACACGAGCGTCGCTGTTCACACGTACGACCAGAGCGGCACTCCCTCGGTCAAGACGATAGACAGCAAGGGAAAGGTCGAGGCGCAGATGGCCTACGACCCGTCGAAGGCGAAGCCCGACCTGAAGGTCATCCAGGGCACGGACACGAGCGGCGACGGGGGCCAGGCGAGCGGCACCGCGACAGCGAAGGCCACGCCGAAAGCGACGCCCGGGCCTGGCACTACGCAACCGGGTGGGACGACAGAGGAAACGTCGACGAGCTTCGACATCGACGTGCCGCCGGGCGTGAACGTCATCCCGATCAAGAGTGCCGCGGGCTTCCTGCTAGGCGACGCCATCCGGATCGCCCCGGGAAAGCCGAACGAGGAAGACAACACGATCGTCGGCTTCGGCTCATTCATCCTGGCAACTCCGCTGAAGTTTGCGCACGCGGCCGGGGAGAAGATCCTCCGCGTCGGGGCGCCGCGTGCCCCCAATATCGCGCCTCCCCCGAGCGAGCAACCCCCGCCGGTGGACGTGTTCACGCCGCCGTCGAGCGTTGGTATCGCCTGCAGCCAGAACCTGGACGACGTCGCGCACCAGGTGACGCTGATCTGCGTCGCGACGGTCAAGGGCGATTTCACGTCGACGCGCTGGACGGTCGACGGGAAGGTCGAGAACAGCTTCACCGGCCAGACGTCGATGCTGCTGCGGTACAGCCAGGACGCGACGGTCTCGATCACGCTCGTCGCGCTCAACGGGACGGCAGCGGCGTCGTTCTCGACGGCAGAGCACATCTCGTTCCCGACAGGTGGAGGCGGGAGCACTGCGCCCACGTCGGGCGGTCTGCCGCAGACCCCGCCAGCGCCGATCAAGATCCCGACGGTGTCGAAGGGCGCCGTGAGCGTCGCGTGCCAGTACACCTTCGCGATCGAGTTCGTGGACCCGCACGCGAACTTTGAGTGCACCGCGACGTTCCCGCTGAAGAACCCCACGACGATCACGTGGGACGTGAAGAACGCGTCGCCATCGCACCTCACCTGCCCGGGCGGAGCCGGGTGCAACGGCAACAAGATGACCGTGCGGGTGCAGCCGGCCCCACCGGGGGCACTCACGCCCGACGTCAAAGTGCCTCTTCTGGTGACCGTGTGCGAGTTCAGCAACTGCATCACGGGGACGCGCGACGACACGATCCCGGGGTCGAAGGTCGCCCTGAAGATTTCGAGGCCCAGCGCGCCAACAAACAGCACCGTGACATTCTTCGCGGCGATCGAAGGCGGGGGCGGGCCGGCGGGTGGCACCGTGCTGTTTGCCACTGCCAAGCCGGACGGTACCCCTGACCAGTCCATCGGGTTTGAAGTACCCATCATCGAGTTTGCGGGGATCAGCTTCGCCCAGCTCACAGTGCAGGGCGGGCTGCCGCCGCTCGACACGGAGGGACTGAAGAACATTGGCGCGTTCTATTCCGGCGGGGTGAACGTGTTTGGCAGCAAGTCGCAGCTCGTGGGGCTGACGATGCTCGCGCCGGTGATCGACGTCTGCAATTCCAAGGATGACGACGGGGATCCTGGGAACAACCCGTTTGCGATTGCCCCGGCCGGGAGCCCCACGGGCACGCCCCAGGGCGCAGGCTACATCGACGGCGGCTGCGACTTCTCGGTGCCGAAGGACATCGGTGCCGGGACGTTCATGAACCAGTTCTCAATGGTGGCCACGGCGGGAGGCGCACTGGCCGGGGACAACACGAGCGACCTCGTGCTGCGCCCCGCAGCCCTGTTCGCCATAGCTGGCGGCGTGAGCCGCGACCCCGTGAACTACCCCCAGGGCGCTGGCACGCCGGACACCCAGCACTGTCCCCAGTGCTTCCACCAGGTGTACGTCGGGCTCGCGCCGAACGAGATCACGAACTACCAGGGGAGCGCACCTCACTGCGTGCTGAGCAACCGTCTGACCGAGACGGACACGACGAAGCCGGGGGACGCGTTGCAGCCCCGGGCACGTGTGGACTACTTCCCCGCGCCGAACGAGCCAGGGCTGTACTACGTCCGGGCGTCGGCCACAACGCAGTTCTCCTGCGGGCAACCGCCGAGCGCGACTCCGGACCTCACGGTGGGGCGACTGGTGGTGAAGGGAACCACCACAACCAGCATCGCCGCGAGCACGAGCTCGGTCGTGCTGGGCCAGGAAGTTACGCTGACAGCCACAGTAGCCCCGGTGAGCCCCGCGACAGCCGCGCCGAAGGGCAGCGTGACGTTCTGCATTGGGACGTGCCTGAGCGGCCCCAGCCCGGCGAACCGGATCGGAACCGGGACGCTGAACGCGTTGGGCAAAGCAGAGCTGACGTTCGACACGCACCGTTTGTCCACGGTGTGGTCGATGGCCAACGGATACTGTCCCTCGAACGTTTGCCCGGTTTACGCGAGCGACTATCCGCTGGACACCGGCAAGAACCCGTACACATTTGCGGCACGCTTCGAAGACAACGTGTTCTACGACACGTCGCAAACGACCACGGCGGTGTCTGTGACCATCACGCCGAAGACCGCAGACGTGCAAATTGCGGCTTTCTATGGACCAGAGTATTCCGCTCCATTGGGTGCCACTCAGTACTTCTATGCAAAGATTCAGTGCGACTCGTTCGGAAGTCACGCGGGAGAAATCGACTTCTACAACGAAGACAACGTTAAAGTTGGGACTGCGGGCGACTATGGGATCGCGTGCCCGCCTCCGCCGAACAATGGATACTACGCCTATTACTTCCTGAGCACCACACCGACATATTCGCAGGTCACAGAGATCGACACCGGAAACTTCTACCCGGGCACGGCCGCGCATCCGCCGGTCTCTCAAAGCGCGCATGTCCTGTGGGCCCGATGGGATCCACGGTGCCCGTGCCTCCACACGCCAAACTACACGCCACCAGCGCTGCCGAGCCCCGGGTATCCAGACCCGTCGGGCTTGCGCAATTTCTCGTTGCCTGGCTGGGCTCTGAGGGTGAAGGTGGACCCGATCCCGACCGCGCTCACGATGACCGTCAGCAATACGACGCCCGTGCTGGACGGTGCAGATTTCACCATCACCGCCACCATCACGCACAACTCGTTCGAGGACGTCTGCCCCACGAAGCCAGATCCGTCAAACCCGCCCGGATTTGCTGCGGTCCCCTGCGCACCAACGGGGACAATCTACCTGTGCGACGGCCAGTGCTCGCCGTCCACCGGCATCCCCGACAAGTCGTTTGCCTCGCAGTCCGTCGCGACCGTTGCCGGTACGACGCTTGACCCGGGGGGTCCGGAGGAAGCGACCTTCACTGTATCGCCTTCGCGATTCGCGAAGTTTGGCGCGCACGACATCGGCGCGCGCTATGTGCCCACCGCCCCCGGCGATTCGACGGCGGACGACGACCGGGCCCTCATCTGGGCTGGCAGTACCTCGGGCCCGTCCCGAATCACGACGTCCGCCGCATCGACGACGACGTCGCTGAAGGTCGGGGCCCGCTTGTCGCTAGCCGACTCGTTAGTCCTCGGGGAGAAGACCAGACTGACCGCAACCGTCAGCCGGACGTGTGCCAGCTGCACATCGCTCGATCCCATCACCGGCACGATCACCTTCCACGACAACAAATCGGGCAAGGACCTCGCGATTGTCCCGGTCAACACGAGCGGGATGGCCGAGTTTGACTTCGACACTGGTGCGCTGTACGGCGCTAACACGGCCACCTTGAACTACGTGGAGGTTGGCGACCACGACCTGGTTGCCACATTCTCGTCGGGCACCAACGAGTACCTGGGCTCGACAGGGAACACGGTTACGGTCACGATCGACCCGGTGGCGCCGGACGCGGTGACGCTGGTGATCGCGCCCTCGTCGCTCGTGCTGGGAGGCTCCACGACGCTGGTGGCGACGGTCGCCGCCGGCGACTTCGGACCCGTGAACGCGGGGCGGATGTACTTCTGCCTTGACAGTTGCACCATCGACGGCCTGACGGGGATACCCACGAATTACCTGCTGCTGGGCTCCGGGCCGATCTACGCCAGCTACGCCCCGGTCTCGAACAACGTGGCCAGCGCCCTGCTGCAAACGCTGACGCTGCCGCTCTCGTATGGGGACAACAACATCAAGGCTTACTACTACGCGGGTGTGTCGCCGAACTGGCTCGGCAACTACGGACCGCTGGGATCGAGCGTAGTGACGCTCAGCATCGGTAACCCGACAACCGCGCTGACGATCATTCCGACGAGCCTCAAGTACAACTCCGGCCAGACGTTCTCGATCGTGGCCACCGTAAACCCGAGCGGGTATACGCCCTACGCCGGTACGATGTATTTCCATTACTACAAGGGTGGCGGCGGCTGCCATGGCAATGGGGTCTTCAAGACGACGCAGGTGACCGTGACGTCCGCGGGAGACGCCGCAACGTCAATCAAGGCGTCCGACTTGAACACGGACGCCGGGTTCACGTCCAGCGGCGGCACGGTGCATGTGTGTGCCTCGTTCGAAGACACGTACGACTCCAGCGTCGTGGACGTCGACCTGACACCGTGACCGTCGCCCTGCCCTGAGGCGGGCGTTTACCGATTCCGCCGGATTGCTGGCAGGCACCACCCGCTGCCGGTATCCTTCCTGCGCCCGGCCATGACCGGGGCGTTGCGAGGGGTGGCAGTTGAAGTTCGGTGCGCTCACGGTCGTCCTCCCCTCGGGGGAGCAGCGCGAGTTCGGCCTGGATCTTGCCTCGGCGCTGCTTGGGCGGGGCGAGGGCTGCACGATTGTGGTCGACGACCTGTCGATCGCGCGGCGCCATGCGCGCGTCTCGGTCGAAGCAGGGCGGCTGTTCCTCGAGGACCTCGGGTCGGCGACCGGCACGTTCATCGGCGAGGAACGCATCCCGCCGCACACGCCGTCGCTGGTCGAGCCGTGGCACGAGATCCGCTTCGGGAGCCTCTCGGCGTTCTTCAAGCCGCCCGCGGCCATCCACAGCGAGCCCTCGGCCCCGCTGACGGAGCGGCCGGACGAGGACACCGGCGCGCCGCGGGAACTGGCGCCGAGCATCTGGGCGTCGCTCAGCCTGCCGCCGGTGCCGATCGACCCGGGGTCCTCGCCCGCTATCGGGACGCTGACCGTGCAAAACCGCGGCAACGTGGTGGACGAGCTCACGATCGAGGTGCTGGGCGTCCCGCGGGAGTGGGTGCGGCTTTCGGCGGACAAGGTTGTCCTGGTCCCCGACGGGCAGGCGGAGGTGACGGTGGTCGTGCAGCCGCCGCGCAGGCCCGACTCCACGGCCGGGGAGCACGACCTGTCGCTGGTAGTCACCTCGGTAGAGAACGCCCGGCAGGTGCTTTCCACCTCGCGAATTACGCTGGTGCAGTTCGACGAGACGACGGTGGCGCTGCACCCGATCCGCAGCCGCCGGGACTTCCGGCTCGACCTCGAGAACCGGGGCAACGCGGCCGCGACATACAGCTTGACGGGCAACGACGACGAGGAAGCGTTCTCGTACAACTTCGAGTCGCCCTCGAGCGAGGTGCCGGCAGGGGAGAAGCGCTCGGTCCAGTTCCGCGTGTCCCCGCGCAAGCACCGGTGGTTCGGACAGATCAGCGTCGGGCCGTACAAGGTCACCGCGGCGGCGGGCGTGGGCGGGCCGCAGGGCGCCGCAGACGGGCAGCTGCTCATCAGGCCGACCTTCCAGCCGTATCAGCGGCCGGCGATGCTGTTGCTCATCCTGAGCGCGATCACCGTGGGAATTCTCGCGTACTTCTTCTGGCCGTTCCCGTTCTGGCCGTTCGACCGCTGGGCCGACGACATCACCGTGAAGGCGGCCACGCCTGAGTCTGCCTACGCAGGCGTGCACATGTGCGACAAGGGCGAGGAGAACGCGAAAAAGGACGAGCTGGCGAAGATCGCGGACGTGAAACCCGCGCTGGCGCCGCTGTTCTCGCAGAACGACCCGCAGTGGGGCAACGTCGAATACGCGAAGGCGAAGGACCCGGATTTCACGCCGGACTGGTGCGGGACGACGATCGAGCAGTGCGGCTGCGCGCTGACGTCCGTTGCCACGATTATGTCGCTCTTCCAGCTCGTGACGATGCCAGACGGCTCGGAGTTGAACCCGCAAACGGTCAACGAGTGGTTCAACAGGCAGGCGACGAAGACGAACAAAGGCTGGGTGAGCCAGGGGTACATCTACGGGGACGTCGTCTGGACCGCGGTGAACCAGCTCTCGGGCGAGATTGCGAAGGCACGCCCGGGGACGCCGACGGTGCGGTTCGCGCGCATCGGCACAGGCTCGGACGAGGAGATCAAGACCGAGTTGCAGGCGGGCCGGTTCGTCGTCCTGGAGGTGCCGGGGCACTTCATCGCGGCCGTAGGCGTCCAGGGCGACAAGATCCTGATCAACGACCCCTACTACCGCGACCGCAAGACGCTCGACGTGTACGCGGGCAAGGTGAAGAGCTCCGTGCTGTTCGAGCAGAGCAGCGACCTGAGTGGGGTCGTCATCACGGCGCCGCGGAACGTGCGCCTCAAGGTCACCGACAAGCAGGGGCGGGTCGTTGGGACGTTGAACACCGGCAGCCCGGAAGACGCGGCGAAAGGGGCGCAGGCGGGCATCCCGGGCGGCTCGTACACGACGCGGGCCGCCTGGCGCGACCCGACGTGCGTCGAGAGCCCCCCACCTGCGGACGCCGGGACCAACCAGATTGTCCTGCCGGGTACGCGCGAGGACTACACGGTCGAGGTGCTCGAGGTAACGGGCGGGGCGACCAGCGTGGCCATCCACAGCTACGACCAGAAGGGCGAGTTCGCGCTGACGACCAAGGACAGCACGGGCGGAGCCGTGCTCGCCGTGAGCTATGACCCGACGAAGGCCGGCGCGGGCGTGACCGTGATCCAGGGCGCTTCGCCGAGCCCTGAAGGCGGCACAGGCGGGACCGGAGGGACGGCGACCGAGCAGGCCGGAGGTGGCAACGGGACCGGGGGCGCCCAGCCCGGCGCAGGTGGCAGCCCTGGCGCGTCGGCGACGACGCCCGGCGGGTCGGTGACACCGGTACCGGGTGCGAAGAGCCCCACCGTTGCGCCAACGCCGACTCCGACGCCAACACCCGTGGTGGCGCCGGCCATCCTGTCGCTGGCCTGCACGACGACCTTCACGCCGCTGCCGAAGAACGCCACGGTGTCGTGCACGACGACCGTGGACGCACTTTCGGAGCACATCTTCTGGACCGTGAACGGTGTGACAAGCCCGAGCGGGAACGACAAGGCGAGCTTTAGCGTGCCGTTTGCGGCGGATATCGCCGTGACGATCGGCGTCAAGTCGTGCAACAAGGACGTCTGCAACACGAAGGCGCAGGCGGTGAAGATCGCGTTCCCGACCGCGGGTCCCGCGGCCACGCCCACGCCCGGCGGACCGGGCACGCCGGTACCGACGGGCACGCCATCGGCGCCGGGCGACGTAACGGTGACGTGCGTGAAGTCCTATCCGCTGGAGAGCGGCCTCGCCGACATCTCGTGCAGCGCCTCCTTCTCCGGGAGCTACACGTACATCGTGTGGGCTGCCCCTGGTGCGAGCCCGAGCGGTGAGACCAGCGGCAGCACGGAATTTCACACGTCGGCGGGCACGTTCTCCGGGCCGGTGAGGATCCTGGTGACGGCGACTGTTTGCAATGGGCCGCCACCCGAACCGTCGGCACCTGACGCCACGCCGGCCGCGGGCGGGCCATGCGTGACGTCGCCGGCCGCCGTGGTCCAGGTGCACCACCCCGTCGTGTTGACGATCACGCATCCGGTCAACTCCGAGGACATCTGCACCGGCCAGCCCTATGCGTTCACAGTGGTGATCACGCCCGACATGACCACGAGCCCGGCGCCAGCGCCAACGGGCCTCGTGCAGCTCTTCAACGGCAGCGATCCATTTGGACCGGCCTTCTACGTGGGTGCCAGCGGGGTCGCCGTGCTGACGTTCAGCCCACCAGCGGACGGCTTGTTCAACCTGCACGCCATCTACATGGGGAGCGAGGATTACATGATGGGGGAAAGCCCGTCGAGGCTGGGCGACTTCGGGCCATGCTGAGCCGTGACGGGGCTGAGAACCTCCCGGTGGGCCGGGACCCTGCGGTGGAGCGCGGTCTTGCGCTGGTGCATCGTCTCCTCGCGCTGGAAGTCGAGCGCATGCGGGCTGCGGGCGTGCCGGTGGGCGAGGACGACTACCGCGGCCTGTACGTCTCCGACGCCGAGGCGGACCGGCTGGCCACGGCAGCGACGCACCGGGCCAGCGAGCCGGCCGAAATGGCGACGGTGCGCGAAGCAATCTCCGACCTGCGGGAGAGCGTCGGGCCGCTCGGCACTTTGGCGGCGCTCGGCGGGCTGTCGCCGTTCGAGTTCGGATGTGTGCTGCTGGCGCTCGCGTCGGAGGTGGACCTGGGCGTGGAGCGGCTGATTGGCTATGTGCAGGACGACGTCACGAAGCGCCGGCCGCGCGTCGACCTGGCGATCCGCCTGCTGGACGGCCAGGTGGGCGGCCCGGCGGCGGTTGACGCGTTCGCGGCGGGTGCTCCGCTGCGGCGGCTGCGGCTCGTGTTCCTCCACGACGAGCCGGGCCAGCCGCAGACGCCGCTGCTCGCGCGCTACGTCGCGCTCGACCCACGCGTGGCGGCGTTCCTGCAAGGGTCGGCGACAATTGACGAAGCGCTCCACGGCCGGGCGCGGCTGGTGCAAAGCAGCCGGGGGGACGAGCCCGCGTTCGACACGGCCCTGCGCTCGAGGCTCGCGGGGGTCGCCGCGCTGCCGGCGTCAGCCTTACGGCCGCCCGTGATGGCGGTGTCGTGCAGCGACGCGGCGGGCCGCGAAGCTGCTGCGCGGACGATCGCCGCCGGCTCGGGGCTGCCGCTGCTGGTAGTTGACCTGCCCGCGCTCGTCGCGGAGATGGACCTCGAGCCCGCGGTCACCACGGCGCTTCGAGAAGGCGGGCTCCAGCCCGCGGCCGTCCTGCTCGACAGGCTCGAGGGGCTGGAGCCCTCGCAGTTCGCCCGCGTGGCCGCGATGCTCCGGGACAACCTGGTAGCGCCCCTGTCGTTCCTGGGCGCGGAGCGGCCGACGCGCTGGCCCGGCCTCTCCATTGCGCTGCCGGGCCCGCAGTTCGAAGCACAGCAGGCGGCCTGGCTTTCGAACCTCGGCGACGACGGGGAGCTGGCGCCGGGGGTGCTGGACAGCCTTGCCGCGCGGTTCCGGCTTCCAGTGGCAGCCATCAGCGACGCCGTGGAGGGCGCGCGCGGACTTGCGCGGTGGCGCGACCCCGCGAACCCGGTCGTGGGCGCTGACGACCTCTACGCGGCGGCGAGGGCGCAGTCGTCACCCATCCTCAGCGACCTCGCCCGCAAGGTGGCGCCCCATTACCGCTGGGACGACATCATCCTCCCCACCGACTCGCGCGAGCAGCTGCGCGAGATGTGCTCTTACGTCGAGAACGCACACCGCGTGTACGAGAGTTGGGGGATGGCACGGCGGCTTGCGATGGGGCGTGGCCTGATGGCGCTGTTCGCGGGGGGATCCGGCACGGGCAAGACGATGGCTGCAGACGTTATCGCAGGCGAGTTGAACCTGGACCTGTACAAGATCGACCTCTCCGGGGTGGTCAGCAAGTATATCGGCGAGACCGAGAAGAACCTCAGCAGCATCTTCACCGAGGCGGCAAATTCGAACGCAATCCTCTTCTTCGACGAGGCGGACGCGCTGTTCGGCAAGCGCTCGGAGGTGAAGGACGCGCACGACCGCTACGCGAACATCGAGACCGCCTACCTGCTGCAGCGGATGGAGGAGTACTCGGGCATCGTGATCCTCGCGACGAACCTGAAGATGAACATCGACGAAGCGTTCCTGCGGCGGCTGCACTTCGTCGTGGATTTCCCCATGCCCGGCGAGGAGGATCGGCTGCGCATCTGGCGGAGCACGATCCCGGCCGAGTTGCCGCTCTCGCAGCACGTGGACCTGGGATTCATGGCCCGGCAGTTCCGGATCGCGGGGGGAAACATCCGGAACATCGTGCTCGCCGCGGCGTTCCTGGCTGCCAGCCAGGGCGGCGAGGTGACAATGGAGCACATGATCCGGAGCGTGCGACGCGAATACCAGAAACTGGGACGGATGATTACGGACACCGAATTCGGGCCGTACGTGACCTTTCTGCGCCCGGCCCTCGAACTGTAACGTGCCGGGCTTGCCCGGGTGGTCTAGAATGCCCGCGTTGGAGGTGTGCGATGTCCAGTGAGCAGATTCGCAGCCGTCAGACTGACCCCGACACCGGCAGGTCCCGGCCAGCACCGGGCAGAGAGACGGCCCAGCAGGCAGCACTCCATCCGCTGTTGCGGCTCCAGCGCCAGGCCGGCAACGCCGCCGTGGCGCGGCTCCTGCAGCGCGAGGGCGACGACGACAGCGGCGAGGAAGAAGAGGGCGGTGAGGAAGAAGAGGAAGAGATGGGCGGCGACGTGCAAGCGAAGCACGACACCGCGGAGGTCGGCATGGAGGGCGGGCCCCTGAGTGACGGCCTGGCGTCCCGGATTGAGTCGCAGCGCGGGCAGGGCAGCGGTCTCGACAACGGGACGCGGACGACGATGGAGAGTGCGT
>Ga0315281_10013620_pt1 | contig 10992 bp, 8 predicted proteins | sample YL17G07_0_MG_FD_204540 | JGI IMG/M metagenome (GOLD analysis project Ga0315281, IMG submission 204540) | Sediment microbial communities from Yellowstone Lake, YNP, Wyoming, USA - YL17G07_0 | ecosystem: Environmental > Aquatic > Freshwater > Lake > Sediment | place: USA: Wyoming | collected... | reverse complement strand
GCCGGCGCGGTCGCATGCCTGGCGCAAATCACCATCATCAAACCGTGATGCCGGTCGCCATACGTCGATATCCTCGGTCATGCGGGACGGTTGCCCATGAAACATGCCGACCGACGACCCGATCAAAACAAGGCGCGATGGCAAATTCAGAAACGACCCGATTTTTTCGAGCGCAAGCATCATTTCTTGGTTATCCATAGTGATTACCCTTTATTTTATACGCCTCCCATTATAGCGAGCCGGGCTATTTTACGCAAGTGGTAATAATACAAAAAACGGTCTGTCCTTACGTTTTTAATAACCCATAATCAATTTTATTAACACATATTGCATTTTTTTTGAGATTATGCAAGAATGCGTTATTCGTAAAGAACACATGCGCGAAAGGCAGTTATGACAACGACTAAAATTACCGATCAAGTCATTCTTGATGCGCTGATGGCGCTGCCCCATTCTTCCCATTTCAAACCAGAAAATATCCAGCGATTCCTTGACGCGCGCCGCGATGATCCTCGCGTCATGTGGCATGTCAAAAGGCTGTCCGGTATCGGCGGCTCCGAAATTGGCGTGCTGGTGGCGGCTCAACGCGGCGTACCGGACGCCTTCGGCAATACGCCGGGCGATATCATCGGCGAGAAGCTGTTGGCGTTTGAACCCAAAAAGACCACAATCGCGATGCGAAAGGGTATTGTCGCTGAAACCTGCCTGCGGCAATTCTTTCTCGAAGATTTCAAGGCCGAGCGCGACATGAAGTCCATCGACCTGCTGGAGTCCGATACGGTCAAGACACCATTTGAATGGATGCGCTATTCGCCGGACGATATCGTGATGATCAGTGGTCATCGTTATCTGGTGGACTACAAACACCCAAAAGAAGCCAAGCTGCATGACGATTTGCACTTGCGTTATATTTGCCAACTCCATCAAGGTCAGATGATCCTGGATTACAACGGGATCAAAATTGACGGCATGCTGCTGGTGCAATACCCGGAGCAGGGTGATGACCTGATGGTGTCCGAAATTCCTTTCGATGATTCCATTGTGGATGACATCATCAAGTCCGGTCAGTCGGCATGGTTCAGCGTGTTGTCCGGGCATATCCCGTTTCAGAAAAAAGAAGACGCTATTTCCGGTTTGCCGCAAGACAAGGTGGAATCACTGAACGACCTGTCGGGCGAGTTTACAAGAACCAAGGCGCTTGCTGATGCGCTTTATGCTGACGCAAAGAAAATTCAGGAGCGCATAACCGGGATTGTCAATCAATGTGATATTGCGGACGGGTCGCAATTGGTCGCAACCGGGCTGAAAATTGGCGTCAAGGTCGGGTTTGATGTCGAGGTTGCGGCGCAGGCTCTCGGTGATGCCGCGATGCGCTGCAAGCTGCCGGTTTATTCTGCTGATGCCATGTCGAAATACCTGAATGAAATGCAGCCAGCCGTGAATATGACGCAGTTCGAGACCGGATCGACGACATGGAACGAATCTGCGGTCAAGGACATGTTGAAAAGTCACGGCATGTCGGAAGGTCAATTCATGTCACAAACATTACGCATGACACTGAATTGCAGCAAGGAATACAAGGAAAGCGCGCGGGATACGGTGATGTCCGTGCGCAATGATTTTCCTGTTGTCGCAGCACCATCACCAAAAACCAAACCTTCACTTAAAGGAGTATGAAAATGGCTGTAAAAAACTTTGGAGCAAAACAAAACAGCGATGCCGTCAATTACAGCGTGCGTCAACTGCCTAACGGCGATCGTTTCTTCGCGACCGAATGCGATGCTGGCGATACCGGTGCGGTATCACTGACCCGCCAGAAGGACAGCCCGTCCGGCAAGTTCAAGGCTGGCGACGTGTTCTACTGCAAGGGCGGCAACTCGATCAGCGGCGTCATCAAGGGCTTGTGGGTGCGCGATGGCTACGGCGGCGGCGCAGCCAAGGAGCTGAGCATCGGCTTCGCATCTACCGATGAATCCGGCAAGGTGTCCCGCGAGTTCCTGAAAATGGGGCTGCTGGACGAAAAGGGTCGCGTCGATAGCAATACCGCACGCTTCCTGATCGCGCTGAACAAGGCTGACCTGGGCGAAGAAATCACGCTGGCCGTGCATACCTTCAAACACAAGGCTGGCGACAAGATGAGCGACAAGACTGACGCTGTGTGGGAAAAGGACGGCGTATCAACCGTGATGTCGGTCTACCAGCAGCATCTTGCCACCCAGGACAACCCGAACGGTCGCATCATGCTGGAGCACGCCGACTACTACAACCAGCCCACGTTCTACGTCAAGGGCAAGGATGTGATCGGTCTCAAGCAGGGTGAAAAAGCACCTGCCGGCGCGCTGGTCAACTACGACGCCGAAGACGCAACCGCGTTCTATTCGTCTGCGGTTGAAGCGGTGAACTCGAAGGTGGTCAAGGACGACAAGTTCGCGTCCAACACTGCGCCGGTTAGCGAGGATGACACCTCTTTCGGCGACGAAAGCGCCGATGCCGCAGCCCGCAGCCGCGTTGCCAATCGCCCGTAACCGGTGATGTAACAAACGGAACCCGCGCAAGCGGGTTCTATCCTGACGCTCATCGGCAATGATTAGCGTCAGGATAGAACTAAAATCTGTTGGAGCAATATTCATGAATCATTTTAATCACCATTACTCGATCGGCAAGGACAAGAAGGGCGTTTTTGTTCGTGCCGATGCGACGGATTACAAAATTTACCCTCATTGCGGTGAAGATGCCCTTGGTTATTACAGCTATCTCGTTACCAGTAATCGTCACGGGATTCGTGCAGGGCAGATATTTTTGTCCGAAATTATTCGGGGCGAAAAACCCATATCAAAACTGATTCCCGATACCGATCATAACAACAATGTCAATCGGGCAAGATTTTCTCGTAGGGGTGTGTAATGGACAACGATCTCGATTTTACTGATGGCATCAGATACGTCAACCCAGGCGAATTGGGCGACCTAATGCCTGACGCGCAACTTTGCGTATCGCTGGCTCAGACCGAAATGCTTGCTGTTTCCGTTCGGGTGTACCAGGTTGATAAATCATTCTCCGGTGCGATCAAAGGCAATATCGCCACGGTAGGGCGTGAATTCGTCGCGCAGGAAATCGATAGCAGGTTCACACCAGATCCATCGGTTCCTCATCTGATGCTGCATAAAAAAGAGAACATGAACGCCGCCGTTAACCCCGGTGACGAAGTGGTGATCTGCTATGCAGATGGTTCAGCCAAAGTCATTCCTGTAGCCAAAAACGCCAAGTATGCCTATGACATCGATTTCGATGGCGATCCGGCACTGCTCAAGCGCATCGCTGATTTCTTGAATAATGCATCGATGGGTGGCGAGGTGAGGTTGACTTCCGACCGTATCGCCGAGGTGATTGGCAACGCGGTCACCAACGCCGCATTTGTGCTTGGGCAGATGGGTGTCGCCCGTCCACAGCACATTTCTGTTGCCATCACCGAACACGTCAAGACACTGGATCTGAAACAGGAGTCGGTACGAATGTCGGAAAAAATGCTCAAGGCGTTCGAGCGCGGATACCGCATCGACTTGCAGGAGTCCACCAAACCCCAAACTTTGTTTGTGCGCCCGACGACCAAACAGCGCGCCAGTAAGCCTTCGTATTAAATGTGGGCGGTAGCGCCCGTGTCTCAGCATGGGTGAGGATTGAAACAAACGTATTAACCGAAAAAGGAACGCGCGATGAAGTGGATAGACACCAAAATCAAAGGTATTTTGCTGCACATGATCGAAATGCCGGACGGCGCATTTGCTATTGGTATTTCTGGGATGATCCCGGCTAATCCCGCCTGGCAGAAAGCGGCATCCGCCCATAATTTCCGCGTTTCCGCCTCTGGGCGAATGTTGCTCCGGCAAGGCGGGATCAAGTTCGGCGAGATCAAATCCATTTTCCCTATGGCGGTCGTTGCCGATGTCGCGCCGGAGCAGGTTTATGTGCGACGCAAGAAGGTATCCGACCGGACGATCGTACCGGATACCCAGGCATCGACATTCATCGGTAAAAATTACCTGGGTCAGGATGTCTATACCACGCAAACCGGATCGCGGTACATCAATGGTCGCGACGGACAACCCATATCGGAAGAGACGGCGGCGGTTGCGCCGGCATTCTTGCGCGTCGTTCATCCTGGCGACATCGACTTGTGCGCCGATGGCTTTGTTAATCGGATGGAAACGGAATATCTGCGCGGCAACGATATCCGCCAGTTCTGCGCGTCGATCTTCAACGAGACAGCCCCGGTCGAAGTAACCGATTCCCGTTTGCGTGATGTGCAAGAGGCGATCGAGGCGGCTATTTTCCGCAAAGCATCCAAAAAGATTCACGAAACAGGCGACATCAAGACCGGCTTTTATGTGGCGTCCTCTCTGGAAGACAAGCAGCCGCCCATGTCGTTCAGGTCGTCCACGTCCGTTGAGCTTCAACAATACTCGACGCCAATCACCCTGTCGGTGGCGGCGCAATACGCGCTGGGCGATACCGATGGGTGCAGCGTGCTTGAACCCACTATCGGCAATGCTTCGCTGGTGACTGCGCTCAACGGCGCAAAAGTTACTGGTGTCGAACTCGACAAGACAAGGTTGTCGCGTACAAAAATGGCGGTCGATTCCAATGATTTTCTGGATGCGAGCGGCGTTAATTTGATCCATGGCGACTTCCTGGATATGGAGTTCGGCAAGGAATTTGATGCTGTGATCGCCAATCCGCCATTCGGTGGGTTGCCAAAACCGATCACGATGAACGGGGTGCGTGTGACGCGACTGGATCACCAAATCCTGATGAAGTCGCTGGATCATCGTAAAGATGACGGTCGCTCCGTGTTCATTATCGGCGCGGATCGCGACGCGATGTTCAAGGGGAACGAGGGCAAGATCAGCGGCGGCTCTGAAAAGCTGTTTGCGTGGCTTGCAGACCACTACCACGTTCGCGCTATCGAGATTGATGGCGACATGTATAAAAAGCAGGGGGCAAATTACCCGGTAAGAATGATCGCTGTCGGCGCAAAACGCACGGAAGACGAAGCCCGTCGCGCCAAAGAAACCAAGGAATTCCGCATAGACAGATTGCCTGTCGTCAAAACGGTTGACGAGTTGTGGGGTGGCGCAGCTTCGATGCGCGAATTCCTCGCACAATGGGCGGCGAACGACGAGAATCTGGAAGTCGAAAGCAGGGAATTGTCGGAAGAGGAAAAGAAACAAGCCGAAGAAGACAATCAGTCTTTCGGCAACGATTTCCAGTCCCAATACATTCCGATGGCGCAAGGTAGCACCTCGGCGATGATCCCGAAGAACCTGGTTGTGCCGCAGCAAATAGCGTTCAACCGGTTCCTGAAAGACCATTCCGACCCGGTTGCTTTCGTGAAAACCGAGTTGCAAATGGATGATTTGTCCGGGTTCGAGCCAGAGCAGATCGACGCGATCGCGCTGGGTATCTGGAATATGAAGCGGGGCAGGGCACTTATCCTGGCCGATCAAACCGGCATGGGGAAAGGCCGTATTGTGGCGGCGATCGCAAGATGGGCAGCGATTAATGGCCGGCAAACCAATTTTCTGACTGAAAAGGCCAGTCTATTCTCCGATTTCTGGCGTGATATCCGGGATATCGACAGCGAAGATTCGTTTACCACGTTCATTTTGAACGCCGATGAGCAGGTCGTGTCGCTGGACGGTGAAGACCAGACGGTCATTATCCCGAAGACCTCTAATGCCGTAAGGCAGCGGTTGATCTCATCTGGTTCGCCTCCTATCGAAGACGGGTACAACCTGACGCTGGCGACTTATTCGCAATTCAACCGCCCTGAAGTCAAGTCTGCCAAGGCGACTTTCATCAAAGACGCCTCGACCGGTGGATTGATCATCATGGATGAGTCTCACAATGCGGCGGGAGACTCGAATACCGGACGCAATATCACCGAGGCGGTAATGGTATCCGGGTCAGCGTTGTATTCGTCCGCCACTTACGCCAAAAACGCCAAGAGCATGAGCGTCTATTACAAGGCGTTCCCGGAGTCGGTTGAAATGACTTCGCTGACCGAGACATTGATTGCGGGTGGCGAGCCGTTGCAGGAGGTTCTATCCGCTATGCTGTGCGAGGATGGTGTGCTGGTGCGCCGCGAACACGATTTGTCTCACCTCAAATTCACGACGCTCGATGTGCCTGCCGCCGCCTACTCCCGCAACGTGGGAATATCCGATCAGATATCCGATATTCTGGCCGCGATGTCTTTCTTTTCCGGTGACGTGGAGCGCGTGGCAAAACAACTGGACAGGGAAGTTCAGGACAAGTTGAAATCCATGACCGAAAGCCAGCGCGAAGGTAAGCGCATGGGGGTTTCGTACACCAATTTCGGGTCGCGCCTCTACTCGATCTCGCGCCAGATATCGTTGATCCTATCGACGGATCAAATTGTTGATAACGCTCTGCGCGCGCTCCGTAACGGGCAAAAGCCGGTCATCGTGTTGGAACAGACGATGGAATCCATTATGAACGAGCTACTGGATGCCATGTCCGTCGAGGAAAAGGCGGTGATGGATGCCAATGCCTCCGGCATGAATCCGTTGACCGTGAAGGATCTGCTGCACCGTTTGTTGCAAAAAATGTGCTTTATCGTGCGTACCGAAGATTATGGCAACAAGGAGCGCGTGTCCGTTTTTGATGCAGACCCTAACCCGGAGAGTAGAAAAGCGGCCAAAGAGGCAGTCGAATCGCTGCAAAAGATGATTGACGGACTGCCTGATATCCCGGCGATGCCGATCGACATCATCCATCACCGGATAGCAGGTGAAGGCTATACCTGCGGCGAGGTGTCCGGTCGTAGCACGACCTATCAGATCCGCGAAGACGGGATGGTAGTGCCGGAAAAGAATCTGCGAGAGAAGAATTCCGAGATTTTCCGGTTCAACAGCGGCGAATATGACGCGGCTATCCTGACACGCTCCGGCTGTACCGGGCTGTCGGCACATGCGTCCGAAAAGTTTGCCGACCGTCGCCAGCGCGTGATGATCGAGGCGCAGATCGCAGCGAACGTCAATGAGCGCGTGCAGTTCTTTGGTCGCGTCAACCGTCGCGGACAGGTATCCGTCCCGGAAATATGGTCGGTCACGTCAGGTCTGCCATGGGAAAACCGCAGTTTGGCGATGCAGAATATGAAGTTGCGCAAGCTTTCGGCCAACACGCAATCCAACCGGAACAACGCTGCCGAAATGAAAGATATCCCGGACGTGTTGAACCCGGTCGGGAATGAGGTTTGCAAGGCTTTTCTGATGAACAATCCTGACATCATGACGCGACTTTCGATCGATCCCGACAAGGAAGATGATGGGCAGAACGAAGACGGGTGTTATTTCGCCAACAAACTGACCGGGCGTATGTGTCTGTTGCGGGTGTCCGAGCAGGAAGCCATCTACGCCGAGATCACCGACGAGTATCACAAGGTCATCAACGATATGAACAACAAGGGCATCAACCCGCTGGAATCGCGGCTACTGGATGTCAAGGCGGAAATCATCGACAAGAAAATCGTCATGCCCGGCACAGAAAGCGGTAGCGTGTTCGACTCTCCGGTTTATGCCGAAAAGATCGGCTGGACAGAAGATATTGAACCGATCCGTGCTGTCGCTGCGATTGAAGCGGCAAACAAGTCCATCGAGAAAATGGTTGAGAAAAGCGGTATCAAGCTCGAAACCAGAACCGAGTATCATCTACCGTGGGATCTGCGGCAGTTAAAGCGTGATCCGAACACGGCAAACCTGACATTGGTTGACCTGACGGATTATCTGGTGTTGGTCAAAAGCGGATTCGCCGATGCCGCCCTGCGCTCGATCCCCGAACGGTTCATCAACCCTGATGACCCTGATGCCGCGTTGCGTGCCGCGCTGGCAGACAAGGAAATGAATGCCGTCAAGCGCATCCACGGCAGGCTCCAATGGGCGATATCCAATATCCCATCGCTGATGCCGGGTCGCCCGATCAAGTTCTCGTCCGACGAGGGCGTGACAACGGGCGTTATCCTGTCGGTCTCTACACCCGCGCCAGGCAAGGAACATCATCTTGGGGCATGGGAGATCAAAGTGCTACCGGTAGGGGCGCAAAAAACGATCAACATGACCTACAACACGCTCATTGATGACGCCGAGTATTCGCCTGTGAACATGCATGAAGTCGGCGATGTTTACAAAATGTTAAATGCCGCACCTTCTGGAAAATTGCATTTTTCAAAATGGACATTGACCGGCAACCTGTTTCGCGCCTCCGAGCTTGCTGCCAAAAGCGGAATTGGACGTGCCGGTATCTATACCGACAAGGAAGGATGCCGCCATCGCGCTATCTTGTGTCGGTCTTCGGTCAACCTGGATGACTTGTTTTCGATGGAAGTCGCGATCACCGAAAAAGACGCGTGCGAATACATTCCCGACAGAATGGCGACCGACGCCAATGGCGAGATCGACTTTGGCGATGATTTTATGCTGAAATGGTCGAATCATGGTGATCACATGCGATTGATCGCCCCTGGCACAAAGAACAAGGGTGGTCGCGTGTTCCTTGATGATGACATACGCAAGTTCACTGGGGACTTCTCCGGGTCGAGGCAGGTAATGAGCGCTGAGTTCAAAAAACCCAAGAACATGGATGGCTTTATCGGCGCAATTTACAAGGCCGGACTGACCATCAAGAAGCGTGTCGATGCCCACAAAGAAGTTGATGGCACGTCACTCGGTAAAAAGAACAAACAGGGATCGGATGCTTAATCTCGAAAGGAATATACTTTACGTTGTGTTTTATGGTAAAATTCGCTCATAATCTCTAAAGAAATCGAGATTAACTAAAAGGAGATCCAAATGTATTCCGAGTCTGCGTGTGATGGTGTTGGTGTGTTGTTCGATATTGAGCCTGAAAATAACGAACCTGCGGGATATACGTTTTTTGATTGCTGGTCTGATAATAACGATGAAACAAGCCCTCAATGGGATTGGGATGATTCGAGAAGTATTTGCGTTGCAAAAGATGTGCTCACGAATTGGGCGCGATCTTTGAATCTTAAATCAATTCATCCAGATAATTTGAAGGGCGAAAATTCATTTGATCACGCTTATTTGTGTGCCGGCTGCCATCACAATGGATATTCGAATATTTTTGAGCTGGTAGCTGAAAGGCTGATTGCCGCAGGGTATTCGGTTTACAGATCGGACACCCGGTTCGAGATTTACCAAAGTCAACCGGGGCAAGATATTGTTCTTGCAGATTCTATTCGAGCGCCAAAACCATAACTGGACAACAAAAATGCTGGATGGCAACCAAATCAAGCAATTCAGGATCGACGCGGGGATGACACAATTAGATGTTTGCGAAGCTACCGGGTTGAATCATTGCACCGTCGCGTCGATTGAAAACATGGGAAAGTCGGATGTAAAGTCCCCCTTATGGTGTAGTGTGGAAAAGGTTCTCGGTGCGATCGGTGTCACGATCGAGCTGAAAAAACAAGTAGCCCCCACTCTGGATGATTTGCTTCAGTCACATTCGAACGGTGAGTCATCGCCTGTTTTCGTTACGCCGAGATTGAGATTGAGGAAGAAACCAATTTTGATGAAAAATTGATTGCTGAATGGTCATAAATTTTATTGTATATGATAACATTATGGTGCTTTTGGTAATTTATTATTCTATAGGATAAAAAATGTCTCCTTTTGAAATTGGCGAAGCCATTCGTGCAGCAAGAAAATCGCTTAATTTGACGCAGCAGTATATTGCGACAAAAGCGGGTATGTCTGTTGCAACAATATCGCTGATTGAGAATGGAATGGCATCCGAAATTGGGTTGCGCAAATTAACTGCGGTGATGGATCTTGTGGGGCTTGAAATTATCGCCAGTCAGCGACGTATGGGATGGACTCTTGATGATGCCAATGAGGATTTGCGTCGGGACGCATTGAAGCTGAAATGAAAAAAACGATAGATGAATTGCGTCGCACTGACATGAATAAGCTTGATGTTTATGTCAATAAAAAACGTGTTGCAATCTTAACCAAGGAACACCCGCATTATGTGCTGACATACTTGCCGGGCGCTGTGCCGTCTGATTTTGTTTCGCTGACTATGCCGGTTCGTGCCGCGTCATGGGTTTCGTCCGGCAAGCTGCATCCGTTTTTTGAAACTAATTTGCCGGAAGGACTAAAAAGAGCGGCAATCAGCGAAATGTTTGGCAAGGCAATGGTGTCGGAAGCTATGTCGCTTTTAGCACTAACCGGCAGCGACACAATCGGGCGGGTGTTTGTTGTGCCAGCAGGATTTGATCTTGAATGGAAAGAACGTTTTTCATGTGACATTGATTTGGCTGTCCATAATGACACGCGTGCTTTTTTTGCGGACGTATTAAGCAAGTTTGCCACGCAGGGTGTTTCCGGTGTCCAGCCGAAAGCGCTGGCGATCGATAGCAAAATAACGGTCAAAACCGATTCGTGGGTCATTAAGCACGACAGCACCGGGCTTGAGTGGATGTCGGCCAATGAACATTTATCGATGACAGCGGCAAAAATGGCGGGACTAAATGTTGCCGATACAATCCTATCGGACGATGGGATGTCAATTTTTGTCAAACGATTTGATATTGACGATCTTGGCAATGCGTATGGCTTTGAGGATTTTTGCGGGCTGATGGGTTTGTCTTCCGTGGAAAAATATAGCGGATCGATGGAGAAAATGGCGAAAATCATGGATCGGGTTGTAACAAATTACCGTGACGCAAAAAAAGATTTAATGAAAGTCGTGATTTTTAACTTATGCATAGGAAATTCCGACGCGCATTTGAAAAACTTCGGCGTTATTTACCGCGACACGGAGAGCGTTGCGGTATCTCCGTTTTACGATATTGTTAGTGTTCGTGCTTTCGACGCTTTTAAGTCTGATATTCCCGCGCTAACCATCGGCGGAAAAAAGGAATGGACGGTCGGAAAGGTTGTGAAAATG
>Ga0315281_10013618_pt1 | contig 10993 bp, 5 predicted proteins | sample YL17G07_0_MG_FD_204540 | JGI IMG/M metagenome (GOLD analysis project Ga0315281, IMG submission 204540) | Sediment microbial communities from Yellowstone Lake, YNP, Wyoming, USA - YL17G07_0 | ecosystem: Environmental > Aquatic > Freshwater > Lake > Sediment | place: USA: Wyoming | collected... | reverse complement strand
GTCACCCTCGCCCGTCCCGAATTGCTCGATCGCCGGCCCGACTGGGGCGCCAAGACGCGCAACCTGACCCGACTGGCGCTCGAGCCCCTCTCCGACGCTGCCATGCGCGCCCTCCTTGACGGCCTTGTCCCGGGGCTCCCGGAGACGGCGATCGGTGCCATCCTCGCGCGCGCCGACGGGATGCCGCTGTACGCCGTGGAGACGGTCCGCGCGCTGGTGGCGGATGGCCGCCTCGCGCGCGACGGGAACGTCTACCGCCCGGTCGGCGAGCTCGGAACGCTCACCGTCCCCGACACGCTGCGGAGCCTGATCGCCTCCCGCCTCGATGCCCTCGAGCCGCCTGACCGCGGGCTCGTGGCCGATGCCGCCGTCCTCGGCCAGAGCTTCACGATGGCCGGCCTCGTCGCCGTCAGCGGACGCGAGGAAGCCGAGCTCGAACCGCGCCTCAAGACCCTCGTCCGGCGCGAGCTGTTCGACCTGGAGCTCGACCCGCGCAGCCCCGAGGTCGGCCAGTACCGCTTCGTCCAGTCGCTCATCCGCGAGGTCGCCTATGGCACCCTGGCGAAGCGCGAGCGCCGGGCTCGCCACCTTGCGGCCGCCCGGTTCTTCGAGGCGCTCGGGGAGGATGAGCTGGCAGGAGCCCTCGCCGGCCACTACGTCGCGGCACACGCGGCGTCGGCCGACGGGGCGGAGGCGGACGCCATCGCGATCCAGGCGCGCCGTGCCCTGTCGGGCGCAGCCGAACGGGCAGCCACCCTCGGGGCTCACGACCAGGCCCTCACCTACCTCAGCCAGGCGATTGCGGTGACGGCCGATCCGGGCGAACGCGCGGCGCTCAACCTGCGCGCCGCGACGTCCGCGAACAGCGCCGCGCGCCACGGCGAGGCGGAGACGTTCGCCCGCGAGGGGATCGAGCTGGCGAGGGCGGCCGGCGATCCGGCCACGGCCGGCAGCGCCGGGGCGCTCCTCGGCGAGATCCTGATCGACGCCGGCAAGTCGACTGACGCGGTCGTCGAGCTGGAAGCCGCGCTGGAGACGCTGCCGGCGGAAGGAACCGCGGAGGCACGGGCCGAGCTCCTGGCCAACCTGTCGCGCGCACTGATGCGCACCGACCAGCCGACGAAGTCGATCGCGGCCGCCGATCTCGCGCTCGATCTCGCGGAGCACCTCGGGCTCGAGCGGCTCGTCGCCGAGACCTTCAACAACAAGGGATCGTCGCTTGGCTACATGGGTCGACGACGCGAGGGGCTGGCGCTCCTCCGGGCTGCCGTGGACTTGGCGCGCTCCGGTGGCTTCATCGCCGCAGAGATTCGCGCCCTCACGAACATCGGGAGCTCGGTGGATGATCCGCGGCAGGCCCGAGACTCGCTCCGGGCTGCCAACGACCTCGCCCGCCGGGTGGGCATCCGGACCCTCGCAATCTGGTCCGCCGACATGGGCCGGTTCCAGGAGTACTCGCTGGCCGACGACTGGGATCGCGCCATCGCCGGGTTTGGCGCGCATGCCGGGGAAGGCGGGGAGGCGCTGTCGCCCTTCGATGAGCTCCGCCAGCTGACGTTCTACTCCTACTTCCTGACCGCGCGCGGCGAGTCGATCGACTCGATCATCGGGCGGATCGATACGCTCATGGCCGAGGTCTCCGACCCCTTCGCGACCGCCGCCCACCAGATCCTCCTGGCAGATCAGGCGCTGGTCAGAGGCGATTACGCGCTCGCAGACCGCGAGGCAACCGCCAATCCCGGGAGTGCCTACGCGTCCATCCTCATACCGATCGCAGTTCGGGCGGCGCTCTGGGGCCGTGACATCGAGCGGGCCCGCGAGGTCGCCGATCTGCTCGACGCGGACCCGGCGTCCGGCCAGGGCATCGCTGCCGTGCGTATAGCGGCCCGGGCCGGGATCGCCGCCCTCGAAGGCCACCGGGACGAAGCCGTCGCCGGGTACCGCCATGCGCTCGCGCGCCTCCGCGACCTCGGGGATGCGTTCGAGTTCGCCAGGACCGGCCTCGACTTCGTCCTGCTCGTCGGCCCGGAAGAACCCGCGGCGCGGGCGGCGGGCGAGGAGGCTCGGGTCATCTTCGAGCGCGTCGGCGCCCGGCCGTACCTCGACCGGCTCGCAGCCGCCATGGCCGGCACGGACCGGTCCAGCAGGTCGGGCCGTGCCGAGGGATCCGGTCAGGCTCTCCGCGCCGACGTTCCAGCCCCGGGCGCCACTGGCTGACGGGCGCCGGGCATCGGGGTCGCCGGCGGCACCATGGCCCGTGTGAGCGGCGCCCGGCTACTCCGCCGTTCCGTCAGCCCCGTCGATCGAAGCCACCGCAGCCAATGCGGCAACCGCCCGTGCCCGGGCAGCCGCGCGCCGTCGGCGCACCAGGAGGAAGCCGAGCCCGACGAACAGGACGAGCCCGAGTGCGGCGCCCAGCCGGATCGCCCCCAGGCCGGGCGCCGCCGCCAGCGCAGCGTTGACCTGATCCGCCCGCGCCCGCGCCGTCGCGAGGTCGATCGATGCCACTGCGGCCACCCCCGCGGCCAGCCACGGATCGAGGTCCGTTCCGATCAGCCCCACCTGCTCCAGGGGATCTCGCGGCGCTGTGGCAGCACCCTTCGCCTCCGCGACCGCCTCCGCGGCGATCCGCTGGTCCGATGCCTTCGCCGCGGCCGAGGAGAGCGCGGCGAGGTTCGGTGCTCCCTCCACGAGCCGCCTTATGGGACCATTGACCGCACCCGCCTCGGGGAGCGCCTCCGCCGCCCCGCTGACCGCCGCGAAGGCCGCGGACTCCGTCTGGATCGCGGCGGTGGCCTCGTCGAACCGCCAATCGTTCATCGGTCGGAGGACGGCCTCGGGAATCGCCCACGCCCCGATCTCCCCAGCGAGCCGGTGGTAGAGCGTCCGCGCCTTCGATCGAGCCGGCAACATCGCGATCCCGGCCTCGCCGTCGAACCGGGCGACCAGGTTCTGCGCGTAGTCGAGATCCGTCACTCCTGCGGGGACCAGGCCGAGCTCGTCGATCGCGTCTAGCCAGGCGCGCCAGTCCTCGGGACCGTCCGGGTGCCGCAGAATGACGCCGCCGCTCCGGTAGGCCGCCTCGTGGTCGATCAGCGCGGCGAGGACGGTCCGCATCCGGTCGGGACCAGCCTTCCCGGCGAGCGTCGAGACGACGAAGCACGACGCGGCATATTGATAGTCGATGACCTCGAGGTCTCGCCGGGTCGCACGGGGCCCAGCGAACCGCCAGTCGGCGATGTTCGGGGAGCCCGGGCCGGGGAACGTGCCGGGCTCCCGGCAGGGTTCCCCCGTGATCGTCGATTCGGCCCAGTCGGCCGAGCCCTCGGAAAGCCAGCGCGCCGTGAACAGGGCGTCGTTGAACCAGCTGTGCGACAGCTCGTGGGCCACGACCCCGGGCTGGTCGAGGTTCTCGCCGACGCGCGCCACCATCTCCGACGGCGTGAAGGTCCCCGCGTAGGCCCCCAGCTCGTCCGAACCGACCTCCCGGACGATGATCGGGCCGGTACCCGGCAGCGCGCGGCCAACGAGCTTCTCCAGCTTGCCAACGGCATCGCTGATCTCCCGCTTCGCCGTGGCGTTCCAGACCGGGTCCTCGGGCCAGGCCTGGAGTTCGATCGCCCGCCCGGCCGGGCTCGCGAGCGTCGATCTCAGGTAGCCCACCGGGTCGTCGCCCGTGAAGCACGCCCAGAATGCCGACGCATCGGGCATCAGGAGCGTCTGCCACGTCCTGGCGCCGCCGGAGGTCGTCGTCGTGAACGCGCCGTTGTGGGGATCCACCTGCATCGCGTACGTCGTGGGCGCCACGACCCGCGTCGAGCCGCCGTCGATCCCGTTTGCGATCACGCAGAAGGATGCATAGGCCTTGCCGACGCGGGTCGGCTCGGCCGACCGCGGCGCCCCGCCGGGGACCTGGTAGGTCACGCGCAGGTGGAGCGTTCCGCCGTTGTAGACATTCGTGAAGCCCACCCGGTATTCATCGAAGCTCGTGTCGCGCTTGCCGACGGAGATCGAGACCGCGCCCCGGTCGGCGGTCACCGCGATCCGGGTCGCCGTGCGCTCGATCCACAGGAAGGTCTCGTTGACGTAGTAGGTCGTGGTCTGGGGGCAGGTTCCGGGCACCGCGTGATAGCCACCGGCGGGGTCGTGGACCCACTTGGTGCACGGGACGTCGACCGTCGTGTTGGCCTTTGCATTGGAGACCGTGATCTCGATCGCGACATCCAGCCGGCCCTCGGCCGGGTTGAGCGTGTAGGTCGTCGCGGCGATGTCGGTCAGGCCGTCGGCGGCAGACGCGGCAATGGGCGCCGCCAGGCCAAGCACGCTGACCAGGACGGCCGCGAGCAGACCTCCCCATGCCCGGTCCCGGGCCGAGCCCGAGCACGATCCTCCGCCGTGGCGAAGACCGCTGCGGGCTGCCATGACCGGAGGTCAGTCGGCCGGGACGCCGAACCAGCGGGCACGCCGGCTGGTTCCGAACTCCGCCTTGTCCTCCGCCATCTGGATGGTCGGGGCCGTGAACGTTCCGGTCGGGTGGCCGGGGGTGGAGAAGAAGTCCACGTCCACCCGGGCGACCTCGTGGCCTCCGAACTCGATGTAGCAGGCGCCGGTGCCGTCGTAGCCCGGCGGCTCGGCCTCGCCGCGGATCCGCGCGATGAGCTGGTCGGCGACCACGCGCGCCGCGCCCTCGGCGAAGACCCCCGCCTTGGGCGTGCCGACGCTCGTCACGTCGCCCACCGCGTAGACGCCGGGAAAGCGGGTGGCAAGGGTCCCCGGATCGACCGGGATCCAGCCCTTCTCCGCCAGACCGGAGGCCGCCACCACGGCCGGCACCCTGTGGACCGGGATGCCGAGGAAGAGATCGAATGGCAGGCGACTCCCGTCGTCGAGGACCGCCTCGCGGGACGCGGGGTCCAGGGCGGTCACGCGGTGGTCGCGGATGAACTCGATCCCTCGGTCCGCGAATCGCGCCTCGATCGCCGCCGAGGTCTCGGGCGATGGCGGGATCGGGATCCCGAACGGGATCACGACCTGGATCCGGACGGCGTCGCGGACGCCGCGTTCGCGCAGGTACTCATCGAGCAGGAGCGCCGCCTCGCTCGGCGCCGGCGGGCACTTGAACGGCGTGCCGCAGACCCCGACGATCGCCGTTCCCGAGCGCAAGGAGGGGAGGAGGTCGCGGAGTGCCGTCGCTCCGGCCACGGAGTAGAACTCGTTGCCCGCCTCGGTCAGCCCGGGCGTCGCCGCGACATCGTAGTCCGCTCCCAGCGCCACCACCAGGACGTCAGCCTGATAGGTCCCGCGATCCGTGGTGACGCGGCGGGCGTCGGGGTCGATGGACGTGACGGTCTCCTGGCGGAACCGGACCCCCGGTCTGGCGAGCTCGCGATAGGGGAGCCGGACGGCATCGGGCGTCCGCCTGCCGAACATCACGTCCAACTTGGAGAAACCGAAGACGAACGCGTCCGACCGATCGATCAGCGTGATATCCACCCAGCCACCGAGCGCATCCGAGAGCCGGGACGACAGCTCGAGACCGCCGAAACCGGCACCGAGCACGAGGACGGAGGTAGTCATGGCGCAAGGATAGGCGTCTCTCGATTTCGGGATGGCCGAAAGGGCGCCGGCGTGCGAGGATGACCCTGGTCGTTCCGCGCCGTCCATGGGAGTCGTTCCGTGATTGCATCTCGTCGTTCCCGGGCCGTTGCCCTTGCCGCAAGCGGTGGAGCCCTCGCCCTCGCCGCCTCCATGCTCTTCTCGGGCGGAGCGCAACTCGCCAGCTCGCCACACGGCGGCCCCGCCGCAGCGGCAGGTGTCGCGGCCGGCGGTGTTGTCGCGGGTGTCTCGGCCCCGGGCCTCGTCATCCGCGACGCGGTGAAGCACGACCTCTCCATGCCCCTGCGCTCGATGCGGCCGGCGGTGGCGCCGGGCGCGCAGGACCCGGACCTCTGGGAGCCGCACGCCATCGCCGGTCGCGTCGCGGCGCCGAAGTCCCATGCGCCGGACCCGGTCCTCCAGCCCGCCGGAACGGTCGCCTCGACCACCGTCTCGGCGCCCGTCCAGAACTTCGACGGAGTCGCCAACGTCAATGGCGTTCTGCCGCCCGATACGAACGGCGATGTCGGCCCGAACCACTACGTCCAGTGGGTCAATCTGAGCCTCGCCATCTATAGCAAGACCGGGGCACTCCTCTACGGCCCGACGAACGGCAACACCATCTGGACCGGGTTCGGTGGACCCTGCGCGACCCTCAACAACGGCGACCCCATCGTCCTCTATGACAAGGCAGCCGACCGCTGGATGATCAGCCAGTTCGCCCTCCCCGGCGGTGCCTCCGGCTACCACCAGTGCATCGCCGTCTCGCAGACCGGTGATCCGACCGGCGCCTGGTACCGCTACGACTTCCTCTACAGCGCGACCAACATGAACGACTACCCGCATTTCGGTGTCTGGTCGGACGGGTACTACATGTCGACAAACCAGTTCAAGAATGGCTCGACCTGGGCCGGTCAGGGCGCGGCGGTCTTCGAGCGCTCGAAGATGCTCCTCGGGCAGGCTGCCCGGATGGTCTCCTTCGACCTCTTCAGGGTCGACCCCAACCTCGGCGGGATGCTCCCGGCCGACCTCGATGGCACGACGGCACCTCCCGCTGGTGCCCCGAATGCGTTCATGGAGTTCGACGACGGCGCCTGGGGCTACACCGGGGGGGTCGACCAACTCCAGATCTGGAACTTCCACGTCGATTGGGCGAACACGGCCAACTCGACGTTCACCAAGGCCGTCGCCATCCCCACGGCGGCGTTCGATTCGAACCTCTGCGGCTACGCCCGCAACTGCATCCCGCAGGCAGGGACGACCGTCAAGCTTGATTCTCTTGCCGACCGGCTGATGTACCGGATGCAGTACCGCAACTTCGGTGGCTACCAGACGATCGTCGTCAACCACTCCGTTGACGTGGATGGCACCGACCATGCCGGCATCCGCTGGTATGAACTCCGCAACTCGGGGTCCGGCTGGTCCATCTACCAGCAGGGTACGTTCGCGCCCGACGCCAACCAGCGCTGGATGGGCAGCGCCGCGATGGACGGCAACGGCGCGATCGCCATCGGCTACTCCATCTCGTCGACGACGATGTATCCCTCCATCCGCTACACGGGACGCGTCGCGGGTGATCCCCTCAACACGCTCCCACAGGGTGAGGGCACGGTCATCAACGGCACCGGCGCCCAGACGCACACCGCCTCGCGCTGGGGCGACTACAGCATGCTGGCCGTCGACCCGGTCGACGACTGCACCTTCTGGTACACGAGCGAGTACGTCGCGACGACCGGCTCGGCGCCGTGGCGGACGCGAATCGCCTCGTTCACGCTGCCGGATTGCACCGGGGGCCCAACCCCGACGCCGACCCCCAGCCCGACGCCGACCCCAACCCCAACCCCGACCCCGACACCCAGCCCGACACCCAGCCCGACGCCGACCCCGACGCCAACACCGACCCCCACGCCCCCCACCACAACGGCGTTCATCTTCGGGACCGCAGCGGCCCCAGTGACGAGTGCTGCCGGTGACAACAACGGCTACGAAACGGGCTCGGCGAATCTCTACGCGTTGGATGGCGCCGTCGCCACCGACGCCAACAGCGGCACCGGTGGCAGCCAGTCCTGCACGAGTTCGCTTCGGGACCAGGAGGACCTCTCGGGTTTCACGTTCGGCCTGCCGGGCACGGCGGCAGTGCGGGGGATCGAGGTCCAGTTGGCCGGCCGCGCCAGTTCGACGAACAACTCACCGAAGTTCTGCATCCTGCTCTCCTCCGACGGTGGTCTGACCTGGACCGCCGGCAAGACGACCTCCAGCCTCAGGACGACGTTGACGACCTACGCGCTCGGCACCTCGGCCGATACCTGGGGCCGCGCCTGGTCGGCTGGCGACTTCGGGACGGGCTTCCGGGTCAGGGTCGTGGACCTCGCGAGCACGAGCTCGCGGACGTTCTATCTGGACGGCATCGCGGTCCGGCTGACCTACCAGTAGCCTCCGTCCTCGGTCGAGACCTCCAGGGGGCGAGCCCCTCGGGTCCGAGACCTGTGGGAAAGCGAACCGCCCGGCCTGGTCGGCCGGGCGGTCAAGGGCGGCGATCCGGTGGGCCGGAGCCCTACCCGGTCACGGCCAGGTGTGGCTTAGTAGTTCGTGAGGCAGGTGAGGCCAACGTTGCTCCAGATCGGCTGGATCGCGTAGCTATTGCTGCCAAGCGTGATGTTCGCTGACGCCGCGTTCCAGGCGCACTTGTCGCCGTTCTCCGCGCCCGACGAGTCCGTCCAGCCGTTGGACGGGTGCGGGTCGGTCTGCGCCTCGGCGTACTCGTGGCCGCCGACGACGCTGAAGCCGTCGAAGTAGCCATTGCCGAAGGTGTTGTTCGTCTTGTTGACGAAGTTCATCCCGCAGTTCGCGCCGGCGTCGGGGATGTACGGCATGTAGGCGTAGGCGACCTGGTTCGTGCCGCTCGTGGTGACGGAGTGCCAGGCACACCAGGAGGTCCTGAAGCCCTGCATCGAGTGGCCGGACGGCGTGAAGACGAAGTAGGTCGCGTTCGGGTCATAGCCGCCGAAGTGATTCATGAGCCGGAGTGCGGCGTTTGCGATGGCGCTCTGGTTGACCCGGTTCGGGAGAGCGGACGTGTCGTTCCAGTCACCCGCCAGCTGGCCGGACGGGTTCGTGATGTGCGTCCCGCTGGTGCAGTCGGTGGTTCCCTTGGCGATGCCCTGGCAGTACTGCGTGTCGATGTTGTTCCACGTGCTGCCGCCGACGTTCCCGAAGAACCCCGTCATGTACGCCTGCGCCTGGGCGCTCGTGTACCCGCCGGTCGAGAAGCCGGTGTTCCACTGGGAGCCCCACCAGCTGATGTAGACCTTCGGGCTCGTGGTCTGGACTTGGCCACCGCCGAACGTCAACGGGCTCGTCGTCGAGGCCCCCGGACCGGCCTGGCCCCACGGGCGGAGGACCACCATGCCGTCGGTTGGGTGAGAGCCACCGGCGTCGGCGAAGGCGCCACCGGCAAGCGACAGGGTGAGCAGCGCGCCCGTGGCGATGGCGATGGCGATGGGGCGTCGGTTTCGGGCTCGCATGCGGGACTCTCCTGAGGCTGTCGGACCAGTCGGCCAAGCCGAAGGCGGAGGCCACTTCATCGTGAAGATGGCAGGCCGTGACAATACCAGCCCGATTCGGAGACGCAAGGTCCCCGAAGGTGGGGGGTACGTCCGAGTGTTGCGGTGGCGCACCATCAATGCTTGCCGCGGACCTCGGGGAGTCAGGCGCCCGTGCCAGGCCCGGAGCTGGCGCGCGACGCCGCACGCGCCAGGGAGCCGCCGGAATCGGGAACGGGTACCTCAGGGGGCACGGCCGAGCCCCGGGCCAGCCCAACGCTCGCCACCAGGCAGCTCGACGGGGCGGGTCCACGCAAACGATTTCGGGTCTTGACTCCGCGTTCCGCATGCCCTAATCTCCCGCCAGGCCGCAATCGATTTCCGACAGGCAGCGGCCGGCAGGAAGTGAGGCGGTAGGAACATGTTCTTCTCGAGCCAATCGATCGTCGGCCCAGGCGTTCGGCATCTTCTCGTCGGTCTGGTCGTGGGCGCAGTTGCCCTTGCAGGTTGCGCGGGCACCCCGGCTGCGACATCCGCCCCATCGGCGGCCGCCACTGCCGCGGCATCCGTCGGAGCATCTGCCGCGGCTCCGACTCCCGCATGCGCGCTGCCGCCGTGCGACAAGCCCATCGTGATCGGCGTCTCGCAGGCGCTGAGCGGTGACAAGTCGGATCCCGGCACCGCCATCGAGCACGGCTACCAGGTCTGGATCAAGGAGATCAACGACGCCGGCGGCCTCATGGGTCGGCAGGTCCAGCTGAAGGAATACGACAACCAGAGCCTCGCCGACACGGCGGTCAGCCAGATCGAGAAGCTCATCACCGTTGACAAGGTCGACCTGCTGGTCGGTCCCTTCTCCTCGTCGCTGACCATCCCGACCTCGGCCATCGCCGAGAAGTACAAGATGGCCTTCGTCGAGGGAGCGGGCGGGGCGCCCGGCGTCTTCTCCCGCCAGTTCCACTACGTCTTCTTCGTCCAGCCGGCCGTCGCGGCCAAGCAGGCTGATCCGTTCGTCAACTACATCGTCTCCCTGCCGGCGGACCAGCGGCCCAAGAGCGCCGCGTATCCGCAGCAGGACGACCCCTTCGTGTCGGCCACGGAAGACGGCGCGCAGGCGACCCTGGAAGCGGCCGGCATCACGACCGCGTACAAGCAGATCTACCCGCCGACCCAGGTGGACTTCGCCTCGATCGCCGCCGCGGTGAAGGCGTCGCATGCGGACATCGTTCTCGGCGGCACCATCTTTGACGACGCGGTCGGCCAGGCGCAGGCCTACGCATCCATCAACTACCAGCCCAAGGCCGTCTACTACACGAGCGGCCCGAGCACGGTGGGCGCGTTCAAGCAGGCCCTCGGGGACAAGGTCAACGGGATCTTCACCGGGGACGGCTGGATCGAAGGGTCCAAGGCCCCCGGCAACGACAAGTTCGTGGCCGAGTACCACGCCATGTTCCCGAACGAAAAGGACATCCCCGGCGAGGCCGCGGAGGGCTACTCCGTTGGAGAAGTGCTCCAGGCCGCCGTCACCGGGACCGGCTCCCTCGACAACACCAAGATCGCCGACTGGCTGCACGCCAACAAGGTGCAGACGGTGCAGGGGATCATCGGTTGGGATGACCTGGGCCGCCCGAACGGGAGCTTCCTGCTCGAGCAGTACCAGAACAACCAGCTGCATGTCGTCGCGCCGAGCGACGACCCGAACAAGGACGCCGATCCGGTCTATCCCAAGCCGAACTGGTAAGCCGAGCAGCAATCCCGCCTCACCGCTCCGGCCTCGGCCGGAGCGGTGAGGTCCGAACCCGGAATCCCGGCGCAGGAACCCACCGATGAACGGCGAACTCCTTCTCCAGAGCGCG
>Ga0315281_10013617_pt1 | contig 10993 bp, 7 predicted proteins | sample YL17G07_0_MG_FD_204540 | JGI IMG/M metagenome (GOLD analysis project Ga0315281, IMG submission 204540) | Sediment microbial communities from Yellowstone Lake, YNP, Wyoming, USA - YL17G07_0 | ecosystem: Environmental > Aquatic > Freshwater > Lake > Sediment | place: USA: Wyoming | collected... | reverse complement strand
GTGGCACCGACGTCACACCTGGTCGACCGAGCCTCCCGCTATCAGATCACCCTCGTGGCAGGTCAGGGTGGATTGTCGGTGGACACAGTGGTCCTTGTTGATCTCCTGCAGTCCATTCCCCGACAAGCCTTCAGTCGACGGATTGGCAGTCTCCTAGACACAGAGCTCGACAGCCTCAAGGCCATCATGCTCGACAACCTCGGGATCCTGCCGGAGTAGGCCACCGGATAGTCCCGCGAGCACCAACGCTGAGATAAACGCGCCTTTCGCAAGCCTCTACGGGTACGGCCGCGAATGCTCTGCCTGATACAGCGCGGTCACCGTGCCACCTTGGAACGCGAGTACCTCGGCCCGCACAGCCGGATCACCGAGGTCCAGCACCCGCAGGCTCCCATCCTCAACTTTGGCCACCGATTCGATGCGCACGAAGCGGTCACCGAACCGCTCGGCGAACGCCGCTAGCGCCTGGAGTTTGGCTCGCGCGTCCGCGAGGTAGTCGCCGTGCGGGTCGACAATCGATGCGCCCAGTGTCCCGTCTGTGCGTCGCGAGACGACGATGAAGTCAGGTTGGAGGGACGCCCACTCCACTTCGTCGTTCTGATAGGCGATGCGGAGCGACGCCGGCGTTGCCGACCCGGGATTCCGGTGCCAGGCGACGAACCCATCTCGGGCGAGTTCCGACGCCACGACGGTGCGCTCCCAGTCATTGAGGTCTGCCGGGTACAACCCGTCGGAGTCGGCGAAGACGTGGTGCCCGTAACGGGGAAGGTCGTCGCCGTTCCGATCCTTCGTCGCCGCCCGCTCGTTCTGGCGCAGCTGGACCGTCACCGTCTCCGGCACCGTCGTCTGCTCCTGGACTCGCGTATACGCATCGCGCGTCGCGCCGACCGTATTCAGGATCTGCACGCGGAACCGGTCAAGCTGCTCCCTGACCCACTCGGTGGCGGTCGCCTCGATCATCGTGCGGACCTTCTCCAGGCGCAGAAGCGCGGCGCACCGGACTCGGACCGCGTCGCGATCCGCACCGGGCTCCGTGGCCAGTCGGTGGGCGAACCACGCCTTCCCCACGCCTTCCCGGACCGAGTCGATGATCCGCTGGGCGTCACGAGCAACATCCCGGGCGTGCGTTGCGACCTCGACGACCACGGGTCCGACCCCGAGGTCCTCCCCGACCGTGGTGATTCGCGTGCGCGCGACCGCCGTCGTCAGCAAGTCCTGGACGTTCACCCCGGCCTCGGCGGCGTGCTCAGCGGCCAGCCCGTCGAGCCGGAGGTCCAGCCGCTTCGTCAGCTCCGCCCCGGCATCCGCGAGCAGCGGCGCGCCGCCAACGTCGTCCGCGAGCAACCGCGCCAGTGTGCGCGCCCTTCGCAGCGGGCTCGCCGCCCGGTCAGGGGTCGGGATACTGGGCAGCCCGTCGATGAACGCGAACACGGCGGGATCGAGCAACGCGTTCCGCTCGAACACCATCGGCGCCCGCACCACCGTTGCGCCAACGCGGTTCTGTCCGTTGTCAGCGCCCTTGCCTTCCAGTTCGTCCTTGATCGTCGCGAGTGCCCTCTGATCGAACAGCGGCAGGTAACACGTGACCGAGTTCAGCGCGTCATCCGTGGCGATGCGGTGCGCGAGGGGCTGGCGGACCATCCGCCCGATGATCTGGGCGATGTGCGTCGCGTCCTTCGCGGGCCGCTCGGAGTAGAGGACCTCAGCCCGGGGGCAGTCCCAGCCGGTCGAGATCGCTTCCTTGGCCAGGACCACCCGCACATCGGTTTCCGTCTGGATCGACTCGGGATACACCCAGTCGACGGTACGCGCGCCGAGCGTCAGCCGCTCGTGTTCGCCCAGGACGTGCGCGATCGCCCGCGGGCCGAGGCCGGGCCACTCCGCGTCAATCGTGCCAACGAGTTCGGCCAGCTTGGCGTCGCTCGCCTTGTCCGGCACCTGGACCACCAGCACGGGCAGCACCTCGGGCTCAGCTTCTGACGCCGAGTACGCCGCCCAGCGTTGCTCGAACGACAGGGTCGCCTTGACCGCTTCGCGCAGCAGTGTCGTCGAAAACGTCCCCTTCTCCGCCGGCTGGTCGAGAGCGATCTCGTCCTTGATGAGGCCCGACGCGCGAACGCGCTCGATGTCGACAGCGACATTCGGATAGCCCGTCCGGTCTGTCACCTCGCCCATGGCAGTCGTGAACCGCTCGATGGTGGCGGAGATACCCCAGACGATCGGGATCGCCGGATTGGACCCGGGTTCACCGTGGATGAGGCGCGACACGATCGTCTTGCGGTCGGCCGCGCGCTTCATTCCCCGATGCGCCTCGTCGAGGACTAGGACCAGGTCCGTCGTCGCGCCGCGGAAAGTGTTGCGGAGAATGTCCCAGAACGAGAACTCGCGCGCGTTTGTGCCGCTCTGGACCAGGCGGCTGGACCGCGACAGCTTTTGCGTGTTCAGGAAGAAGACTCGGCCGGGCGCGAGGTCGGCATCCAGGAACGACTCGTCGACCTCCACGAGGGTGGTTGGCGCCAGCAGTTCAGATGCAGCGAACATCCGGCCTCGTGTCTGCCGGTTGAGTGCCGGATCGTCCGTGATCCAAAGGAACGAGATCCGCGGGTCGGCGTCGGTATCCAGGTCGGTCGATCCGAAGAGGAGGGCCTCGATGACGGCTGTTGCGATGACGGTCTTGCCGGACCCGGTGATGGCCGACAGGGCGAAGGACGACCGCTCGCGATCTTCTCGCCAATCACGGCGGCCACGGCGAACCCGCTTGAGCACCTCCAGCGCCGCATCGCGCTGGTAGTCGTGGAGCTCGTAGCGCATCAGGCGCGCCCGCGCTCAGGCAGGAACATCGAGAGGTATGTGTCGTACAGGCGGACCGTGTCCACCGACGTGGGCAGTTCGGCGGCGATCCCGGCGAATACGGTCGGCGAGTAGGTGACGATGAACGCGGTGGTCGCCGAGTCGGGCCGCCCCGAGACGAAGCCGCGCCAGCGGTCCTCGTCGAACAGGATGCCGTAGCGGTCGGTCCAGACATACGGGAGCGGCCCGTCGGCGTCATCGACGTGTTGCGCGATCGGTCCCTGGCCGCCGGCCCGAAGCCACAGGAGTGGCGCCATATCGTCGAAGGCTTGTCCCAGGTCGATATCGTCGGCGTCGAGGTATCGGAGCTCCAGGAAGGCGATGTTCTCCTCGAAACCGTCAGCCATTGGGAACTCATCCGCGAACTTGTAGTCACCGGCGATCGGCGCGCCGTCCGGCGTTTTGCCCGTGATCGACGCCGTCATCCTGGGCCGAGTGATGTGCTCGAAGATTCCGAGCGCCTCCCACTCCGAGTCGCCCGGTCGAAGGCCGCGCTTGCGCAGATCGGCGGCCTCCTCGACCGACACCTCGTTGTTCGTGACCATGATCGATTGCCGCCGACCGCCGTCCTGCCGATTCAGGCGAGCGACGGCGTGGGCGGTCGTCCCCGAGCCCGAGAAGAAGTCGAGCACCAGGGCGTCCGGCTTGTTGGCTACAAAGAACCGGATGGTGTCCTCGACCGCGTAGAGGGACTTCGGATAGGGGAATGCTCGGCCGGGAAGAAGGCTTGCCAGCAGCTTCGAGCCGTGCCACCCGGCGTTGTGTGAGGTCCTGTTCCAAACCGTCTTCGGATTCCTGATATCACTTCCAACGACCTCGCGGAGGATGGCACCACCGGTGGCGTCATGGCCGTCCACAGCAATCTCTCCCGAGTTGATGCGTCGCTCTGTGCCGGCGTTTACCGACATAGCAGACCACCCTGAGGACTTCTTGCCGCTTCGAGCGAGTCGCAGGAGTCCTTTCCGTGCCCTAGCTCGTGCGACCTCGGGTCCAGTTCTCCAGCGGCCCTCGCTGCCGTCGCTCGTCTCGGGCCAGAGTGCGATCAACCCTTTTGGCACAGGAACCTCAGAGCGATCAACGTTGAGGCCTATCGACTCCCCGACCTCCACAATCCTGCCGGACGCAGGGTCGGCAAGAATGGGGAAGAACATCCCCTTCCGATCCTTTCGGAGGTTGCCCTTTCCGGTTCTCACGTACTGGAACCACAGCTGCGACTTCGTGGACGACAGGCCCTCGTTGAGCATGTCGTCGCTTGACTTGGATGGCGACGCATCGCCGACCATCACGAAGAAGATGAACTCGTTGCAGCGCGCAAAAGCGTCATCTCGGACACTGGCCTGGCTGCTCACAACCGACGAGACCATCTGGATTCGGGCACCGGGGAACATCTGCTCCAGGAGGAGCCCGAGCCGCAGATGCTCTCTTTCGTCGATCGTCGCGATGAGGACCGAGTCGTCCGGGTTGAGCAGCTCCTTCGCGAGCTTGAGTCGACGCTCCATGAAGGCCAGCCACTTGCTGTGCCGGTAAGCGTCGTTCGCATCGACGTAGTCGTTGTTGTACTTCCAGTCGCGGGCGCCGCTGTTGTAAGGCGGGTCGATGTAGATGCAGTCGACCTTGCCTGCGTGGGTGAAGCGCAGGGCCTCCAGCGCGTGGTGGTTCTCGCCCTTGATGACGACGTGGTACGGCCTGTCCCCGCCGCGTTCGACCGCCCCGAGGTGCCGGAAGCCAGGGAGAACGGGCTCGCCGAAATCGGAGATCACCACGAGTGAGTCGACAGGCGCCCGCTCCTGTCCAACGAGCTCCTGCTCACTGCGGTGGACGTAGGTGCCGTCCGCATCTCGAACCTGCACGAGCGTGGCGACCCCATCGTCGATCAGGATGACCTCGAATGTTGGGCTGGCGTCGTCATCTCGGCTGACCACCTGGGAACGCTCGCGGATCGGGTGCTGCGGTAGGCGCACGCGCTCGGGGATGTGCTGCTCGAACACGAGCCCGAAGCTGCGCCGCTGCTTGAGCCGGTCGATTTGGGACCGCAGGTCAGCGCGCAAGGCGGGGTCCTGGACCTTGTCAAGGAGGACGTCGAGCTCGCTTCGGATCATGCGGTCAGCTTATCGGTCGGGCGAACCTGGTCTCTCTGGACCGCTGCGCGCCGAATCGCCGATCCGGACCGGCCATTGGCGAACTGATCGGCGTGCGGGTCCGACCGCTTGTTCGTGATCCCGTCCTTATCGAACCGGAAATGCCGCGTCGGTTCGGCGAACGGCGAGTTCAGGATCGGGTTCTCGATGACGACCGGTTGCACGAGTCCCCCTCAGGTCAGCGGCGGTATCGGTGCTTCGCGCAGGATACTCGGCGGGCGCGCCAGGTCGGTTGGCGCGCGGGCGCTGTTACTGCCGAGGCCCGGTCATGCTGGCGAGCAGCTCGTGCCGAACGCATGCGAAGGGCTCGAGGGCGGCGAACATGGCATCGCGCTGGTTCTCTCCGGTCCCGATGGATCTGCGCCGGCTCGAGGGCGAGACCGACCGGACGTGGCCCGACGTGGCGGTCGCGATCGGAGTCTGAGGGGGATCCGGCCGCCCCGCTCCCCGCTTCGACGACGATCCCGACCCTCGGCCCGCTGGCTCGACCGACGGCGACGGGGGCCTCTTGGCGGTTGACGGGCGGGCCCCGCCGGCAGGTAGAGTGCGCGCTGAGCCAACTTCGACCGGACCGACCGATTCCCGCCGGTACGTTCGTACTGCATACCGCGGGCCCAGGACGGCCTAGGCTGGCGTCAGTGCGCGATGCGCCGGTTTCCGGAGGGGGCTCGCGGACCACATGACCAGATGGGGGGACGGAACATGGACTCGATCCTGACAGGCTAGTGGAAGCCCTGGCGGCAGGGGCGCTCATCTTCGCGCTAGCCCTCTTCGGCGGCGGGAATGGGAGCTCCCTCGGCGCGGGCCAGGATGTCGTCACTTCGTGCGACACCTCCGTCGCGGCGTCCTTCGCGACCTCCTACGACGAAGCGGCGCGCGCCTACGTCATCGACACGGTTACCCTCTCGGGCGTCGATCCTGCCTGCGACGGCGGCGGTTTCAGCGTCACGCTCGCTGCCGTCGATGGCCGCAGATTGGCTCAGGCCTCCGGCATCCTCGACCTCGATCCAGGATCGAGTGCCGGGCTGGACTTCAGCGCCGATGACATCCCCGCCGGCGATGTGGGCCTGATCGCGGTCTCGATCGGCAAGTAGCCCAACGCTACCCTCCGCCGATTCCCATGCCGCGTCCCTCGGCTGCAGCGCTCCGCCCGGACATGACGCCAGCGCCCCGCCTGGACTTGACCCCGTGAGCGCGCCATGGTCGGCTCACGACCTGGAGTTCTCCTCGCCGGCCGTGCGCTGGCTGGCCTCCAGTGTGGGGTCCTGCCGAGGTCCGCTCCCACCGCGCCAGCGACATCCCACGACGGCCCAGACGCGCATCCTCGGTCGCCACCGCACCAACGACATGTCGGCGCGGAGACGTCGCCGCAGACCCAGCGCACGGGCCTCACGCACCACGGGGCCGTTCCACGATGTCCGCGCGCATCACCGCGACGCGGCCCTCGCCAGCCACGAGCCATGCCAAGGCGACGCGAGCGGGACCATCGGGCGACCGGGGTAACCCATTCGTCCTGTTGTGGCGCGCCGCTGTTGGCTCGACGATAGACGCGGTGCCGGCATGCACCGCTCGGTCCGTGCGCACAGTCGCCAGGCCGTGACGAGGGGGAACCGAAGACCGCGATGACACAAGTCAGCTCCACTGCTACCGACCGCCCGAGCCGGCGAAGCCTGGGGACATCCGCCGCCATGCCGGTTCCGACGAGGGCGTCGCTTGTCGGCGCTCTGTCGGCTGAGCGTCTACTCGACGAGGTGGAGTCGGTCGCACGGATCGGCTCGTACTCGACGGACCTCCTCGCCGGACACTGGGTCAGCTCGAAAGGCCTCGACGCGATCTTCGGCATCGACGCCGGATTCGATCGCTCGGTCGAGGGCTGGGTCTCGCTTGTCCATCCCGCCGACCGCGCGATGATGGTCGCCTACCTCACCGACGAGGTGCTCGGTCGCGGCCGCCCGTTCCACAAGCAGTACCGCACGGTCCGGCCGGACAGCGGCGAGACGCGCTGGGTCCAGGGGCGGGGTGCGCTGGAGTTCGATGCATCCGGACGACCGGTGCGCATGCTGGGCACGATCGCGGACATCACCGACCTGCGGGTGGCGCAGGCGGCACGCGAGGCCTCGGAGCGCAGCTTCGCGGCGATCTTCGAGGGCACGGCTGAAGCGATCCTCATCGCCGAGGCTGCGACCGGGCGCTTCCGCTGGGTGAACCCGGCCGCCAGCGCGATGCTCGGCTACAGCCGAGACGAGCTGCTCCGGCTGACGATGCGCGACATCCATCCCCTTCAGGATCGGCCCCAGATCATCGAGGACTTCCACGGGGTCAAGGCGGGCCAGCTCACCGTCGGCAGAGCGGTGCCCTGCCTGCGCAAGGACGGCACGATCCTGCGGGCGGACATCCGGGCATCGCGGACCGAGATGGACGGCGTGGCCTGCGTCGTCGGCTTCTTCAGCGACGTGACCGAGGCCCGCGCCCAAGAGAACGAGCACATCCGCCTCGCCAGCGCGGTCAAGCACACGTCAGATGGGGTCGTGATCGCCGACCTCGAGGGCATCATCGAGTACGTCAACCCCGCCTTCGAGCGCATGTCCGGCTATCGTCGGGACGAGGCGGTCGGGCGCAACCCGCGCTTCCTCCAGAGCGGTCGTCAGTCGGCGACCAAGTACCGGCAGATGTGGCGACGCCTGACCCGGGGTCAGGACTGGATCGGGACCCTGGTCGACCGCCGCAAGGACGGTTCGCTCTTCGAGATCGAAGCGACCATGTCGCCCATCCGCAGCAGCAGTGGGACACTCGACGGGTTCATCTCGGTCATGCGCGACGTCACGGCACTGCGGGTGACTGAGTCGGAGCTTGACCGCGATGACGTGGAGCGCGCCGCCGTCATGGCGGCCCTGGCCCGCCTCAGGCCCGGCCCGAGCACCCGTGAGACGGCCGCCCGCATCTGCGACGAACTCGTCGGCCTGTCCGGCATCGACCGCGCCGCGATCATCCATTTCGTCGATCCTGGGCAAGCCGTCATCTTCGCGGCGGTCGGGCCCGACGGCATCCCCCTCGCCACGGGCCAGCTGATGTCCGCCAACCGCACGGCATACCTCTACGAGCGCGCAGCGCAGGGTCCCTGGGCCGAGGCGTGGCTTGCCGTCCCGGAGGACGGGGGGCGGGGCTGGGCGATGGTCGCGGCCGGCCTCCGGGCGGCCGCCTATGTGCCGATGCGCACCGACGACGTGCTGATCGGTCTCGTCGTCGCCGGCACGGGCGACGAGGCCTACGGACGCCGCCTCATCGATCGCATGCCGGCCGTCGGTGAGTTCGCCGCGGCCGCGAGTGCGCTGCTCGGCGTCCAGCTGGGAGATAGCCATCGGAACGATCGCCAGCGGGAGCAGGTCCAGCGTGCCCTCGCGGAAGGTGGTCTGCGGCCGGTGTTCCAGCCGATCGTGGCGCTCGCCTCATCGGCCGTGGTCGGCTACGAAGCGCTCACCCGGTTCACGGACGGCACGCCACCCAACCTCGTGATCGCCGACGCGAATGTCATGGGCTTGGGGGCGGAGATCGAGGTCGCCTGCATCGCGGCCGCGCTCGAGGCCGCCGAGGCGCTGCCCCCGGACGCATGGCTGAGCCTCAACGTCTCGCCGGCGGTGCTCGTGGGCTCGAAGGAGCTGGCCGCGCTCGTCGCCGGCCGGTCCCGTCAGATCGTGCTCGAGATCACCGAGCACGCCGAGATCGACGGTTACGATGAGGTCCGCCATGCCGTGGCCCGGTTGGGGCCCACGGTCAGCGTGGCCGTCGACGATGCCGGCTCGGGCTTCGCCAGCCTCCGCCATGTCGTCGAACTCGCGCCGCGCTTCGTCAAGCTCGACTGCAGCATCGTGCGCCACGTTTATCTTGACCGTTCCCGCCAGGCGATGATCGCCGGCCTGGTCAACTTCGCGGCACGCGTCGGCTCCGAGGTCATCGCCGAGGGCATCGAGGAGCAAGCCGAACTCGAGATGCTCGTCGAGCTGGGCGTGACCCTGGGTCAGGGCTTCCTGCTCGGCATCCCGGCGCCCGCTGTCGCCGGCTCCGCCAGCACCGGGCGACCCGCGCCGGCGACCAACGTCCGCCGGAGGGTCGGCGAGCGAACGGGCGCCGCCCGCCCGAGCTCTCCCCGTCGCCGGGTATCTCCGGCTCTCCGCGTTGGATGAGTCGGGTGCGCGGCAGCGCTCCTCACCGGTCGCCTCTGTCAGGACGAGCCGAACGGTGCAGGCCATGACCTCGCGAGCCGTCGACCCTGCCCGGCCGGTGCGAACCGCATCCGAGTCGTCATGGAGGCACGAGCGGCAGGCCGACCCGGGCCTGACGGTCCGCGAGCAGTCGCTGTTCCGGGCCACGACCCGCCGGACGTTGCGGGCGGCGACCCACCGCGCCGGCCTGACCTTGGCCGGCCTTGCCGCCCTGGATGCCCTGGGCATGACCCTGCTGTTGCCGCCCCGCGCGGCGCAGGTGCTGCCCATTCTCGGCATCGAGGCTCTGGTCGCCCTCGCGCTCACGGTCCTGGCCCTCGAGCGCTGGCGGTTGCCGCCGCTGCCGCTCTCGGCGGCGCTGGCCATCTCGACGGTCGTGACCGTACTGCTCCAGCTCGTGTTCATCCCGGAGAGCCGGACCTCGTCGCTGATGCTCCTCGTCGTGCTGCCACCGGCGGTGGCGCTGTTCGTACCCTGGAGCGTGACGGTCCAGGCCGGCTGGCTCCTGGCCACGGTCGCGGCGCTGGCCGTCTTCACCTTCTCCGCCCCCGGCGCCGCCATCCCGGCCGCCGATTGGGTCGCCGCCTGGCTGGTCGTGGTCATCTCCGGCCTCACCAGCCTTGTGGGCTGTATGGCCGCCGCGAGCCTGCGACGGCGATCGTTCGGCCACCAGATGCAGGCGCGCAGCGCTCACGCCCGGACCGCTGCTCGCCGGGTCGAGCTGGAGCGCCTCACCGATGAGCTGGCCAGGGGCATGCGCACCGACCCGCTGACCGGCCTCGGCAACCGGCTGCGGCTGAACGAGGAGCTGGCGACGGAAAGCGCACGGTCGAGCCGCTACGGCGACGACTGCGCGGTGGCGCTCCTCGACATCGATCGCTTCAAGGCCTACAACGACGCGCTCGGTCACGTCGCCGGCGACACCGCCCTGCGGGCCGTCGCGGCAGCCCTGCTGGCGAGCGTGCGCGCGGTCGACACGGTCTGCCGCTTCGGCGGCGACGAGTTCGTGGTGGTCATGCCTGAGCAGTCCCTCGCCGGCGCCACGCGGGCGACCGAACGGATGCGGCGTGCGATCGAGGACCTCCGACTCCGCTACCCGACGTCGAACGGGCCCCGGGTCCTGACCATCAGCGCCGGCATCGCCCTGCTCGGACGAGGCGCGGCCGACGATGAAGACGAGGTCCTGCGCACCGTGGACGCCGCGCTGTATCGCGCCAAGCGTGCCGGCCACAACCGGGTCGAGACCATGCCCGCGCCGGCGCACCGGCCCCTTGCCGCCGAAGCCTCGAGGTCGGCGTAGGGCGACGAGGCGGGGCGCCCTCGCCGAAACCGCGCCGGTGCTCGCCTGGTCTCAGCGACCTGAAGGCGGCAGGCTGTCTGCCGCCCGAGTCGTAGGCATCGGTGGCTTCCTGACAGCCACGTCGACAGCCACGGCTGTGGAACTCGGTCCCATGCTGTGGAGCCCGTGAACTGAGAGCGCGCGGGGAGTGGACGCTAGGTGGCCCCGAAGTACGCTATGAACGGCGGCCGGCGGGACTTTTAATCCTCGTGTCCTGGGTTCGATTCCCAGCGGGCGACTGGGTCGAGGATCGGACGGGGAAGCTAGTGCCCGCGACGCTCAGCGTCTAGGAAGCGCCGAGTTGGTCGGTGGTCAGAGGCGGGCCTGCGGCCTTCTTCTTCGGGTCCCCCAGACGGTGCACGCGCGCGTTGTGGCGGTTTCGCTCCGCCGCGTTGCAATATGCCGTTCGCCTACCGTCGAGTTGCAGGAAGGGCAGCGGGCACTCG
>Ga0315281_10013616_pt1 | contig 10993 bp, 11 predicted proteins | sample YL17G07_0_MG_FD_204540 | JGI IMG/M metagenome (GOLD analysis project Ga0315281, IMG submission 204540) | Sediment microbial communities from Yellowstone Lake, YNP, Wyoming, USA - YL17G07_0 | ecosystem: Environmental > Aquatic > Freshwater > Lake > Sediment | place: USA: Wyoming | collected... | reverse complement strand
TGGCGCTGGGGCAGATCAAGAGCGGCAATGCCCGCAAACTATTCATCAAGGAAATCGGCGTGAGCGGGCTGAATGGCCTGATCTGGGGGGGGCTGGTCGGCATGTTCGCCTTCCTCATTTACCACAGCATCCCGCTCAGTCTGGTAATGACGCTGGCGATGGTGCTAAACCTGCTGGTGGCCGCATCGCTTGGCGTACTGATTCCATTAACGCTACACCGCCTCGGGCGCGACCCCGCTGCAGGCTCCAGCGTAATGATCACCGCCATTACTGACAGCGGCGGGTTCTTCATTTTCTTGGGGTTGGCGACGATCTTCCTGATTTAACCATCAGGGCAAGAGAGGCGAATTCACTCGCCCGCAGGCAATAAATTCACCTCTGCAAAAGCGGCAAAGCGCCTTGATAGCGCAGGCGCAACCCACCGCGCCTCTGCATGGGCGGCGTGACCAATTCGCTTTGGAAATAAAAAAGGGCGGGAAAGCAGGCCGCCCCTTGCGAGGCAAAAACTACGCTTTCAGAATGCCGCCGACCGGTTTTTTGGCAACGGCTTTTTTAGCTGCTGGCTTGGCTGCCGGTTTTTTGGCAACTGCTTTTTTAGCCGCTGGTTTGGCTGCCGGTTTTTTGGCAACTGCTTTTTTAGCCGCTGGTTTGGCTGCCGGTTTTTTGGCTACGGCTTTTTTAGCTGCTGGCTTGGCTGCCGGTTTTTTGGCTACAGCTTTTTTAGCTGCTGGCTTGGCTGCCGGTTTTTTGGCTACAGCTTTTTTAGCTGCTGGCTTGGCTGCCGGTTTTTTGGCAACGGCTTTTTTAGCTGCTGGCTTGGCTGCCGGTTTTTTGGCAACGGCTTTTTTAGCTGCTGGTTTCGCTGCGGGTTTTTTGGTTGCGGGTGCTTTTGCTGATGTTGCCATTTTCATTCTCCATAAGAATTTAGAACATTCACTACGACTCACTGCACACCCAAACGCCCTGTGTTTAAGCGAAAGACGCTTGTGGTGTCGGCACTCTATCCACGTTTAAAAAAACCTGCAACAAATTTCGCGAAAATATTTTGCGCAATTTGCAACAATCACGGAATCGCTTTCTCACCGGCATACAACTGCGCCACGGTCTCACGCTCGCGCACCAGATGCACGGCATCGCCATCCACCATCACCTCAGCGGCTCGTGGACGGGTGTTGTAATTGGAGCTCATGCTCATCCCGTAAGCACCGGCTGAAAGCACAGCCAGCAAGGATTGCGGGGCGATTGCCAAGTTGCGCGCATGGCCGATGAAGTCGCCGGTTTCGCAGATTGGCCCGACGATTTCATAAATCAAAGATTGCCTTTTTCGTTCGCCTCCTCCCCCGCTTGCGGGGGAGGATTGAGGAGAGGGTTCCTGTTGCACCGGCAAAATCCTGTGGTACGCATCATACAAAGCCGGGCGCATCAAATCGTTCATCGCGGCATCCACGATGGCGAAATTTTTTTCCTCGCCGTGTTTGAGATATTCCACACGCGTCAGCAACACGCCGGCATTGCCGACCAGCACACGCCCCGGTTCAAGGATCAGTTTTTCGCTGCGCCCACGCAATGCGGTCAGCAATGCGGCCACATAATCCGCGATCACGGGCGGTGTCTCATCGCTGTAGCAAATACCTAATCCACCGCCCAGATCGAGATGTTCAAGCTGAATACCTTCCGTTGCCAGTGCATCCGTCAGCGCCAATAGTTTCTCTACCGCCGCGATGAACGGGCTGGTCTCGGTGAGCTGCGAACCGATGTGGCAATCCATGCCGGCAATGCGCAAGTTGGGTAGGTCGCGCGCCTTGCGATACAGCGCTAGCGCCTCGGCATAGGCTACGCCGAACTTGTTCTGCTTCAGTCCGGTGGAGATGTAAGGATGGGTTTTCGCATCCACATCGGGATTCACGCGCAGGCTGATCGGCGCCACCTTGCCCATGCTCCCGGCTACTTCGTTGAGGCGATCCAACTCGGCTGCCGACTCGACGTTGAAGCACAAAATGCCGGCATCCAGTGCCATGCGCATTTCCGAGACACTTTTGCCCACGCCGGAGAACACCACTTTTCTCGCATCGCCACCCGCCGCCAGCACTCGCTGCAATTCGCCACCGGAAACGATATCGAAGCCCGCGCCAAGGCGCGCAAACACATTCAGGATCGCCAGGTTGGAGTTCGCCTTCACCGCATAGCAGATCAGGTGTTCACGGTCATTCAAGGCATGTTCGAACTGGCGATAGCCATCGGTCAGCGCGGCGCGCGAATACACATAACAGGGTGTGCCAAACCGCGCGGCGACATTCTCCAGAGGCACTTGCTCGGCATACAGTTGGCCGTCTTGATAATGAAAATAGCTATTCATGTTTTTATTTGCCCGGTTTGGCGGAAGTTGCCGCGTCTGGCGCGGGAAGCGTGAGCGGCCCTTTGTTCCCGCAGCCTTGCAGCAGTGTGATCAAAACAACGATAATGCCCAACATGGTGTGATGACGCATGATTGCACCCGACAGAAATTTTAATGAACCGGATTATATAAGGTCTGACCATGATCGAAAGCGAATTTAACCAACTGGCCGATGCCGCGCTGGCGCGCGTCGAAACGGCTATTGATGATCACGGCGGCGATGTCGAATGCAACCGCAGCGGCAATGTGCTGGAGATTGAGTTCGACAACGGGCAGAAGATCATCGTCAACCGGCACGACGTAAATCAGGAAATCTGGGTCGCCGCAAAATCGGGCGGGTTCCACTACGCATGGCAGGATGGCGCATGGCGCAGCCGGCGTGATGATGGTGAGCTGTTTGAAAAACTCACGGAGCTGTTCGCCGAACAGGGCGAAAATATCGCGCTTTATTGAATATTGCACAAGCCGAAGTCAAATGGGAACTCGCGTAAGGCGTAGGGCGACAATAAGCGTAGCGCATTGCGCCGGATGGCAGATACATGCGGCGCAATGCCCGTTGCCCTTCGGCAATCTCAGGAGAGCGTTATTGCGCCCTACGAAAGCTTCTTGAGCACGCGTAGATGGGTATCGCTGCGCTCGACCCATCCTACAAACCGCAAACGGGCGATTCATGTCGCCCCTACAATGCCACCGCCTTGAGTTCACGTCGCAGCTTCGCATAATCCGGGCAAACACTCTCTACCACACTCCAGAACGCAGCCGAATGGTTCATCTCGCGCAAGTGCGCCAATTCGTGCACAGCTACATAGTCGATCAGATGCAGCGGCAACTTGATCAATTGCAGATTCAGCCGCACCGTACCGCGCGCGGTGCAACAGCCCCATTGGGTTTTTGCCACCGAGAGCCTGATTGCACGCGGTGTGACGTTTAGCAATGCTGCGTGATGCGCGACACGCCGCGCAAATAACTGTTCGGCTTCCTGGCGATACCAGCGCGACACGGCTTGCTCGATCTGCGCCGAGTCGGCATTGCCCGCCACGAACACACGCAACTCCCGGCCGCACAGCGCCGGAGGTGTCGCAAACAAACTCCGCACCACGCATAAAGTAAGCAACTCGCCCAGATAGGGAATTGTTTCGCCATCCGCCCAGCGCGTCTCGATCTGTTTGCGTGTTTGCCAACCATCCAGTTTTTCTACCACCCAGCGCGCTTTGTCCTGCAACACGCTGTGCAGCCATTTTTCCGAAGCGCGTAACGGCGCGCTCACGGTGAGACCACGATCGTCGATGCGCAGACCGATGCTGCGGCGTTTGCCGCTACGTTTCAGGGTGTAGGGAATTTCTTTTCCGGCGAGAAGTGCGGCACGTTGTTCAACGGCGGGAGGGTCGTTGCGAAGCAACGGGGACACCCCGGACGTGCCCCTTGCGGGTACGGCGGGAGGTGAAACCAAATTGCGCAACCGCTTTAACATGGGGACATCTAGTGCGCCAACTGCTGTATCTCGTTTTCGATCCATGCCTCGACGCGCGTATTGATCTCGTCCGCCTTCATGCCTCTGGTGTCGATCGGCGCGCCGATGCTCATGGTGATCAGGCCGGGGTGCTTGCTGAAGGCATTGCGCCCCCACAACCGCCCGGCATTGTGTGCCACCGGAACAACTGGCGCGCTGCTGGAGGCCGCCAGCAGCGCGCCCCCCATTTTGTATTTGCCACGCTGACCGAACGGCACGCGCGTGCCCTCGGGAAAAATCACCACGCAGAAGCCTTGCGCCAGCCTGTCTTTGCCCTGTTTCAGCAGTTGCCTTACCGCCCCCTTGCCATCACTGCGATCGATGGCAATCGGGCTGGTCATCGCCAGCCCCCAGCCAAAAAATGGCAAGCGCAGCAGCTCGCGTTTCAGCACCCACACCTGCGGCGGAAAAACAATCTGCAAGGCAAATGTTTCCCAGGCCGACTGGTGCTTGCACAACACGACGCAAGGCTCTTTGGGGATATTTTCGATGCCGCGCACTTCATGGCGGATGCCGCACACCACGCGCAACAACCACATCATGGTGCGGGCATAACTGGAGATGAAGCGGTAGCGCACCAGCGGCGGGAATGGAAAGGTCAGCAGCGCCAGCGTGGAAAATATCGGCGTGAGCACAACTTGCAGCAACAGGAACAGCAGCGAACGCAATGCGATCATATCAATCAGAATTCTGTGGGGCGGGAGCGTAGGGGCGATTCACGAATCGCCCGAAATCGCGCAGGGCAATTCGTGAATTGCCCCTACGAATTGTTGAATTGGCGTAGATACTCATGAATCGCCCTATGCCAGCTCCGCCGCCACCGCCGCCAGGTCGGGCAGAACAACGGTCCCCTCTGGAAGTCCACCTGCCGCTTGGGTCTTCATGCCCTTACCGGTCAGTACCAGATAGGGCCGTGCACCGATTGCGGCGGCGCATTGCAGATCGCGCAGCGAATCACCCACCACGGGCGCATCGTTGAGATCACTCAAGTTATAGCGTGCCGCGATCTCCTCCAGCATCCCGCTCTTCGGCTTGCGGCAAGAGCACTGGCTCTCGCTGGTATGCGGGCAGAAAAACACCGCGTCGATGCGTGCGCCAACCAGCGCGCAAGCCTTGTGCATCTTGTCGTGGATCGCGTTCAACATCGCCATGTCGAACAGGCCGCGCTCGATGCCGGACTGGTTGGTGGCCACCACCACGCGGTAGTCCGCCTGGTTCAAACGCGCAATCGCCTCCAGGCTGCCGGGTATCGGCCGCCATTCTTCCGGGCTCTTGATGAACTGGTCGGAGTCGTAGTTGATGACGCCGTCGCGGTCGAGGATGATGAGTTTCATTTGAGAACCGTGAAAAGTGAAAGGTAAAAAGTGAAAGGTGAACGGCAAAAGAAAAGTACCCTCCCGGCAGGGAGGGTGGCGCGCGGTGCCGGGAGGTCATCACTTTTCACATTTCACCTTTCACGGCCTCACGCGGCCAGCTTGGAAATGTCGGCTACGCGATTCATCGCGGCATGCAACTGCGAGAGCAACGCCAGACGGTTGGCGCGCAGTTTCTCGTCCTCGGCGTTCACCATCACGTTGTCGAAGAACGCATCCACCGGCACGCGCAGCGCGGCCAAAGCTTGCAGCGAGTGTGAATACCGGCCGGATTCAAATGCGGCATCTGCCTCGGGCGCGACCGCGATCAATGCCTGATACAGCCCCTGTTCGGCGGCTTCCTGCAACAGCGCGGTATTGACCTTGTCACTGACCGCGCCTTCGACTTTTTTCAGAATGTTGCCGACACGCTTGTTGGCGGCGGCGAGTGCGGCGGCTTCCGGCAATTCGGCGAAGACTCTTACCGCGATAAGACGGTGACGCACCTCGCTCAAGCGCTGGGGGCGCAATGACAGCACCGCATCCACCTCATTGCTCGTGTAACCATAACCTTGCTCGCGCATCATCCCGCCCAGACGCTCGAACACGAAGGTCTCGACTTCACTATGCGCATCGGCCAGCAAGCCTTGCGGAAATCCGGAAAAAGCGCTGCCGATCAAATCATGAAGATTGAGCGGCAACTCATTCTCGACCAGCATGCGGATCACGCCCAGCGCATGGCGGCGCAACGCGAACGGATCTTTGTCGCCGGTCGGAATCTGCCCGATACCGAACATGCCTGCCAGCGTTTCCAACTTATCTGCCAGCGCGACACAGATACCGACCATATTGCGCGGCAGCTCGTCGCCGGCGAAACGCGGCTTGTAATGATCCTCGATGGCGTAGGCGATGTCGTCGGAGAGCCCATCGTGCTGCGCGTAGTAGCGTCCCATGATGCCCTGCAACTCGGGGAATTCACCGGCCATATCGGTGAGCAGGTCGGCCTTCGCCAGCAGCGCGGCTTGTTCGGCTTGCAGCGCAAGCGCATCGCCGCCGAGCTGCTGCCCGATGGCCTTGGCGATAATGCAGACTCGCTCTACCCGCTCGCCCTGCGTGCCGAGTTTGTTGTGGTACACCACCTTGGCAAGTCCGAGAACACGCGATTCCAAGGTCTTTTTTCTGTCCTGGTCGAAGAAAAATTTCGCATCGGCAAGGCGCGGGCGGACGACCCTTTCATTACCGCCGATCACCAGACTCGCATCCGCCGGGCGGATGTTGGAAACGATCAAAAACTTGTTGGTGAGCTTGCCCACCGCATCCAGCAGCGGAAAATACTTCTGGTTCGCCTTCATGGTCAGGATCAGGCATTCCTGCGGCACTTCGAGGAACGCCTCCTCGAACTTGCCGAGCAGCACGTTCGGACGCTCGACCAGCGCGGTCACTTCGTCCAGCAATGCGTCATCCTCGATCGGCTTGAGATTTTCTTTGGCGGCGGCAGCGGCGAGCTGTCTGGCGATCTCGGCGCGGCGTTTTTCGAAGCTCGGGATTACTGCGCCTTCACTCTCCATCTGCGCCTCGTAGCTGTCGGCATCCGTCAACGTCACGGTCGCATTTTTAGCCTCGAAACGATGCCCGTGCGTCTCGCGCCCTGCGTTCAAACCCAACGTAGAGATAGGCACGATGTCCACGCCATGCAGTGCGATCAGGCCGTGCGCGGGACGCACAAAGCTCACGCTGCTCCAACCATCGGCAAGCTGATAGGTCATCACCTTGGCGATGGGCAGTTTGGCGAGTGTCTCTTCCAGCGCCTTCTGCAAACCTTCGGTCAGTGTCGCACCGGTCACCATGCTGTCGTAAAACAAGACTTCCGCCTTGCCGTCCTGTGCACGCTTCAACTGCGGCACCACCGACGCATCGGCACCGAGGCTGGCGAGCTTCTTCAGCAACGCGGGCGTGGCTTGACCGTTCGCATCCAGCCCGACCGCAACCGGCATCAGTTTTTGCGACACCGGCTTGTCGGCGGCCTGCGCCGCGACATTCGCCACATGCACCGCAAGGCGGCGCGGCGAGGCATATGAAGTGACTACGGCATCTGCAGCAGTCAAGCCCTGCGCCTCCAGACTACCGGACAATGTTTTGGCAAAACTTTCGCCCAATTTTTTGAGCGACTTCGGCGGCAGCTCCTCGACAAACAATTCAACCAATAAATTTCTACTGCTCATACTAAAACCCCGTCATTCCGGCGCAGGCCGGAATCCAGTCTGTTAATAATTCCGCGCAGCGGACAAAGCCGATTGGCTGTCCCGCTTCGCGGGTGTTGTTTAATTTGCTGGATTCCGGCCTGCGCCGGAATGACGGTATAAGTTGTTTTCATATTCACGCAGCCCTCTTTTCAATCTGCGCAATCACTTCATCCGCCCACGCCTTCGGTGCCATCGGAAAACCCAAACGCGCACGGCTATCGAGGTAGCTCTGCGCCACGCTGCGCGCGAGGTTGCGGATACGGCCGATGTAGGCAGCGCGCTCGGTGACAGAGATCGCACCGCGCGCATCGAGCAGGTTGAAGGTGTGTGCAGCTTTCAGCACCTGCTCATAGGCTGGCAGCGCGAGCTGCTGTTCCATCAGATGCTTGGCCTGCTTCTCATGGCTGCCGAACGCGCCGAGCAGGAATTCCACATCGCTGTGCTCGAAGTTATAGGCCGATTGCTCGATCTCGTTCTGATGGTACACATCGCGGTAAGTTAGCCCGTTAACATGAAGCTCGCGCAGCGATTCGTTCGCCCCCTCTCCCGCTTGCGGGGGAGGGATGGGGAGGGGGGGACGGGCATGGTGAGTTTTATCACCGGCGGCGTATTTGCCATGCCCGTTAGTCCAGGTCAGGTCAAACACGTTCTCCACGCCCTGCAAATACATCGCCAGCCGCTCCAGCCCGTAAGTAATCTCGCCGGTGATCGGCTTGCAGTCAATGCCGCCGACCTGCTGGAAATAAGTGAACTGCGTCACCTCCATGCCGTTCAGCCACACCTCCCAGCCCAGCCCCCACGCGCCCAGCGTCGGGTTCTCCCAGTCGTCCTCAACGAAGCGGATGTCGTTTTGTTTGAGATCGAAGCCGAGCGCTTCCAGCGATCCAAGGTACAGATCGAGGATGTTGGCAGGCGAGGGTTTCAGCACCACCTGAAACTGGTAGTAATGCTGCAAGCGGTTCGGATTTTCGCCGTAGCGCCCATCTTTGGGGCGGCGCGAAGGCTGCACATAGGCCGCCTTCCACGGCTCGGGGCCGAGCGAGCGCAAAAAGGTCGCGGTGTGCGATGTGCCCGCGCCGACTTCCATGTCATAGGGTTGCAGCAGCGCACAGCCCTGCTTGTCCCAATAATTTTGCAGAGTCAGGATGATTTGTTGAAAGGTAAGCATCGGTTGGTTTTATGCGATTGCGAAGGGGCGCATTTTACTGGTTTTCAGCAGTTGCCGTCAGATTGATAAGTGCCAGCTTCTTCGTCCGTGTCAGATTTTTGATCTGTATCTCGCGCTTGAGTGCGGCAGATTTGTCCCCGCAAGATTCGCTCCATATTAGCCGCACTGGCAGACGTACCCGCGTATATTTGGAGGCTGTGCCGGCATTGTGCGCGGCAAGGCGTTTGTCGAGGTCGTTGGTGATGCCGCAGTACAAAGTATCGTCGGCGCAGCGCAGCAGGTAGCAGAGCCAGCCAGACATGCGCTACCCTCTCCCGCCTTCGGCACCCTCTCCCGCTTGCGGGAGAGGGGATGTCGTGCGGCGCAGCCACGCATAGGCCAGCATGGCGATCAGCAACAGCATCACCGCCGCGTTGCCCCAGCGCACATACGGTGTGATGCCTTGATAGCCTTGTGCCATGCTGTTCAGCACGGCCTCCTGATGTTGCGGCAGTTGTTGCAGAACTTTGCCGTCTGCGCTGATGATGGAGGTCACGCCGGTGTTGGTGGCGCGCAGCATCATGCGGCCGCTTTCCAGCGCGCGCAGTTGTGAAATCTGGTTGTGCTGCGCCGCAGCGTGCGAATGGCCATACCAGGCATCATTGGTAAAGTTGACCAGCAGCGTGGCTTCGGGCAGGGCGCGGATAATTTCTTCGCCAAACACATCCTCGTAGCAGATATTCGCCGCCACGCGCTGCCCGGCGACATTGAGCGGCGTTTGCTGTTTTCCGCCGCGCGCCAGGTCACCCATCGGGATGTTGAGCACGCCGTTGATGAACCAGCCGATCAACGGGCGCAGCGGAATGAATTCGCCGAACACCACCAGATGCTGTTTGCGGTAGTGCTGTTCTTCGGCCATGCCGAGCGTGAACACGCTGTTGTAATATCCACCCGCATCACGCTCGAATGCGCCGATCAAGATGTCGCCGCCATTTTGTTTGGCGCGTCCGCGCAATTGTTCGACCAGCGCTTGCGGGACTTCGTGACGCAGCAGCGGCAATGCGGTTTCCGGCAGCACCGTAAGCCTCGCTTCGCTTTGCATCGCGAAGCGGCGATAAGTTTCCAGTGTGCCAACCAGCGCGTCTTCATTGAACTTGAAATCCTGCGCGATGTTGCCCTGCACCAGCGCCACGCTGAACGGTTCGCCAGCGGGCTGCGTCCATGCGACAGTACGCAGCAGCGCGCCGCCAGCCCAAATTATTCCAATAAGCGTTAATGGTAGGAGCGGGCCATGCCCGCGATGCCTTTTGTCGCGGGCATGGCCCGCTCCTACATCGTACAGCCAAGCCAATAGCCCGGCGCTCACTGCCGCCACCAGCGATACACCGTACACACCGAGCAGCGGCGCATAACCCGCCAGCGGGCTATCCGAATGCGCATAGCCCAGCGTCAGCCAGGGAAAACCGGTAAAGATCGTGCCGCGCACCCACTCCGCCAGCACCCAAACAGCCGGCATCAACAGGCACAACGCAATATGGGTTGGAATGGATAAAATTGCATCCGGTTTGGCGCGGCGCGCTTGTTCCGGGCTTTTGAACCACACGCCTTTCAAGGCTGGCAGACGGGCCTGCGCATAGCCTGCCAGTGCGGGAAACAGCGCGATAAATGCGGCAAACAACAACGTGGCAAACAGCGCCAGCAGCATCGGCATGTCACCATAATCGTGCAGCGCGACATAAATCCAACTAATGCCCGCAACGAACAAACCCAAGCCAAAAGCGAAGCTCATCCGCGCCGCAATACGCGGTGTATCGGCACGCTGCCATAGCGCAAACAATACGGCAAGCGCCAACACCGGAACCGGAAACAGGCCGAATGGCGCGAAACCGAATACGCAAGACAATCCCGCGATGAAAGCGGCGATCATATGTTTCAGAAATGGTGACATCTGGCTACACGTTGCATAAGACATGCGGAGAATAACCGATAACGCCCGGGGCGGCATTTGTGATTAAATTGCTCCCCGAACATTTGAACCGTCTGCCTTACATGGAAAAAATCCGCCTGTCTAAACGCATGTCCGAACTCGGGTTGTGCTCGCGCCGCGAGGCGGATGACTACATCGAAAAGGGCTGGGTGCAGGTGGATGGCGAAATCGTCAGCGAACTGGGCAGCAAGGTTTATCCGACCCAGCAAATCACCTTGCGCAGTGCCGCGCAAAACACCCAGCAGCAGCGTGTGACGATTCTGCTCAACAAGCCCATCGGTTACGTGTCCGGCCAGGCGGAGCATGATTACAAACCGGCCATCACCTTGCTGGATGACGCGACGCGCTGGACGGAAGAC
>Ga0315281_10013614_pt1 | contig 10995 bp, 10 predicted proteins | sample YL17G07_0_MG_FD_204540 | JGI IMG/M metagenome (GOLD analysis project Ga0315281, IMG submission 204540) | Sediment microbial communities from Yellowstone Lake, YNP, Wyoming, USA - YL17G07_0 | ecosystem: Environmental > Aquatic > Freshwater > Lake > Sediment | place: USA: Wyoming | collected... | reverse complement strand
CAGGCCAGATAAAGGTCACTGTTATCAGGGAGTCAAGATATGTTGAATATGCAAAGTAGTAGCAGATGAAAGTTCTTTTTATTGGCGACATAGTAGGTAAAGTTGGCAGGATCACAACAAAGGCATTACTCCCAACTGTTGTTAACAGATACAAGACAGATCTTGTCATTGCAAATGGTGAGAATGCAGCAGGTGGTTTTGGGCTAACAGATAAGATAGTCTCTGAGATATTAAGCTGCGGAGTCCATATTATTACAACCGGAAATCATGTATGGGACAAGAAGGAGTTTATTGCACAAATCGCAAAGGAAGATAAGGTGCTCAGGCCATTAAACTATCCTCCAGGAGTGCCTGGCTATGGAAGTTTTCTCTATACACTTCATAACGGTGAAAAGATAGCAGTAATGAATATCTCCGGACGAGTCTTTATGTCAAATATTGACTGCCCTTTCAGGACGTGCAAAGAAGAGGTGGAAAAGCTGAGCAATCTAACAAAGATGATTATCATAGATTTTCATGCAGAGGCAACCTCAGAGAAGATTGCATTCGGATATTTTATGGATGGGAAGGTGAGCGCTATTGTTGGAACTCATACCCATGTCCAGACTGCTGACGAAAAGATATTGCCTGGTGGGACAGCTTATATAACGGATGTGGGGATGACAGGTCCGTACAACTCTGTAATCGGCATAGAAAAAGAACAGGTTATACAGCGATTTTTGACAAATATTCCTGTGCGATTTGAAACAGCTAAGGGTGAAGGCATTTTTTCTGCAATTGTTATCGAGATCGATGAAAAAACTGGAAAGTCCACTGCAATACAACGGCTTCAGCTTAAATATCCATAGGTAATCCCCCGAGATTCCTTTTTACTACCCCTTCATTGTCATTCCTGCCCTATTCTCATGCGGTAAACTTGTTCCTGATTTATTCGTGAATTAGATACTTCTCGTCTCTTCTGTTTCGAGGTGTAATAGATTAGATTTGATATTCAGACACGTCAGATCGTGTTTCGATTAATTAATGTTCCCACATAGTTAGTTTCTATATTGTGATGTTTTAAATCCTTGTCGAGTACTCACAGAAATAAACGTTTTTGCCTAACTTGATAATTGTGTTTGGTTCTTTAGGAATTCTTGTACCTTACGATTTTTTAGGGGTGCTTCTCCCACCTAAAACAGAGACAAGGACCCCAAGATAAACTATGTGGATTGACAGAAGAATGAAATGAAATGCTTGAATCAGAGGGAGGCGATAGCCGATACCATGCATGAGGTTGTTGTCTGTTTTATTTTTATGCTTTAAATTTAGGCCATTGGTTATAGCCGATGGCCGGATCATTTGATTTATATTGACGAATAAACTCAGATTCTTTTCTATTGACTTCATCTTCATCTTCAGACTCGAATAATATTTCTTTTCTGATTGTAAAATCTCGTCTTTGTTCTCTTGTAAAATCTTTTTCTATCAACTTGCTATCAGCACTGCCGATGTAATTTATGGTATCCGTTAAGTCTTTTCCAATATATATTTTGCCGTTTGGATATGTAATTTTATATATCACTTTCATATTCTGACGGTAATATTTTGAAATAACATTTTTCTCAGATTGCGTTTTCAGTCACGCCTCAGAAAGAACATTTATTTATATTTTGTGACAATCTCTTTAAGGCATAATACCTCGAGAGGGCAGTCAGGCCAATCGTGTTCCCAACAGATAACTAAGTCACAGTGATCTGGATTGTGCTTATGAAGCCTAAAATTGGATGACTTAAATTCAAATTCAGCCTTACAACTGTTCCAAGTTCCTTTAATGTTTTTCCTGCGTAACAAAGCGTCAGGGAAACTGCTTCTGATACCTTCAATCATAAAGTCTAAATCATGACAAAGTGCAGCAAATAATAATATGACGCCCTGTTCATTTATTGGTTCATATACTATTCCTCTAACTCCAAGTATGCCTCCGGTTTCGTGTATTTGGATATTCTCAATTTTATTAAAGCCTTCCTCCGGTGTAATATTTCCATCTTCTATAATTGAGGCGTCAATACCTTGTATTTGAGCAAGCCCCTCGTCAGGATCTTTTTTAGTTTCGTCAAAAACCTTAACTCTTTCACGGCCTGTGTCTGTTATTTTCCATATGCCTCTCTCGGTTCCATCAAGTTGTCCTTTTCTTCTTAGATATTCACGTGCCCATTGGATTTTATTTTTCCATTTAACCGCCCCTTTTTTATACGTTTCATATTCTTCCGGAAATTTAGACGAGGTTAAGCTCATTATTTTTTCAACCTCCGGATAGACATCTTTTGTTTTTGCTTTACCACCAAGTCTAATAAGTGCTTTAAGTAATGGTATCTCAAAATCTAAGAAAGCAAGACTCATTATTCATACTCCTTGACAAGGCACTAATTATTGATAATAACCTACACCATTTTGACAATTTTGTGAAGCGTGAATTTCTGGAAGCAAGAGATAAATCGGCTTAGGCCCTCTGGTTATCTGGTCCAGATAGGAATGATCTTTTTGCATATTTGGGTCAATTAATAATTCCCAGATAAAATTGATAATTCTAACTCTGAAATCAGTGGTGTTTCTGCATTCAAAATCGTTTTTGTGTCCTTACTGCAACCATTTTTTATTTCAGGTAGTTGTCAAAATAAAGTATCTCTCTTTCAGCTGCCATCTTATTACAAGTATTAACAACATTCAATATAAACTCAAGTGTATTAGAATTGTCATTGTTATTATTGAACGTCTGAAATTTTGGCGGATCGGCACTTGCATCAGTGCAATAAATAAAGCACTTATTTGCGACACATAATCCGCTGATTGGCACATCTATTCTTATCTTAGTTTTATCATTAAGTAATTTAACATTGTCATTGAGGCGTTTTAATTCACTTTTTCTTTTAATGTCAGAATTAAAAGCAAAGATATAAGATACAGGTGTATGCTTTTGGGGGACTGACTTATTTTTAAGGCATACACTGCATATAGGCCGCATGATCTCCTGGGTACTAAATTTTAGTGCTTTGATCGACCTACTATTGTCAATGCTTTTAACTAATTCTGTAGAATTGAGCGTTGATTTAACCTCTATAGTTGCTAAAACAGCTTCATAAGGAATGACACCTTCCCTCTCTGCAAGCATAACGGGCGGAACAATATTTGAAGCAAAAATGATTATATCTATTTGCTTACTATGGTTGCCGGAACTATCAATTATAATTCCTGTACAAATACCAAAATCTTTATTCAAAAAAGGAATCAATAAATCAGATATAAAGATTTCACGGGCACGGCCTTTTAAAACCTGATTATCATAATTACCTGCAATTTTTGAGTCTTCAAGTGCCTTTTTTATTCTTGATACAACTATCCCATGATATAGACTATTCAAGAATTCCTCAACTTACTCTATATAATTAAAAATCTGCTTGTAGCATGGTAGCATTCTATAATGAAAAAAAGGAGAAGTCAACGAAAGTTTCTTTAGGAAATCAACATTCCTGGTTAGAGTTCTCTGTTACATACTTGCAGGTGAAGCTGTGCTTCCCAAAAGATTCGTGTGATGAGACATCCAGTGTAAATTGGAAAGAAATCTACAAAATAAATAGAGCCATTTTAAGGGTTCAACTTGATTGGACAACCTTTCTGCGCCGGCAATGTCGACTTCTGCCTTCGCCTTGGCAGGATGACCAAATACCCTTATATGGCTCCAGAATAACTTGCGACCTCAGCTACGGGTACCCTGAGCTTTCCAAGGTGCTTCGGTGAATGCTTCTTTCTTCCTGTGCTACAGGAAGCTAATCACCGCATCCAACTCCCGCTCCCTTCACTGTTTACGAACCTCAGGTTTAACCCCGTACTGAGTATCGCAATTCCTTTTCTTAATTCTAAGTTTACTCTCTTGTGAATATATTTCAAGAACCAATTAGCTTGATAGCGGAGAATATCTGAATCATTTTCAGCCTCTAAACTCTATTATTTACTATTTTTAATCAGAAGCACCTATTATCGATATCTTTCGTAATTTACAAGGCGGTATTGTTCCATGGGGCTCTCGGTTACGAATGGAAATCTTGAATTCTGTCACAAGAAGTTGAGTGCATGCCGGCAGGTGAAGTTACCCAAGATGAAAAATGAACACCTTCCGTATTTGATGAAAAAGTTAACAATTCACCTGACATCGTCGGATAGGTTACACCCTAATCTTTTATTCGTATATAATTATAGAGCTACAGGCTAAGCTTATTTTGCAGGTAACTGCTGGGGTATTTGCGGGGTCTGCTGTTGAGATGGCTGCACTGGCTGTGTACTTCCACCTTGAACTGGCCCGGATGTTGCAGGAATTGATTTCTGTTCCTCTGTTATAGGCGTCTTTTTAACGACAGATCCCCCCTTGGCAGTAACAACAGCTAATGTGAGGGATGTGATCATAAAGACGACTGCAGCAATTGTTGTAAGCTTGCTCAGAAATGTTGCAGCACCACGGCTTCCGAAAAGTGTTTGACTTGACCCTCCGAATGCTGCACCGAGTTCTGCTCCCTTACCACTCTGAAGAAGGACTATAGCAATAAGCATTAAACAGACAATAACATGAATTATTAACAAAAGCGTAGTCATTATTCCTTCCTAAACGTAACTATCCTCGTAAAGCTTTCAACCTTCAGGCTTGCACCACCAACAAGCGCACCATCTACATCTTTACAAGCCATCAAGACATCTATATTCTCAGGCGTTACACTACCACCATATATTATACGCATTTCGTCAGCTTTATTGCTATATAAAATCTTAAGCCTCTCTCTAATATAACTATGTACCTCCTGAGCCTGTTCAGTGGTTGCTGTCTTCCCAGTACCTATGGCCCATATAGGTTCATATGCTATTATTGTATCACTGGCATCAATTCCACCAAGTCCCTTCTCTATTTCCACCCCCAGTACATCAAACGTCTTTCCAGCCTCCCTCTCTTCAAAAGTTTCACCTATACAGAAAATAATTCCGAGCCCTACCTTTTTTGCAGCCTTAATTTTTTTGTTTACAATATCATCTGTCTCTTTGAAATACTGTCTTCTTTCAGAATGGCCAATAATAACATACTTACAGCCGATATCAATTAACATAAGCGGAGAGATCTCACCTGTATACGCACCTTTTTCTTCATAAAAAACATTCTGTGCAGCAAGGAGAACACCTGTATTTTTAAGGTTCTCTGCAGCAACTGTCAGAGATGTGAAAGGCGGTACAATAGCAATATCAACATCCAACAAATCTTTTACCGCAGGAATAAATTTTGATATAAATTCCTGTGTTTCGGATATAGTCTTATTCATTTTCCAGTTTGCAGCTATAAATGGGTCTCGCATTTTTCTAATTTAATGTATAGATGAGTTTATGTCAAGATTATGCCAACAAATTGATGTTACCATTTTGAAATGTCACATTCTATTTATTGTCTGTTCACAAATTATGACTTATATAATCAGTCATTCCCCGACTTGATCGGGGAATCCAGTGTTTTCAATAGGCTCTGGATTGTCCGGTCAAGCCGGACAATGACAAAATACGACTTTATGGACAGACATTATTTAACTACTTCAGCGATCATCTCTTTACGGAATATTATCTTATCGTCTACAAAATCAACCTCAATCGTATCTCCCTCTTTGAATGTCCTATCAAGGATTTTCAGTGCGAGGGGATTCAATATCTCTCGCTGCAAGGTCCTTTTCAATGGCCTTGCTCCATAAACCTGGTCAAAGCCAATCTCCGCAAAATACTCTTTGGCACTATCTGTCAATTTTATGTCAACATTTTTCTCCTTGATATACCTCTTCATCCTGTTCACCTGTATTTCCACAATCTGCTTCAAGAGTTCTTTGGTCAGAGGGTTAAATATGGTAATCTCATCAACCCTGTTCAGGAATTCAGGCTTGAAAAAAGCCTTCATGTCTTCCAAAATCTTTTCTTTCAGTTCAGCATTGCTTATAACCCAGTAAGCTCCTGGCTTTTTTGCCCTTTCTTCAAGCATTTCCTGTATATGTGCACTACCGATATTTGATGTCATAATAACCACTGTATTTCTAAAGTCAACTGTCCTTCCATGGCTGTCAGTAAGCCTTCCATCGTCCAATAGCTGTAGCAAAAGGTTGAATACCTCTGGATGTGCTTTCTCAACCTCGTCAAACAGGATTACAGAATATGGTTTCCTTCTTACAGCCTCAGTGAGCTGTCCACCTTCTTCATAGCCCACGTATCCTGGAGGTGCACCGATTAGCCTCGAGACCGTATGTCTTTCCTGATATTCAGACATATCTATCCTTGTCATTGCGTTTTCGTCATCAAAGAGGAATTCCGCGAGGGCCTTCGCAAGCTCTGTCTTCCCGACTCCTGTCGGGCCGAGGAAGATAAAGGAGCCGATAGGTCTATTCGGATCCTGAATACCCGCTCGTGCTCTTCTTACGGCATTCGACACAGCCTCAATCGCTTCGTCTTGCCCAACAACCCTTTGCCTCAGACGCTCATCCATGTGAAGCAGCTTCTGAACCTCTCCTTCGAGCATCCTGCTTACAGGAACCCCTGTCCACTTGGAAACAACCTCTGCAATGTCCTCCTCATCAACCTCTTCTTTCAACATCTTTCTTCTCTTCTGTGCTTCGAAAAGTTTTTTATTTTCTTCCTCGAGAGCCTTCTGTAGTTCAAGTAATTTTCCATACCTAAGTTCTGCTGCCTTTGTCAGGTCTCCTTCACGCTCTGCCCTTTCTGACTCTATCTTTGTCTTCTCTATCTGTTCCTTATATTCTCTTATTTTTGCAATAATATCTTTCTCACTCATCCACTGCACCCTTAACTCATCACGTTTCACCTGTAGTTCAGCCATCTCTTTCATTATCTTGTTAAGCTTCTCCTTAGATTCTTTTGAATCCTCTCTCATTACCGCCTGTTTTTCTATCTCGTGCTGGCGCAGCTTTCTTTCGATTTCATCAAGCTCAATCGGCATGCTGTCTATCTCCATCCTGAGTTTCGATGCAGACTCGTCAATAAGGTCAATTGCCTTATCAGGAAGGAACCTGTCTGTTATATACCTGTTTGACAGTACCGCAGCAGAAATCAATGCTGAGTCCTTAATCTTGACGCCGTGATGCACTTCATATCTTTCCTTCAGACCGCGCAGGATTGATATTGTACCCTCAACACCCGGTTCTTTAACAAGGATGGGCTGGAACCTTCTTTCGAGTGCAGGATCTTTTTCTATATATTTCCTATATTCATTAATGGTTGTAGCACCAACACACCTTAGATCATCCCTTGCAAGGGGAGGCTTCAGGATGTTTGATGCATCGATCGCACCCTCTGCTGCACCAGCACCAACAATAGTGTGAAGCTCATCTATGAATAAAATAACCTTCCCCTCTGCCTGTTCAATATCCTTAAGAACTGCCTTTAATCTCTCCTCAAACTCTCCCCTAAACTTTGTACCGGCAACAATTGCGCCCATATCCAGAGCAACCACTTTCTTGCCCTTTAATGTCTCTGGCACATCACCTGCAACTATTCTCTGTGCAAGCCCTTCTGCAATGGCAGTCTTACCAACACCAGCTTCTCCGATGAGCACCGGATTATTCTTTGTCCTCCTCGAGAGGACCTGTATAATCCTTCTTATTTCATCATCTCTCCCGATTACAGGGTCAAGTTTTCCCTTTCTTGCAAGTTCTGTGAGATCCCGGCTGTATCTCTTAAGCGCCTGATATTTTTCTTCAGGAGTAGAATCAGTCACACGTTGTACGCCTCTTATTTCTCTCATTGCTGAAAGGACTTTATCAGCAGATGCACCATATCTTTTCAGGAGATCAGAACACGGCCCGCCTATTGATATAAGTGCAATGAGGAGATGTTCGACGCTTATATATTCATCCGTGAGATGTTCTGCCTCTTTTGCAGCATTTTCAAATACCTCTTTTAATCTTGGCGATATATAAATCTGTCCTAAAGGTGTCGCACTGATAACCTTTGGGAATTTGTTTATTGCCTCTTCGACATCCTGCTGTAATGCCTTTGTATTAACCCCGAGTCTCTTAAGTATCTGAGAGGCAACGCCTTCTTCGTCCTCAAGGAGTGTCCAGAGCAGATGTTCGGCATCAAGCTGCTGGTTGCCTTTCTTTTCAGCAAGCCTCTGTGCCTCCTGTATCGCTTCCTGACTCTTTATTGTGAATTTATCCATTGCAGTTCTCCTTAATCCTCAGAAAAAATCTTTTTGTACCTATGAAAGAAATCTCTTCTTATATCGTCTTCAAGAAAACTCATCATTTCTTCCATTTCTTTCTGGAGAAGCTCTAACCTGTGTCTAAGCCTCAAGATTATATCCACACCCGATCTGTTTACTCCAAGCTCCCTTGTAAGACGAAGGATTATTGCTATTCTCTCTACATCTTCCTGCGAGTAAAGTCTTGATCTCTTCGTTCTGTGAGGAGTGATAAGGCCTTCTCTCTCATATAACCGAAGGGTTTGAGGATGTACTTCGAGCATCCTTGATACTACACTTATCATAAATAATGGTTGTTTTTTATCACTTGAATCCATCATTTTCTTATCAACCCCCTTCGTGGCTCTTCCTTATATAAAGACTCTATCTCTTTTATTGCATCTTTTGCCCTATTATGTATATCCTTTGGTATAACAATTTTAATATTCACGTACTGATTACCCCTTAACCCCGTCTTTGGTGAAGGGAAACCCTTTCCAGAAAGCTTGAATCTCTGACCGCCCTGTGTTCCAGGTGGCAAAGTCATTGCCGAAATCCCATCTACTGTCGGAACCTCGATTTTTGCACCAAGTGCTGCTTCTCCAAAGGTCACCGGAAGATCGAGGTAGATATCATCCCCTTTTCTTTTAAAAATGAAATGCGGTTTTACAGTAATTTCTATAAAAAGATCTCCTGCAAGTCCACCACCTAATCCAGCACCTCCCATACCTTTTACTTTGACCCTCGAACCAGTGTCTACTCCTCTCGGTATTTTTACCTTTAATGTTTCTGTCTGAAAAATCTTTCCCTTCCCCCCGCATGAGGTGCAGACCTTCGTCACTTTTCTGCCTGTACCATGACAAGCAGTACATGGTTGTGACATTTTAAAGAAACCCTTTGCTGTTTGAAAGCTTCCAGTGCCTTTACAGACACCACATACCTGAAATGATTCGGCACCTGAACCATTACAAGATTTACATATAATTTCCCTGTTAAACATAATAGGTTTTGTTACGCCTGAGAATGCCTCCTCAAGGGAAAGTTCGAGGCTCATAATCATATCAGGCCCTTTTGAGTATTGCGTCTCTGGCCTTACCCTCGCCCCAAATAAATCTGAAAAGATATCACCAAGGCCACCGAAATCAAAGGTATCCCTGGACCCATATGTCCTGAACCCTTCAAAACCAGGACCTCCTGGTCCAAATGTAGAACTGCCAAACTGGTCATATTCAGCTCTCTTCTTAGAGTCACCTAAAACCTCATATGCCTCATTTAATTCTTTAAATTTCTGCTCAGAAGCTTTGTCACCTGGATTCAGATCGGGATGATATTTCCGCGCAAGTTTCCTATATGCCTTCTTTATCTCATCCTGAGAGGCATTTTTACTTACTCCAAGAATCTTATAGTAATCTTTTACTTCAGGAGCCATCTTCACATACCTTATTGTCTCATATAATAATACATGAGTCGGTCTTTGTCAAGACTATCTTTATGATACGTATAAATAATAATGCCCGTATGCAGTCTCAAAACTGTCATTGCGAGGGACAAAGTCCCGAAGCAATCGCTCGCAATGACAACTTTTATCGCTTGATTTGGGTTATAATTTTTTACAGACAATGAATCCGATAAAAATTATCGAGAAATACTATGATCCTGAATCGATAGCATACCATTTTCTGATGAAACACAGTAGAATGGTTACGGAAAAAGCCCTTAAGATTGCTGAGGGTGTAAAACATCTTAAGCCTGATTTGCATTTTATTGAAGAGGCTTCGATGCTTCATGATATCGGAATATTTTTAACCAATGAGCCAAAAATTGGCTGCCATGGTGATAAAACATACATCTGTCATGGTTATTTAGGAAGAGAAATCCTGGAAAAAGAAGGGTTTCCTAAGCATGCCCTCGTGTGTGAAAGGCATGTGGGAGTTGGATTAACTGTTAAAGATATTGAAGAAAAACATCTGCCCGTTCCAAAAAGGGATATGATGCCAGTTTCCATTGAAGAACAGATTATATGCTTTGCTGATAAATTTTTTTCAAAAGATTCTAACTTTCTATTGAAAGAAAAACCATTGGAAAGGGTCAGGAATAGCATTGCAAAATTTGGAGAAGAAAAACTAAGAAAATTTGATGATTGGTTAATGACATTTGGGTATTAATAGACAATTCTTTCCAGGAAAAGACCATCTGGTGGAGCATTTGGCCCGGCAACTCTTCGATCATGTGATTCAAGTATCTCTCTCATCCTCTCTGCTGAAATTCTTCCCCTTCCAATCTCAACAAGAGTACCAACAATATTCCTGACCATATGCCTGAGAAATCCATTCGCCTCTATGCTTATCTTAATAAAATTACCTATTAAAAATGAGGTCATAAAATCTATGCTTCCGAATCTCTCGATGTTCAGTGAATAAATCTCCCTTACGGTATCTTTTACGTCGCTGCCAGTCCCCATGAAAGAAGCAAAATCATGTCTGCCGATCAGCTTCTGTGAGGCCTCTGTCATAGTGTTCAACACTAATGGCTGCGGCACGATCCATGTATATCTGAAGAGAAAGGCTGACGATATCCTCTGGTTCGTGATGATATAAAAATAGCTCTTTTTGATGGCGTACTCTCTCGGATGAAATGAATCATCAACCACGGATGAGTCAAGAACCCTGATGTCCTGGGGGAGGACCGCATTCAGCGCCCTTTTGATCGTACCGGCATCAAGACTCGATTCCGTCCTGAATGCTGCT
>Ga0315281_10013613_pt1 | contig 10996 bp, 9 predicted proteins | sample YL17G07_0_MG_FD_204540 | JGI IMG/M metagenome (GOLD analysis project Ga0315281, IMG submission 204540) | Sediment microbial communities from Yellowstone Lake, YNP, Wyoming, USA - YL17G07_0 | ecosystem: Environmental > Aquatic > Freshwater > Lake > Sediment | place: USA: Wyoming | collected... | reverse complement strand
GGGCGCGTTTCGCTTGAGCCGATCTCGGGCGAAATCGGCTCAAACGTGACGTTCCGGATCGCGGAAATTCCGCCGCCCAGGCCGGGCGACAAGCCGCGCGGGCCGCATCTTCATAACGGTTACGAGGAATGCATCTATGTGCTGAAAGGCACCGGCACGACCGTCGCCGAGAGCGGCGAGCTGGCGCTCAAGCCCGGCGACATCGTTCTCATTCCGCCCGGCGAGAAGCACATGACGCGCAATACCGGAACCGAACCGCTGGTCCTCTTGTGCTTCTTCCCGACGCCCGATGTGTCGGGCAGCACCCAGGAATTCCCCAACTTTTGATAAGCCAATGAACTCTCATGTTCTCTGCCTGCGGCCCGAGGCCGATTTCGCGCGGGTCGATGCGATGGCGCCGGCGTCGCTTCAGGTGAGCTACCGCAAGCCTGACGACGCGGAAGTGCCGGCGCTGCTGAAGCAGGCCGGCGCGCTGGTCATTCCGGCGGTCGGCGCGAAACTTCCGCCGGCCCTGTTCGAAGGCGCGCAACTCAAGCTCGTGCAGGTGACCGGCGGGGGGCTCGACCGGCTGGACAAGGACGCGCTGGTGCGGCTCGGCATTCCGGTCGCCAACGTGCCGGGCGGCAGCAATGGCGCGGTCGCCGAATACGCGGTGACCACGGCGTCGACTCTCTTGCGGCGCTTCGGCTGGGCGGACGCCGAACTCAAGAGCGGCAATTACGCCGCTTTCCGCACGCGCATGGTGGCCGACAATCTCTCCAGCCTCGAAGGGCTTCTGGCCGGCGTCGTCGGTTTCGGGACCATCGGCGTCGCGGTCGCGCAGGCGTTCCATCGCATGGGCTGCCGCATTGCGTTTCACGATCCCGCGCCGCGCGATCCCAAGATCGCGGAAGCGCTTGGCGCGCGCTCGCTCTCCCTCGACGATCTGCTGGCGCAATCCGATGTCGTCACGCTGCATGTGCCGCTCATTCCGGTGACGCAGGGGCTGATCGGCGCGCGGGAGCTGGCGCGAATGAAGCCCGGCGCGGTGCTGATCCAGGCCTCGCGCGGCGGCATTGTCGATGAGGCGGCGCTGGCCGCCAGTCTCACGTCGGGTCATCTCGGCGGCGCGGCGGTCGATGTCTATTCGACCGAGCCGCCGGCGCTGGACAATCCGCTGCTCGGACTCGGCGGCGAGGCGGCGCGCAAACTTCTGCTCACGCCCCATATCGCCGGCGTCACCCGCCAGGCGTCGGCTTTTCTGTTCCGCACCTCATGGCAAAATGTCGAACGGGTTCTGGTGCGCGGCGAGCCGCCGCTTTATCGGGCGTACTGAGCCGAAGATTAGAGCAAGTGTAGGGTGGGCAAAGGCGCGGAAGCGCCATGCCCACGCGATCAAGCTATGATGGCTTCATGTCGTGCGATATAATGTTTCCATGTCACGCTATCGGCGCGCGAAAATCGCAGGCGGTACTTATTTCTTTACACTCACCCTTGCCGATCGTTCCAGCGATCTCCTGGTGAGACATATCGATCGTTTCCGGAACATCTATCGTTCTGTCCAGGAACGCCGGCCGTTCGAGACCGTCGCGATTTGCGTGCTTCCCGACCACCTGCACGCGATTTTGTCGCTGCCCGACGGCGATGCGGACTTTGCGACGCGCTGGAATCTCATCAAGAGCGGCTTCTCGCGCGGTCTGCCCGCCGCAACCTCCCGCTCCGCCAGCAAGACGATGAGGCGAGAAAAGGGAATCTGGCAGCGCCGCTATTGGGAGCATGCCATCCGCGACGATGCCGACTTGGCCCGCCATGTCGATTACATTTACTTCAATCCGGTCAAGCACGGGCTCGTGACGCGCGTCAGCGATTGGCCGCACAGCAGCTTTCATCGGCATGTGAAGGGTGGCCTGTTGTCATTGGACTGGGGTGGCGATATCCGCGAGATATCGGGGTCGTTTGGGGAGTGATCGCGTGGGCACGGCGCTACGCGCCTTTGCCCACCCTACGGATGCTATGCCAACATCGCGGGTGCCACTCTTATTCCACCCTAAGAGGTCACTATGAAAAACTATCTGCCTGTTGCTGCAATCGTGGTCAGTGCTATCGCCGCGATTCTCGGCGTACGCGCCGCCACCGTCGAGGTGCGCGATAACATGGACATGTTTATATCCGATCTTAAGCGGCAGGGTCGGTGGGCGAGTTTTGCCGCGATTGCAGCCGCTGTTGCCACCGCCATTCAAGCTGTACAGCAATTCTTGGCGAATTGAGTCCATAGCAATCGTAGGGTGGGCAAAGGCGCGGAACGCGCCGTGCCCACGCGCCGATTTCAAAAACTTTTTCAACGTTGGATGACGTCAAAATTTTGCGCCGCGCCGCATTGAATATTTGTTTTGGAATGGTGGGCACGCTTCGCTTTGCCCACCCTACAAGTCTAGCCCCCCGCCGCTTCGAGGCCTGGCAGCACCTTGGTCATGAACAGCTCCAGCTCGCGCAGCACGTCGTCCTTGGGCTGCTGGGCGTAGTGGAAGATCAGCGTGATGTATTCCGCCGGCACCTTCTCGTAGATGCGCTGCCATTCCGCGCGCACCTGATCGAGCGTGCCGCCGGTGTAGATGCCGGACTCCGCGATATTCCTGGCCCAGTCGGTGTTGGGATCGGTCGGGAATTGCGGAAAAAACGGCCCGTAGAAATTCTTGTAGATGTCGACGTCGTAGGCATACAGCTTGCGGTGATAGTCGGCTTCGGTCTCGCCGACATGAAGCCAGCGCACGATGTTCTGCCGCTCGCCGGGGCGGAAGCTCAGGCCGGCCTTCGCCGCTTCCTCGACGTAAATCTGACTCTGCCGCATGATGCCGTCGAGTTTCGAGAAATAGGTCGGGATAAATCCGTGACGGCCGCAATAGCGCACCGAGTCGTCGCTCTTGGAGGTGGCGATGAACACCGGCGGATGCGGTTTCTGGTAGGGCGCGGGCACGACGCAGGCGCGCCGGATATTGCCGGCGCTGTCGACCTCGCCCTGCGCGCCGGCTTCGCTGGCGATGCGGGCGGCGGGATAGTTTTGCACGCCGGTCGCCATCGGAAACGGCGCCTTGTAATAGTTGCCGTCGAGCACGACGGATTCCTCGCGCCAGCAGCGCAGCACCATATCCACGCGCTCCTCGAAAATGTCGCGGTTCTTCTGGTCGTCCGCGCTGCCGTCCGAGACGGTGGCGACGGAGCCAGTGAACTGCCCAAGAATATTGGCCCAGCGCGATTGATAGCCGCGCGCGAAGCCGACGAAATATTTTCCCTTGGTGATGTGATCAAGGATCGCGGTTTCCTCGGCGACGCGGATCGGGTCTTGCGTCGCCATCACATAGCCGAGCGCGCCGATATGGATGTTCTTGACCTGACCGGCCCACCACGCATTGAGAATGCCGGGATTGGGTCCGACTTCGTAGCCTTCGGAATGAAGATGATGCTCGATGGTGGAAGCGCCCCAGACGCCCATCTCGTCCGCGGCCTTGATGATGTCGAGCCATTCATGAACGACGCGATGATAGACGTCGGCGTTTCGCCCCAGCGGCCGGGCGCGCTTGCGCCCCTCTTCGCCGTCGGAAGGCAGCACGGGATAAAGTTGTAAAATAACTTTTGGGGGTACGCCCATCGTCTTCTTCCTCTGGGGGTCTGTTCACCGCGTAACAGTGAAATTTTATCTCCGCACTCCAGACTGCACCACTCTCATAAAGTGCATGGTTGCCCTGAGTTTGGACGGCCTGGGATTGTTTATGGCCATTATGGCGCTATGGCCAGCAGTGCGAATCCGCGATAAACCGAACTTCCTTCCCGCCAGGACTATTTCCGTGCCATTCAGCAAATCCTCCGTCCGCTGGAGCGCCGTCGTGGTGCTCGCCGCCGGCTTTTTGATCTTGTTCGTCGGCGGCGGGTCGCGATTTACCATCGGGCTGGCCCTCAAGCCGATGGTCGATGAGTTCGGCTGGGTGCGCGGCGACCTCGGGATCGCGGTGGCGATGTTCCAGGCCGTCTCGGCGGTGTGCAGTTTCATCGCCGGCCGCATGGCCGACCGGATGAGCCTGCGGCTGTTGCTAACCGGCGGCCTGGCTGTGAGCGGCCTCGGCATTGGCCTGATGAGCTTCACCTCGGCGCCGTGGCATGCGGTTCTGTTCTATGGGGTTCTCTTTGCCATCGGCAACGGCGCTGTTTCGATCACCCCGGTGGGGGTGATGGTGACGCGGGCCTATCCGGGCCGGGTGGGCCTCGCCAACGCGGTTGCGATATCGGGCATGTCCGTGGGTCAGTTGGTCATGATCGCGGCGCTCGCGTTCGTGCTGGTCGCCATCGGCTGGCGTTCGGTCTTTGTGTGGGTCGGACTCGCGCACCTGTTGTTGATCCCGGTTCTTGTCTTTGCGATTCCAGGCAAGATCGCAACGGCCGCGCAACAGGCGTCGGCGCGCCAAGGACTGTCGTTGAGGGAGGCGGCGCGCACCCGGCAATTCTGGCTGCTGATCGTCATTTACGCCATCTGCGGCCTCGACGATTTCTTCGTGTCGACCCATGTCGTCGCCTTGGCCCAGGACAGCGGCGTGGATGCGCTGCTCGCCGGCAATCTGCTGGCGATGATGGGGCTCACCGGCCTGATCGGCGTGGTGGCGGCCGGCGCCTGGAGCGACCGCTTAGGCCCGGTGTGGGCGACGACGGCATGTTTTGCGATGCGCATCGCCGTCTTCCTGCTGGTGCTGGTCGATCAATCGCCGTTGTCCGTGATGATTTTCGCGCTTGTTTTTGGATTTACGTTTCTCATCACCGCGCCCTTGACGGTGGTGTTCGTGCGCGAAAGTTTTGGCGTCAAAAATCTCGGCGCCATCAGCGGCCTGATCACGATGGTCCATCAGATTTTCGGCGGCATCGGCGCTTATGCCGGCGCGAACATCTTCGACAGCACCGGGCGCTACGACATCGCATTTGCGATCTTGCTGGCGTCGTCCATTGTCGCTTTGGTGCTAACGCTGCGATTGCATCGCACGCCGGCGGGCGGCGTTGGAGCTTGAGCCTGTGATCGAATATTCCAGATCAATTCTTTTGTTCGTTACATCGTGAATGGCTATCGAGCGAACAAACGGTTTTGGCGCGGGCGCGCTAAACATTGATCTATCAAGGTAATGCGGGATCGAGAATTTAGTAACGATAACTCCGGAACGTACAGTAAAAATCGATTAAGCAAAACCTATTAACAGCGGATTCATTTGAATCTGCCATAACTTAAAAACATTCGCGCTCTTACAAGCGATTGGCGGACCTATGTGGAAAGCTTTCAAGCTTGAGCAATTCATACGCAACCGGCCTATTCGGATTGCATTGGCGTTCACGCTGATCGCGTTGAGTGTCTGGGCGTTTATGCCGTACTTTGCTTATCGCATAGCGCCTTCGGCATTCATCAACGCTGAATTGATGCGAGTGACGGCGCCTATCGCCGGACGATTTGCGCCTGATACCCTGCGCAAGGGCGATTTCATTGCTCAGCCTGCCATGGTTACGCTCATCCAGTCGTTGTCTCCGGACCGCCGCCATCTTCTCGATCTCGACCGGCAATATGCAGTCGCGACAGAAAATGCCCAACTGGCGCGCAGGCAGCTGGATGAGATTACCGCCATTGACGACGATCTCGGCAAGCGCATCGAGGCTTATCGCGGCGGCATGGTTAAACGGCTCAGTCATGAACTTAATGAAGCAGAGGCGGAAAGGACTGGGTGTCTCGCAGAGGATCGCCAACGCCGTGATGTTGGCTCACGGATGGAAGCGCTCGTCAAATCCGGCACTGCTTCACGGATTCGGTCGGCGGAAGCTCTTGCAACGCAGGAGGCCACTTCGACGCGTTGCCAAATGGCCGAAGCGCGCCATGGCCGCCTCCAGGTCGAATTGAGTGCGGCGCAAAGTGGAGTTTTCCTGCGCGATGGCGCCAATGACGTGCCCTACTCGCAACAGCAGAGGGATCGGCTGCTTCTGCGCCGGCAGGAACTGGAGACTCACCTGCTACAGGAAAGTTCGCGCTCCTCGCAATTTGCAGCTGAGATAGCCGAGGAGCGCAGCCGGCTTGCGCGAGCCGATCATTACGATCTGTCTTTGCCGGCTGATCACGTTGTCTGGTCAGTGGCGGCAAGTCCTGGATCGATGGTGACCGAAGGGCAGACCGTACTTGATCTTGCGGATTGTGATCGCCGTTTTGTCGCGGTCGAGCTTCCCGAACGGGATTTCGAGCAGACCAAAGCTGGCGATATGGTTGCCGTGCGGCTGATCGGCAGTAGTGACTGGAGCCAAGGCCGTGTCCGGCAGGTGCGTGGCTCCGCCGCGCGTACGGACGACCGCCTTCTTGCCGCGCAAGTCCCCAATCCCAATCCAGGTAACATCACCGTGGAAATCACGCTTTCGCAGGATGGATTTCCTGCTGGCAGCAATAGTTTCTGCAATATCGGCCGGCTTGCGGAAGTTCGATTCCACCGTACGCGGTTTGGCCTCGTCAATGGCATGAATACAGCTTTGCAATGGTTCATTGGCAGCTCTGGCCGCAGCACGGTAGCGAGTAACTAACTTGCGATCCGATACGCTGCCTCTTCTCCAGCTTTTCGCGCCGATCATGTTCGTTGTCGGCGTTGTCTATCTGCTGGGGCCTGCCCTGCCGATGATGCGCCAGTGGGCGCGTATCGCGATATTCAGCGTGGTCTGGCTAGTTGTTGCGCGCTATCTTGACTGGCGGCTCTTCACCACGGTGTTGCCGGCACAGGGGGCTTGGTACGAGGTTGGGTGGGTCTGGCTCTGCTATGCCGTCGAATTGCTGGCGCTTGCCGATGCGTTGATTCTCTACATTTCCTTTCTGCGTACCAGCGATCATCGCGCGGAGGCCGACATCCATGAGGCGCGGTTGCGCGCCATGCCGAGAGAGCAATTGCCGTCAGTGGATATTTATATCCCAACCTACAATGAGCCGATTGAAGTTCTGGAAAAAACTATCGTTGGGGCGCTCTGTCTTGATTATTCCAATTTCAATATCTGGATTCTGGATGATGGCCGCCGTTCATGGCTCAAAGCATTCTGCGAGGCGAAGGGTGTAGGTTATATCACCCGGCCCGATAACACGCATGCCAAGGCTGGCAATATCAATCACGCTTTGGCCATGACGGATGCGGAATTTGTCGCCATCTTTGACGCGGATTTCATCCCCCAGCGTAACTTTCTCTTGCGTACCATGGGTTTCTTTACCGATCCTAGTATCGGCATCGTTCAGGTTCCGCACGCTTTCTACAATCATGACCCAATGCAAGCCAATCTGGCGTTGCGCAAGACCATGCCAGACGATCAGCGCTTCTTTTTCGAGGCGATCATGCCAAGCCGGGATGGCTGGAATGCCGCATTCTGTTGCGGCTCGAATTCGGTAACCCGCCGCGCCGCGCTTCGTGCCGTTGGCGATAAGCTTCCGACTGCATCGATCACCGAGGACATGCTGCTCAGCCTGACGATGCTGCGTAAAGGCTATATTACCCGCTATCTGTGCGAGCGGCTGGCCTTTGGTCTGGCGCCGGAAAGCTTGGCGGCATTTTTTGTGCAGCGCAAACGCTGGGCGCGTGGTGCGATGCAGATTTTGTTCCTCGCGGACGGACCGCTCGGCCGTAATCTTACGCTCATGCAGAGGCTTCTGTTTCTGCCGACGCATTGGTTATCGCAAAGCCTGATGTTGTTGATGACCATCGTTGCCCCGATCATGTTCATATGGGCCAATATCCCGCCGCTGATCAACGTCACGAGCGAATCGGTTCTCTACTATCTCGTGCCAATGGTGTTGGCGGTGGTCGGTGGTATCTGGGTCTATGCGCCCCGTCAATATTTTCCGCTCGCGGCGCAAGTGCTTGGTACGTTTCAGAGCTTCAAGGTTCTGCCGACCGTGCTTGCGACGATCATCAAGCCTTATGGCCATGTCTTCAAGGTTACGCCGAAGGGCGGAGACGCGCGGAAATCGGACTACGAGCGCGGCGTATTCTGGTCCGCGGCCGTGATCATGACGCTCACGACCGGCGGTTTGATCATCAATACGTTGCCGGAATGGCGTATCGTCAGCCAGTTTGCCTTGCTCCCGATGGTCGCCATCTGGGGAGCGATCAATTCCGTGGTGCTATTTCTCGTCTGCATGATGTCGCTGCAGTCGCCGATACGGCGCGCCGAGGAACGTTTCGAATTCGATGAACCGGCATGGATATTTGCCGCTGGTGGCGCACCGTCGATTTGCCGCATCAAGGATTTATCGTTGTCGGGTACTGGAATCGCGATTGATGAAGACAAGTCTGTTTTTGTGCGCGTTGGTGAACCGCTTCGCGTTTTCATCATGGAGGTGGGGTTCGTCACGGGGGTTCTCGCCCGGCGGACTGAAGAGCTCCTCGGCATCCATTTCGACCTGCCAGCCTCCATCGAGCGCGATCTTCTCATTCGTAAGCTGTTCACGGCAGGCCTCGATACGACGACTGTCACCACTTCCGCATTGTCGGTCACCGGCGCGATGCTCAGGAGCATTTGGCAAACGCGCACAAGTCTGTCTCAGGATGCGCCGGAAACGGATGTGGCTATGTCCGTGGAGAAACTTCCGGCCCTGAGCTGCGTCGTTCCACCGCGGCTGCAAACGATACGTCTGTCGGAATTGGTCGAAGAGCGCCGGGCGATCGCCGCTTGAGTGGCGGGCGACATCAGCAATTGACACTGTGCTCGTTATCCGCTGTTATTTTGCTTGGAAATCAGAAAAAAGTTTCTTGTCCATATGAGCCGCGCAACCACCGTTCTGCATCCCGGCGTGCCGGTCACCCTCGCGCCGGCCGGCAACATCAGTTTTGAAATTGAAGCCGGTCAGCGGTTGCGTCTCACGCAGCCCGAGGGTGAGCAAGTCGCGGATTTGATATCCTTCAACCGGGACGACGTGCGCGAGTTGCTGTCGATGCATTCGAGCCGGGCGGTCAACTTGAATTGGAAACTGACCGCGCCTCACGTTCTTTACAGCAACCGCACGCGCGAGATGTGGCGGATTGAAGAAGACCTCACCGGCGAGAACTATTGCGGCGGCGGCTATTGCAGCGAGCATTTGAACGCCGCGCGTTACGGCGCGGCTTCCGCTAAATCACCGAATTGTCAGGCGAATCTTGAAACGGCGATCCGCGGTTACGGCATGGACCGGTGGAACTTCAACATCGATGCCTGCTTCAACGTCTTCATGACCGTCGCCTACGACGAAAACGGCGTGTGGGAAATCCGGGCGCCGAAAGGCAAGCCCGGCGACTTCATGACGCTGCGCGCGCTGATGCCGCAAATCGTCGCCATCTCGAATTGTCCGATCCTCTTCAATGCCTGCAATAATTTTCGCCTCAAGCCGTTGACGCTGGAACTTTTGACGGAAAATTAGCCCGGCGGCTTTCGGTCATGTCCGGATGCTGAATTTCTGGCTTGAGACTGGTGCTGCCGCTCAGGATTGAACTGAGGACCTCTCCCTTACCAAGGGAGTGCTCTACCACTGAGCTACGGCAGCGCCTTGGCCGGTGAGGCTTAAACTGCAACAATTAACGGCCGTAAAACGTGGCGTTCCTTGCCACAAGGGGGGAGTCGGCGCAAGCGCGGGGCCTCTGTCCTTATGACAACAGCCTTTTCCAGCCCCTCCGGCGGCCGTATTCTGCGGCCATGGCCGAGTCCACGAAATCCTCGCATCAGAAGACCCGCGAGGCGCGCTTGCGTGCAGCCCTGCGCGACAACCTCAAGCGCCGCAAGGCGCAGGCCAAGGCGCGCTCGGGCGCGCAGGCCAAGGCGGATTCAGGGGGAGAGACCCCAAATTCCGCCGGAATTGTCACGGACAAGCATAAAGGCTAGATGAAAGCTTGGCGCGCTTTCAGGAAAAGTGGAATCCGGTTTTCCGCCCGAAAGTGCGAACGAAAAAAGCCTGGAGCCAATTCGTGTTTCCATGAAACATGAATTCGCACCAAGTTAAGCAGGGCCGGGCAGGGGACATTGTTCATGGATCGCATTCGCATTATCGGCGGCCGGCCGCTCCACGGCGCGATTCCCATTTCCGGCGCCAAGAACGCCACCCTGCCGCTGATGATCGCGAGCCTGCTGACCGAGGAGACGCTGATCCTCGATAACGTGCCGCGGCTCGCCGACGTCGCGCTGCTGCAACGCATTCTTGGCAACCATGGCGTCGACGTCATGCTGGGCGGCAAGCGGCCGGGCGAGTCCGCCGAATACGCGCAGACGCTGCACATTTCCGCCGCGCGCATCGTCGATACCACGGCGCCCTACGATCTGGTTTCCAGAATGCGCGCGAGTTTCTGGGTTATTGCGCCGCTTCTGGCGCGCATGGGCGAGGCGCGCGTATCGATGCCGGGTGGCTGCGCCATCGGCACCCGGCCCGTCGATCTTCTGATCATGGCGATGGAACGGCTCGGCGCGCGGATCGAGATCGACGGCGGCTATGTGATCGCGCGCACGAAGAACGGCCTCAAAGGCGGCGAGATCGAGTTCCCGAAAGTCACGGTCGGCGGCACCCACACCGCGATGATGGCGGCCTCGCTGGCGAACGGAACCACGGTCATCAACAACGCCGCGCGCGAGCCCGAGATCGGCGATGTCGCCGACTGCCTCAACAAGATGGGCGCCAGGATTTCAGGCGCCGGCACTTCGCGCATCGTGATCGAAGGCGTTGCAAAACTTTCCGGCGCGCGCCATCGCGTGTTGCCCGACCGCATCGAGGCTGGAACCTACGCCATGGCGGTCGCCATGACCGGCGGCGATGTGATGCTGGAAAATGCCCGGCCTGAACTTCTGCAAGGCGCGCTCGACGTGCTCGCGAAAGCGGGTGCGGAAATTTCCATCACCAATGCCGGCATCCGTGTCGCCCGTAATGGTGCTGGACTGTCGCCGGTCGAGGTGACGACCGCGCCGTTCCCGGGTTTCCCCACCGACCTGCAGGCGCAGCTCATGGCGCTGATGACGCGCG
>Ga0315281_10013612_pt1 | contig 10996 bp, 11 predicted proteins | sample YL17G07_0_MG_FD_204540 | JGI IMG/M metagenome (GOLD analysis project Ga0315281, IMG submission 204540) | Sediment microbial communities from Yellowstone Lake, YNP, Wyoming, USA - YL17G07_0 | ecosystem: Environmental > Aquatic > Freshwater > Lake > Sediment | place: USA: Wyoming | collected... | reverse complement strand
GGTTCCCTACGAACACCCCGGGGTGGTGGGGCGGGGCACATCCGTTCAACATCTTGGACTGGGGATTGTGCCACAACGGAGAAATCACCTCTTACGGTACGAACAAACGCTATGTGGAGATGTGGGGATACAAGTGCACTCTACTGACCGACTCAGAGGTCGTCACGTATCTCTGGGATCTCCTGTGCCGCCGTCACCAGTTGCCAATCCAGGTGGCGTCCGTTGCCTTCTCCCCGAAGTACTATGACGACATAGCGGTCCTGCCAACGGACCGGGCCAAGGTCGAGACGGCCCTGCGTATGGTCTACGGCAGGGCGATGATCAACGGCCCCTTCTCCATTCTGGTCGGCACCAATAGGCCGAAGCCGACGATGATAGCGCTCACGGACAGAAAGAAGCTGAGGCCGATGATTGGTGCCACGGATAACGGAACGGTTTTTGCCAGTAGCGAGGAGTGTGCGATAAGGCGCGTAGCGGACCCGGCGGAGGTCTGGGCTCCCGTAGCGGGGAATCCCATAGTGGCTCAGGTAGGTAATGGTCTGATATCTGCGGGAATGCGAGATTACTTCGAGCAGAAGAAGCTCGTCATGGAGGCCTGAACATGCCAGCGAAGGTTGAGGGCATCAAGATCGAAATCCCTTCGAGATTCAGGGTGGAAATCGACCGGGAGCGATGCAAGATCTGCAGGCGCTGCACGGTCAACTGCACCTTCGATGCGTTGTATTTCAATGATGAGCGGATAATCGCCAGGCATGAGAACTGCGTGGCGTGCCAGAGGTGCGCGATGAAGTGCCCGCAGAATGCCATTACTATCCGACACAACGAGATGGCGTACCCGCCGCACGCCTCTTATACCGAGCGGATCAGGAGGATTGGCTGGGAGCAGGCCTCGACGGGAGGTGTTATGCTATCGTCCTGCGGCAACGACCTCGAGTATCCTATTATATTCGACGACCTGGTTTTGGACGCCGCTCAGGTCACAAACCCGGCCATCGATCCGCTGAGGGAGCCCATAGAGACGAAGTGTTTTCTTGGAGGCAAGCCTGCGAAACTCGATTTCAAGGAAGACGGCACGCAGGTTCACTTCGGGACAAAGCTCCCTCCGAACATCGTGCTAAATACGCCGATTATGGTCGGCCAGATGTCGCTCGGGAGCATATCGTACAACGCGCAGATGGCAATATTCAAAGCGGCCATGGAGGTCGGTACAATCGTCGGCACGGGCGAGGGTGGATTGCATCCGGATTTCTACAAGTACGGTAGGATTATCAATAGTGAGGTCGCCAGCGGCAGATTCGGCGTCAACCCGTCGTATCTGAAGAAAGTCGCCGCCCTGGAAATCAAGATTGGGCAGGGGGCGAAGCCTGGGCACGGCGGCCACTTGCCAGGGGAGAAGGTCAGTACCCTTATCTCGGAAACGAGGATGATCCCGAAGGGAACGGATGCCTTGTCCCCGTACCCGCATCACGATATATACTCCATCGAGGATTTGCAGCAGCTCATCTATGCACTCAAAGAGTCCTCAAGATATGAAGTGCCAGTTGGCGTGAAGATTGCTGCCGTGCATAATGTCGCTGCCATCGCATCGGGCATGGTGCGAGCGGGGGCAGATTTCATCACCATCGACGGTTTCCGGGGCGGAACCGGGGCTGCGCCTCGAATCATCCGCGATCACGCTGGTATTCCAATCGAGTTGGCTATTGCGGCGGTTGATGAGAGGTTGAGGGAGGAGGGGATCAGGCATAAGGCGACGTTGTGTGCGGGTGGTTCCATTCGTTACTCTGCGGATCTGGTGAAAGCACTTGCACTCGGAGCAGACGTGGCGATGATAGGCACCCCTGTGCTTATCGCGATGGGATGCAGAGTGTGCCAGCAGTGCCATCGTGGAACTTGCGCCTGGGGAATAGCGACGCAAAATCCTGCATACAGTCAGCGTCTTGATACTGAGATTGGCGCGAGAAGGATTGCGAATCTGCTCCACGCCTGGACTGAGGAGTTGAGGGAGATTTGCGGTGCGATGGGCATAGATTCCGTAGAAGGATTCGTCGGTAACCGGGACCGTTTGAGGTACGTGGGCCCTAACCCCAGGATCGCCGAGATACTTGGTGTGAAACACGCCGGGGAGGCATGGGGTTGAAGACATGACTGGAAAGAGCATAACGATAGACGCAGTGGACGAGAGGACCAAGTCACCACACCGCTACTGGATACTGAACGAGAAGATCCACCACGCTGCGAACGAGGGGTACAAGCATATCATCTTGAAGAACGTGTTCGGACAGAGATTTATCGCTGCCTGCATGGAGCACACTGACTTGAAGATCGACATCTACGGTACTCCTGGGAACGACCTAGGCGTCTTCATGTCGGGTCCGACTGTAGAAGTGCATGGGAATTGTGAGGATCAGACAGGGAACACGATGAACTCCGGAACAATCGTGGTGCACGGGAATGCTTGGGATGTGACAGGGCTGGCTGCAAGAGGCGGGAGCATCTTCGTGAGGGGCGATGGCGGCTACCGCATAGGGATTCATATGAAGGCGTACGAGGAGCAGAGGCCAGTGATTGTGTACGGAGGTAGCGTGAAGGAGTTCTTCGGGGAGTACATGGCTGGTGGAGTTCTCGTGGCTCTCGGCATGAAGATCAACGGCTCAAAGGTGGAGGATGTGCCTGCGGACGAGGTCGTCCGGGGAAGCCTTGGAAGCGGGATCCACGGGGGCACGATTTACGTCCGGGGGAATGTGCCAGAGCGGCTCCTTGGCGTGAGCGCGACGGCCGAGCAGTTCACGCAGGAGGACGAAATCACTCTTCGCCCCATCCTAGAGCAGTTCTGTCGATATTTCGAGGTGGACATGGAACGAATCTACGAAATGGAGATTACCAAGATAGGTCCTTCGTCGTCGAGACCCTTCAAGGCATACTACAATGCAAGGTCAGTTTAGTTGCCTGTGTTTGACAAGACTGGGCCCACTGGGTCTAGCAACAAATCGATGGAATGGAAGAGGGAAGCATGATAAAGAGACTTTGTTGATGATGAATGACCCCTAATAGCGTATTGCTTAATTCTCTTCGACCTGAGCGGCCTCAAATTCCCTTAAAGAAAGGTTCCTTGCCGAGAGAAATCGTGAATTACATCGATGAATCTAGAGGCACGAGTTCAGAATCCTCAGAAGTCTCCAAAGAGATGCCAGGGTTTCTCTAGAATGCACAATGTCAGAATCTGGATCCACCGCGCCAACCGTCAGCACTCGCGTCAAGGCACTGGAAGAGTTGGGACCGATCCCCTAATACTCAAAAGATTTGATGCATTCGCGGATTTGGCCGCTAGAATGTCTTTATACCAAGATTATGATTAACGATTGTTATGCTAGCCTTAGGTTTGCTCTCAGGAGGGCTGGATAGCTCTCTGGCAGTCAAGCATGTGATGGATCAAGGCGTCGAAGTCATCGCCCTCAAGTTCACTTCTCCCTTTTGTCAATGCGATTCTGGCGGTAAATGCCATGCGGCTGATCTAGTGAATAAGCTCGGAATCAAGCTCATTACTGTTCCCGTGGGAGAAGAATACTTTGAAGTGGTCAGGAATCCCAAATTTGGTCGAGGTTCCGGGATGAATCCATGTATTGACTGCAGAATATTCATGCTAAAGAGAGCAAAGAAGATCGCTGAGGAACTGGGCGCGAGATTTATCTTTACAGGCGAGGTAATTGGCCAGAGACCAATGAGTCAACACAGAAAAGCGCTTGAAATAATCGAGCGGGAAGCTGGACTTGAAGGGAGGCTGCTGAGACCCCTCTGTGCCAAGTTGATGCCTGAGACAGAAGCCGAGAAGATGGGATGGATTAACAGAAATGCACTGCTTGGCATATCGGGAAGAGGGAGAAGGGCACAGATTCGGCTTGCCAGCGATAAGGGGATAAACGATTATCCATGCCCGGCTGGCGGATGCCTGCTCACTTCGAAGGACTTTGCAAGTAAGCTAAGGGACTTCCTGGGGCACAACCCACATGAGTTGACAATCAGGGACGTTGCCATGCTGAAGATCGGCAGGCATTTCCGTGTGGGGGATCACAAAGTGATTGTCGGAAGAAATGAAGCGGAAAACGCTCTTTTAAGGGCACATGCACACGATCACGATGGCTACTCACTGCTGGAGCCTCTTACCATCCCTGGGCCCGTCTGCTTAGCTGAAAGCCATGACCCGGGGTTGTTGAAGATCGCGGCTTCAATCGTGTCGAGATACTCTGACAACAATGGATCTGACGTTCTGGTTAAGGTGATGAACCACGAAGAGATCCTAATCAAGGCAAGACCCGGCAGGCCTGATGAGATCGATCCTTTAAGAATTGGATGGATGTCAGCCCGGAGTTTGCCCCCAGGAAAACTATGGCCAGGAATTATGTGATGACATATTACTCACTATCGTTAACAGATGACATAAATGCACATCGATTTGAGACGGCGGTGAAACGAGCAGGTGCGGCAGGGATATCATACTACCTGGCCGAAACCAACTTCATACCGGCGAGATCAAGAGTTCCGGGCAGAAGTCCGTTATAGATATACCCCATTGGCTATACGAAGTTGGGACGAATGGCTTCCATTATCGTCAATCGACTCGAAATGTTCCGATCGCCCTTCATAGGCTACCAAAACTGCTGACAGTTCTGACGGCAGATAGGTTGAGGCAATATTATGTTGCCGAATTACCAGAGTGTGTTAACCCGCTTAAGGCCAGAAAGCCTTCTTCCATCCAATCAACACCAAGAAATACTCGCCCAGACAATTGTCAGCTGCGATCGACCTGGGGCCCTCCACGAAGCTTATTCGTACACATATTCAGACCGTGAAATTAAGATTTCTCTGTCGATTGATTTCAGACTATCGCGAATGTTCCCAGCTTGGCCGTTCTTCTCGTACGCCGCGGCGCCCAATTTCAGGCACCAGCAGGTTTCCGTCGCCTTCATAGAGTGATGTCCTGTCCTTCTTGGAAAGCAGGATCATTGATCCAGCCTCTCTAGGACGTGTCTATTTCCGCGCCGTACTTTTCGGGTTCGTAGCTATTGCGGGGTCTTGTGCCTGAATGTATTGCCCGTTGGACAAACTGACCACAATTGCTGCCTATTCTGTTCTCTTCTAGCTCTCCAATGCTCAAGATGACCTCGTACCCTTCTCTCTCAAACATCTCGACAATACTGTGGGACGTAGTCTTGTCGCTCGGGTCAATTCTGGAATGGAGAGACTCCTCGTAAGATCGTACCGTGGGATTCAGAGGTGTCAGCTTTATGAGAAATCTGGAGGGGTCGAAGTGCCTTCGAATTACTCGAGCTTCTATAGGGAATCCCGATATGGGTGCGAAGTTCAGGGTCACTTTCTTGTCTCCCTTCTCTGGCATGCAGAATCGTTCGCCGTAGGCGGCGATCTCCTCGAATGACCACTTCTTGACCGGGATCAGTTCATCGCGTTTAGTGCAATCTGTTGTGTGTATGGAGAACTGTAACTGGAATCTGCCACGGGTGAAGTATTGCTCTTTCACTTTGATGAGATTCTCGAAAAACTCGGATGTACCGCCGCCACTCGGGGCGACAGAGGACATGGAAACATTCAACCCAGGGGCATCAATCAACTGCTGGAGACGGCTCATCGCTTCGAGGACAGCCGGATTTAGCGCCGGTTCTCCCATCCTTGCGAACTGGATTTTGAACTTCGGCATGGGCACCCTGCCATCAGAGAATCTCCGCTTAACCATGTAGTTAATCTGCGCGAGGATCTCATCCGCCGAGAGTCTTCCCGCATATGCACCCCCGGCATCGCAGAACTTGCAGTTTATCGGACATCCAAACATTGTGGAAACTATGAGGACCCATTTCTTGTCGCGTGGAATGGGAGGTTGGGTGGACTCGACGAATTCAACTATGAGCTTCCTGGAAGTGACCCTGTCAGTCAAGTGTTCTCGAAACTGCGCCACATAGACTTTGGCCAGTTCGTCATTACCATATTCGGCAATTATCTTCATGCCCTCCTCCTTGTTCTTGCCAAATACCGCTCAGCGTGCATAGCCGCGATTATACCGTCGCCAACCGCGATACCCGTTTGACGATATCTCTTTCGAGCAACGTCTCCCACCAAGAAAAGCCCTGAGGTGCCTGTATCCGGAAGCGCCTTCCCATTTCGGATGCTTTTGAGTAATCCAGAACTCAGCAATTCAAGATTAGGGACTCTCCCGCATGCGATAAGGATCCGATCCCCTCTGATTCTCTTCACTTCGCCGCGACAATTACACACGAGAACAGCAGAACCACGTTCCTCGAACACCTGCTCAGGCAAGTGATCAATAAGGACCGCAATTCCCTTCTCCTCGGCCCTTTCTCTCAGGAGCGAGAGACATTTAACAGTGGACCTTGCCACAATCGTCACATTGTGGCCACGATCACTGAGATTGAGCGCATAGTCAAATGCGACATCTCCTCCTCCAACGACAATGATTCGTCCATTTCCACCATCGCTTGAACGCATCGATTCGATACCGTAGAGAACCCTATTCCCTTCCAGTGCTGAGGCGCCCCTAATCTTCACTTTTCTGGGCAGGGTCCCTGTGGCGATGATCACCGCGCGGGAAGCATAGCTTCCTATGTCGGTCTCGATGTTGAAGGTCTTGTCAACTGAGCCCACTTCCCGCACATTCGCCTGTGTCACAGATATTCCGAGAATATTTAGCTGGTCAATGAACCGGGCCGCCAATTCTCGACCTGTGATGCCTCCTGGAAAACCGGGATAGTTCTCAACCAGGTTTGCGCTGAGCAGGAGCCCTCCGGGGGCCTCTTTCTCCAAGACCAAGGGATTCAACCCTGCGCGTTGGAGATATATCGCAGCAGCCATGCCTCCAGGCCCTGCTCCAATGACGGCTATCTGGCGCGTTTCATCCATCGAATCACCTCCCTCGTTTCGACGGGAATCACGAAACCATCGCTCAAAGTCTTCAGGCTTGAAACGTGGAGATCCTCGTTCTTCGTTGCGGTACCATCAGTGACAAAGAAAACGTCAAAATCGCGAACAAAGGCGTCACGTGCTGTCGTTTCGCAACAGAGATGAGTCATCACTCCAGTTATCAGGAGCCTGCTCACGTCAAGGTTCCTGAGCCTTTCCTCAAGGTCTGTTTTGGCAAATGCGCTGTAACGCGTCTTGCGCAGGACCGTCTCCCCAGGCAGTGGCTGTAGCTGCGGCGTGATCGCCGACATCTCGTTGTCTTCATAGAGCACTTCACCCCACCACCTTCCCATCGCCCCGGCGGATTCGTTGCGCAGTAGGGCATGTCTCGTGAAAACAACAGGAAGCGACCGATCCCGATATGCCTCGAGTAGTTTCTCAACATTGGCGACTATCGCAGGTGCCCCAGAAACGTATGCATGAGAAGAACTGTCGAGAAAAAACCGCTGCATGTCGATGACCAAGAGTGCCGATCCCTTGGGAGAAAACCTGATTCCCTTCCGAGAATGTCCTCTTGAATAAGAAAGGAAGTTGTCTTTCCACTTCTTGGTCTTGTCAGGGATTGTGTCAGCTCTCATCCAGTCTCCTCAGATGTCCGATTTCCTGGTTTTTCGGAGGCTGGAAACCGTGAAAACAATGCCCCTGCCTTTCATGAATAGGAAAACGGTCTATTATTAACCTTTCTTCTCAGACACCCCCATGGTCAAGTTACGGCGGATGATGTTTGGACAAACTCCCCCGCGTGTTTGCTTCAATCGACGTACGGTAAACGTTTGGATAGTCGATGCTGGCGCACGATTCCAAACGATTTATGTACTGATATCAAGGGGAAAGTCAAACACTGGCGGACGCTTTTCTGAATGATCAGGGGATGTGCTCCGAGCGGGACAATCAATCGACAAGAGAAGATTATCAAAGAACGATCCGACCCGAAGCATGCATGAGACAGACGTGTGTCATTCGATATCAAACGGCTTGTTGAAGCTCCTATACTTGGTGGGTAATAAGAAAGATCTCTCACCATCATCTCTTGGTGCTAATTTTCGCTCTAGTGAGAGGTTTGCTGAATGGGTTTTGCGTGCTGGTCTTGTTTCATGGTGCAGGAATTGAATTTCGAAGATCGATTGCTGGCTTCGACGATGTTCTGACCTGGGTGAGCCCACTTCATCCTGCCATATTTCTCTTGCCACTCCTATACTTAGAAAAGAACATAGAAAATTAGAGGCGACCTTTGGTGGTAATCCAAGAAACTTTATTGTAACCAAGGAATTACTGTACCGAGGAGGCAAATGCACATGCCAGTCGTAATCGTGAATATGTGGGCAGGCAGAGACGACGACGCAAAACGAAGAATCGCCGAGGGAATAACGAAGGTCTTCGAGAAGGAGAATGTTCCTCGCGATGCCGTCACCGTGATAATGCACGATGTCCCCAAGAATAACTGGGCTAGAGCTGGGAAGTTGTGCTCAGATTGAGTGGTCAGGTATACCTGTCGCGCGAAAGAATTCCACAGGGAAGAAAAGGTGGGTCTGCATAGAGCGCTGTTTTTCGTCTTTGTTGAAATCAGAAAAAGAATGTATGGATGAGTTCGGGTTCATGGTCCGACGGTTCTGACGGCAGATGGGGAGAAACAAGAGAGAAAGGAGTGGCGGCCTTCAGATCCAGTCAACTCGGCGCGGTTATGGGATTGAGAGGGGGGGGATCAAACACACAGATTCGCTGAGGGGTGACGTTCTCTGACGCAGTGATTTCGGCTCTGAACCTCCAAAAAAAGATTCTCGACTTCGTTCCAACTCATACGAGCCAAAAAGAATCTACTATGGTGCCGTACGTTCACTATCAGTTCCTGTTTCTTGGGGCCCATGAGCGCATGTCACGTCCGGAGCCACAGTGCTTCTTCCAAGCCGGAGCGCCCTTTTCGCAACCGCGCAGATGACAAATATCGCCAGACTCGTTAGGACAATGGCTCCTCCGCTCGCAATAGAATAGAAGAACGATATCATCAAGCCAGCTGTCACAGCAAATATCGCGAGGATGATCGCCGAGATCGCTGTGCCTTTGAAGGACTTCGAGAGTTGCATAGCAGAGGCTGCGGGGATGATGAGAAGCGCAGAAACGAGGAGCGAACCAACAATCTTGATCGAAACGACCACCGTCATTGCTACGAGGACATTGAAGGCCAAATCAAACCAAAATACTGGGATCCCTGACAGTCGAGCGCCCTGCTCATCGAAAGTCAAGTACATGAGCTCCTTGAAGTAGATCAAGACGAAAGATGCGGATACGATTGTGAGCAGGAGAATCAACTGGAGATCCGCCGGAGAGATCGTAAGAATGGAGCCGAACAGATATCCGAAGAGATCGACGCTGAATCCTCCCGCGAGACTCGCCAGGACAGCACCAACTGACAAACCGAACGCGATCACGAGTCCGATTGCCGTTTCCGGATAAACGATTCTCCTGCGTTGCAGGAATGATATCGCTAGCGTGCCGACGAGGGCGAGAACCAGAGCGGTGTACAGTGGGTAGATCGCCAGGAACAGCCCCAAAGCGATTCCTCCGAAGGACAGATGCGCGACGCCCTCTCCGATCAAGGACGCTCTTCTGAGCACGATGAACACGCCCAGGATCGAGCAGAGGATGGCCGCGCACAGTCCACCGACAAACGCCAGTTGAAAGAAGGTGTACTCGAATATCGTTCCCAAGTCGAAGAAAGCCAGGGTCTCAGCCCCCTTCGTGACTCCCTTCCGCAAGCTGTCCAGGACAAGTGTCGCGATCATGATGAAAGATAAACGTGAAGTGCTCTCCATATGCCTGACGCAGCATGCTGGTTGGATCCATGCCTGGGGTAATCGGCGAGTAGCTGAGACGACGGTTCACTACCGCAAGCTTGTTTGCTTGACACATGACTCCCGAGAGATCGTGAGAGACGGTGATCACGGTCAGGTCCTCCTTCCGCCGGAGATCGCGGAGCAGCGTCACGAAGTGGTCCCGCATGCAGACGTCCAATCCCGCTGTTGCCTCGTCGAAGACCAATAGTTGCGGTTTTCGCACGAGCGCCTTCGCGATGAAAATCCTCTGTTTCTGCCCGCCGGACAGTTCGCTTATCTTCTTGTCCGCCACATTGTGCAAGCCGACCAGATCGATTGCTTCTTCAATGGCAGCCTTGTCATCTGTCGACAGCCTACGCCCAAGTCTTCCCGTCCCGATGCGACCCAAAGAGACGATCTCTTTGACCGTCGCTGGAAAGATGGGGTCAAACTGGATGGCATTTTGTGCAACATAGCCGATAAGGTCGAAATGCTTGAACTTGCTCAGCATTTGACCGAACAGCTCGACTTCTCCGGATGCCAGAGGAACGTTACCGAGGATGGCATTGAGCAAAGTAGTCTTGCCCCCGCCATTCGGACCTACGATACCCACTATGTCTCCTCGTTCGACCTTCATGGAGACATCTTCTAGGACCTTGAGGTTGTTGAGCTGGACCGTGACGTTTCTGACATTCACCACCACATCGGCCATAGTCCTGGACATCCTCCTGAGATATCTATTGAGTGACCTCCAATCCCTTCCTCAAGCTTTCTAGGTTGGCCCCCATGATACCGAAGTAGTCCAGGTTGGCGTGGACTCCTGTCCGGCCGTGGATACCGTCCAGCACCAATACCCGCGCACCCGTTTCGCGTGCAATAGTCTCTATGACTGCATCGGAGTAGATCGGCTCGGAGTAGACGTAATGGAGCCCCAGCTCCCTTATCAAGACCGTCAGTCGAGCAAGATCCTGAGGGCTAGGCTGCTGGTCCGCGCTTATCCCCACGGCACCATATGCGTCGAAATGATAACGGAAAGCCAGGTAGTTGAAACCCTCATGAGTAGTAATGATGGCGTTCTTTGTTCGGTTGGCAAGACCCGTCATGAATTCCTCGTTTAACTGATCCAGCCTTGATTTCAGGTCGGCCACATTGGCCTGATAGTAAGTAGCATTCCCTGGGTCTGCGCTAACAAAGCCCGCCAA
>Ga0315281_10013611_pt1 | contig 10997 bp, 8 predicted proteins | sample YL17G07_0_MG_FD_204540 | JGI IMG/M metagenome (GOLD analysis project Ga0315281, IMG submission 204540) | Sediment microbial communities from Yellowstone Lake, YNP, Wyoming, USA - YL17G07_0 | ecosystem: Environmental > Aquatic > Freshwater > Lake > Sediment | place: USA: Wyoming | collected... | reverse complement strand
ACCATGAAAGAAATAGTCCGTCCGGCTCATGCTGATCGTAACTGACTTCTGCCACTCGAACATTATCACAATATTTACCGAGCAGAACTGCAATATCATGTCTATCGAACCATTGCTCGAATTCTGCAATCTTGAGCCTTCCTAGTTTCTCGATATTCTTATCGATAATGATGACCTTCCCACCGACTTTGAGAACTCGGCAAAGCTCAGAAATCGCATGTTCGTAACGAATGATGTGTTCGAGAGCTTCAATGCAAAAAACTCCATCAAAGCTTTGGGAGCCATATGGTAAGCACAGAATACTCCCTCTCTTCTTGATTATCGAATCAGGCACGCTTTTCAGAAGTTCTTGAGAAAGGTCTACACCATGAACTTCACAGGTAGGGTGGACTTCTTTTAGACGGCTCGCGAATCGCCCTTTACCACATCCTGCATCGAGTATTTTTTTTCCGGCAATATCTCCCATTTCTGCGAGAAGCTCTTTGAATCGGCCATCACTTCGTGAGACATCTTGAGGATAAATAGCGACATTCTCATCGAAAAAGGAAACAATCTTGAGATGTATGGCATCAATAAAATATTTATTAGCCCAACTGATTTCTTCATTGGGGAAATATCTGGCTCCAAAACCGTAACTGCCAAAGAACCCTCCAGAAGAATTCTGAATCTTGCAGAGGTAATCAATTGCGCGTTTTGCTTGTTCATATTTGTTGAGTTTATATCCGATTACAGCCAATTGAGCAAGGCCCGTGCTACAGACCCATAAACTATGAGGGAACGCACTGATACTGCCATTTCTCTTTTGTCTTGAAAAGACCTTATCCGCCAAAGGTTTAACGAGCTTGATTTCCTCGAGTTCGATGAGACCATCGATGATATAGGCTAGGAAGTGTGTCAGGGTACCATCGGAGAGTTGATCTATTGAATTTTTATAGTAATCGACAGATTTTCTGACTAGGAGGAGATGTTCTCCTTCTCTCATTTTCTCGCAGGCTTTTAAGAGAGGAGACAGAGCATAGAGATTGATAAACTCAGGAGTGTTTTCGCTACGAGATGATATCCTGCCATCGATTTCAATTGAAGATAGCATAAAGTCCATGACCTTGCGAATCTGCCGCTTGAAATCACCCCATATTTCGTCGGCCTTCATCAGACCTCTCAACGCTTGGCCTGAATCAAAAAAGAATTCCTTATCATTGGGTCCTTCAAATCCTCCATCCGAACACTGTGCGTAGGAAAGGTAATTCGCATATTGCTTTGCGAGGACAATCTCTCCGGCTTCGATAAGAGTGGGAATCAAGTAACCTGTGATCTCCGGATAGGTTATTTTCTGATGAGATGAAATGATAATTCCCTTCCCAGGAGGGCTATTCTTTCTAATCCACTCCATCGAGTTATTGTAGCATCGAAGAAGATTGCTCCCACTATGGTTCAGAGGATACCTCTTTGGATGTTTCTGCGACAACTTATGCGTCACCTACCGGAGATTTTCTCATCACATATGTTACTCTGGGTTGGATTTCATTATCCATAAAGCAATAACAATATAACCTAGGAAATAAATAAATAGATCTATTAACATGGCGCTTGAATCAAAGAAGAATAATGATTTTGAAAGCGTCAATAAGATCATTTAGATGGATGATCTCGGCAAATTGATGATTGAGAATAACATGTCCCTTGAGTCCCTATGATAATCGTTCGAAAGGTTCAAAGAACGGGGTAAGAGAAAGTTGGGGTTAGGTAGTAAGGCAAGAAAAGTACATATCTCCAGAGGAATGATGACTAAATCCGATTATGCAGAGAATGAGGATATAAGGATGGATTTGCCAAAGGTTTCAATCATCATACTCAATCTCAACGGCTGGGAAGATACACTTGAGTGCCTGGAATCATTGGCAAAAATCTCCTATCCAAACTACGAAATCCTCGTAATAGATAATGGTTCGTGCAATGACTCCGTGAATAAGATAATACGATATTGCAGAGGAGAAATTAAGATTGAATCAAATTACTTCGCATCTGATAATAGCAACAAACCCATTCATTTATTGAAGATATCTCGAGAGACGGCTGAGAAGAACGATATAGACAAGAATGAAGCCGGAATCTTCTCAAGAATCCCAGGAAATAGAAAATTGAAGTTGATTCTCAATGAGAAAAACTATGGATTTGCAGAGGGATGCAACATAGGAATCAGACATTGCATGACCTCATCAAATCCTGAGTATGTACTCCTTCTCAACAATGATACTGTGGTTGCCTCAGATTTCCTCAATGGACTTGTCGAAGTGTGTGAAAAGGATCAATCTGTCGCTTTCTCAGGATCAAAGATACTCTACTATGAAATAGATAGAATCGGAGATAGAATCAATTTTGTAGGCGGAAAGATCACATTTTGGAAGGGGATAACGCGACACATCGGAGTAGATGAAATCGATAGAGGACAATTTGATGACATTAGCGAAGTCGATAGCCTTGCTGGTACGTGCATGCTTGCTAGGACGAAGATATTGAAGAAAATCGGACTACTTGATTCGACATTCTTTGCATATTGGGAGGAAGACGATTGGTGTATACGAAGTATGAGAGCTGGGTATAAGTCAATCATCGTCCCTAAATCAAGGATCTGGCACAAGATTTCTAAAACTAGGATAGGTAATTTGAGAACCTATTATATGACACGGAACAGATTTTGGTTCCTAAAGAGAAATGCGACGCCGTCGCAATATTTTGCCTTCCTAATTATTTTCTTTTCATCTCAATTCTGGCTCAAGGCAGGGTTATTATTATTTGGTAATAGAGATTATAATGAGGTCAAAGCATTTTTAAGGGGTACGCTTCATGGCTTGAGTCAAAATGGATCCTTTAACCGATAGTTTGATTTATAATGGTTAGAGTTCTGGCATGTCGAGTTCTGAGGTTGGATAGGTTGACAGATGCCAGCAAGACTCTAAAGAGTATAAGCATCTCAGGTGTGGCCTCAATTGCCACGAAAGGCATTTCTGCTTTGGCTTCTCTCTGGATTGTCACTCTAATAGACCCGACCAAAATGGGTGCGATTACGCTGGGTGTAGCTATATACGGAATCCTTGCAATTTTCAAGGATTTTGGCCTGACGACTGCGGTAATCTCGAAGCACGATATCACGGATGAATTCTTGTCAAGTGCAAATTCCCTTCGAATCGTTATCTCAAGCGCGCTACTTGCAATAAGCGTCCTCTTTTCATATATCCTTCCGACTTTATTCGGCATTCCAGAATTGAGAGAGATGATGCTTATTATAGGGGCGTCAATATTCATAGAAGCAATCGGATTCCTCTCATATGCATTGCTCAATAGAAATCTTGAATTCAAGAAGCTAGCCCGGATTGATATCACAAGTTCCTTGGCGATGTTTAGCACGGTCGTAGTAGTCGCACTGCTCGGCCTTCCAATGTTTGCGGTCTTCTTTGGACTTGTAGCCTCATCATCAACAAAAACTGGGATACTGCTGCTATTCTATACCCCTAAGATCAAATTTGTTTCTTGGACTTTTGCGAACCGAGGGTTGATACTATTCGGGGCAAAACTTGTGTCTGTTGGAGTTGTTGTTACCCTCTGGTTCAGTATGAATGTGTTTGTTTTGGGGGCGATCAATATTGCCGCTTTAGGTTTCTATGGGCTTGCGTATCAATGGGCGGTAACCCCCGCTGATATTTCCAGCGGAACAATCAACCGTGTGATGTTGCCCACGTATTCTGCACTCATAAGGGGCAGCAAGCCTGTATTCGCTGGTTATATGCATACTCTGCGTTTCCTTTTCGTGGCTTCATTTGGAGTGTTTGTTTTTCTTTTTTTCGCGTCACCGATGTTAATCAGGACGCTATATAACCCGTCATGGGAACCGACAATTCCAATTCTTCTGGTCCTACTAATATTTGCGCTTGGTCGAACGCTTCTGGAACCTGCCGGCAGTCTAATCCTCTCCCTCCAACGTCCGGGAATAATACTCTGGACAAATATGCTCAATCTCGCCCTGGTCTCTATTTTCATATTTCCTGTTGTGGGAAGCTATGGCGCCACGGGATGCGCAGCACTTCTGGCAGCAGTCTATCTACTCCACACATGCATCTTATGGTTCATAGTTCTCCGTATTTTCCAGCAGAGTCCAAAAATCCTGATAGCATCAATAGCTCGACCACTGATCGCGGCGTCTATTGCGCTCGTAATCGGCATGATGATCGCCTTCGCTACATCCGGAATATTTTGGGATCTGGCCGCATTGCTGATAGTAACATCGGCTTATTTGGGTTTGATGTACCTTATCGCGAGGAAAGATCTCCTTCAGACCCTCCGATATGTGGGGCATGCGTTTGGCTCGCATAGATGAGTGAGGAACCTCGAAAAAATTCACTCCCCGCATCAGATTGACATTATGATGCATCAACTTCAAAAAGAATCATAGTGATACCGGATGCCCGTCAGAGATAGAGTGTCGTGTTCTCTCCGATGATGAGGCGCTCGCCCTTTGGAATCATGCCGTGGGAACTCAGGACCCTGGAGCCCTTTCCCACCATGCTCCGGACTATCTTGCGCTCGATGTCGATCACGGAGTCGTCCATGATTATGGAGTCCTCTATCTCAGCGGCGATAACAATCGTCCTGTCCCCAATGGCGCTATAGGGGCCGATGTAGGCATTCGGTCCGATCTTGCAGCCCTCGCCGATGATCGCCGGACCCTTGACAACGGAGCGGCCGGTGATTGTCGAGCCCTTTCCGATGACGACGCGCCCTATCACGCTTGCCCCTTCCTCCACCGTGCCCTCATTCCTGGTCTCCATTCCATCTAGGATCAGGTGGTTCGCCTCGAGGATGTCCTCGGGCTTCCCGGTGTCCTTCCACCAGCCCTCCACGTGATGGGCGATGACCTTGTAGCCTTCCTTGATGAGCAGGTCGATCGCTCCGGTTATCTCGTACTCGTTCCTCCAGGAAGGTTTCAGCTTGGGATACACCTCGAAGAAGGAATGATTGAACGCATATACCCCGATGACGGCGAGGTTGGATTTCGGTTCCTTTGGCTTTTCCACGGTCCTCAGGATGCTCTTGCCGTCCGGTGTCAGCTCCGCGATGCCGTACCTCTGCGGCTCCGCGACCGGGCACAGCGATATCACGCAGTCGGCACATTCCCTGACCATCTTCTCAGGTATCGCCTTTATCCCGTTCTTCAGCAGGTTGTCCCCGAGGTACATGACGAAAGGGTCGCCCCCCATGAAGTCCCTGGCGCAGTTGACGGCGTGCGCTATCCCCTTCGGCTCGCCCTGGACGATGTATGTGAGCTTCAGCCCGAACTTCGACCCGTCTCCGAGGAACTCCTGCACCTTCTCCGGCATAACGTTGCCGAGTATGATCCCGATGTCAGTTATCCCCGCCGCCCTGAGGTCCTCCAGACAGTACTGGATGTTCGGCTTGTTGGCTATCGGTATGAGCTGCTTCGGGCCGGTGTGCGTGATCGGACGGAGGCGCGTGCCGTATCCTCCGGATAGGACTAGTCCTTTCATCGTTCACCTCTTCCGCTTCAGGAATTCTAGGGTAGACTCCGATACGTATTCGAGCCTTTCGGAATCTAGGCCGGGGTAGACCCCGAGGAAGAACGTGCTGTGCATGATCGTCTCGGAGTTGTCGAGCTTTCCTGCGATCCTCATCTTCAGCCCCTTGTAGGCCGGCTGCCTCATCACGTTGCCCGCGAACATCATCCTCGTCTCGATGTTATTCCCCTCATACCACTTGACCAGCTTAGAACGGTTGAAGGGGGCTTTCTTCCGGATAGTCAGCGGGAATGCGAACCATGACGGGTCGGCCTTATCGGACCAGGTCGGTAGGGCGAACCACTTATCGTACGGGGCGAACAGGTCGTAGAGGAAGTGGAAGTTCCTCTTCCGGACCTTCACGACATCCTCCAGACGGTCGAGCTGGGCGAGCCCGAGCGCTGCCTGGATTTCGGTCACTTTCAGGTTGTATCCGAGCCGGGTGTAGATGTAGCGCATATCGTAATCCGCTGGGAAGGTGTCGTCCTCGTAATCGTACCTCATCGCACACTTCGCATCGGGGTTCATGGTGATCTTGCACGGAGCGCAGACGCAGGCCCTGCCCCAGTCCCTGAGCGACCGGGCTATGATGAGCGCGTCCTCGTCGTCGGATACAAGTGCCCCACCCTCTCCGAGGGTGATATGGTGAGCGGGATAGAACGAGAAGGACCCCATTAGGCCGAAGGACCCCAGCTGCTTGCCGCCGTATGTGCCTCCCAGGGCGTCGCAGGCGTCCTCTACCACCATTATCCCCTTCTTGTCGGCGAACTCCATCACGGCATCCATCTCGTTCGGGTTTCCGAGCGCGTGCGGCAGGAAGAATGCGCGTGTCTTCGTGGAGGTTGCCTTCTTGAGAGCCTCGGCGGTGGGGTTGTATGTTCCGATGTCAACGTCTACGAGCACAGGTGAGAGGCCGACTTGGAATATCGGGTTCAGTGATGTCGGAAACGTTGTAGCGGGGGTCACGACCTCATCACCTGGACGCATCTTCCGCCTGAAATCGTTGGAGACGAGGACGGACATGGCGAGGAGGTTTGCGGACGATCCGGAGTTAACTAGCAACGAGTTCTTGGACCCGACGATCCCGGCGAAGCGCTTCTCGAACTTCGCGGCCCTGCGGCCCATGCCCAGCCAACCGTCGAGCATGGCATCGGTGACGGCCATCACCTCGGTCTGATCTAGGATTCCGCCGCTGTACTGGACTTTAGTCTTGCCAGGGACGAAAGCGGAATCGTGCCTCGCCTTCCATTCGTCGGCGAGTATCCTTAAGAGCTGGGCCTTCCTGTCTTCGTCCATTGCTTCACCGGTTATCGCTCGTAGTATCTTAGACTTTCCTCTTCGCATGCGTGGATTTTTCCTGATCCATCATGTATGCCAGGGCTTCTTCGGTGGAGAAGCATATCCTCCCGAGGAGATGTTCGATTTTCGCAACAGAAACGCAGTTCTTCGTCGGTCGGGGTGCCTTCTGGATAAGCTCGGAGGTCTTCACAGGGATTACGAGTTCCTTTGGCAGATCGAACTGTTCGCAGATCTTCAGTGCGAAGTCGTATCTCGAGAGGCATTCCCTACCCGTGCAATGGTATGTGCCCTTTGCTCTCGCTTCGATCAACCCGGCAATGCACATCGCTCCGTTCTCAGCGAGGGTGGGGTTGTTCCATTGGTCGGTTACCACGCGGATCGTCTTGCTCCTGCGCAGCTCGCCGATGGCCCATGATACGAAGTTCTGCCTCTGTGTCTCCCAGGGCCAGCCAAACACCACGCTGACGCGGCAGATGACATGATCGTCCGGAAGCAGCTCTCTGACGGCCACCTCGCCCTCCCATTTCGTCCTCGCGTAGTGCCCAAGCGGATTTGAAGGTGCGTCTTCTGAGTAGGGAGGCGTCGAGCCATCGAACACGTAGTCCGTTGAGATGTAGACCATAGTCAAGCCCCGGCTGGCGCACTCCTCGGCGATCCGGCGTGTCGCATCCACGTTGGTTCTGGATGCTTCGGAATGCCGGTCCTCTGCGTCGTCGACGGCCGTGAACGCGGCAGAATGCACGACCAGTGAAGGGTCGATCTTGTGTAGCAACGGGGCTATCTCATCCGGGTTTCCGAGCTCCGACTGATACCAAGAAACAGAATCAATCTGAGGGTGTGTCTTATGAAAAGTGCCCGCGACCGCAAACCGTTTCTCTGCTAGTAACCGGGCGATTCTCGAACCGAGGAGCCCGCCGGCGCCTGTGACAAGAAATGGGCGATTTGTTTTCACAGCCACCTTATTCCCCGCAAACCCTTATAGCGTTTGCTTACATTGGTCGTTCCGTGTCAGGAACGGCTTTCAATTTCCCCAACTTAGAGGGTTCCAACGTCCTACTCGTCGGAGGTATGGGGTTCGTCGGCAGCAACCTCGCCCACCGGATGATTCGGATGGGGGCGAAGGTTACCATCGTCGACGCCATGCTGGAGCCTTACGGCGGGAACCTGTACAATCTCAAGGGGATTGAGAAGCAGACGACCTTCATACGGGGGGATGCCAGGGACGACGACCTGATGAAGCAGACCGTTAAGGACAAAAATTTCATATTCACGCTCTTCGCCCAAGTGAGCCACCTACTCAGTATGACAGACCCGATGCTGGACATCGACATCAACTGCAAGGGGAACATGACGGTGCTGGAAGCCGTTCGGAAATACAACGACTCCGCGAAGGTGCTGTATGGTGGCACGAGGGGGTCCACCGGCGACGCGAAGTATCTTCCAGTGGATGAGAACCATCCTGATGAGCCCCCTGACATCAACGGGATCAACAAGTGGGCGGCGGAGAAGTACCACCTAATCTACAACAAGGTGTACGGGTTGAAGACGACCTCGCTCCGCATAGGCAACACGTACGGGGAGCGGCACCAGATGAAGCACGGACACTACGGCGTGCTGAACTACTTCATACGAAGAGCCATGATGGGGGAGCCGATACAGATCTATGGAGACGGGGAGCAGACGAGGGACTACACCTACGTCGATGACCTCGTCGACGCCTTCCTGCTGATGATGGGCTCGAAGGAGGTCTTGGGAAAGATGTATCTGATCGGCGGAGGCCAGATGATCTCGTTCAAGACGATGGTCGACACGGTCGTGGAGACAGTCGGCAAGGGGAAGGTGGAGCACGTCCCGTTCCCGGATTCCCAGCGCAAGGCGATAGATGTCAGGAAGTTCTTCGTGACGACAGAGAGGTTGCGGTCCGCGACGGGATGGACGCCGAAGACGCCGCTGAGCGAAGGAATGAAGAAGACGGTGGCCTTTTACAGGGATCATCTGAAGGAATACATCTGAGGTGAGGCGAATGAGGATGCTTGTAACGGGAGGAGCTGGATTCATCGGATGCAACTTCGTCAGATATATGCTGAAGGAGTACCCGAAGGACGAGATCGTCGTCCTCGACAAGCTGACTTATGCCGGACGGATGGAGAACCTCGAGGATGTGCTGGGCAAAATCAAGTTCATCAAAGGAGACATCTGCGACAAGGATGTCGTCAAGAAAGCGATGGAAGGGTGTGAGGCGGTCGTCAACTTCGCCGCTGAGAGCCATGTCGACAGAAGCATCGAGGGTCCGGAAGTGTTCGTCAGGACGGACATCTTCGGAGTGTTCACCCTACTTGAAGAGGGCCGCAGAACAGATATGAAGAAATTCGTCCAGATATCGACCGACGAGGTCTACGGATCGACAAGGTCGGGCTCTTTCTCGGAAACGGATACGCTCGACCCTTCATCGCCCTATTCGGCGAGCAAAGCCGGAGGGGAGCTGCTCGCGAGATCGTACGTCAGGACATATGGGATGGATGTGGCAGTCACCCGGTCATCGAACAACTATGGGCCGTTCCAGCACCCCGAGAAGCTCATCCCGAGGTTTGTCGTTAAGATACTCAGAAATGAAAAACTCCCAATCTACGGCAAGGGGGACAATGTCAGGGACTGGCTGTATGTTGAGGATAATTGCAGAGCGATAGACTTTGTTCTGCAGAAGAGTAGGCCCGGCGACGTCGTCAACATCGGCTCCGGGAACGAGAGGACGAACATCGACGTGACCAAGCAGATGCTATCTCACATGAAAAAGCCGGAGAGCATGATCACCTATGTAGAGGATAGGGCGGGCCACGACTTCCGATACTCGCTCGATTGGAAGAGAATCAAGAAAATGGGCTGGAGACCTACCGTGAAGTTCGAGGATGGGCTGAAGATGACCATCGACTGGTACCTCGCCAATCGAGAATGGTGGGAGCCGCTGGTCTAAGGCACTTGGCCAGCGGTAAGTTTTCACTTACCGTTTTCAATCATGACCATGAGAATGTAGATATTTATTAAATGAATATAATTTATACTGGCTAATAATCTCACTTTCTGTCACCCATTCACCAGCCTTTTATTCCGAATATCCTATTGGTATTCAATAATTGTGCTGGCCACAAGTCAGCATGATATCTCAAGGAGGCACATATGACAGCAACTCTCGAGACCATGGATAGATTCATAGAACTGCGGGCGGAGGGATGGAGCTACGCGAAGATCTCAGCTGAGATCGGAGTCTCAAAGAAGACTCTTATCGACTGGGACAAGAAATGGAAGAATGAAATTGACAATCTCAGAATAGCTCACTGCGAGGAACTCCTTGAGAAGCATAAGCTCAGCAAGGAGCACCGAATCGAGGGGTTTGCGAAGAGGCTGAAATCGATCGACGACGAAATCGAGAGACGCGATTTCTCCGATGTACCGACTATCAAGCTCATCGAGCTGCGACTTCGCATTCAGAGTGCAATCGATGAGGAGATTCCGAAGTTAGAGATCACGACCAAGGAGGAGCTTATCAAAGAGGCATTTGATTGGCAAGATCGATATGGCAAGCTTAGTGAGATTGCAGGTAAAGTCTATGATGACTAGTAACAAAATGGTAACCAAATTGTGTAGTTCCTAGCTTGAGAATGGAGGGACCGCTCGAATTCGAAAATGCTATGAAAAGAGAATCCCTATCCCGCATCCGCCCTGGCTCTGATCCTTTATGATCGGCATGTTCCGGTACTTCCCCATCGTCTCCTTCCAGAACGACGGCACCCCGCCGACGGCGTCGGGCGGGTCGGGGCAGATGTCATGGAACGCGATGATGCCCCCCCCTTCCTGACGAGGGGGGAGTACATTTCGAAGTCCTTCCGGACGCCCTCGTACCTGTGATCCCCGTCTATTCCCGATGAACGTATTGTCCCAGATCTGTTGTTGTTTGATCCGAATCCGATGTATACTCCGTATTGTGCATTATTGCATGACTGGTTCCATGACATTGTGTCAGCGGTAGACGAGTAGAGCCAGATGCCGCGTTGATTGTACTCGCACGTGTTTCCGCTCACGGGTAGAGCCAGATGCCGTACATAGTGTTCGAGTCGCACGTGTTGCCGCTCACGG
>Ga0315281_10013610_pt1 | contig 10998 bp, 10 predicted proteins | sample YL17G07_0_MG_FD_204540 | JGI IMG/M metagenome (GOLD analysis project Ga0315281, IMG submission 204540) | Sediment microbial communities from Yellowstone Lake, YNP, Wyoming, USA - YL17G07_0 | ecosystem: Environmental > Aquatic > Freshwater > Lake > Sediment | place: USA: Wyoming | collected... | reverse complement strand
AAATTGACTGAAGTTGTGAGGGCAAGAGAAGGTATTCCAGAGACACAGGAGATAAGAACGTAGTAGTTAGGGGTGAATCCAGCTGAAATTCATACGCTGACTGAATGGAGAGAATCACTAAATAACCTATCACAGGAACAGCGCATATCGCCATCATACCCAGATAACCTAATTTTTTTTCTGATTTGATGAGGTTTTCAAATCCGACCAAGTAAAAAACTCCCAGCAGAAATGGGATGGAAGGAATTGTGTAAAAAATGAATGGTGGGAACGACAGCATAAAAATCTGAAGGAGTGTTGATATCAGCAAAGACACTCCGAGGATTATTATATTTTTGGGGGTAAGAAGGCGGACACCAGATGCATCAGCATATCGCCGGATTATATCGATGAATACAATAAATCCAGCCATAATAGCAACAGTCATTTCACACATGGCAAGCAGAAAAAGTGCGGTTGCCAGAAACAGGATTTTTCTCTTTTCTTTCTCTTGGTCTATCGCATTGAAATAAATGAGGAAAAAAAGCGCAAGAAAAGGCATCGACATGCTGTAATTGAGATGATGCAGCACGGTGTCAAAATGGAATGCGGAAAAGTTGAATATGGCTGAGCCAAGCAAAGAATGCAGGAATGATTTTGTGAATCGATAAACAAGTGCGAAAGAGAAAACACCTCCAAGAATGAAAGACGCGACCTGGAGGAATGTGACTTTTCCAAAGGGAACCCATGCATCAGGCAGCAGGAAATACGTTATACTTTGGATGGGCGTATTCGTAGAAAGGGACAATGAAATGCCGAAAGGATAGAATATCTCTCCTGCGAAAAAAGGATTTGCGCCACTCGCAATACTATTCTCAAAATGCCAGAAAGTCCACAGGAATAGCCTTACATCTTCGAATCCGAGAAGCACATTTCCGAAGTTGGATATGGCGGGAAAGAAGATTATACTTGTGATTAAAGCAGTTACTAACACGCATGCGACAAGTTGTTCGACCGGCGTGTTATGGATAAGATTTCGATCCATTGCGCCGATCTTGTTCAACATGCGATCACTTTAAAACGTTTTGTTTCAGCATCTGGTATATCTGAACTCCTGATTCATTGAACACGATATTTCCGCCTGGATTGAACGTTTCATTCCCGGTTATCGCGATGTAATCAAAAGTTGTGATATTCGTATCTTTCCTGTAAATCCCTTTCTGCCAGAACATGTCCTTGAAGCTCCCATCAATGACATCACTCCGGTTTATCCAATAATCCTTCACAAAACCGGTTATTCCTTCAGTATTTCCATCCAGCGTAATTATCCATCCGAAATCTTTCCAACTGCCCGTTGCCCTTTTTTCCTCAAGTATTTTGTACGCTGGAATGCTTGGGGCGTACTGCCCGATTATCAGGACATTGTCTTTTCCTGCAAGGAACTCACCAGCGAGTTTTTCGCTCGTGAACCCTTCGCGATAGTTCAGGTTGTTCATAAAGCCGAGACAGAATGACCCTACAATTACGATGCATAATGTGAAGTAGAAAAAGAAATCCTTCACTTTCTTTCCATTCTTTTCCCTAATAAATAGCTGGAGGGAGAAGTACGCTATTGCTGGCGCCATCGGGTAGAAGTACCACGGCATCCATATCCCACCAACCAGCGCGAAAATAATAAGAAGATACCACACAGTTAACGTGATGCTTCTTTGCCAGTTTTTCAGCATACCAAAGAATGACGCTATAAAGAAGACGCCTGTTGTCAGGATAAATGGAATAAGGGATCCAGTGATTGCAGATATATTCAGGTTATCCAGGATTACCCTTTCAATCACATAGCTGCTAACCGCGCCCATGCCGTTCGTGGAATTAAGCTCAGGATTCAGGATGTGTGATATGCTCAGGTCAAAAAGAAACATCGCAATAGGGAACGCTAACAGAGATACCAGGAATATGGGATCCCGGAGTTTTCGTCTATCATTCTCAAATAAATACCCTACTGCTATGATTGGCACAAGAGCGGCATTCGTCTGTTTCACGAAGTATGCGATGAATGTGAGAAGCCCGCCGAGCAGGAAATACTCTCTTTTTTCCATGCCTTCCAAATAGAACAATATGCCTGCGAACAAAGCTGTGCCGCATAAAGTGTCAGTCAGCACCCGGTTATCAACATTTATCGTGAGAAAGACCATGGTATAGATTAGCGCAGTTAGAAAAGCCTCATCCCTTTGCTTCAGGATTTTTTCAAATATGAAAAAGACAAGAAGCACATTGGCCAGCCCAAATAAAGTGCCGGGCAATCTGTAAACTGCCTCAATAGAAAGGAAATCCATACTGCGCAGAAAAGGCACGAACTGACTGTAGATCCAAAAGAATAAAGGTGGTTTCCAGCCAACTTCGTGCCCGAGGAAAGTCATCACAAGCGTTGGATTCGCAACCTGCTCTTCGATCATAACAGAATAAAGTCCCTCATCCTTCATGAACGGCACGAAGTCAAGAAATGCCAGCCTTACGAGAAGATATATCACTGCTAGCACTATGAGAATCCTGGTTCTATTGCCATAAAATTCTGAAAGGCTGACCATAACACCAACAAACACAGTGGGATGAACCTTTTTAAACCTTAACGTGCACATCAGAAGCAACAGAATTTAAGTTTGAGGTGAAGAGTAAATGGTTGATCCGATTTCAGTAATGATGAAAATCAACAGATTTGGAAGTCGTCTGTTGCCTGTTCTTCTGTTGCTCGCTCTTGCCAGTGCTTCCTTTGCCGCTACTACTGGTAATGTCAGTGGAATTCAAAGCGGCCTGAGCCAGCTTTGTGTTCAAGCCAAACAACTGCTTCTCATCGGTACAATGCTAATGGTGATATTGGCAGCTGTGATTTATTCTGTTGGCCAAATCCTTGGTGCAGAGACGAGGGCCAGGGCATCTGTATGGGCAACTGCAATGATGACTGGTGCCATTATCGGTGTAATTATCTATGTTGTTGTTCCTTGGTTGCTACAAGTGATTGACCCGAGCTTCTCAGCTACATGCTGAATCCCTTCTTTTTTCTTCTATTATTTTTCTATTCCATTTAAAGAGCAGTTATCCATCCCATTAGTTATGCTTAATAACCATCCGAGCGGATCCTTGGAAGACCATCCGAACTGTCAGATCTAGGATATTTAGCGCTTATAAAAAGAAAAACACCTTTAAAAACCCCTTCCGCTCAATACAAGCCCATGGAACTCCCCCCATTAGGAGTGGATGAAGAGCAGCCGATCCTGAAGAAGAACCGCCTCTCTACTGGCATCCCTGACCTCGACATAATGATGGAAGGAGGATACCCGAACCCGGGGAACGTCATGTTCGTCGGCCCAACAGGAAACGAGAAAGCGGTATTTGCCTTCCATTTCGCATCTGCAGCAGAAGCGAAGAAAGAGAACGTCATAATCATAAGCGCAGATACTGACCCGCAGAGCATGAGGGAGAAATCATCCTCTTTCGGCATGGACCTAAACGGCGAGAACATTTTCTTCGTAGACTGCTACTCGCAGACACTTGGGCAGAAGAAGGAGGCGGAGCCTGATGAAAACTGCATCTCAATATCCGGCCCTGGGGCGTTAAACGACCTCTCGATAGCGCTCAAGGAGTTGCTGACAAAATCCGCAGGAAAGAAGGTGCGCGTGATATTCATCTCGCTCTCCACATTCGTCCTCTACAACCCGAAGGATTCCATAGTTAAATTCCTGCAGGTCATTGAAGGACGTTTGAAGAACGCGGATGCGACTGCGCTCTATCTTGTGGAGGAAGGCGTTCATGATAAACAGCTGCTCAGCTTGATGGAGCATGGCATGGATGAGAAGCTCACCCTTTCGGAAGGCGGGGGAAAATTCGAGCTTATCGCGCCTTCGCTGGATATGCCAGTGCCGATAAAGCTGAGTTCATCAGGGATAGCGGTGGTTTGATGGAAGGAGCTTCAGAATTGCTCGATGAGATGAGTAGCCAGGGGATCACTGGCGCGATAATCAGGAAAGATGGAATAATAGTCCATTCGACCTTCTCGGTTTCTGACAGCGCAGCCAGCATGCTCGCCACAGTCAGCAACGCTTCTGATGCCCTTTTGAAGCGCATCAACGACAAGCCGCAGGAGACCGAGATCGCCTTCGGGAATCTCATCATCCTGGTCATCCCGGTCAAGGATTATCTCTTCTGCGGCGCTATGAAGAGCAGGGAGCAGAAGCAGACTGTCCGGCAGTTTGCAGAAAAAGCGAAAAAGCTTCTTTAGGAGTTGCACGCGTGGAAATCGAGCGTATCCTTTGCCAGTATCCTTATGCGGAAGCGAGAATCGAGAGCGGCACAGATTCTTCCATCAGGATCCAGGATGATGAAGTCAAGGTGGTTTCCGGCAAATACAGCGGAGTATCTGTGCGTGTATTGAAGAATGGCTCATGGGGTTTCGCTTCATCCAATAATTTAAAAGAGCTCCCCGAGCTCCTGAAAAAAGCAGACAAGCTCGCTTCGCTTGACAAAGGGAAGATAAGGCTCGCCAAAGCCAGGCCCTGGAGAACGAAGAAAGGCAAGGCCAGAGGCAAGACGGACCCTGAAGTGTTTGTGAGGGCGCTTCTCGAAGCGAGAAAGGAGATGGGCGGAATGCACGTGATATCCAAGCGGCTTTCCTGCCTTGATTCAAATGCGAAAAAGGAATTCTACAGCTCAGAAGGCGCAGAAATAACCCAGGTGATGGGCCATACCTATGTCTCATGCAGTGTGGCTGCCGGCATTGGCGACAAAATAATCCGGGGCATGGAGACTGCAGGAACAACAACAGGATTCCGTGCAATCGATGTCTGCGAGATCGCGAAAGTCTCAAGAGAGAAAGCATTGAAGCTCCTTGGTGCACCTTCTGCTCCGAAAGGCAGGTTTACCGCTGTGTTTGATCCGGAGATGGCCGGAGTTTTCGCGCACGAAGCGCTCGGTCACGCATCTGAAGCTGATTCTATCGTCGACCGTGAGTCCATCCTTTCAGGAAAACAAGGAAAGAAGATCGGAAGCGAGCTGATTTCAATCGCAGATGATCCGGACACCCGTCATTTCGGCGGGTATTTCTTTGATGACGAGGGCGTGGAGGCAAAACGGACAGTGATCCTCGATAAAGGGGTGCTTTGCGGCTTTCTCAATTCAAGGGAAACTGCCTATGAAACCAAGGGAAAGCCCAACGGGCATGCGCGCGCCATGGGTTTTGACGAAGTGCCGGTTGTCCGCATGTCGAATACGTTCATCGCCCGCGGAAAACATCCGATGGACGAGGTCTTCGAAGTAAAGCATGGGGTCTATCTGAAGGGTATGAAGGGAGGCTCTGTGGACATCTTTTCAGGAGGGTTCATGTTCAAGGCAGAGGAAGCATATGAGATAAAGGATGGCGAGCTGGGCCCTGCCCTGCGTGACGCAGCGATAAGCGGCAACATCCTCTCGACCCTAAGGCATGTCGAGGCTGTCGGAAAGGATTTCGGGACGAGTGTAGGCATGTGCGGCAAAGGAGGGCAGGATGTGCCTGTGAGCGATGGAGGCCCGCATATCCGAGTCAAAAATGTCATGGTAGGTTAGCGTGGAAGTTGACTTTTTCCTTTTCTTTGTCGGAGTGCTCGCCGGGATAGTGACAGGGTTTGTTCCAGGAATCCATTCCAACACAGCTGTCGCAGTAATCGCATCGCTTGGCTTCCGGTCCGACCGTTTCGCGAGCATCGCAATCGGGCTTTTTCCCGCGCACATCATCGCTTCTTTTATTCCATCCATCTTTTTCGGAGTCCCTGAGCAGGGCGTCGTGCTTTCAGTGCTTCCAGGCCAGCGGCTCGTTCTTGAAGGGAGGGGGCTTCTTGCGCTCAAGACTGTTCTTGTCGCGTGCGCCCTTTCAATCATCCTCTGCGCTGCGGTTTTCCTGCCTTCCTTATCCGTTTATACGTTTGTCTATGGGTTGATAAAGGAGTACGTGAAGATAATCGTCCCATTGGTCTGCATCTTCCTTTTCATGAGGTCGAAGAATCCCGTCCTCTCGCTGCTTTTCTTCCTTCTTGCAGGCGGGATCGGCGCATACACCCTTAATTCCGGGATGGAGGACCCATTCCTTCCTGTTTTCTCAGGCATGTTCGCCGTGGCTGCCATAATGAATTATTCACCACATAAAATACCTGCCCAGCATGACGAGGGTATTGATCGCTCGGCACTCAGATGGGTCCCGTTCGGAGTGCTGCTGGGCATGTTCTCAGACCTGCTTCCTGGGATCGGCTCAGCCTCACAGGTGGCTGCATTCGCGACGATCATGATGCCATCAGAGAGCCTTTCCTTCCTAGTCCTGATATCTTCAATCGCAGTTAGCGGAGGAATTTTTACTCTTTCCACAGCAGCTTCAATCGGCAAAGCGAGGATGGGTGCGACTGCTGCAATCGCTGGCGCTGTGGATGTGGGCCAAAGCCTGCCCGGGCTTTTATCTCTCGCTTTGCTGTCGTCTGCAATATGTGTTTGCATCCTTTTCTTTTTCAGGACCAAAATCAGCCGGATCGCAGGAGTGGATTTCACAAAAGCCAATACCATCCTTTTGCTTTATCTTGTAGCAATAAACTTGCTGATAAACGGGGTCGCGGGCGTGTTCGTGCTTCTCATCGCCTCTTTGCTAGGATGGCTTACCATAAGGCTTGATGTGGAAAGGACGAACCTAATGGGCGCTGTGATCGTGCCTACGATTTTGCTGCTCTACGGGATATTTTCCTGACTGAGATCCAAGCAGCGAACGCAGCGATGAACGCAGCAAGCGCGCAGTTGAGCAACAGGTTCACAATCATAATGAGCAGAAGCGAAAGGATGTTTTGCCCTGGGATCCCAAGAACCGGTTTCCCGAGATAAATCCCTATGATAGCGGCGAGGAAGATTATGATCACGGATCCTGCCATCGCGTATGCGCCGCTGACCGCATTTTTCTTCAGTCCTTCGGATGCCCAGATCCACCCCATGTAGAAAATGATCGAGATCCTCAAGACTGAGAAAACTATATTGCCCGGAGAATAAGAGAACATCGGCGGCAATAACCCAGCAAATATCAGTATGGCTTCCAGAAGCGATAATGCCGCGGGGAGCGCTATGATATGCCTTTTTTCCATACAAGTGGCTGGGTAGGATGAGAATAAAAAGGTTGTGTTCTTTTACGAAAAATAAAAAAGGACGCTGCAGCCAGGAACGGCGTTCCGTTCCTGTGCAGCAATTTCGCCATGCGAAATCGCTGAGGGCAGGATTTGAACCTACAATCCACGAGGGACCGGTTAGCAGGAGTTTCCAGTTGCCTGTTTCCGGTTTCCAGCACCCGAAGAAACGGGACACTGGACACCCCAGGAACGAAACTGGAAACTGTTCAAGACCGGCGCACTACCAGGTAACACTGCGTTTTCAGTTTCGAGTCGCACTTGTTCAATGCTTTGAACAAGGCGCACATTGTTCGGAGCGCCGAACAATGTTGTTCCAGTTTTGGGTACGAAAGAACAAGACCCAAAACCCTAGGAACACGCTAAGGAACGTTGCGACGTTCCTTGCGCCCCAATGAACGATATGTCGTTCATTAGGGAAACTCAAAACGCAATTATGCGACCTCAGCTTGCGAATGAAATGAGCAAGGTGAGGGCCATTGTTCAATAAGAACAATTGGACCTCAGCGACGAACGCTAGTGAGGTGCCGGGGTCTGATGAACTAAATAGCGTTCAGCATAGCCTCAGCAATTACTAATGCTAGGAAGAGTAGATAAGAAAAGGAATTAAAAAAGAATGTGTGGATCAAAGCTCCTTCTTTGGTTTCGGCTTTGATTTGACGATCTTCACGTTCGAAGGCGTGAGAAGGATCGATTCAGGCGAGAGAAGCGCGATGTCGCCGTTGATCTTACCGGCGTTCGACTTCAGCTTCGCGATGATGCCCTTCAGCCTGTTCGGCTGCTTCGAGAGCGGAAGCACATTCAGGATTATGATGTTCTTCGTCGAGAGCTCTTTCAGCGCCAAGTCGCCATCACCCTCATTCCGGAGGTCGATGCGCTTCACGTAGAATTCAGCCGGCGGGCTCACCACGTCCCCTTCCGCGTCCATCACTTCTTCGAGGTCAGGCACCTCTACTTCTTCGCTTTTTCCGAAGACTTTGTCAAAGATTCCCATCTGTTCACCTTTTGCCCTGGCCACCTTTCCTCAGTCAGGCACAGGACTGATAATGATATGATTGTTTTATAAGTTTATCTAAGCGCTTCCTTACATTTTCAGGCGTGCTTGTAAGATTTCCTGGAGGGTATGGAGCTCCAGCATCCCTTGCAGATGTATAACTTCTCGGTTTTCAGCCTCTTCTGGCTTTTGATGCAGCTGTTGCAGATGACTTTTTTGCAGTAATAGCAGTGGAACACTTTTGCCGTCTGCGTACCGCACCTATCGCATGTAACTATCATAGGACTGACCTCTTTGTTATCTTACTTTCTTGCAGCGAAACCTATTTAAGTCATTTCATGCCCTAAAACATTTCATGAAAGGACAAGCAGCCATTGAGAAACCTCCCTATTGTTCGACGCTTCGAACAATGGGCCCCGAATCGCAAGCGATTCGCGGGTCGATTTCTGCTCGCAGCTTGAAAGGACAAGCTGCGATCGAATATCTAACAACCTACGGATGGGCGATCCTTGCGCTTGTAGCAGTGCTTGGCATAATCCTTTATTCAGGCGTCCTTTCGCCCACTTATCTGATCTCGGATGAATGCAGCATAAGCTCGAATCTCCCCTGCAGGTTCGCCATCGTGAGCTCTGGAGAAAAGAGCACGCTCTCGCTAGCCTTGACCAATGGCTTCCAGTACAAGATAAAAATAACCAGCATTTCGGTGTCGGCAAGGGATGGCTCGCTAAAAGGTTTTTCTAAGAAGATGAATGGGACAATTGATAGCGGGGCAATTATCCCGATTGAAGGGGAACTTGGGCAAGGGCTTCCGGCGAATTCAGTAGTCAGGCTCAATGTTAACATCACATACGCTTCATGCGCTCCTGAGCTAATCGCGCCAGGGGAGACATGCAGCAATTCCAGCCATACGATTGTCGGGAAGATAACCGGAAGGGTTATTCCGGGTTGAATCACCGCGTCAGATAACTGAAACCTTAAATTCCCCTTCCACTGCTTCCACTTCTTTTATCTTGCTTATGCATTTGAGCTCTTCGACGAGTTCGGGCCCAAGCTGTTCGGGAAGGCTGATGATCGCTTTTTCCAGCTCAGCATTCTGCGCGAGCTTGTTCCTCGCCTTATGCTGGCGTATCTCGCTAATTATCCTGTTGAATGGCCCCATTTTCACGATCGCACCATTATCTATCTCTCCTGCATGTGGCCACTGTTCCAGATGGATCGAGCGGTCACCCCCAAATACCCCATGATGGATCTCTTCAGAGATATGCGGTGCGATCGGCGCCAGCAGCTTGATCGAATTATGCAAGGTGTAGTTTAGGCAGAATAGCGCGTTGTCCTTTGATCCCTCATCATTACCATATATCCGATGCTTTATGTATTCAAGGTAGTTGTCGCAGAAATCATGCCAAAAGAACTCCTGTAGCGAGCGTATCGCACGATGGAATTCGAATGCCTCCATTGCTTCAGTGCATTCTTTTATCACCTGGTTTGTTCGGCTGTACATCCATTCATCTATCGCGTTCAGGTGAAGCGGCTTTTTATTTTTTTGTAATGCCTTTTTCCCTGCCATCGACTTCTCGACAAGCCTTGCTGCATTCCATACTTTTGCCAGGAAGCTTTTCGCGAACTTGATGTCTTCATAGCTAAAGGGCCTGTCCTTTGCCATTGCACCTGACATCGCCGACCACTGGCGGATGGCATCAGCCGGGTAGTCCCGCACCAAATCGCTTGGTGAGATGATATTGCCAAGGCTTTTGGACATCTTCTTTCCGTCAGGTGCGAGCACATTGCCATTCAGAAGGATCGTCTCCCAAGGCGGAAGCCCGGTGAGCGCGACCCCAGAGCGGTAGATAGTATAGAACGCCCAGGTGCGGACGATCTCCACTCCTTGTGGCCGGAGAGAAGCCGGATAGAGCTTTGCGAACTTTTTTTCATCATCCGGCCATCCTGCATTTATCAATGGGGTAATGCTTGAATCCACCCAACAATCGCAGGTACTGGTTTCGGCTCTCATCTGAGCACCGCATTCGCACCTCTTTGATTTGGCTTTTTCAGGATAGAACGGCAGCTCGCCGACATCCGCTGCTGCGACTGCCTTGCATTCATCACAGATATAAAACGGCAACGGAGTCCCGAACACGCGCTGGCGGGATATTACCCAATCCCATTCTGCGCCTTCCACCCAATCGATAAGATAATTTATCCCGAAATCAGGGACCCATTTTATCTTATGCGCCATTGCCTTGATGTGCTTGCCTGTTGTCCGGATGTCAGCGAACCACTGGAGCGAGGGGATAAGTTCGACTGGGGTTTTGCACCTGTCATGGACTTTGACTGTCTGCCGGAGCGGATCGGATTTCACGAGCAATCCTTCTGCCTTTAGCTTCTCGATTATTTTCTTTTTCGCTTCCTCTGCTTTCAGGCCATTGAACTCGCCCGCATTCTTCATTTTTCCGTATTGGTCGATGGAATCGATCATAGGAAGCTTGTACCTGTGCATCCATACGACATCCATCTTGTCCCCGAATGTGCACACCATGAGCAGGCCGGTCCCGAACTCTTTGTCCACATCCTTGTCAGCTATTACCATCACTTCTTTTCCGAGCGCTGTAGTGATTGTCTTCCCATCCAGACTCTTATAGCGTTCGTCATCAGGATGGAAAAGCACTGCCACGCATGCGGGGAGGAGCTCTGGCCTTGTGGTCGCGATGATGAGGTCCTCATCATCCGGGCCTTTGAATATTATGCGATGGATCATCCCATCCTTGCCTTCTTCATCAAGCTCTGCTTTTGCTATTGCTGAAACGCATTTCGGACACCAGTAAACAGGGTACTCGGAGCGATATACCA
>Ga0315281_10013609_pt1 | contig 10999 bp, 12 predicted proteins | sample YL17G07_0_MG_FD_204540 | JGI IMG/M metagenome (GOLD analysis project Ga0315281, IMG submission 204540) | Sediment microbial communities from Yellowstone Lake, YNP, Wyoming, USA - YL17G07_0 | ecosystem: Environmental > Aquatic > Freshwater > Lake > Sediment | place: USA: Wyoming | collected... | reverse complement strand
GATACTCTGCGACCCAGTCCGAGTTCCGTGATGAGCATGCGATCTGACCCGCCGACGCCAGAGGCGCCACCCGCCACGCCCCGAACCGTGCCCATCCGCCCGGCGCCGCGGGGCTCAGTTGGCGTCGGCCTGCCGGCCCGGCCAGCGAGCGATGCACGGCCCGGGCTCTCCGGCGCGACCACCGTGGAGGTCGCCGCGTGGGCGGCTTCGGTCGGCCAGGCCGCGTACCGGGTGCGCCAGCTGCAGGACGCCATCTGGCGGACCAACGTGCGCACGGCGGACGAGATGCTGACGCTGCCGGCAGCGCTCCGCGCGATGGTTGACGCATCGTGGCGAGTGGACACGCTGACCCGGACCGAACTGAGCAGGGACGATGGCGGCAAGACGGAGAAGGCGCTGCACACGCTCTCCGACGGCGTCCTCGTGGAGTCGGTCCTCATGCACTACCCGGCTCGTCCCGGCCAGCGCGCACGGCACACCGTCTGCATCTCCAGCCAGGCCGGCTGCGCCGTGGGCTGCCCGTTCTGCGCGACCGGAGAGCTCGGGTTCACCCGCGATCTCGAGACGGCGGAGATCGTGGACCAGGTCCGCTGTGCGTCGCGAAGCCTGGCGGCCGAGGGGAACCGGCTCACCAACATCGTCTTCATGGGCATGGGCGAGCCGCTGCTCAACCTGGACCGCGTGCTCGAGGCGGTCAGCATCCTGTCTGACCCGGCCCGGTTCGGCCTGGGTGCCCGGCACATCACGGTCTCGACGTCCGGCGTCGTGCCCGGCATGGAGCGCCTGACGGCCCTCGGCCCGCAGTTCACCCTCGCGGTCTCCCTCCACGCCGCGCGTGATGCACTGCGCGACATCCTCGTCCCGTTGAACCGGCGCTGGCCGGTGGCCGAGGTCGTGGAGGCCGCCAGGCAGCACGCTCGGGTCACGGGGCGGCGCGTCTCGTACGAGGTCACCCTGATCCGGGGCATCAACGACACCGACCTCGACGCCCAGGCGATGGCCGGGCTGCTCCGCGGCGATCACGCCCACGTCAACCTGATCCCGATGAACCCGGTCGCCCACACGGCCTGGGAAGCCAGCCCGCCGGAGTCCGTGTCGCGGTTCGCCGACCAGCTCCGGGCAGCCGGCATCGCCACCACCATCCGCCGCAACCGGGGGCAGGAGATCGGCGCCGCGTGCGGCCAGCTGGCCGCCGAGCGCGCCGGCACGCCCGCCGCGCCGGCCGTGGCGCGGCGACGGGAGAGGATTGTGAGTGCCAGCGTCGCCGAACTGCGGACGGACCTCCGTGTTGCTGGGCCGGCGGCCGCAGCCGGGGAAGGGGAGTAGGGTCGGATGGGGACGGGTCGGGCGCGGCTGGCGGCCAGCATCCTGGACGCGGACCAGGCGAACCTCGGGTATGCGGTGCGCCGGGCGCAGAAGAACGGCGCCGATCGGATCCACCTGGACGTCATGGATGGCCATTTCGTGCCCAACCTGACGTTCGGGCCCCGGACCATCAAGGCGATCCGCCGGGTCACCCGGCTGCCCCTGGACGCCCACCTCATGATCGCGAACCCGGGGCGTTCGATCGAACGCTACCTCGACGCGGGCTGTGACTCGGTGACCGTCCACGTGGAGGTCGACGAGCCGATCGCGCCGACGCTTCAGGCGATCCGTGCCGCCGGGCGCGCCGCCGGACTGGCGGTCAAGCCGGCGACCCCGCTCTCCGCCCTCGAGCCGTACCGGGAGCTGCTCGACATCGTCATGGTGATGACCGTGGAGCCCGGCATGGGCGGGCAGAGCTTCATGCGCGACGCGGCCGGAAAGCTCCCCGGCGCGCGCGAGCTGCTGAGTCACCGGCCCGTTGGTGGAGAGGTCCATGTGGACGGCGGCATCAACCGCGAGACCGCCGAGTTCGCGGGGGGCCTTGGCGTGGACGTGCTCGTCGTGGGGTCGGCGCTCTGGGTCAAGGGTCACGACATGGGTCGGGAGATCCGGCTGATCAAGGCCCTCGCCGACGAGGGGTTCCAGTACCAGCTCAACGACGGCGTGCCGCCGATTCCCCGGGACAACTGGGTGACGTTCACAAGCCTACCGCTGGCCATCGGCCGACGGTTCGCTGAGCAGATCGAAGCGGGCGGGATCCCCGTCCTGGTCCTGCGGGCGGACGGTCAGATCAACCCCGATGGCGTTCGCGACTACGACCTGCTGGTGCCGGCGACCGTGGAGGTGCTGACGATCGAGCGGCATTCCGCCGAGCGCGACGACCGCCTGGAAGAGGCCGAGGCCTGGCGAACGGACCTTCGGGCGAGCCTCCCGTCTGCCCCGGAACGCGGGACGAGATAGGGATGCGGGCGCTGCTGCAACGGGTCACGCGTGCCGAGGTCCGCGTCGCGGGCGAACCGGTCGCCGCGATCGGCGGTGGACTGCTGGTCCTGCTCGGCGTAGGCCCGGAGGACACGGCGGCCGTTGGCCGGAACCTGGCGCGCAGGATCTGTGAGCTGCGCATCTTCCGCGACGAAGCCGGTCGGACGAACCGATCGCTCGTCGACACCGGGGGCGAGGTGCTGGTGGTCAGCCAGTTCACCCTCTTCGCGGACACTCGGCGGGGGCGCCGGCCGGGGTTCACGGGGGCAGCAGCGCCGGATCTCGCGGCCGCGCTCTACGAGTCGTTCTGCGAGGAACTCACGCAGCTGGGCCCGCGCGTGGGTCGCGGCCGGTTCGGCGCCGAGATGGAGGTCGAACTCGTGAACGACGGTCCGTTCACGATCTGGCTTGACACGGCGGACGCCTGACCAGGGGGTCCGCGACGGCGAACGGCGACGGGGTTCGCCGGTTCGGGCTCAGCGCGCCGGCTTGGACTCCGTGCGGCGGCAGCGGGTGCAGACGAGGGCCCGTTCGGTCGCTCCACCGCGGGTGATGACCAGCGGCTGGAGGTTGGGCTGGGCGCGTCGATGGGCGCGGACGCGGTTCATCCCGGACGACTGGGGATTGAAGCTGCCCATCGAGACTTTGGCACAGATCGCGCAGGCACGAGCCATGGAGTGGGATCCTCGGGTGTCGGGTTCGGGGCGCCGGCCGGAGGGTGGCCAGACCGGGCGGTATGATAGCACACGGTCCGTTGCCACCGACCAGGGTGTCCCGGCGGGCGACACCGGAAGTGCCGGTGCCCGGAACCCATCCCGCGGAGGGCGGTACCGTGCCCAGAGTTGTAGCCCCAGGCCGGTCGACCGTGACCCGCCGCGCCCTGGTGGATCTCGTGCGTCCCGCCGTCTGCTCGGTCTATGGCGTGCTCGATCTCGCCGCCCCGACGGTTCGTGGCAGGGTCCTGCGGGCTCTCGGCCTCGCCACGCCGGGGATCGTGGTCTCGCTGCACGACGGGATCGAGATCCGGCTCCAGCTCGTTGTGGCCCGTGGCCTGCCGGTCGCCGAGGTCGCGCGCCAGGTTGACTCGGCGGTTCGCTATGCGATCCGGCACGCCACCGATCGGGAGGTGGCGTCGCTGATGATCACCGTCGCCGGCCTCCGGCAGCAGCCGCCGGTTCCGGCGGTCAGCCCGGTGCTCGCCCAGCCGGCCCTGCCGGCGATCCCGACGGTCGAGCGTGGCCCGTTGTCGGATCGGGCCGTCGGCAGGCCCCGCGACCGGCGTGGCGCACGCATCGCCAAGACCGGTTGATGGCCCGCCGATCCTGTGACGGCGCCGGCCTGCTGGGGGCGTTGCGGTCGGGCGTTGCCAACCTTGAGGCCCACGTCGAGCGGATCAACGCGCTCAATGTCTACCCGGTCCCCGACGGCGATACGGGGTCCAACATGCTCGCCACGGTCCGCGCCGCACTCGACGAAGCGGAGCGCGTTCCCCATCCGACGGCGCACCGGATCGCCGCTGCGGCGAGCGTGGGCGCCCTGATGGGGGCGCGGGGCAACTCCGGGGTGATCACCTCGCAGATCTTCCGGGGGATGGCCGGGGGGCTGGAGGCGAGGACCCGCTTCAACGGGCTGGACCTGGCCCATGCGCTGAACCTGGGCACCGCGGCGGCGTATGCGGCGGTTGTGCGGCCGGTCGAGGGGACGATCCTCACGGTCCTGCGCGACGCGGCGGCAGCGGCCGTCGAGACGGCGGAACGGACGAACGACCTGGAGGCGGTCCTTGCCGCGGCGGTCGACGAGGCGGGACGATCGGTGGCGCGCACGCCGACCCTGCTGCCGCTCCTCCGGGAGTCAGGCGTCGTGGACGCCGGGGGCGAGGGGCTGTACCGGCTGTTCCAGGGCGGGCTGCAGTACCTGGTGGGCAGCACGACGGCGGCGAGCGCCCGGAGGCCGGTGGACGGCCCGCGCCCCTCGGTGCTCGTGGCCCATGCCGACGATGGGTTCGGGTACGAGACGATGTTCCTCCTCCGTCCCCGGGCCGGGGAGGCGCTCGACGTGGACGCAATCCGGGCCTCGCTCGAATCGATCGGTACCTCTGTCCTGGTGGCAGGCGACAGCCGGGCGGTGAAGGTCCACGTGCACAGCGAGCATCCAGATGCCGCCGTGGCCTATGGCCTCGGGCTCGGCAGCCTGAGCGGGATCAGCGTCGAGAACCTCGACGCTCAGGCCCGCGACATGCGGCAGCGACGGGCCGCGGCATCGCCGGCCGAGCAGGCCCCGACGAGCCCGCCATCGCGCGCTGCCCGCCTGATGGGGGTCGTGGCCGTCGCGACCGGCGACGGGTTGGCTGCCTGCTTTCGATCATTCGGCGTCTCCGCCGTGGTCTCGGGCGGCCAGGCCTCCAACCCCAGCACCGGCGAGCTCCTGGCCGCCATCGATGGCGTGGACGCCGAGGCGATCCTGCTCCTGCCGAACAATCCGAATGTCCTCATGGCGGCCCAGCAGGTCGCCGCGCTCTCTCGTCGACCGGTGCACGTCGTGCCCACGCGGAACGCGGCCGAGGGTCTGGCGGCCGTCGTTGCCCTCGACCCGTCCCGGGACCCGCACGCCAACGCGGAGGCCATGACCCGCGCTGCACGCGGAGCGCAGACCCTGCAGGTCACCGAGGCGATCCGTGACGCCCGCGTCGGCGAGCGGCATGTGCGTCGCGGCCAGACCATGGTCCTGGGTCCGGACGAGGGTCTCGTCGCCGTCGACGCGGACCGCACGAAGGCCATCCTTGCAGGGATCGATTCCTTCGCGTCCGGGTTCGAGCTGGTGACGGTCTACTACGGCCTCGGCGCCGATCTCGCCGAGGCGGAAGCGCTGGCGAGGTCGATCGGCGAGCACCGGTCCGGGCTGGACATTGAGCTCGTGCACGGGGGACAGCCCCATTACCGCTACCTCATCGCGGCCGAGTGACGTGTCGACAGGCCGGGTGACGCGCTCCACGCCCCAGGCGGCCGCGGTGCCCGACCCGCTGAGCCCATCCCTGCTGCTTGACCTCCCCCTGCCCCGGAGCCGCCTGCCGGGCGCGGCGTCGCTGCACCGCGTCGCGCGGCGACTCGGCGTGGAGACCGTGCGCGACCTGCTCTTCCACCTGCCCCGCCGCTACGACGACCTGCGCACGCTCCGGCGCGTCCGCGAGATGGAGGCACTCGAGGACGGCGTGGTGGTGAGTGCGCGGGTCCAGGTCCGACGGCTTCAGGTGGAGCCGTCCTTCAGGCGGCGGGTCCAGCGCACCACCGCGGTCCTGGGCGACGAGACGGGAGAGATCCAGGCGGCCTGGTTCGGGCGGCGGTTCATCGAGCGGCGGCTCGGTCCGGGTGACTGGATCGTGGTCAGCGGTCGCCTGAAGCGCCGGGGATGGGCGATGACGCTGGACGGTCCGGAGTTCCAGCGCGATGACGGCGCGGCGGTCCTCCACGCCGGCCGGATCGTGCCGGTCTACCGCCTGACGGCGGGCCTCACCGCGGCCCGGCTGCGGGGGGCCATCCGGCAGGCCATCGACCGCGCGGGCGCCGGCTACCCGGAGTACCTGCCCGCCCAGCTCCTGGCCGAGGAGCGGCTCGTCACGATCGCCCGGGCGGTCGAGGATGCCCATTACCCGAGCTCGTTCGAGGCCCGCGACGCTGCTCTCGGGCGCCTCGCCTTCGATGAGCTGCTCGCCCTGCAGCTGGGCATGGTCGGTCGCCGGAGGGAGCGCGCTCGCACCCCCGCGGTACCGCTGTCGCTCGACGACGCGGCCGACAGCGATGTCCGGGAGGGGATCGCGCGGGCCCTCTCCCGACGGCTTGGCCGACAGGTCCAGCTGACCGACGACCAGGTCCGGGCCATCGACGACGTTCGCGGTGATCTCGGCCGCGCGGTTCCGATGCTTCGCCTGGTCCAGGGGGACGTGGGTTCGGGCAAGACGGCGGTGGCCGCGTACGCGCTGGCCATCGCGGCCCGTGCCGGGGTGCAGGGCGCCCTGCTGGCGCCGACGGATCTGCTTGCCCGCCAGCACGCTGCGACGCTGACGGCCCTGCTCGATGATGTCGGGCTCGCGGTCACCCTCCTGACCGGATCGCTGAGCGGCGCCGGGAGCCGGTCCGCGCGGGAAGCCATCGCGACCGGCCAGGCGACGGTCGTGGTGGGCACGCACGCGTTGATCCAGGAACAGGTGACCTTCGGTCGGCTCGGCCTGGTCGTGATCGACGAACAGCATCGGTTCGGTGTCGGCCAGCGGGCGCAGCTTGAAGCCAAGAGCAGGGGCGCGCTGCCCCACGTCCTGCTGATGACGGCGACCCCGATCCCGCGGACGCTCGGGCAAGTCATCTATGCGGACCTCGACGTCTCCGATCTGCGTACGCCGCCCGCTGGCCGGATTCCGGTCGTCACCGGGATCCGCCGCCCGGACGATCTCGAAGGCACCTGGCAGCGCGTTCGTGCGGAGGCGGCCTCCGGACGGCGGACCTTCGTGGTGGTGCCGCTGGTGGAGGAGTCAGACGAGGACGGGGCCGCCGCCGCTGAAGCCGAAGCCGCACGCCTGCGGCTGGAACTCGCGCCCCTGCGGGTGGGGCTCGTCCACGGTCGCCTCCGGGCCGCCGATCGGGACGCCGAGATGTCGCGGTTTCGCGATGGCGACCTCGATGTCCTCGTCGGAACGACCGTCATCGAGGTCGGTGTCGACGTTCCCGAGGCGTCCATGATGGTGGTGCTGGATGCGGACCGCTTCGGGCTGGCGCAGCTGCACCAGCTTCGTGGGCGCGTGGGTCGTGGGACGGCGGAGTCGTTCTGCGTGCTCGTGTCGTCGTCCGCGGACGAAACGGCGCGGGCACGGCTCGAGGCGCTCCGGACAACGCGCGACGGCTTCCTGCTGGCGGAGAAGGACTTCGAGCTGCGCCAGGAAGGGGACGTCCTGGGCCTGACGCAGAGTGGTCTTCCGCGGCTCCGTGTGGCGTCGTTGCAGGTGGCGGAACATCGCGATCTGGCGGTGCGGGCTCGCCGACACGCCGAAGCGTTCCTCGATCCCGCGGGACAGCTCGTTGCGGGCCTGCCGGACCGGCTGGCCGAAGAGCTGCGCAGCGGCTGGCTCGCGGGCGTCGCCTCGGGCGACCCGGCGACCGCGGCCTGAGGGACGCCGGTGCCTGACGCCGGGAGGGTCATCGGCGGGTCAGCGGCCGGGCGGCGTCTCGCCGCGCCCGGGGCAGGCACGCGACCGCTCGCTGACCGGGTGAAGCAGACGCTCTTCGCCATCCTCGAGCCGGATCTCGAAGACGCGGCGGTGCTCGACCTCTACGCCGGGAGCGGTGCGGCGGGAATCGAGGCGCTTTCCCGTGGCGCCGGCCGGGCGACCTTCGTGGAGCGGGACCCGGGCGCGATCGCCACCATCCGGGACAACCTGCGGCGATGCGGGTTCGATGGGCCCGCCGCCCGCGTCGTTCGTTCGGATGTCCGCGCCTGGCTGGAGGGCACCGGCGCCGCCGAAGGACCGTTCGACGTCGTCCTCGTGGACCCGCCCTACGGGGAGCCGGAGTCGCTGCTGGCGAGCCTCGAGACGCTGGGTCGGCTCGGCTCCGGGCTGCTCTCGCCCGGGGCCCGGGTGGTGGCGAAGCATTTCTGGCGCGACCGGCCGCCGGACCGCGTAGGCTTGCTCGGGATCGAGCGCGACCGCCGGTTCGGTGAGACGGCACTGACCTTCTATCGCGCGGTGGGGGAGGGGCAATGAAGATCGCGGTCTACCCGGGCTCGTTCGATCCGATCACCCTTGGCCACCTCGACGTGATCTGGCGGAGCCTCGAGGTCTTCGACCAGGTGATCGTCGCGGTCAGCGTCAACGCCCGCAAGTCGCCCCTGCTGCCGATCGCCACGCGCCTCGACGTGGTCAGCCGAGCCCTGGCGGGGTTCGGTCCGCACCCCGAGGGCAGGCTCAGCGTCGAGTCGTTCGAGGGCCTCACGGTCGAGTTCTGCCGGGGCCGTGGCGCCGCGTTCATCGTGAGGGGCCTGCGCACCATCTCCGACTTCGACACGGAGATCCAGCTCGCCCACACGAACCGCCGCCTGGCGCCCGACGTGGAGACGGTCTTCTTCATGACCTCCCTCGAACGCAGCTTCATCAGCTCGAGCCTCGCCCGCGAGATCGCCCAGTTCGGCGGGGACGTGGATGCGCTGGTTCCGCCCGTGGCGGCCGAGGCGCTCAGGCGGGCCTTCGGGAGGGCCTGATCCCGAGGCCTCGGTCCGTCCGATTGCAGCGGGGGTCGCGCGTCGCCGTGGGGGGCTGGCTCCCATCCACGGGCTATAATCCGGCGGAGGTCGTCGCGCAGTCAGCACCGGCGTCGCCTCAGCCAGCAGCGCGCCCGGGAGGGCGGATCTCATCGACATCATCTTCCTGGTCGAGCGCCTCGAGTCGTTGATCGCCAACGGCAAGAAGCTGCCGCTCACCAGCAACGTCGTCCTCGACCAGACTGGCGCTCTCGACCTGATCGACCAGCTTCGGGTCGCGGTGCCCGAAGAGATCCGCGCCGCCAAGCGGATCAATTCCGAAGGCGAACGGATCATCGACAAGGCCCAGGAGGAGGCCGAGCGGATCGTCGCTCGCGCGCAGGAGCAGGCGGCCTTCCTGATCGAGGAGCGCGGATTGCTTCTCGCCGCCCGGGATGAGAGCGAGCGGATCCTCGGCGAGGCCCGGGATGAGGCACTGGATGTCCGCAGAGGCGCGGACGAGTACGCGGCCGGCGTCCTGATCGGTCTTGAGCGCGATGTCGTGCGGACTCTCCAGGCGATCAAGAAGGGGATCCAGCTGCTTGACGAACGGCGCATCTCGGTGACGCCGGAGCTGCCCGCCGACGACGCGGACGAACTGTTCGGAGCGGATCCGGAGGAGGCCCCGTCCGGCCGCGCCCGGCCATGACTCGTGCGAGGCTCGGCGAGCCCCTGACCTACCCGGTCGCAGGATTGCTCGAGGACGTGGCCGGAACCCTGCGTGTCTACCCCGTGTCCGGGGTCACGATCGGCATCGGCGACGACCTGGAACTCGCCGAGCCGATCGATGGACAGGTGAGGCTGACTCGGACGAACCGGGGGCTCATCGTGGACGCCGATCTCCACGCGGCGCTGGCGACGAAGTGCAGCCGCTGTCTGCGGGATGTGGACGTCCCGATCACGCTGAAGATCCGCGAAGAGGCGCTGCCCAGCGTCGAACTGACAACAGGAACCCCCCTCGACACCTCGCGGGAGCCGGATGCGCTCTGGCTCACTGCCCGTCATGAACTCCTGCTGGAGCCGGTCGTCCGCGACGAGATCTACCTGGCGGAACCGATTGCGCCACTCTGCCGCCCCGATTGCCCAGGCCTGTGCGTCACCTGCGGCCTGGAGCTGGAGGGAGGTCCGCACGCGCATGCCGAGGAGATCGACGAGCGGCTCTCGGTCCTGCGTGGCTTCACGGTCGACGGCGAGGCCGAGAGCGGCTAAACTCGCCCGTCGGCGCTTGCGCCGTTCGAACAGTGGCGGCGGGCCGCCCGAAAGGAGACTTCACAGACCATGGGTGTTCCCAAGCGCCGGGTTTCACACGCTCGCCAGGGCGAGCGCCGGTCCCACCTCGCGATCGACCTGCCCCAGCTGGAGGCATGTCCGCACTGCCACGAGCAGAAGCGCCCGCACCACGCCTGTCCCACCTGCGGCTACTACAACGGCCGCCTGGCCATCGAGTTGAAGAAGACCACGGACGAGGCAGCCCGCTGATCCGGTGGACCTGAGTTCCGTCCGGGGGCTCGACGGCGACCGTCGTGTTCGAATCGCGGTGGACGCCATGGGCGGCGACCACGCTCCGGACGAGGTGGTCCACGGCTCGACGGCGTGGGCCCGCGGCAACCCGGCTGCGGAGGTCGTCCTTGTCGGGGACGAGGAGCGCGTCCGCTCCATCGTGGGTCCCGACGTCCCCACCAACGTGCGGTTCGAGCATGCCGGCCAGGTCGTCGAGATGGACGAGCATCCTGCCCGTGCGCTGCGCGAGAAGAAGGACGCATCCATCCTGGTGGCCATGGAGATGGTCAGGACCGGACGCGCCGACGCGGTCGTGACGGCCGGCCACACCGGTGCGGGGATGGCCGCCGCGGTCCTTCGCCTCGGCCGGCTCCGCGGCGTCGACCGACCGGCGCTGGCGGTCCAGATGGTCACCGAATCCGGGCCGTTCGTGCTCCTGGATATCGGCGCCAACCCGGATTCGACAGCCGAGAACCTGCACCAGTACGCCCACATGGGGGCGCTCTTCGCGGAGCGCGTCCTGGGCGTGCGCAACCCGCGCGTGGCGCTCCTCTCCATCGGCGAGGAGAAGGGCAAGGGTGATGCCCGGATCCAGCGCGCGACCGAGCTCCTCGACGCGAGCGGGCTGAACTTCGTCGGCAACATCGAGGGCAAGGATCTGGTTCGTCATGCGGCCGATGTGGTGGTCTGTGACGCGGTCCTGGGCAACGTCACGATCAAGTTCTTCGAGGGCCTCTCGACCTTTATCTTCGACCTCCTCCGGGCCGAGTTCCGGCGGCCCCCGCGTGGTCCGCTCGCCTACCTCCTCATGAAGCCGGGCCTTGACCGCATCCGGGCCGTGTTCGACTACGAGAAGCTGGGCGGTTCACCG
>Ga0315281_10013608_pt1 | contig 10999 bp, 7 predicted proteins | sample YL17G07_0_MG_FD_204540 | JGI IMG/M metagenome (GOLD analysis project Ga0315281, IMG submission 204540) | Sediment microbial communities from Yellowstone Lake, YNP, Wyoming, USA - YL17G07_0 | ecosystem: Environmental > Aquatic > Freshwater > Lake > Sediment | place: USA: Wyoming | collected... | reverse complement strand
ATCGAAACAGCACGGTCAGCGCCTGGACGCCGCGCTCGTACCGCATCGCACCGAGCGCCTGCATCGCCGCGACGTTCACGGCCCGGTCGTTGTCGTTGAGCGCCACGACGACCGCGTCCCCGACCGTGGTCTCGATCGGCCTGTCCCCGGCCCGCCTTGCGAAGAGACGGCCGATCACGCGAACGGCCGTATAGCGCAGGGCAGCGTTGGATGCGCCGGCGAGTGTCGCGAGATCCGGTCCGGTCGCGCGCAGTAACTCGTCGCGCGCGTCGCCGCCAGGCTCCGCGCCGAGCGCGCCGAGCGCGTACACCGCTTCCATACAGACGCGCGGATCCTCGAAATACACTCCCGAGCGCAGGGCCGTCAGAACCTCGACCGGCACGGGTCGCGTGCCGATTGCGAGCGGGCCCGCGGAAAACACCGACTCGGCGGACATCGAATGGTGTCGATCGACTGCGAGTCCCCTGCGGTTCTTCGGCACGATCCCTTCGGCCGCGAAGATGTTCAGCTCCGCCGCAATCGCTTCGAGTTGAATCTTGTCCTGCGGGTCGGTAATCGCCGACGCCAGGGGGATCGCCGCGTCGGGATACGCCGCCTGCTTCAGCATCTGCACGGTGCGCAATCGCGTGGCGGGATCCGCACTCGCGAGATCTCCAACCGCTTGCTCGAAGGGAACCTGGGCGGCGACGAGGGCGGCGGCAAGAAGGACGGGAGCGCCAGGAAGGGAATGCCACACGGGCGTTTTCTCGTAGCGGAGGCTTGTGATTGCGCGACGAACAATAGCACAGACTGTGCTCTGTTCCAGAGATCCTCACCCATCGTACAATGACGTGAGGTGACGACATGGTGAGAGTGACCGGTCTTGCGGCCGTTCCGCTGATCATTTGCGCGGTCCTGCTGGGCCGCCTCCAGGCTCAGACCAGCGCGGCCAACGGCGCATTCACACACGCCGATGTCATTCGACTGCTCGGCCTCGGCGTGTCGGACCGCACGGTGATCGCGGTGATTCAGGAAGTCAAGCAACGTGAGTTCGACACGAGCGCCGATTCGATCACCCTCTTGAAGGCGTCGGGTGTCTCGGAGGCGGTCATCGCGGCGATTCAACGGACACCAGCGGCGACCGTCGACGAGGATGCCCGCATGGACCTCCAGAAGTTCACCAGCGTGTACGAGGCGGGCCGGGCGCTCAGCAGGGCGCTGGCGAGCACAAACGCAACCGTCGGGCAGATCGATCGCCAGGTGCAAACCTTCAAGACCGAAGTGGCCGGCGCCAAGGGCAAAGCCACAACACCAGGTGAACGATCGCTCGTCACGAAGTACACGATCGCGCAGTTGCAGTTCGAAGCCGGTCTGAATCACATGAATGTGCCATTGCGGCTCGACGCCTGGGCGAAGGCGACGGCCGCGCTCGAGGATGCCGACAAAATTTACCTGGGTAAATAGGGTCAGTCAAACCATCCTGAACTGCAGCGCCTCGGCGACGTGCTCGGCGCTCAGACGCTCGTCTCCAGCGAGATCGGCAATCGTTCTCGCCACCTTCCGGACACGGTCATAGCCGCGGGCGCTGAGCGACAGGCGGGTCATCGCCGAGTGCAGGACGCGGAGCGCCGCTTGATCGGTGGCGCAGTATTTGGCCATCAGCGGCGGCGTCAGCTCCGCATTCGTCAGGATGCCGTCGCCCTCGTGCCGCGCCGCCTGACGCGCGCGTGCCGCGACGACGCGCGCCCGCACAGTCGACGACGATTCGCCGCCCGCGTCGGCGCTCAGCGCGTCAAGCGGCAGCGCGGGGACCTCGACGGTGAGGTCCAGCCGATCGCGAAGCGGGCCGGACAGGCGATCGCGGTACCGCGCGACGAGCGGCGGCGCGCAGCGGCACTCCCGTGACGGATCGCCGGCGAAGCCGCACGGACACGGGTTCATCGCGCCGACGAGCATGAAGCGCGCGGGGAAGACGGCTGTGCGTGCCGCGCGGGCCACCGTCACGCGCCCCTCCTCGATCGGCTGACGCAGCACCTCCAGCACGCCGCGGCTGAACTCGAGCATCTCGTCGAGGAACAGCACGCCGTGATGCGCGAGGCTGACTTCGCCGGGACGCGGTTGGGACCCGCCGCCGATCAACGCGGCATTCGAGATCGTGTGATGCGGTGCGCGAAAGGGTCGGTCGGTCATCAGGCCGGCTCCGGGCGACAGCAACCCGGCGACCGAGTGCACCGCGGTCACTTCCAGCGCCTCATCGAACGAGAGCGGCGGCAGGATCCCGGACACCCGCCGCGCCATCATCGTCTTGCCCGCGCCAGGCGGACCGACAAACAACAGGTTGTGCCCGCCGGCGGCCGCGACTTCGAGTGCGCGCCGCGCAAACAGTTGCCCGCGCACGTCCGCGAGGTCGGGCGCCGCTGCGCGACGGAGGGCGGGTGGGTCAGGTAGGGCGGGTAGGGTTGGTGGGTTGGTTCGAAAGCCGTCGGGATCGTTGAGTGCGCGGACCGCATCGCCCAGCGACGACACGGCAATGATCTCGAGACCCCAGACGATCGCCGCCTCGCTCGCGTTGCCGGCCGGCAGCAGGATGCCGGACAGTCCCTCGCGCCGCGCAGCCGCGGCGATCGGCAGGACGCCGCGCGTCGTGTGAATCGATCCGTCGAGGGAGAGCTCGCCGAGCAGCACACAGTCCACGATCTGCCGCCGCTCGACGACGCCCGATGCAGCAAGGATGCCGAGCGCGATCGGCAGGTCGAATGCCGCCCCCGTCTTGCGGACATCGGCCGGCGCGAGGTTGACGGTGATGCGGTGCGGCGGAAACTCGAAACCTGAATTCCGGATCGCGCTGCGCACGCGGTCGCGGCTCTCACGCACGCCGGTGTCGGGCAGCCCCACCATCGTGAACGCCGGGAGCCCGAACGAGACGTCCACTTCGACGTGAACCGCACAGGCCTCGACGCCAACTACCGCCGCCGTCCGCAGGATCGCCAGCATGGACGTCGCCGGTGCAAAGGGCGTGACGCCGGCGCCTCTCACGTGTTTTCAATAGGTTAGGGGCTTCAGCTCCCCAAGGGATGGCAGGAAATGCCATGTCGCCCCGCGCAGGGCCGGGCAGGGACTGATCGATCTTGCCGTCGACGCCGATATCCCGACTGCACTATCCTTGACACCCCATTTCCATTTCCCGCTCTGGAGCGAGACGCACATGCTGGAAGCTTTCAAGAACATCACCGGCGGCAAGGGCAAGCTGGTGCAGAAACAGACCGATGAGCTCGAGTTGCTGATCGCCACCGCGCGCGAAGAGCGCAGCGCGATCAGCGCGATGCTGACCGCGCTGACCACACGCAGCGCCAAGCTGACGCCGCTCGGAAAGACGCTCGAACTGGTGTCGGAGAAGGCCGTCGGCGTCACGACACGCCTGGACGAGATCGCCAAGCGACTCGCCACGCTGGACGACCGCGCGAAAGAACTGGAGGAAATCGACAAGCGTATCCAGTCGCTGAAAGAGTCCGCGCGCCAGGCCGAGCAGACGACGCAGAAAGCGCTGGGGCCGGACGGCGAGCTGCAGCGGCATCGCGAGGCGGTGCAGCACCTGTCGTCGCAGGCGCTTGGCACGCAGGCAACGCTCGACACGCTGAAGAAGGAGCGTGCCACGCTCGAAGAGCTCCGGGGCCAGCTGCAGAAGGCCGAGGCCGAGGTGAAACAATCGCTCGGCCAGTCGAGCACCCTCAAGGCCGAGCTGGATCAGATCCGCGCCGTGGCCGCCACGCTGACGCAGGACTACGCGAAGATCCGCGAGACCTCGCGCGAAGCGCGCGAAGACACGACGGCGGCGATGACAACCGTGAAGGAAGTCGAGAACAAACTGGGGCCGCTGGCCCGGCTCCACGAGCTGAGCCAGAGCACGGAGGAGCGGCTCAACGCGCTCAACGCGCTCGCCGAGCACGTCTCGCACAAAGCCAAGGCGCTCGACACGCAGCAGCAGTCGGTCGAACACGCCGTCGTGCAGGCCAACCGCGTGAACGAAATGGTCTGGGCCATGGACGTGCAGATCGGCAAACTGAACGAGGGCATGAAACAAGTGGCGCGCGCCGAGGACACGCTCGGGCGCACCGAAAAGCTGGCCACCGAGGCCAACGCGCAGCTCGAGGCGGCCACCAAGCTGCGGCTGGACTCGGAGAGCGAGACCGGCAAGTTGAAGAAAGAGGCCGGGACGCTGCTCGACGCGGTCCGCGGACAGGTGGACACGCTCTCGCTGAAGAAGAAGGAACTGGAGGCGTTCGACCATCGTCTCCGCACGCTCCACGCCGGCGTCGGCGACGCCGAGTCGCGCATGGAGGCGCTCACCGCGAAGGACAAGAACCTCATCGAGCTCACGCAGAAGGTCGACGGCATGTCGAAACGGTTCGAGGCGCTGTTTGCGTCAGCCGACGACCTGACGAAGAAGCAACTCTCCCTCGAGACGCTCCACGAGCGGCTCGGCCAGGTGGACGATCTGGCCAAGAAGACCTCGTGGCAGCTCGACTCGCTTCGGCAGAGCCGCCAGGATCTCGACGCGCTTCGCAAGGAGATCCAGGAGTTCTACACCTCGCACACCGAGGCCGCCAAGCTGGCGGACAAGCTCGGCGCCGATCGCGTGGGCCTCGAGGCCTTCGGTGAGCGCATGACGAATTTCTCGTCGCAGGCGCCGGAACTCGAGGCGAAGATGGACGCGATCCTCGGCAAGCTGAAGCTCGTCGAAGACGGCGCCCAGAAGGCCACGCGGCTGCACGAGTCGGTCGCCGAGCTCGATGCGCAGATCTCGCGCGTCAGCGCGCGCGTGCCGTTCGTCGAAAAGTTCGAAGGCCGTCTGAACAGCCTGAACGCATTGAGCGCGGACGTGGACCGCAAGCTGGCCGATCAGCTCGCGCGGCGCACCGAACTCGAGACGCTCAAGGCCCAATGCGACGGCTTGGCGGCGCAGATGGTGGACGCGCAGCATAAGCTCGAAGCCGTACGCACGCTGCAGTCCAGCCTCGTGCCGCTGGTCGCCCAGGTGAACACGCTGAAGACGGAGATCGGCGCGGCAGAGAAACGACTGGACGGCACGACGTTCAGCGAGGCGGCGATCATCGATCAGGAGAAGCGCTACGTGGCGTTGGTCGCCGCGAGCAAGGCGGTGGCGACCGACGTCGCGGAGCGCACGCGGCAGATGGTTGCGCTCGGCGAGGAGCTGGCGCGGTCGGCGAAGATCAAGGACGAGATGCTCACCGAGCTCGACCGCGTCCAGGGGCGGCAGCGCGACACGACGGGCCAGATCCAGGCGTCCGAGGATCAACTCGTGCGCGCCGAGAACATGTTCAAACAGCTCGAGTCGCGCCGGTCGCAGGTGGCATTCGGGGAGAAGAAGCTGGCCGCCGTCGAGTCGCGGCTCGCCGAGATCAAACAGATCGCCACCGAGCTCGACAAGAGCATCGCGTCCATCGCCAGCCGCGAGCAGCTGATCAACGCGGTGAAGTCCGAAGTCGAGAACGTGCACCAGATCAGCGCGCGCAGCAAAGCCGACCTGGCGCACGTCACCGAGCACCGCGGCGAGGTCGCGACGCTGAAAGGCCAGGTGGACCTGCTCCTCTCGCGCATCAGTGAGACCGACGAACGGATCGTCGCCATCGACGCGAAGCGCAAGCTGGTGGACGAGGTGCAGACCAAGGCCAACGCGATTGTCCACGTCCTGGACGATGTGCGGATCAACCTCGAGACACTGGGCGAGCAGAAGGCGGTCATCGACCACGTGGCGGAGAAAGTGGCGCAGCTCGAGTTCACGCTGCAGGAAGCGCGCAACACGCTGCGCACGCTCCAGCACGAACGCGAACTCGCCGAGCGCATCGAGCAGGGAATCAAGCAGCTGCGGTCGAAGACGACGCAGGCCGAGGACGGCAAGAAAAGGGCGTAGGGCTCAGGGCGCCCTGCGGTGAGGCGCTAGTTCGCCAGCCGATACACCGTCAGGCGCTGGCCGGCCGCCAGGTGGTCGTCCGGAAGCCGCGGGTTCCAGTTCCTGATGGCCGCGACAGTCGTCTTGTAGAGGCGGGCGATCGACGCGAGCGTATCGCCGCGCTTCACGGCGTGACTGGCTTTCACGCGGTTCGAGTTCGCGGACGGCTCGGCGAGCTGGCCGGCGTGGGCCACCGTGGACCGCGCCTCGGTCGCCGGGGCGGGACGATCGGTCCGCGCCGCCATCAGCACCGTCGCTTCGTGTGGCACCATCAGCTTCTGCCCGGCGGCCACGCGAGCGGCAGCCGGGAGATAGTTGGCCTCGGCCAGGTCCGCCTTGCTCACGTGCAGTTTCCGGGCGATGAGCGGCAGCGTGTCGCCGCGCTTCACCGTGTAGTACTTCAGCGACGCCAGATCGGCCGCCGCGGCGTCGGTCAGCCGCGCGGCGACCATCTCCGCCGTCCCCGCCGGCACCTTTAGCTCGTATTTCGTGTCCTTGACCGGCGTGGTCCAGCGGCGCAACTCGGGGTTCAGCGCCTGAATGTCGTCGATCGAGGCGTCGGTCCATTCCGCGATGCGGCGCAGGTCCACCGGCCTGGGCAGCGTGACGGTGTCGAATGCGACCGGTTCTTCCGACTCGAAGTCGAAGCCGTACTGCGCGGGGTTTCGGGCGATGACGATCGCGGCGAGAATCATCGGGACGTATTCCCGTGTTTCGCGCGGGAGAATCTTGGACTTCGCGGTGAGCGTCCAGAAGTTATCGGCCCGGGCCGTCTTCAGCGCGCGCTGCATGCGACCGGGGCCGCCGTTGTAGGACGCCAGCGCCAGATGCCAGTCGCCGCCGAACAGCTTGCCCAGCGTCCGCAGGTATTTCGCCGCGGCGAGCGTGGCTTTTTCCGGGTCGGACCGCTCGTCGATGTACCAGTCGCGGCGGAGGCCATTTTCGAGCCCGGTGCCGGCCATGAACTGCCACACCCCCTTCGCCTTGGTCCTCGACAGCGCGTTCGGTTTGAAGGCGCTCTCGACCAGCGGCACGTAGGCGAGGTCGAGCGGCAGCCCCTCGGCGCGGAAGACACTCTGGATCATCGGCAGGTACTTGCTGCCGCGCTTCATGCCTTCTTCGATGAAGGTGTGGAGGCGCCCCTGGAACAGCCCGATGTACGACAGCACCCGCGGGTTCAGGGGGATCGGGATGTCGTGGCTCGCCATCAGCAGGTCCGACCGGACCGCGTCGGTCAGGCCTGGCCCTGCCGGCGGCGTGTCGAGCGTGGCCGACAGCGCGAGCAGTTCGTCGATCGACGCCGCCTCGTATTTCTTCTCGGTAAAACCGTCGCCGGTGGCCAGCGCGCGAACTTCGTAGGTGCTGATCCGGTCGACAAGCCGATCGAAATGCTCGCGGATTCGCGGCTCGGTACGCGCGCCGTAGGGCGATTCGAGCAGCACGTCGATCGCGAGGTTGAATGCCTGTTTGGCCGCCTCGACATGGCCCTGTTCGAGCTCTCTCTGGCCGGCTTTGAAATAGCGATCGGACGTGGCGATCAGCGTGACGACCGGGTCTTCGATCGGGGCAGCCTGCACGGGAGCCTGGGCCTGGCTGGTCGCGTCAAGGGCAACAAGGGCCTGAGTCGGCGCCACAAGAGGACCCTGCGTCTTCAGGCTGGCGGCGCACGCCGTGACGAGGGGGAACAGCGAGAGCAGCGCTGCTCGTCGGCAGAGGGATCCAAACATTCCCGCAGAGTCTAGCAAAGCCCCTCCGGTGGGTCAACAATAAGTCCAACAGGCTCAGCACTTGAACAGCTTTCAGCCGTCGGCTTTCCGCTCTCAGTCTGATAGCTGATAGCTTGGCTACCCCCGCCACGGGGCGACGGAAAAGACCCGGTGCTGTTCGCCGAGGTCGCGCGCCGCCGGGGTCACGATGGCGCGTTCGGAGACGACCAGTCTCCGGCCCGCCTGAATCGCCAGCCGCACGTCCTCTTCGCAGACGAAATCGAGCGGCGCCGGCTCCACCCTCCCGCCGGACCCACCCGACCTACCTGACCCACCCGACCCACCAGACCTACCAGACCCACCCGACCCACCTGGCCCACCCGACCCACCTGGCCCACCCGCCCCCTGCTCCGCCTGGAAACCCCGTGACCCGAGGAACTCGTCGATCCGGCGCGTCAGGGCATCCGCGCTGATTCCAGTCGCGGTAGACGGTCTTGCGGGCGCGGACGGAAGCCCCGGAACCGACGGGCGGGCCGGGCTGACGCCCGCGGCCCGGTCCCAGCGGCTGACCGTCGGTGTCACCTCGTACGCCACGCGTTTGATGTTCAGCAGATGCCGCGGCGAGATGTTGTCCGACGTGATGTTCCCGCCATAGCCGCCGCAGCCGAGCGTCATCGCCGGATCCAGCCCCGTCGACAGCCCCACCGACCCATGCGTCGTCGGCGAGTTGACGATGATCCGGAATGCCGGCTTGTGAAGGCCGAACTCCAGAATGACCTGATCGTTCTGCGAGTGAATCGACATCGTGTGGCCCATGCCGCCGTACCGGAGGATCTGCTTACACCGCTCGCAGCCCTCCCGCCAGTCTTTCACGACGTAGTACGAGAGCACGGGGCATAGCTTTTCGATCGACAGCGGATAGTCGCGGCCGACGCCGCCGAGCGGCGCGACCAGGATGCGCGTGTCGGCCGGCACGGTGATGCCGCATTTGTCCGCGATGTAGACGGCGGATCTGCCGACCAGCGCGGGATTGGGCAGCCGCTGCGGCGTCACGAGGACGCGCGCGACCGCGTCGGTCTCAGCCGCGTTCATGAAGTAGGCGCCCTGCGCCTGGAATTCGCGCTTCACTTCTTCGGCGATCGGCTCGTCGACGACCGCGGAGTTCTCGGTGGAGCAGAGCACGCCGTTGTCGAACGTCTTGCCGGTGATGATGTCGTGGACGGCTTTCTTGACGTTCGCCGACCGCTCGATGAACGCCGGCGCGTTGCCCGGCCCGACGCCGTACGCCGGTTTGCCCGCGCTGTACGCCGCGCGGACCAGTCCCATCCCGCCGGTCGCCAGGATCACCGCGACGTCGCGCTGCTTCATCAACTCCTGCGTGCCTTCGAGCGTGACCGTCGTCATCCAGTTGATGCAACCGGCGGGTGCGCCGGCGCGGCGCGCCGCCTCGTCCATCACCTCAGCCACACGCGTGATGCACTTGACGGCCGCCGGATGCGGGCTGAGCACGATGGTGCAGCGCGCCTTCAGCGCGATCAGGATCTTGTAGATCGCCGTCGATGTAGGGTTGGTCGACGGCACGACCGCCGCGACGACGCCGAACGGCTCGGCGATCTCGATAACGCGCCGGTCCTCGTGGCGCGCGATGACGCCGACGGTCTTCATCGGTCGGATGAAGTTGTAGACCTTCTGCGAGCTGAACAGGTTCTTCTGAATTTTGTCGTCGACGACGCCGTAGCCGGTCTCTTCAACGGCGAGGCGGGCGAAGGCCTCGGCTTGCGGGGTCGCCGCGGCGGCCATGGCGTCGACGATGGAGTCGATTTGCTCCTGGCTGAACTCGGCGAGTTCGAGCCATGCCTGTTTGGCGCGGCGCGCCAAGGCTCGGGCCTCGGCGATGGACGCGAGATCGCGGTCGCTTTGCGGGGAGGCTGCGGGTTCTGCCATCGGCGTGGAAGCTCTCCACCGTGGTGGCTAGGGTGTTCCTTTCGGCAGTATCCGCTCCACCTCGGCGTGCGGGCGGGGGATGACGTGGACCGAGATCAGCTCGCCCACCCTGCGCGCGGCGGCGGCGGCCGCGTCGGTGGCGGCTTTCACCGCGCCCACGTCGCCGCGGCACATGACCGTGACGTAGCCGGCGCCGATGTACTCCTTGCCGATCAGGATCACGTTGGCGGCCTTGACCATGGCGTCTGCCGCCTCGACCGCGCCGATCAGGCCGCGCGTTTCCACGAGTCCGAGTGCATCTAGAGACATGATGTGTACAGGCGCGGAACTCTAACAGATTGCGGGGGATGCGGCAACTGCGCTATCATCGCGACACATCGTCTTTCACCGTTGTTTCGATCTTTTCCGCAGCGCCCGATGCCCATGATTCAGTGTATCCCGCGTTCGTCTGTTGCCCTGGGCCTTTCCCTGCTCGTTCTCGCCTCGATCGCGCTGACCGCCTGCCGGCGGAAGGAAGCGCCCGCGCCGCCGATGGCCACGCCCAGCATCACCCTGAGCCACGACAAGGCGCCCCTCGGCAGCCCGATCGACATCACCTACAAGTTCGTCGTCGCCGCCGACGCGCACTTCGCCGAGGACCTGCGCGCCATGGTCCACGTGGTCGATGCGGACCAGCAGTTGATTTTCGCGTTCGATCACACGTTGCCGATCCCGACTTCCCAGTGGAAGCCGGGGCAGACCGTCGAATACACGAAGACCGTGTTCATCCCGGTTTACCCGTACGTCGGCGAGGCGACGATCCAGGTTGGCTTGCACTCGACAACAACGCAGAAGCGCGTGACGCTGGCGGGCACCGACGCGGGGCAGCGCGCCTACAAGGTCGCCAGGCTCCAGTTGCAGCCGCAGACCGAGAACGTCTTTACGGTCTTCAAGGAAGGCTGGCATCCGGCCGAGATCGCGGAGCATAACGCCACCATCGAGTGGCAGTGGACGAAGAAGTACGCGACGCTTTCGTTCAAGAACCCCAAAAAAGACTCCGTCTTCTACCTGGACGTCGATAATCCGGGGAACGTTTTCAACGAGCCGCAGCAGGTGACCATCACCCTGGGGGGGCAACTGGTGGATGAGTTCACCCTGAAGCCGAAGCAGCCTGACCTGCGGAAGGTTCCGCTCAAGACGGCCCAGCTGGGCCCAGGCGATATGGTCGAGATCGTGATTTCGGTCGATAAGACCTACGTGCCAGCCATCCTCGTGCCGGGCAGCAAGGATCCACGGGAATTGGGTGTGCGGGTGTTTCACGCATACGTGGATCCACGGTAACCGTGCGAAACACAGGACTCTTCGTCGCCTTTGTGTCCTTGTTCTTGTTCGCGCGTCCGGCGCAAGCTGAACTCGTATT
>Ga0315281_10013607_pt1 | contig 11000 bp, 15 predicted proteins | sample YL17G07_0_MG_FD_204540 | JGI IMG/M metagenome (GOLD analysis project Ga0315281, IMG submission 204540) | Sediment microbial communities from Yellowstone Lake, YNP, Wyoming, USA - YL17G07_0 | ecosystem: Environmental > Aquatic > Freshwater > Lake > Sediment | place: USA: Wyoming | collected... | reverse complement strand
AAGTAACTGCACATATGCGCATTTAGTAAACTAGTTGCCGGGGCCGCCCTTAAGCGTCCGCCTTACGCGCACCAGGAAGACCGTAAATCCATGATTCAGATATTATTTGTTTCGTAGTATCGTTGCAAAATATACTCTATTTGGAACCTAATTCCGTCCGGAGCGTGAAATGAATTTCGACAAGGAACTCGATGCGAGGGGGCTCAATTGCCCGCTGCCGATACTGCGCACCAAGAAATCATTGAACGACATGGTGTCGGGGCAGGTGCTCAAGATTGTTGCGACTGACCCGGGTTCAGTCAAGGATTTCGAGGCTTTTGCCAAACAGACGGGCAATGAACTCCTCCTGTCCGAAACCGCCAACAAAGAATTCATTTTCTTCATGAAAAGGCATTAGCCGCAACGCAGCGTGATCGCGTTTGAGCGGCGGTTTGCCAGGCAGCCGGTGTATGAGGCCAGGGATCGGCCCGACAGCAACGACCGGACGATTTTGCCGCCGTCGCCGCACGGCAACGGCGACGCTCCGGCCCGTATTCAGCGCTGGCAACGCTTCCGCGGGGATCGCAGGATCAGTAGCCTTTCCCGCCCGAAGTTGCTGCGTTGCGGATTTCAGGTTTTAGACGCATGCCCCGGTTGCTCACATTGTCCCGCGCCGCCCGCCTTGTCGGCATCACGCGCGGGGCGCTGCAAAGCAGAATAAAAGCCGGGGAACTTGCCGCGTTCGAGGGCATGGTGTCGGTGGAAGATCTGTTGCGGGTCTTTCCGGAGACCCATCTGGAAGACAATACCGCTTTTGAGCGGTTTGCGCAGATCAAGGACAGTGCGTTCGCGCGGCGCGTACGCGAGCACGTGCTGCCCAATTCCGAGGTGCTGGTTGCGCGCCTAACCGAAATGAGCAGGCGGCTGGCTCGGACCCAGGCGGGGCTGGACTATTACCGCGGTATCGTCGACCATCTGCAGGAAAAGTTGCGGGAATGCGATAATTCCTCGGCACCGCGAGCGGCCATGACCGGGCTGCGCGCCTGGCTGCAACACGCGCTGGAGGCCGACGTTGACGCCGCCGCGCCGCAATCGCTAATGGTACGGGACAGTTTCATGAGGATCATGACCGCGCATGTAAAGGTCCAGCCGAGCGGGAACGAGTTTTTTGTCGAAGGCAACGATACGCTGCTGGAAGCGGCGCTGCGCGCCGGATTGTCGCTCGGCTATGGCTGCAGCAACGGCAATTGCGGCCAATGCAAAGCCAGAGTGGTGGCGGGCCAGGTACAGAAAACCCGGCATTACGACTTCGTTCTGAGCGAAGCCGAGAAAAATTCCGGCGTCGTGCTGATGTGCTGCAATACGGCGGTCGTTGACCTGGTGATCGAGGCCCGCGAAGCGCATGGCGCCATAGACATGCCGTTGCAGAACATCGCGGCGAAAGTAAAATCGGTGAGCGCGTTGACGGATGACATGCGGCTACTGCGCCTGCAAACGCCGCGCAGCAACCGGCTGCGCTTTCTGGCCGGACAATCGGTGTCGTTGACGCTGGCCGGCGGGGCCACTGCTGCCTGCCCGGTGGCGAGTTGCCCCTGCGAAGAGCGCAATCTCGAATTTCACATCCAGCGGCGACCCGGCGATGCCTTCGCCGAGGACGTATTCGCGGGTCTCAACGGCGTGGACACCGTGCGCGTCGAGGGGCCACGCGGCGACTTCGTCCTGAACGAGGCGTCGAGCCGGCCGCTTATCTTTATCGCCTGCGGCAGCGGTTTCGCGCCGATCAAAAGTCTGATCGAACACGCGATGGCGCTCGATGTGGCAGAAACGCTGCAACTTTACTGGATGGCAGACGGAAATACCGGCCACTACCTGAACAATCTGTGCCGCTCCTGGGCCGACGCACTGGACAACTTCCGTTACATCCCGCTGACGGCGGACCGCGAGCTGACGCAGGAGGCCGCGATTGGGGATGCGCTCGCGCGAGCACTGCCGCCCCAGGCTGAACTCGCCGGGCATGACGTGTACGTTGCCGGGCCCGAACCGTTCGCAAATGCGGCGGAGTACCTGCTGCTCGATCTTGCGCTGCCGCGCCCGCAATTGTTGGTTAACCGGCTGCCGGCGGCGTGAACGCAGTGGCGATTCAGACCGCGCGGGAAAACCGCGGTCAAGGAGCCGGCGCGCCGCCGAGCTTGCAGATTGATCGCTTCAACCTGGAAATTCCGGCACGGAGATCAAGTTAATGCCTATTGAGGTTAATGGGAAAGTGATTGCAACAGACGCGGAAGGCTACCTTTTCGATCCTGCTGACTGGGATGAGAACGTCGCGTCGGTGCTCGCGCAGCAAGAGACGCTTGAACTGGGTGAGGGGCATTGGGAAATAATTCGGTTTATGCGTAAGTATTATGATGAGCATCAAATTGCCGCGGATGCGCGTTTCGTCAAGAGACTCCTGGCAGACGAGCTCGGGTATGGAAAAAACGCAGGCAGCCGTTTGCATGAATTATTTCCCTATGGCTACGTAAAGCAGGCGTGCAAAATTGCCGGCATGAAGCGACCCAGGGCCTGGAGCACGGGATGAAACCGGGAGCGACCAACCAATGTTACGAACCGGGCATTCGCGCACTGCCGCGGCAGCACCCGGAGCGGCACACCCCGTTTCGTTACGCCGCGCTTTAAGTTCATGACAATCTGCAGTTCCGGATCCGCAGGTTGCAAGCATGCTTATGGTTGACCGCCGGCCCGGGAATTATCGGTCTCGACAACCTCGTCGACCAGTTTCTTGATTAGACGCACCATTTCCGGCGCTTCGATCTCCATTATTTGTTCGAGCACCCACTTGTTGTCGCTGCCCGCCATGGCGTCGGATACCTTGTGGCCAAAGTAACGCAGGCAGGCGTAACCGGGATCTCGTGCAGCGTATTCAAACTGCGCGTAGTCCTCAAATCGGGCGTTCAGCGTTTGAATGAATGGCCCCCGGTAATCCCCCGGCCCAAGCAGATCCAGCTGATTGTTTTCCATGGTTTTGGCAAGATGCGCGGCAATCGCATTGATGAGCGCCTCGCGCTCGGCGTCGCTGCGCCGGCCATAAACCGTGCGATCGGTCAGTTGCACGAGAAACGCGATGAACTCCGTGATAATTGCGGTCACCTGCCGGTCGGCGCCGAAGCGGAAGCCGTCTTTTTCAAGGTGCTTGAAGATTTCAATCGCAATTTTCCAGATATTCGCGCCGATGACGCCAGCGCGTTCTTCGGTAGTGCGCGGCGCCTTCTTATTGCGCCAGCGGGTTTTGATGAGGCCTATCGATGGACGAGTGCTGATGATCGCCATGCTTACGTCGCCCGCAAGTTGATTTGCCGCCACACGGATAATGCGATACCGCAATGATTGTAAAATAAGCCCGAAAACCGTACATTCCGCCTGAACCTTTCAAGCGGTTGCTGCCGGAGCCCCCAGATGTCAGATTCAGGCATGGATTTAGCCAGTGGAATTGCCGCGTTCGAAGCCAAGGAGTTCGCTACCGCCAGACAATTGCTGCATCCGCTCGCCGAGCAGGGCGACGCCCACGCACAGTATCGTCTGGCCATTATGGCGCAGGTCGGATTAGGCATGGTGAAGAACTGCGCAACCGCCGTGAAATGGATGCGCGCCGCCGCCGAGCAAGGTCTGGGGCTCGCTCAACACGGACTGGGATTCATGTATTTTCAAGGTGAATGTACCAAGGCTGATCCGGTTGAGGCCGCCAAGTGGTTTCGCTTGGCCGCTGAGCAGGGTTTGGCGGGATCCCAGGCGACGCTGGCCACAATGTACGAGCAGGGCGTCGGCGTCGAACGCGATCTTGCCAAAGCCAAGATCTGGCAGGAACTCGCTGCAAAAAACTATTGACTGGCCTTTCGCGCCACGCGGCGACAGGTAACATTGCAGCGGTCCCGCGCGATGCTCTCCGACGGCGGGTAGAGCGTCAGCGTTAAACGGACTGGCGTCAGGTTTGATTGCGCGACGCGTAGCCGTCGGTTTTCTTGTCCCAACCGTCTGCGTAGCCGGCGGTGTAGGCGGCATTGATGCGCTGTTCTTCGCGCTTGGGGTTGTGCAGATAGCCGCTCGCCCAGCCGTTGATATATTCAGGATCCACGCCCTGCTTTTCCATCTTGTCGATCGTTGCGTAATACTCGTTGCCCATGCCGGCCACCTCCACGTGCTAGGAATGCGCGTATCTTAAGCCAGTCTCGCGGCCCATACCAAGCTCGCGCACGCCACGCATGTCGCGCGCGACCGCGCAACGCCTGAAACATCGCATGGTTTTGCGAAAACCCTCTCGCCATGGATAGGCTTATCTATCACTTAATCGATAGCGATGTGCATGGCCGGCAGACGCGCCGTGCCGGGCGGGTGTTACCATCGGCCCATGGACGGGGGCGGGTCTGTTCGGTGAGCGTCAGTTTGATTCGCATGTGGTCTCACTACTGTCCGGTTAAATTGAGATCAAATCGGGCTGGAAGCCAATAGCCATGCGGGTTTCAAGCAATTTCAACATGGTGCCGATTTCAATGCAATGCTGAAAGTCACGTCTATATGATTCAACAGCTTACGACGAAAAAGTTGGCGATTACGAGTTTAACCGGACAGTAGTGATGTGGTCTGACATTTGACCGGTAGTTGCAGCAAGTGAGGGCCTTGAGCATGTCTAATCCGGCGTCGCAGATGGGAGGGGGCGGTTGCAGCGAACTGGAGCCTTATGCCCTTCAGGTTACGGGCGACAGCATGGTACCCGAGTTCTGGGACGGTTGTATTGTCATCGTCGAACCGGGCGGCGCAGCGCGGCACGGCAGCTTCGTGGTCGTGGATTACGCTGGCGAATCCATATTCCGGCAATTGCAGATGGAGGGCGAGCGGCATTTTCTCAGGCCGCTGAACGCAAGCTACCCGGTGATTGAATTGACGGGTCACTATCGCATCCGTGGCCTGGTGGTGCAGCGTTCGGGGCGTCGGCGGTCACAACATAAGCACTACGGATAGACTCGTTCAGCAGTAATTCAAGAGTACGCAATCATGACCGAAGCGGCGCCTTCCATGGAACAGCGTATATTATCCGCCGTAAAACTGACGCTGGCAGGGGTTATCAGGGACACTGCCACGCCTGCCGGCATGCAGCATCCGTTGTCGGACAACACCATTGAGGATTTGCGCCAATGTCTGGCGCTCATCAGCGCGCGCGAGCGCGAATTGGCCGCGGCGGCCGGCGTCGCGCAGGGATTGCGTCCGCGCTATGCGGACGAGCCCGCCGCGCAGAAAGAGGCGGTAGTGCGGTTTCACAAAAGCGGCAAGGACAAGCCGGAAGACAACTAATCCCGCGGCGATTAATACCCGCCCTTGCGCATGCTCTCGGGCAGGCCCGCAATCTTGCCGGCCTGTTTGGAGGGATTGCCCGGAAACAGATCGAACAGCGTTTTGTTGTCGACCTTGCGGCCTGGCCACTTGTCCTGCATGGCTTTGAGTATGGTGCGGTTGTTGGGCAGTTCGCCATTGTGATTGAAGTACGCATCGCGCAGGTATTCAATGACGTCCCAGTGGTCCTGGGTAAGCTCCAGCTCCTCTTTCATCGCGATTGCTTTGCCGACCTCATTATCCCAATCGTCGGGGTTGACGAGATAGCCCGTGGCGGTCGTTTCCAGCGTTTTGCCATTTACCTCATATGCCATTTTTCCTCCGATGACGGTGACGCATGGTTTTAGTCGAGAGAGCAATCGAGACCCTGCGCTTGTGGCGCAGTTATTCCGGTTCGCGTCGCAGATCGTTAATGTCCTTATGCGGCAGAAACAGGCCGCAGCCGAGTTTGCGTTCCGACCCCAGGCCCTGCTGTTGCAGCAGCACCGATTCCCCGGGAGTCAGTCCGGCGATCATCAGGCTGCGCGCCTGTAGCGTGTGCGCCGGGGTCGCGATTTGTGTCGTGAGGCCGCACAACATCTTCCTGGGCCGTATGCCCAGCGTGCCGAGTTCGGCTGCTGCGGCCTTCAGGAAAGCAGCCTCGTCGTTTCCGGTGGCGATTACCACATAGCGCGAAAACAGCGTCGTGATCCGCGTCAGGGGCCGCAGCGCGATTTTCCTGACGCGCAGCGCGTGGCCGTCCACATCGAGAGTCTGGTCGATGAGCTCGCTCGCGTCGGGGTAGCGTTCCTTCGGAATCCGCAGCGCGAGTTTCGTGCGGTGCGAAAGATGCAGCAAGGCGCGCGGATCAGCGGGGCGCTGCCAGCCATTGCCGGACTCAGCCACATGGATGGTGTGCAGGCCGGCGCACGCTTCGTCCGCGAACCACGGCAGCGCGCGCTGTATGGCCTGTGACAGCGCATAGGCGTGATCGACGGGCAGATTGCGGCAGGAGATGCTGAACACTGCATCCACGACCGTGTCGGGGACGGTAAATTCCTCGGCCGGCGCGTTTTCTTCCCAGTGCATGGCGTCGATTTATGCCGGCAGTTTTGCCTGCAAAGCATCACGGTCGAACCACCAGTCGTCCTGTACCAGCACGTCCACTACGTTGCGCAATCGCGGCAGGAACAGCTTGGGATCATTCAATTCCATTTCCACCAGCCACCGATCGAACGCCTGCTGGCCTTCGATGTCGCTGTGCCGGCGTGCGACCGTGGCGAGCACCTGGTTGGTGTAGATGAGCAATTGATCGCGCTGCGGCTGTTCGGCGCGCAGATCGGCCAGGTAGTGTGCGGTGACTGCCGCGACGGCGGCGCCGTCGGCTTCCGGTGGCGTCTCGTCCACGACATGCTGCAGCATGGCGACGCTCAATTCGGGATCGACGGGGTAGGTGACCGCCAGCCATATTCCCTGTCCGAGCGCTGCGAGCGACAACGCCTGTTCGGACAGGAACAGGATGTCGCACGCCTGCACTGCGCCTTCCCAGGCTTCTTCCGCGGAATACAGATCGAACGCCGTGCGCGCGGTGTTCCAGGCTTCGGGCTTTTTTTCCAGGCGCACGAGGGCGCGGCTCAACTGCAGCAGCAGGTCGGCGCGCCGCAGGGATTCCGCCCGGGGCGAGAGATCGTCCAATTGCTGGCGCAGCTCGGCGACGAGCCGCTCCAGCAATTGGGTCGAAACCTTGGCGTCCTCGCTGCTGTCGGCGTTTCCAACTGACGGGTCTTCCTTGATGAACTTGAGCGGGATGTATTTCATGGCATGGAGTCTCGTCGCTGTGGGTGGGTGGCGCCGGGCGCAGTGGCCGCGGCGGTGCCGGCGATGCGATCGAGGTAGCGCACGCGGTAGATGAGCCGGCCGGGCTGATCCCCGGCAGTGGGCGTGAATGCCGTGCGGTCATGCAGTACATTGTTGCATACCAGACCTTGGCCCCCGGCGAGGCGATGCGTGAATACGTATGGAGAACCGCCGGCCATCAGTTGTTCCAGAAACCGCAGGGCGGCGCGTGAGGAGTCGTCGGTTCGCCATTCGATACTGCGGGTGCGCGCGGTATAGCGCATCTGCAGACTGCCGTCCGCCGCAGCAACGGAGAACACCGGCCCGGTACGCGCGGGGCGGGTCGCGACGCCGGACTCGGTGTTGGCCGGAATGGTCATCACGTCGTCCGCGGCAAGCGCGCGAACGTATTCGGGATCGGCATCGCGCAGCAAAATATACGCAATCTCGTGGTCGAGCAGGCGATTGACACCGCCGTCGCCAGCGGGACGCACGCAGTGGAGGATAAACGCTCGTATGCTGTCCGGGATCGGGTTGTAATACCCGTCGGTATGCCACAGCAGGCGCTGGCTCGAATAAGGGATATATCCGCGCGCCACCTTGCCCGGCATGACTTCGAGCGAACTGATGCCGTCCTCATCGGCGAGCGGATTGGCGACGTGGCGTGCAAGCCCCAGTTGCGCGCCGAGACGGCGCGGAAGGTTTTTGTCGGCGACGCCGGCAGCCGGAGTCGAGTAAATCGCCATATTCGCGATACCGCATACGCGGCGTAATTTGTCCGCCTCGTTCGCGCGCAGCTTGCAGGGGTCTTGCACCTCGACGATCAGGTCCTCGACCCGCCGCGGATAGCGCGCCAGTTTCTGATCGCGCCAGCGTCGATACGCGTCCCCGTCATCCAGCGCAAACGGCCCGCGGACGGCGGCCGATGGCGTTGCTTCAGGCAGGGGCATATCGATATTCATTTCCAAATCCACAGAGATTCGTGTGCCCGGAGGAATGTACTGGATTGTGCCCAGTTATTGAATCGGCTGCGGTCGCGCTCACGCGCCAATCTGGCCGGCCTTGCCGCGCCCTGCCAGTTCCCTAAGCTCATGTTCTCACACCTGTTTTCTTTGGCCCCCGCGATCGATCTATTCCGAAAGGGGGGTGTCGGCGGCGCGCCTCTATCCCTAAAAACCGTGATTCAATCACGTAACTCCCCCTAAACTTGCCGACTGGTGTCGTCTTGATTGTTTTTAGACGAGTTTCACAGGAGGAGATCATATGTCCGAGCGGCCGAAACCGGTAAATCCTGAACGCCATAGCAGTTATCTCCCGCACGAGAAAAAATCCACCAAGCCGTTTCATGAGACGCCCATGCTCGACCAGCTCGAGGGCGGTCCGTGGCCGAGCTTCGTCACCGGATTGAAGCGTCTCGCGCACGGCAACAACATGATGGTCGACTTGCTCGGCCAGCTGGAGCATTCCTACAAGACGCGCCTGGGTTACTGGAAGGGCGGCACGGTGTCGGTGTTTGGCTACGGCGGCGGGATCATTCCGCGCTTTTCTGAAGTCGCCGCCCTGTTTCCCGAGTCCAAGGAGTTTCACACGCTGCGCGTGCAGCCGCCCGCCGGCAACCATTACACCACCAAGATGCTGCGCCAGCTCTCGAACTCGTGGAACAAGTGGGGTTCGGGGTTGATCGCGTTTCACGGCCAGACCGGCAATATCATGTTCATCGGAGCGACCACCGAGAACACGCAGCATTTTTTCGATGAAATCAACGAATACGGTTTTGACCTGGGCGGCGCCGGTCCATGCGTACGGACGGCCATGTCCTGCGTAGGAGCGGCGCGTTGCGAGCAGTCCAATTGCAACGAGATGAAGATCCACCGGACGCTGGTCAACAACTTCATCGACGACATGCACCGTCCGGCGCTGCCGTACAAATTCAAATTCAAGGTGTCGGGCTGTCCCAACGACTGCATGAACTCCATCCAGCGCGCCGACTTTGCCGTGATCGGCACGTGGCGCGATGACATCCAGGTCGATCAGACGGAAGTCAAGGCCTACGTCGAGAGCCACGGCCGCAAGTACACCATCGACAACGTGATCGCGCGCTGCCCGACCAAGGCGCTATCGTTGAACGACGACGACACGCTCGCGATCGACAACCGCAACTGCGTGCGCTGCATGCATTGCATCAACGTCATGACCAAGGCATTGTCGCCGGGCAAGGACAAGGGCATTACCTTGTTGATCGGCGGCAAGCGGACTCTCAAGATCGGCGACACCATGGGCACCGTGATCGTGCCTTTCATGAAGCTCGACAGCGACGAGGACTACGAGAAGCTGCGCGAATTGGCCGCCGGTGTCATCGACTACTGGGCGGAGAACGGCCTTGAGCACGAACGCTGCGGCGAGATGATCGAGCGCATCGGCCTGGTCACCTTCCTCGAGGGCATCGGCGTTGACGTCGATCCGAATATGATCAGCCACCCGCGCACCAGTTCCTACGTCCGTCTGGACGAATGGGACCAGGAGGCCGCGAAGTGGATGCAGCGCAAGCAGCCGGCAAACGCATAAGCAGCGGCCAGGTTTTCGCGGAGGAAATTATGGATCAACAAACGCAGGCAGTGGCCAAGAAGAAAATGCGCACGCCGATCGAAAGCGGCTGCCCGGACGGCATGCAGTACATGCATCCGCTGATGATCAAGAATTTCGGCAACTGGAAATATCACGACCGTCCGCGACCGGGCGTGCTGCATCACGTGGCGCACTCGGGCGACGAGATCTGGACCGTCCGTCTCGGCACCCAGCGCCAACTCGGCCCCTACGAGATTAATCTGCTGTGCGACATCATCGATGAGTATGGCGAAGGTCATGTGCGCTTCACCATCCGCTCCAACATGGAGGTGATGGTCTCCAAGTGGGAAAAGGTCGGGCCGCTCATCAAGGCCATCGAAGCGGCCGGTTACCCGGTCGGCGGCACCGGCAACTCGGTGACCATGATCTCGCATACCCAGGGTTGGCTGCACTGCGACATTCCCGGCACCGACGCTTCCGGCGTTGTCAAAGCGCTGATGGATGAACTCCACGCCGAGTTCGTCAGGGAGGAAATGCCCAACCGCGTGCACATAACGACGTCGTGCTGCCAGATCAACTGCGGCGGCCAGGGCGACATCGCCATCAATGTGCAGTACACGAAACCGCCCAAGATCAACCATGATCTGGTCGCCAATGTGTGCGAGCGCCCATCGGTGGTCGCGCGCTGCCCGGTCGCGGCGATCCGCCCTGCGATAGTCAATGGCAAGCCCTCGCTGGAGGTCGACGAAAAGAAATGCATTTGCTGCGGCGCCTGCTATCCGCCGTGCCCGCCGATGCAGATCAACGACGCCGACCACACCAAGCTCGCGATCTGGGTGGGCGGCAAGAATTCCAATGCGCGCTCGAAGCCCATGTTCCACAAACTGGTGGCCGCCGGCATCCCCAATAACCCGCCGCGCTGGCCGGAGGCCGCCGCGATCGTGAAGAAAATTCTGGCGGTCTACAAGCAGGACGCCCGGGATTGGGAACGCGTCGGCGATTGGGTGGAACGCATCGGCTGGCCACGTTTTTTCGAACTCACCGGGCTGCCGTTTACCAAGTTTCATATCGATAACTGGCGCGGGGCGCGCAACAGCCTGAACGCCTCGACTCATATCAGGTTTTGATGTCCGGGTCGACGCGCCGCCGGCGGCGCATCGGGGCCGGATACGTTCTGCCAATCGCATAGAGGAACAGCAGGTCCGCATATGAAGTTAGGCATACTAGTCAACGAAGGGCCGTACACCCACCAGGCGTCG
>Ga0315281_10013602_pt1 | contig 11003 bp, 8 predicted proteins | sample YL17G07_0_MG_FD_204540 | JGI IMG/M metagenome (GOLD analysis project Ga0315281, IMG submission 204540) | Sediment microbial communities from Yellowstone Lake, YNP, Wyoming, USA - YL17G07_0 | ecosystem: Environmental > Aquatic > Freshwater > Lake > Sediment | place: USA: Wyoming | collected... | reverse complement strand
GTCATCCCCAGTTCCTCTCCCTGAAGATGTCCGGTGATGAAACCGATGCTGTAACAGCCTTTCCGGGGGTACTCAACCAGACCAACCCCGTGAAAATTCTGTTTCATGGAGAAGGTCTCCATCATCTTTTTCATGGTGGAGTAAACCCCGCGTACCAGCGGGACCCGCTGCATCAACGCATCACTGTAGCTGACCACATACTTCCCGATATAATTGGCGGAGAGAACGCCGACGAGGAGCACGAAAAGGACCAGCGTAATGATGCCCAGACCCGGGAACTTATGCCCCAAAAAATATCCCGGCAGATCGCCGAGCATTCCGTCGATCACACCGAGCAGGCCTGAAAGCACATAGTAGGTCGCCCAGATAGGCATGATCACGAGCAGACCCATGATGAAGTATTTTTTAAAGAAATTCTGGATATTTTTCACGAGCTGTATATTACTGATTTTACTGAGTTGTTGCAAGCTTTTTTTCAGGTGGAACGACACAAGGAGAGTCTTCAAAAAACAAGGGTGCATCGGGGTTTTTAGGAAGGGCCGGAGTAGAACAATTGGCGCAGACCGTCAGTTCTAACCGCCATGGATAGGCAATCCTACAAAAAGCCTCTCATCATCTATTAGTAAGATGTGCCCGTTATAGTATCTGCACGTATCGTATCATGAACGGCGGCCCCAGGATGACTACACCTGCCACATCATGGCCTCGAAATCGTCGGTCGGGACCTTGAACTGGATATACCCCCGATAGGGCCACTTTTCAACCTCCGACCCGGATCGCTCAACGGTGACGAAAAGATGGACCTCGTCGTTCGGCTTTACGCCGAGCAGTTCGAAGGGCACGGCGAGTTCGACGATATCGTTCGCGGCGATTGTGTGGACCACGGCTACCTGGTTTCTGGCGCCGCTTTGAACGCGGGAGAGCACTGCGCTTACACGCCGTTCCTTGGGCACAATCCGTACTTCCACATCGATATCTTTGGGATTCAGAAAATTAATAAAGAATGCAAGATCCTTTACATTTTCATCCATGAGACTCCCGCTCGGATCGAGGCGCACGAACATGTTCTTAAGATCGAAACCATAGTAGATATGCGTGATGATGGAGGCGCCCCGATGCATGGCTCCTCCGCTTTGACTCACGTCGTAGTACCCGGCCGCCAGCCATTCGAAATAATTCGTGATCTGGCCGTCGATGGTCGGGTTGATGAACGACGTAAGCTCCACCGTGGGTAAAGCCTGCCGGTCCTCGCGCAGGATGGAAATCTGGAGTTCATCGGGCACATCGAGGTCGATGATGCGGTAAACGTTCATTAAATGCGTTCTAAAGAGAAGGTCGAACTCCGCGTCGTTTTCGGAAAAGTGGTCGTCACCGTACCACCAGCACCAGTCGCTCCCCTCGGAGATATATATTTCCTCCCAGGCCTTGGAAAGCTTTTCCTGGTCCCCGTTCCGAGACGCGTAATCCGTCAGTGCCTGACGCGTCTGCGCAAGCAGGTCCCAGGCCCGGTTGTCCTCTTCGTGGCCGATCCAGACGCGGTAATTCGCGTTTATCCACGATCCCGCATGAAGCCGCTCGATCGTCGTCTCTGCCGGATGTTCCTTGAGATATTCCGACACCGTCACGCATCGAAGACCCTGCTCACCGCTGAGCCGTTCGTACAGATAGAGGAAAAAGTCCCTGCCGTCGTTCTGATAGTATTCCCAGGCGTTCTCGCCGTCCAGGATGATCGAGACCAGGTGCGGCCCGTTCGAAAGCCCCTGTCGTACCCGGTGAAGACGGTCGATGAGGTCGTGTACCGCGTTCTTGTAGTCCCATTTGGAATAGACAAAACCGATGAGATCGGAGATCGTATGGTCCCGGAATACGACGGAAACGCGGTTGTCCCCCTTGCCCGCGAGATAGGGTTTGTAGAGCACTTCGGGGTTTTTCATGACCCCGGCGAAATCGCGATCGATATTGATGCCCAGCGAACGGGCGAGCACACCCTCGTCGGTTCCAATCCATTTGATCCCCGCATCGGTGAAAAGCGGGATGATCTCCTCCGCCACCGAACCCTCGGAAGGCCACATGCCCGCGGGACGCTTGCCAAAAAGCTGTTCATGATAGGCGATCGACCGATTGATCTGGACCTTTGCGTCCTCGGGGTGGGAAAAGCGATTGACCGGGAGATGGATATCGGGATTCGCTACTTTGGCAAGGTCCGTATCATACAGAAGCGGCAGGATCGGATGATAAAAAGGGGTCGTTGTGAGCTCGATCCTGTCCATCTCGGCGAGCCGCTTATACTCCGGGATAATGAGCGCCATGACCTCACGCTGCTTCTGTATGAGCAGCGTTTTCTCATTCTCGTTAAACCCCGAGCCCTTCCGTACCAGCTCCTTGAGAAACGGATCGTTGATCTTGAAGAACGGGTCAAACCAGGTCAGATTGAACCAAACCTGAAGGTCGAGATAGTCCTGGGTAGTATAGTAGCGGGTGGCGTTCAGAAGGTCGCCGGGGGAAACGCTGTAACCCCGGCGGTCGAGAAGCTGCCAGTAGGCAGGATACGGCTTGACCATGGTGTCCCAGTTCGCCATGAAAGAATTCTTAAGCAGAAACAACTTGTCGCCCTGATCAAGTTCCGCAGCCGGCTTGAGCGTCCGGATGAGGAACTCGTCCATGGCATTATTTTCCACATAGTCCTGTATCTGCTTGAGAAGGGATGGAACAAGGTTGAACGTCTGGTGGATATCGGGGAAATCGGTCAAAAGCGCGGGCATGTCGTAGTAGTCTTTGATGCCATGCATGCGGACCCAGGGAAGGATAGTGGTGCCCGTCACATCATCCTTGTAGTATGGCTGATGCATGTGCCAGACAAAGGCTATATAAAGTGGATGGTCGGACATGGGGTCGGGAAAGCTCCAAATCTCAAGCACCAAATCACAAATTCATTCCAAGGGTATGGACCTCAAAATCAAAACGGTTTTGGACGTTTGAATTTGAGCAGTAATTGAGATTTGCTATTGGGGATTTGAACGTCGAATCAACTACTTTGTATCATCGTAATAGTACACTATCTCCCCCTGACGCGCAAGCCCCAGTTTATCGCGCGCCACCCGCTCCATATAGGCCGGATCGCTCTTCAGGGAGCTGACTTCCTTCCGGAGCCTGACGTTATCCTGCTTGAGTTTTGCGATCCCTTCCGTGAGCGTGGAATACTGGTCCTTCATCCTGTAGTATTTTACCAGTCCCATCTCTCCCATTACAAACGTCACAACCAGGTAGAGACAGAGAAGGATGGCGGACGCAACGAACAGCTTTTTCCAGCGGGCTGTTCGGGAGCTCCGGTCGGTTTTAATATAGTTCTTTTTACGCATGGGTACGGCCGTCTCCAACCATATCGCCCATCCTGAACTCAAAGGAAACGAAAAGACATACTTTATGGCTCATGTAAAAAACAAAACCACGAAGACCATCTTCGTGGTAGAGATTCAATCCTTCCCTAGGGATTGCCTTCCATAGTAGCACGTTACTTCTTTTTTGTTGTGGTTTTTTTTGCTTTCTTTGCAGGAGCTTTCTTCGTCGCCATGTATACTTCACCCCCTTCCGCTGGTGAATCTAATCGTATAAATAATGGTTATGAGTCCGATTATGAAAACGAATCGTTTGCCGCAGATAAAATACGCCGGGGGCTTTCACACCCCCGGCGGTCCCACTCCAGGGACTTCAATAAAAAGCTACTTCTTCTTGGTTGCTTTCTTCTTGGTCGCTTTCTTCTTAGCTGCTTTCTTCTTGGCTGCCATTATTTGTCCACCCCCTTTCGGCATACCGCATTTTTAAATCCAAGCGGCCTTATCTTGAAACAAGCTGAGGAACATCATTCAGCAGTGACATCTGAGAATATTTTTCTCGGATCCGTCCATTCACAAGCGCGATGAACTCCTCTGCATCCTTGATCGCCTGCCCTGCCTCGTACCGGGATATGATCCTTCCGGCATCTTCCAGAAAACTCTGGTATTTTCTTCGCATCCGGTCGAATTTATTGATCAGGCTTTTATACGTATCGCCGAGAATAACACCTGCAACCGTCACTACTGTCTTTTGAGCATCCCTGCCACGGACACCTTTGGGACGGAGCCCTTCGGACAGGATGAGCGCTTTTCCAGAACGGGCCATTGCCTGGTATGCTGCTGCAAAGGCCCACTCCTCATCCTTATCATACAAGAGCTTGCTCGTTGCCAGGTCTCGTTCCGCCCTTGTCACCAGCGAGATGACCTCGGCGATCTCTGCGGTCCGCTCCTCGACAATGCCCGTTTCCTTAAGCTCTCTATAATTCATCTTCCTTACCTACCAGGAAAATCTTTTTGCCCTTCAGCAACTCCCTGATGAAGGGTTCCCTCGTCTCTTTACGCTTCCTGTACTCCTGCTCGTCAAAGACAAGGTAATCAATGTCCCGCTTCAGCTTATCCTCAAGGCCCATGACCATATCATTCAACTCGGTGATATTCGCCTGGCCTATAACCATGAGGTTTATATTGCTATCTTCCTTCTCCGCTCCCTTGGCATAGGAGCCGTAGATGAATGCGGTCTTGACCCCTTTTAGGCGCGAGAGCGACGTTTTCATTGCGCCCTGCACTCCCGTGGTCTTAAAGATCAGACCCTTCATCTCCGAGAAGATCGGAGAGCTCTTGTTTGCAAAATAATACTTTTGTACGCCCCGCTTCTCTAGTGCCAGAAGACCGAGTTTAACCAGCTTGTCGAGCTCCCGTTTGATCCCTGCCGCATCTTTGCCGATATGACGCGCTATCTCTCGCAGATAGAAGCGATCATCAGGATTATTAAAGAACAGGCCTAAAAGCTCTGCTCTGGTCGAGGAGAAGAGTTTTGTCAGCACCTTTTATTCACCTCGTGGACAAAATATACTACAAGAGTGTATGTTTTGTCAACAAGAAAGTTAAAGAATTTATATATCCGCATGTTAGACATTTTATCAACAGCCTAATTCACACACTTTCAACATATACTAATTTTTATGGTTATTTCAAATAATTACCAATTTAATTAGTATTTCATTCCCTCTCGCAAGTCTCGCCATGCAGCGATAAAAATATTAAGCTTCGCCTTTGCTTTTACTGAATTATGATAAACGAGCGCATAAACAAACGTTCTTTTACCGTATGCAGCTGAGCAACAGTTCGACACTGCTCTTCATTAATACGGGACACAAAAAATCCTTTATAAACATACGCGCATTTTTTTCAAACATCATGCCGTCAATAAGTCCATCATCATATGCCCGTTCAAGATGACGGATCATCGTTCCCATAATTTTCCTTTATCTCTTCCTGCCACTTATGGTATACTAACCAAGATAATTTGTTGACGAAAAGTCTGCAATCGCGAACGGAGATGTATGAAATTCAGTGAACTGGATGTGCCCCATGAAGTCAGTCAAGGTATAGAACACACAGGTTTCACCATATGTACACCGGTACAGGAAGAGGTTATTCCCCGGGCGCTGCGCGGCGAAGACGTCGCAGCGCAGGCGCAGACCGGCACGGGCAAGACAGCGGCCTTCCTTATCTCGCTTTTCTCCCGCATGGTCCGGAATCCTGCTGTCGACATCGGAGATTCCCCCCAGGCGCTGATCATCGCGCCCACACGCGAGCTCGCCGACCAGATCTACCATGAAGCGGAACGACTCGGGAAATTTACGGGGTTCCGCCTCCTCGCGGTATACGGAGGCATCGACTATCAGAAGCAGATGGACACCCTCAGGCAGGGCGTCGACGTGCTCGTCGGCACGCCGGGCAGACTCATCGATTACTTCAAGCAGCATGTGTACAGCCTCAAGAAGACCCGCTATCTGATTATAGATGAGGCGGACCGCATGTTTGATATGGGGTTCATCGACGATCTGCGGTTTCTCCTGAAAAAGATGCAGCCTTACAACAAGCGCCAGTCCATGCTTTTCTCCGCTACGCTCTCGTACCGGGTGATGGAACTGGCCTACGAGCACATGAACCTTCCGGAAAAGATCTCGATCACGCCGGAGAAAATCACGGTAGAGCAGGTGGAACAGGTTCTGTACCATGTGGGAAAACATGAGAAGATACCCCTCCTCCTCGGCATACTGAAAAAAGAAGAACCGAACCGCGCGATAATTTTCGTGAACACCAGACGGGCAGCGGAAATGGTCGTCGAACGTCTGAACCGGAACAACTGGAAGGCCCAGGCGATCACCGGCGAGATCGAGCAGAAGAAACGCCTCCGGATTCTGGCTGAATTCAAGGAAGGCAAGCTCCCCATTCTCGTTGCCACTGATGTGGCAAGCAGGGGCATCCATGTCGAAAGCGTGACCCATGTGATAAACTACGACCTCCCCCAGGACGCAGAGGACTATGTTCACCGCATCGGCCGCACGGGCCGCGCTGGCTTGAACGGCAAGGCAGTCAGCCTGGCGGACGAGGAATATGTCTACTCGCTCGAGGAAATCGAGAAGTACATCGGGCAGAAGATCCCCGTGGACTGGGCCGGAGACAGCATGTATGTCCGTGAAATCAGAAGAACAGCTGAAGAAAAGCTCAAAGCCGACCGCGACCGCCAGGCTGCCCCCCGCCCCACAGGGCAGCGCAGGTTTCAATCGAGGGCACGACGGTAAAACTATGGCAATTGTTCCAGGATGTGCTATACTAAGAACAGAGCATCTCGGATAATTCCAGTCTGGTTTAATCCTCGGGGGAACCGAAGCATGACGATTCCGAGTGTTCGGAAGGAGGCCCTCCATGGCTGCCATTCTCTCGTATGCCGAACATCCCTGGACCAGATTTTATGAAGCGGGTGTGCCCGCAACGCTTACCTATCCCGAGCTATCGCTCGGGAATGTCCTGAGCCAGACAGCATCAAAATATCCCTTCCATACCGCTTTACTTTTTTTCGGGAAGAAGATTTCCTACCAGGAGCTTGATCGGTACACAAACCAATTCGCCCACGGGCTCTCCGCTCTTGGGGTCAAAAAGGGCGACCGGGTGGCGATCATGCTCCCGAACATCCCGCAGATGGTCATCGCCTACTACGGAACGCTGCGCACCGGGGCAATCGCCGTCGCGACAAACCCCCTCTACCATGAGCACGAGCTTGAGGTCCAGCTCAAGGATAGCGGGGCCGAAACGCTCGTGGCCGTGGACATGTTTTATCCCGTAATTTCCCCCGTCCTCCCCAGGACGGGCGTGAAGCGCCTCATCCTCTGCGGCATCAAAGACTACCTGCCCTTCCCGTTGAACCTGCTGTACCCCATCAAGGCGAAGATCGAAAAGCAGTGGGTGAGCGTGAAGCGGGTGCCTCCGATCTATGACTTTTTGTCCCTGCTCAAAGAGGCCCAGGCAACTCCGGTAAAAACCGCCGTATCTCCCGATGACACTGCCATTTTACAATATACGGGGGGCACGACCGGTACGCCTAAGGGTGCGATCCTCACGCATCGAAATCTCGTTGCAAATGCCGTGCATAACAGGGTCTGGCTCAACAGCGGGAAAGAGGGCGAGGAGAAGATCCTGGCCGTTATTCCCTTTTTCCATGTGTACGGCATGACCACTGCTATGAATCTCGGGGTGCTCTTGGGCGCTGAACTGGTCCTCCTCCCCAAGTTCCATACCAAAGAGGTGCTCGAATTCATCAACAAATACCGGCCAACGATCTTCCCGGGCATTCAGGCGATGTACCTTGCGATCGGCAACTACCCGAAAATCCATAAGTACGATCTCACCTCGATCAAGGCCGCGATCAGCGGCGCGGGCCCGCTCATGCGCGAGGTGCAGGACCGCTTCGAGCAGCTGACCAAAGCCCGGATCGTGGAAGGGTATGGACTTTCCGAGGCCTCCCCCGTTACCCACTGCAATCCCGTTTTCGGCAGGAGGAAGCTGGGAAGCATCGGGTTGCCGTTCCCGGACATGGACGCAATGATCGTGGACATTGAGACCGGAGAAAAGGCAATGCCCGTGGGTGAAACCGGCGAACTTGTGGTAAAAGGACCGCAGGTGATGAAGGGCTATTGGAACAAGCCGGAGGAGACGGCCCAGACGCTCCGGGGCGGATGGCTTCACACCGGCGACATCGCCAGGATGGATGAGGAAGGCTATTTTTTCATCGTTGACCGCATCAAGGACATGATCAAGACGGTGGGCGAGAACGTCTACCCCAGGGAGGTTGAGGAGGTTCTGTTCACCCACCCCAAGGTGAAGGACGTAGTCGTCGTCGGCCTTCCTGAGGAATTCATGGGCGAAAAGATCAAGGCCTATATTATACTGAAGGAAGGCGTGACCGCCACTTCGGCGGAGCTCATCCAGTACTGCCGTGAGCAGCTTTCGAAGTTCAAAGTGCCGAAAGAGGTAGAATTCCGCACCCAACTTCCCAAGACCCTCGTGGGGAAGGTGCTCAGAAGGGTGCTGAGGGATGAGGAGATGAAGAAGGTAAAGGACCAATCTCCCAGCGCCAAGTGACAGGCAACAACTACATAATAAACTAGAGGAAATCATGAAAGAAGTCGTCATTATTGATGGAGTCCGCACACCTTATGCCAAAGCCGGCACAGCGTTGAAAGACGTTTCAGCCGACGAACTCGGAGCGGCCGTGGTCAAGGAGGTCGTCCTGCGCACCGGCATCGATCGCGAAATGATCGATGAGGTGATCGTGGGCAACGCGGGCATGCCTGCCGAGACGGCTAACATCGCGCGGGTGATCGCGCTCCGCGCGGGTATCCCCGAGCGCATTCCGGCCTACAGTGTGCAGCGCAACTGCGCCTCGGGAATGCAGGCCGCAGCCAGCGCGTACACGCAGGTCCTGGCGGGGATGTCGGAGATTGCCGTGGTCGCCGGCGTTGAGTCCATGTCCAACTTCGGATTTTACACGACCAAGAAACTGCGGGATACCTTCACCACGATCGCGCGGTCAAAAAGCATTGGAGCCAAAACCGCGGCCATCCTTTCTCTTCGTCCCCGGGACTTCGTTCCTGTGGTAGGACTGAACCTGGGGCTGACGGACCCGGTTTCGGGCCTGAACATGGGGCAAACCGCTGAAGTGCTGGTGCGGGACTTCGGCATCTCGCGCAGGGAGCAGGACGAGTTTGCACTCCAAAGCCATAAACTCTGGACCGCCGCGAATGAGGCCGGGAAGTTCAAGAACGAAATTATCCCTCTGTACCCGCCGCCGAAATTCGAAGCGGTTGAAGAAGATGTCGGACCGCGCAAGAACCAGACCATGGAAGCTTTGGAAAAACTGAAGCCCTTTTTCGATAAAAAGTTCGGCACCGTCACCGCGGGCAACTCGTCGCCGATCACCGACGGCGGCGCGGCCGCGCTCATCATGAGCGCGGAGCGGGCAAAACAGCTGGGGTTCAAGCCTCTTGGTACGATCAAGGCAGTCGCCTTCGCAGGACTCGATCCCTCCCGCATGGGCTTAGGACCGGTCTTTGCCACGCAAAAAGTCCTTAAGATCTCCGGGATGCGGATGAACGACATCGAGCTCATCGAGTTCAATGAGGCGTTTGCCGCGCAGATCTTTGCCTGCGAAAAAGCGGCTGTATCCAAAGAGTTCTTCAACAAACATCTGCGGGGAGAGGAACCCATCGGAGAATTCAGGCGCGATATCATGAACGTCAACGGCGGCGCGATCGCAATTGGACACCCCGTGGGTTCGTCAGGCCTCAGGATCGTGATCACGCTCCTGAAGGAGATGGAGCGCAGGGGTCTTGCCACGGGACTTGCGACGCTCTGCATCGGCGGCGGCCAGGGCGGCGCAATGATTGTGGAACGGAAATAAAGCTTCCTTAATCTGTACCTGCTCTTGGCGCTCCTTGCGCCGGAGCGAAGGGGATGAGCTGAGCAGTTACTTCAAGCTCCAAAGAGAAAGGGTTCCATGCCGGCATTCAGCTACGAGATAAACAAGGACCACCTCGCGGTCCTCAGTTTCGACCTCCCCGGAGAGAAGATCAACAAGTTCACTTCTCCGGCGATGAATGAACTGGACAAGGTCCTCGACGAACTTGCGGCGCGCAGGGACATCCGTGCGCTTGTATTCCGGAGCAGCAAGAGCGAAAGCTTCATTGTCGGCGCGGACATTGCCGAAATACGGGACATCAGCGACAAGGCAACAGGAGAATCTCTTGCCCGCAAGGGGCAGGCAACATTCGCAAAACTCGAAGCCCTTCCCTTCCCGACTGTTGCGGCGATCCATGGACCATGCATGGGGGGCGGGATGGAGCTCGCACTCTCCTGCACCTATCGCGTGCTCAGCAACGATCCGAAAACAGCGCTTGCCCTCCCCGAGGTCAAACTCGGCGTCATTCCCGGGTGGGGCGGCACACAACGTCTGCCGAGGCTTGTGGGGCTTTCAAACAGCCTTGAAATGATCCTGACGGGGAAATCGATCTATCATAAAAAAGCGAAAAAAATCGGCCTGGCCGACGAAGTAACGTACAAGGAAACACTCCTCACGGTTGCACTTGATATTGCCGGACGTGCTGCTGGAAAGCCGCGGCCTCACGGAGTGCGGGCACGCAGAACGCTTGTGATCAGGCTGCTCGAAAGCAATCCGGTCACCCGCGCCCTCATGTATCGGCAGGCAAAAAAAACGGTGCTGAAAGAAACACGGGGCAATTACCCCGCTCCGCTCGCAGCACTCGAAGCAATCAGCTACGGCCTTTCCAAGGGGCTGTCCGCCGGATATCTGAACGAGGCGCGGCTCCTCGGTACGCTCGCACCCACGGAAACCTCAAAGAACCTGATCAAAGTCTTTTATCTGAATGAAGCGCTCAAACGCGACCCACATCCCTCTCCCTTCATGATTTCGAATGCCGCCGTGCTCGGTGCGGGTGTCATGGGAGGCGGCATTGCCCAGCTCTTTGCGGAAAAAGGCATCCCTGTCAGGATGAAGGATATCAATACCAGATCAGTCGGCGCAGGATACAAGGCTGCGGCCGATATCTTCAGGAAAAGACGCCAAAAGAGCATCCTGAACCCCCTGCA
>Ga0315281_10013601_pt1 | contig 11003 bp, 10 predicted proteins | sample YL17G07_0_MG_FD_204540 | JGI IMG/M metagenome (GOLD analysis project Ga0315281, IMG submission 204540) | Sediment microbial communities from Yellowstone Lake, YNP, Wyoming, USA - YL17G07_0 | ecosystem: Environmental > Aquatic > Freshwater > Lake > Sediment | place: USA: Wyoming | collected... | reverse complement strand
AGTAGGAGCGCGGCAGGCCGAGCACGTGCTCGGCGATGTAGGACAGCACCAGATTGGTCGAGATCGGCGCGATCTGGTACAGGCGCGTCTCGCGGAACTTGCGCTCGACGTCGTACTCCTCTGCGAAGCCGAAGCCGCCGTGGGTCTGCAGGCACATGTCGGCCGCCTGCCAGGAGGCTTCGGAGGCGAGTTGCTTCGCCATGTTGGCTTCCTTGCCGCAGGGCTTGCCCTGCTCGTACAGCGCTGCGGCGCGATCGACCATCAACGCGGCGGCTTCGGTGGCCATGTAGGCGCGTGCGATCGGAAACTGGATACCCTGGTTCTGGCCGATCGGCCGGCCGAACACGCGCCGCTCGGCCGCGTAGGCGGTGGCCTTGGCGATGAACCAGCGTGCGTCGCCGATGCACTCGGCGCCGATCAGGATGCGCTCGGCGTTCATGCCGTCGAGGATATAGCGGAAACCCTTGCCTTCCTCGCCCACCAGGTTCTCCGCCGGCAGCGAGAGGTTGTCGAAGAACACTTCGGTGGTGGAGTGGTTGATCATGGTGCGGATCGGCCGGATGGTAAGACCCTTGCCGAGCGCCTCGCGCATGTCGAGCAGGAACACCGACAGGCCTTCGGTTTTCTTCTTCACCTGGTCGCGCGCGGTGGTGCGCGCCAGCAGCAGCATCAGGTCGGAGTGCTCGGCGCGCGAGGTCCAGACCTTCTGCCCGTTGATGATGTAGCGGTCGCCCTCGCGGCTCGCCGTGGTGCGGATCGAAGTCGTGTCGGTGCCCGCGGTCGGCTCGGTGACGCCGAAGGCCTGCAGGCGCAGTTCGCCGCCGGCGATTTTCGGCAGGTACTGGCGCTTCTGCGCCTCGCTGCCGTGGCGCAGCAACGTCCCCATGATGTACATCTGCGCGTGGCAGCCGGCGCCGTTGGCGCCGCTCCGCTGCACCTCTTCGAGTATCGCCGCGGCCGCGGTCAAGCCCAGGCCCGTGCCGCCGTATTCCTCGGGGATCAGGCAGGAGAGATAGCCGGCCTCGGTGAGCGCGCGCACGAATGCGGTCGGGTAGCGGCGCTCGCGGTCCAGCTCGCGCCAGTATTCGCCCGGAAAGCCGGTGCAGAGTTTGGCGACGGCGTTGCGGATTTCGCGCAGTTCTTGTTCTTTCGCTGACATGATGAGTAAAACTCCGTTGTGACTCCGTCGGCTCGAAACCCGATGTCAGGCCCCGAGGTTGAGCACGATGCCCGAGAGATGGCTCGCGCGTTCCGAGGCGAGGTACACGACGGTGTCGGCGACCTGCTCGGGTTCGATGATCTTGCCGAAGCTGCCGTCGCGGATCACGTCGTCCACGCGCGTCTCGCTGCCGTATTTTTCCTTGGCGACGGTGCGCATCAGCGCGAGGATGCGGTCGGTGCGCGTGGCCGGCGGATGCACGCCCAGCACGCGCACGCCGGACTCCGTCGACTTGGCGCCGAGTCCCTTGGTGAACGCGGCCAGGCCCGCGTTGGCCGCGGCGCCGCAGATGTATTCGAACGAAGGCTTTTCGCCCGCCATGCCGATCACGTTCAGGATCACGCCGCCGCGCCCCTTCATGTGCCGGAACATTTCGCGCGTCATGTTGATGAAGCCCAGCACCTTGAGATCCCAGGCATGACGCCAGCGCGCTTCGTCGATCTCCAGGATCGATCCGCCCGGAATATCGCCCGCGTTGTTGATCAGGATGTCCACGCTGGCGCAGTGGGCGGCAAGCTGCTTCACCGCTTCGCCGTCGCGCAGGTTCTCCGCGTAGGTCGTCACCTCCACCGGCCAGGCGCTCTGGATGCGGTGGCGCGCCTCGGCCAGCCGGCCGCTGTCGCGTGCGACCAGATGCAGGCTGCAGCCCTCGGCGGCGAATCCCATGGCGCAGGCGAGCCCGATGCCTTTGGAGCCGCCGGTCACCAGAACGCTCTTGCCTTTCAACTTCAGATCCATCTCGGCTCTCCGTAGTTTTACTTGTGCCGCAGCGCAGGCGCCGTCATGCCGGCACCTGGCGCTGGAACCAATCGGTGATTTGACTGCCCTGCATGAAGCACACGCCCGGGGTCTCGATCAGCAGGTCGAGCATGGCCTCCAGGCTGCCGAAGCGATGCGGCACGCCGATCAGATGCGGATGCAGGCCCAATGCCATGACGCGGGGTCGCTTTTCCGACTCGCGCACGAACAGCGCCAGCGTGTTTTGCACGCGCTTGAGCATTTCGTCGGAAGCATGCCTTTCGACCGCATAGATGATCGAGTCGTTCAGCTCCAGGTTGTAGGGTACCGCCAGCAGTCGTCCGGTCTTCGTGCGCATCCAGTGGGGCAGGTCGTCAATGCACCAGTCGCAGACGTAGTCGATGCCGGCGGCCGCCAGCAGGTCCGGCGTGTCGTAACTTTCTCGCAATCCGGGCCCCAGCCAGCCGCGCGGCCGCTTCCCGGTGTAGGCCTCGATCATGTCCAGGCTGGTGGAGATGACCTCCGGCTCAGCACCGGCGTAATTCAGCGCTTTCTGGTGCACACCGTGGCCGATGAATTCCCAGTCCGCTTCGAGCATCGCCTCGGCGGCGCGCGGGTAGGCATCGATGACGCCGGCGTTGATGCTCGTCGAGGCCGGCAGGCCGCGCTCGGTGATCGCGCGCAAAATGCGCGGCAGGCCGGCGCGCATGCCGTAGTCGGCCCAGCTGAAGTTGGGCACGTCCGGAATGGTTTCCTTGCCGTGCGGCGGCGTGATGATGGTGCGCGGCATGGCAGCATCGAACTGCCAATGCTCGACGTTGACCACCAGGTGGACGATGATGCGGCCCTCGGCCGGCGGCTGCAGCGCGGGGCCTTCGTCGGAAAAGCGATAGGGAATGCGCGGATTGGCCATGATGGGTATGGGACTCAGTGGCGGATCAGGTGGAGGATTTCTCGTTTCATCGCGTTGAACGCGTCGGAAGTGGTGACTTCGATTGCGCGCGGCCGCGGAATCGGCACCGGGACCACGCTCTGGATTGTGCCTGGCCGCGCGCTCATCACGTAGATCTTGTCGGCGAGGAAGAGTGCCTCGTCGATGTCATGGGTGACGAAGACGACGGTCGGCTTGAGCTGCTGCCAGACCTGCAGCAACAGTTCCTGCATGGTCATTCGCGTCTGCGCGTCGAGCGCGCCGAACGGTTCGTCCATCAGCAACACGCGCGAGCCGAGCGTCAGCACGCGGGCGATGCCAACGCGCTGGCGCATACCGCCGGAGAGTTGTATCGGCAGATGCCTCTTGAAGTCAGCCAGACCGACGATGCGCAGCATTTCCTCGGCCCGCGGTTCGTATTCGGCTGCCCGCAGCCCTTGCACCTTGGGCCCGAAGACGACGTTCTCCCAGACATCCAGCCACGGCAATAGAGCCGCCTCCTGGAACACCACGCCGCGCGCCGGGCCGGGTTTGGTGACAGGAGCGCCGTCGACCAGCAACCGGCCCGCGCTGGGTTGCTCGAAGCCGGCCACCAGATTCAGCAGCGTCGATTTGCCGCAGCCCGAGGGTCCGAGCAGGGCGACGAATTCACCTGACTGTATGTGCAGGTCGATCGCCTGCACGGCCGCTACCGTCTGCGCGGCGGTCTTGCCGGGGTAGGTCTTGTCCAGGCCTTCAATGCGTATTTCGGACATGGTGGTTCAATGGCTCTGCAGCTGACGCCACACGAGCGTGCGGCGTTCGACCCAGACGATCAGGCGATCGCTGAGGTAACCCATGATGCCGATCGATGCCATGTCGGCGATGACGATGTCCATGCGGCCCACGTAGTAGGCGTCCCACAGGACATAGCCGAGACCGGATTTGACGGCAACCATTTCGGACACGATCACGGCGGTCCACGCGATGCCCAGGCCGATGCGAAGTCCGGTGAAGATCGACGGCATAGCGGAGGGCAGTACCACGCGGCGCAGTATCTGCGCGCGCGTCGCGCCCATCATCAGCGCAGCACGCATGAGATTCCGGTCGACATCGCGCGCGCCTTGTGTCGTGTTGACAACGATTGCATAGAATCCACCAAGAAATATCAGAAAAATCGATCCGAGGTCGCGGATGCCGAACAGTGCAATGGAGAATGGCAGCCATGCGGTGATCGGGATCGGCCGCAGCCCCTGGATCAATGGATCGAACAAATGCGCCATCAGGCGATTCCAGCCGATCAACAGCCCGAGCGGCACGCCGACCAGCGCCGCGCAAGTGAAGCCTTGCAGCACGCGGGACGCGGAATACTCGACATTGGCCAGCCAGGTGCCCAGGTAGGGATTGAGCCCGAGCCCGGGTTTGCCGAAAAGCCACTGCTCCCAGCCCTCCAGCACCGCGAGCGGGGTCGGCAGCACGCCCGAAAGGCGCGGCGTGCTGCCCAGCACCTGCCATAACGCGAGCGCCAGCGCCGGTACCAGTAGCCCCAGGATCAGGCGGCGAAAGTTGGCACCAGCGAGCGGAAAGGCTCTCATCGCGAGTTGTCTGCGAGCGATGGGCGCTTATTTCTTGATTTCGAGCGCCAGCGATTCGTCATAGAGGCTTGCGACCTCGTTGGTCACATCTTTCTGGATAACGCCCTGTTTGAACGCCGCTTCGGCCTGGCGCTTGATCTGCTCGACATTGATCACGCCGCCGAGTTTGATCAGCTTGGCCGACTCACGCGTGACTTCGAGAGGCAGGCCCGTATACTTGGCGTAAGCGTCGGCAAACAACGCCGGGTTCTTCGCCATTGCGTCCTCGGCCTTCAGGTAGGCCCAGAGGAAGCGCTTCACGGCCTCGCGTTTGTTCGTCAGCGCGTCGCGAGTGGTAGCCAGCATGCCCAATTCGGCGCCCACCGAGCGCGACTGGCTGTATTCGAGGTTCTTCGCGAAATATCCGGTGCCGTCGGCCACGACCTGCGATTCGAACGGCTCCCAGAGGACGAAGGCATCGATATCGCCGCGCTTGAATGCCTGGACGAAGGCCGTTCCGCCGCCCTGGATATTGACGGGCGCGAAGCTGCTGTAGGGCACGCCCTTTTCGACCAGCGTCATCGCCCATTGGAACCACACGGCCGAGCCGGGCGCGATGCCGAGTTTCTTGCCGGCCAGATCTTTCCAGTCGTCGATCTTGACGCCCTTGCGCACCACCAGGTGCTTCGGCGAACCGGCCACACCGGTCAGGCCGATGAGGTTGCGGTTGCCCTGGGAGGCGGCGATGGCGAGGTCGCCCGGACCGATCGCCGAGACATCGACTGAACCGGACAGCAGCGCCGTGCGCGCATCCGCGTAGCGGACGAATTCGGCGCGCTTGACCTCGATGTTCATTTTTTTCAGCGCCTCCTCGATGCCCAGCATCGGCGCCAGGTGCCCGACCTTGACGAAGCCTATCGTCAGCGTCTCCTTCTGCGGCAGCGGCGCTGGCTCCGGAGTGATTGCCTGCGCCAGGCTGCTCACCGCGGCGAGCAGCCATACCAAATATCGTTTCGCATTCATTCGTTTCCCCTTCCTGAAATTGAAAAAAAGCTGAGCGGAACCCAGCCAAAGCCCCACGGAACCGACCGAACTTTCCGCTTCACCTACCGGTGAAGCGTGGCGGGCGCTTGTCGGCAAATGCGCGCCTACCCTCGATGTAATCCGCGCTCGTGAAGCACGCGCGGACCGCGGCATCGACCGTGTCTAGCTGCTGCTCGGACAAGTTTGCCACACTGGCGCGCAAGGCGAGCTTTGCCGCTTTCAGAGTGAGCGGTGCATTTTCCGCGATCATGCTCAGGACCTGCTCTACGTGCGCGTCGACATCAGCGTGGGCCGAATGCGCCAGGCCGATGCGCCCGGCTTCGATGCCGCCGATAACACGCGCGGTGAAAAAGAGTTCGGCGGCTCGAGCGATGCCCAGCACATCCGCCATGCGCTTGGTGCTCTTGTAGGAGTACCCCAGTCCGAGCCGGGCAGCGGGCATCCGGAAGCGTGCGGTCTCCGCGCAATAGCGCAAGTCGCAGGCCAGGGCCAGGCCGATGCCTCCGCCATAACAAATGCCGTGTATGCACGCCACCACCGGCTTGCCGCAGTCCGAGAGCAAGCCCTGAGCGGTGCTGACCGCCGCATCGTACTGCGCCACGCCGTCTTCGCTGCTGCGACGGGACTCGAACTCCGAGATGTCCGCGCCCGAGACGAACGCCTTGTCGCCATCGCCGCGCAGAAGGATGACGCGAACTTGCCCATCGGCGTCGGCTGCGCGCATGCACTGTGCCAGTTCCTGCCACATCGACAAGGACATCGCGTTGTAGCGCGCCGGGTTGGAAAGCGTGATGCGCGCGATCGGCCCATCGCCCTGCCAAGTCACTTGTCCCATGCCCCTATACCACTCCGTCGACGCTTCGTTGCTCGATCTGTGCAGTGCCGCTGGCGGCTTTGCACCAAGGGTCGTCAGTATAACCGCTCCAGCCTGGGGCTCCCGCGCGGATGGCTTGCGCGTCCGCGAAGGCGGCCCAGCCGCGATACTCGGCATGGCTCAGCGAACGCGGGCGGCGAGAAAGCCGCCCTCGCCAAATTGGTGTCGTGTTGCCTCTCTCGCAAAGCGCAGCAGCGCATGCTCGTGGAAAGGCCGCGCCAGCGCCTGCACGCAAATGGGCAGGCCGCGCGAGTCCGTCGCGATCGGGCACACCAGCGCCGGGAACCCCAGGTAATTGACGAAACCCATGAAGCGATGCAGAGCGAGCAGCTTGCCGGACTGGAAAGCGGGGCTGCGCGTATCGACCTGGTCCCACTCCGGTACGACATCGGGCAAGGCCGGCAGCAGCAGCACGTCGCAATCGCTGAAGTAGCGGGCCGCAAACGCGCGCGCGCGACTCGCGCGACCGGCCAGCGCGGCTGCGTACCAGGCGTTTGGAACAGCCAGGCCGGGCAATGCCACGGCGGCGGCGCTGGCGGGCAACAGCCCGCGTTGCATCCTGGGGCCATGAGTCCGCGCCGCTTCGACGTACAGCAGCGTATGGGTCAGTCGTGTCAGTTCGTCGTGTTCGGCGATAGCGTCGTCGGCCACCGCGCGGGCGTCGGCCGACTTGGCAAAAGCAAGCAGTGCGGCGGCCACTTCGTCCGCAATTTGGGCGACGTGTAAGCGTGCGCCGATGCGCAATGTCCTGGTGGTGACAGTGCGGCCATCGTTATCAAGCTGCGGCGCCAACACACGCAACAAGGCGGCCGCATCGTCCGACGTTCGCGTCATCAGCCCGACCGTATCCAGCGACGGTGCCAGCGGCATCACGCCGTCCGTGTTGAGCAGCCCCGCTGTCGTTTTCAGGCCGAGCACGCCACAGGTTGCAGCCGGAATGCGTACCGAGCCTGCCGTGTCGGTACCCAAAGAGCCGTAGCAAAGCCCCGACGCGACTGCGACGGCCGACCCGCTGGAAGATCCCCCAACCGCCGCCGTTGCAGCCAAAGGATTGACCACGCGTTCGCTGAAGCAGGGATTTTCGGCAGTCGACCCACAGGCATAAGGCGCCATCATCAACGTCGCCAGCTGCACCGCTCCGGCGCGGGTCAATTGGTCGATCACTTCTGCGGCCCGACTGGAGGCATCGGCATGGCCGCGGTCCGCACCACAGCCCGGAGCGCGTCCCTGTAGCGTGAAGATGTCCTTGTGCGCCAGCGCCACGCCCGCCAGCGGCCCAAGCGCAATGGCCTCTGTTGTGACCGGCAAAGGCTCTGCCACACAGTGCGTAGCGGCGGCCAGACCGGGGAGTCGCGCAACTTGCGCTGCGAGAGCTGCCGCGACGCTGATATGACCGTCACGGATGAGTGCTTGGAGAGCAATGAGGGTTGGCGGCAGATCAGCCACGAGCAATCTCTCGCAACACGGCAGCATAGTCCTCGGCGCTGGCGAGCAGCAATGTGCTCGGCGCGATGCGCAGCAGCGTCTTGGCGCAGGCAACACGCTCTCGCTCCGTGGATGCGACCCCGGCTTTCGCGAGCGCGGATTCGACAAGACGCATTGCGCCGGCGAGATCAAACTCGGCCGGCGCAATTTCAACCGTGCTTTGCGCTGGCGTGGGAAAAGGGGGAGACTGATTTGCAGACATAAACCCATCCATCGTCCAAGCGAATGATACCGCCGAAACGGGACTTGCCAGAGCGTCCCTGAGTCCGGAACCGTTTCGATCACACGGGCAGTAGATAGGGTCCTGGTGCATCGCAGAGCGGCGGGAGCCCTGCCTGCGGCGCGCCCATTTCTGGCGCCGCAGGTGGCTCGCCCAAATGCGAGTCTAGCCAGGCGAACCTAGGCAGGGCTAGTGCTCGCAACGGCGGGCATTGGGCGGCAAGGCCTCACACTTACTCTCGGCTCAGAAGGCGCTCAACGCGCCTTGCCGGCCGTGCAGGAACCAGCGGTCGAGTACCACGTGCCGGGTGAACCAAGGGCTGCAAAGAAGTTTGCCGCCGATGAAGCGCTGCAATCCTGCAGGCAGCTTGAATTCGGCGGATTGGGTCGGGCCCAGGCGCACCTGCAGGCGCTTCGCGTAAGGCGCGAGGCGCTGTCGTCGATAATCCCGGCCGGCTTCGACGATCGTTGCCGCCGCCAATAGCGCCGATTCCACCGCGGGGCGGATGCCTTCGCCACTTTCGGCATAGGCGAGGCCCGCCGCATCGCCGATCAGCAGCACGCCGTCGTCGGACAACGTGCGTACGCCGTGGCCGCGCAGCAGGTAGGCGTGGCCGTGGAATCGGTCCGGAATGTCGGCTGGAATCTTGCCTCGATCTTTCAGAAAATCGCAAAAATCCTCCAGATGTTCCGACAGGCGGTGCTTGTCTTCCCGCCCCAGGCCGATATTGAGATAGCTGCCTTTGCGGAAGCACCAGCCATAGCCCTTGAGATCCTTGCAGAAAAACAGTTCCGGCGTTTCCGGTCGCACCGTGCACGCTTTTTCCTGCGCCGCGTCCATCGCGAACTCGACTTCCTTGGCCGCCACGACGGACTCAGGGGTGAACGACTGCGTTCCAAGAAAGCGCGCGACCGGACAGAAATGTCCGCCGGCCCCGATCAGCAGCGGCGTCTCGATCTCGCCGTTGACGATCCATCCACCGCCCCGCCGCGCGAGCGACCGCACCGGCTCGCCCAGGCGCAGGCGCGCGCCCGAGCGCGCGAGCAGGTAGTGATCGAACTCGCGTCGCCGGATGCCGTAGCTCACGGTCCGTTGATAGCGTGTTTCCAGCTCAGCCCCGGCTATCATGCCGGTGCGAAATCCGGTGATGGGCTGCAGCACGCGACCCGCGGCGTAATCCGCAGCGTCGATCTGCAGGGTGTCGAGAACGGCGGGGGTGATCCACCCGGCGCACACTTTGTCGCGCGGAAAGGACTTCTGGTCCAGAACCAGCACATCCATCCCATGGCGCGTGAGCGCCCTGGCACAGGTGGAACCGGCCGGACCGCCGCCGATGATGAGGGCGTCACAGCTTTCCATGGTCCCCATCCCGGGCGTACAGATAGTCGCGAGTCCACGGGATGTCATTCTTGCGGGCACGGGCGAACGCGACCTGGAACAGTTGCAGCTGGCCGGTGGAAAATGCCCCGAGTGATCCCGTCAGATACAGCCGCCAGGGGCGCACGAACGATGCGCCGAACATGTCGGTCACTTGCGGGACGGCGGCTTCAAACCGCTGCAACCAGTGCTCCAGCGTCTTGGCGTAGTGCAGGCGCAGGTTCTCAACATCCAGAACGGAGAAATTGGCCGGCTCGAAAATATGCATCATCTCGCCGAGGCTGGGCGGGTAGGCGCCGGGGAAGATGTGACGCTCGATCCAGGGATTGAGCCGGGACGGACGATTCATTCCGATCGAGTGAATCAGGCCGCGGCCGTTGGTTGCGAGACAGCGGTCGATCACCACGCCCAGCGCGTAGTAGTGCGCGACGCCCACGTGCTCCAGCATGCCGATCGAAACGAAGGCGTCGCACTCGGCCTCTATTTCGCGAAAGTCCCCTTCGATGTATTCGACTCGGGCGTCGAGCCCTTCGCGCCGAGCCCGTTCCCGCGCGTACGCGAGCTGCTCCTTGGCGATGTTGTAGGCTTTGACCTCAGCGCCATAGTGCCTGGCCATGTGCAGCGCCAGCGCGCCCCAGCCGCAGCCGGCCTCGACCACCCGGTCGCCCGGTTTGAGTTCGAGCTTGCGGCAGACGTAATCCATTTTGGCAATCTGCGCCTGCTCCAGGGTCGCTGCAGCGTCCGGGAAATAGGCGCAGGTGTAGATCATCTGCTCATCGAGCCAGAGCCGGTAGAAATCATTGCCGATATCGTAGTGATGGTGAATGTTCTCCCGTGCATGCAGGATGCTGTTGGGGCGCGGGCGGTTGACCCAGTGGAGCAAGGCCTGCCGCAGGCCGCCGGAAGCCTTGTTGGAACGCGCGCGGTACAGGGCTTCCACGACCTCCAGCAGGCTGCCTTCCACGTCGATGCGGCCGGCACTGTACATTTCGCCGAATTGCAGGTCCGGGTTGGCGATCATACTGAGCAGCGCATCCCTGTCGTGGACCCGAATGCGGGCGACGGGCGGCACGGCGGAGCGCGCTACTTCCTGCCCGTCCCAGAGCACGAAGCACACCGGCAGGAAACCCATGAGGTCGAGCGTCTTGCGCAGCAACTCCCTTTCCAGCGCATGAACGTTGCCGTTGGTGCGGCCCGGTCCGTGTTGCAGCGGCACATTCTGGCCGCGGCTGGCCGCATTGGCTCCAAGAGACGCGAATTCCTGTCTATTGTTCATGGTCGCAGGCTCCTCGCTCGGACTACCCGGACTACCTTATGCACTCCCTCAATCGGCGGCGGACCTGGAGGTTCCATGATCCCTGCCGATAAGGGCCATGCGCTCCACAGATGTGCGGCGTCTGCATGCGGGAGGCAACGAAGAAAGCCTATACGCGAGTAATGGCGGCCTCTTGATGCGGATCAAACCCCGTCTCCGGGCCGCTCGCAGACTACAGGGAGAACGAAATTCCGGCGAGATTCCAGAGAACGCAGACGAACCGAGAGGCGGAGCCCATGGATCTCCA
>Ga0315281_10013600_pt1 | contig 11004 bp, 8 predicted proteins | sample YL17G07_0_MG_FD_204540 | JGI IMG/M metagenome (GOLD analysis project Ga0315281, IMG submission 204540) | Sediment microbial communities from Yellowstone Lake, YNP, Wyoming, USA - YL17G07_0 | ecosystem: Environmental > Aquatic > Freshwater > Lake > Sediment | place: USA: Wyoming | collected... | reverse complement strand
ATACCGCGGCACTCTTCACACCAAGCGTCATCCGGGCCCGTGGCGACTGGTGCATCAGGAGGAGTTTGAGACCCGCGCTGAGGCGATGCGGCGGGAACGCGAACTGAAAAGCAGCCGGGGACGGGAATGGATCCGACAACACATTCTGGAGGGCTGTTAATTCGTCAGCCGACGAATTCCAGGTTCGAGTCCTGGCCGAGGAGCCAAACAAACCAAAAGGCTTAACGGGCAAATCCAAAAGTCGAAAAAGTACAAGTTGGTACAACCGGCCCCCCTCGGTACAACTAAACCTCTAACAACGCTTTGACCACTCCGCTGTTTACTTCGCGGTGTGCGAGTGCTAGGTGGTGATTTAAGACGGACGATTTGAGCGGAGCCGTACAGTATCCGGGCGCTCATTTACTTCCGGCCGCTTCCAAGGTCGCAGAAATCAGGCAGTGATGTCTGCGCCGCTCAACGGTCAGGTGGCTGACCGCTCACCAACACTCCATTCCACAAGCATCTTCCCAAGTTCGGTTAAGTAGAGACCGCCAAAGCCCCCGCGGGCGTCAACGGAGCTAAACCCAAGCAACCTTCTCTCTCTCAAACGTTGAATCCATTCTTCAACGACAGGCCAATCAAAATCGATAACAAAGGGACCTAGAGAAGGAGACTCCCAGAGGAAGTCATTCTGACTAACAACTTGCGGTTTCGGCAGTGAGACAATCCCGGCCGGCTGCGGCCCCGTAAAGCGGGCAAGACACGCGACTACTGCGAGTGCCGGAGTTTCAAGCTCCGATAGCAACTGACCAGCGAGATTAGCTTTTTCCCATTCAGGGGCGTCAGGTGGAAGAGTTGATGCGTTAGACAAGAGGTCTCGAAAACGCTCACGGTTCTCGTTGCGCGTGGCGCGTACCAGATGAGGCGCGACGTTCTCAAGGAGGTTGACAAATTGCTCGGAATCCACTTGGGGCTTGCGTCCAGACTGCTCAAGTGTTTGCGCGACCTCAGTTAATGTCAACTCGATGCGCTTCATCCGAAGCTCATCAAGGCGACCAAAGATAAACTGTTCAAGGGTTCCACCGAAGAAGGGAATGGCCTTCAGGGCTGCGCGAACGGCATTGACTGTCTCGTCCTTGCGAGAAAGCGTTATGGCCATCGGACCCTCTCAAGTGGCGGCGACTCAGACATCGCTTGTTGACGACTGCGCACGTCCGTGTGTCCAGGAGTGGCGTTTCGTCGCCCGGCGGTTCGTGTCATTCTAGGCCGCTTCGTTTATGCACGGCCATTCACCCCGAGCGAAAACGAAAAGCAAAGGAGCGGCTGCAAGGCCGCTCAACGCGCACGAAACGTGTTCCATTCCGATGTATCTAGCTCCATACGCCCTCGCCTTCGGACCATGAAACTGCTACCCGCACACGTGGGGTTTATCACCGAAGGGACAGGATGCGCAGAATGATTGAGACCCCTGCCCATGGTCACGTTGACCGCTGGTCGGAGCGAATCGCCGTCACGACTTTCGCACCTAAAAGGGAATGTCATCGTCCTCAATCGGCTGAGGGCTTTCTTCCTGTTGGTTTTTTAGGGTCCCCGTGGGAGTTTTGGCTATCTTTTGTTCAACGATGAACGAATTAAGCGCAGCCGCAAGATGAATTGCCAGTGTCGCATATGACTTTGGAACGATGATTTTCTCGCTAGCTTGGCCATGTGCGGCAAGCGCATTCCGCAATGCGGCAAGTGCGATGAGTACTGCGTTGGCGACCTTGTTTGCGCGGTCTTTCGGGATATCGTCGAGATAACCAGCATTTTGAAATCCTTTGATTAACTCACTTGCTGTCCCTTTGTCAGTTCCGAGAACGGTCTTCAGAGTGCTTTCGAAGCTTTTGAGCGCAGCCAGGATTGCGTCCTTTGTTCGATTGTCTGAGAAGGCCTCCTGTGCCTCTCTTAGCTCGTCCTCTGCCCCCTCGAAACCATGTCGGCTGAACTGGTCTTGGAGCTTCTTCAGAAGGTCCCCCAAAGACTGCGAATCAATACGGAAAAACACCCCGTTGAAGAGAAGCCACGGACATTCGAACGCAATCATCGATTCGTTTATGGCCTTCGCGAAGATGTCACGTTGACATTCGTCCAGCTCCTGGCAAAATTGCTCGACGACCTCAAGCACATTGGAAGGATAGCCCTCCTTGAAGTACGCCTTTATCCCTTTTTTGTCCCCATCTGGTGTCTTTGCAACTAGCTCGGGCTTGCCTAGCAACCGTTTCAGCTTGGTCTCGGTCTGTTCAAGGTGGTCAGTGTCGAAGTTGAACCCTGTTTCTGTCGTCTCGCGCCAGCCAGAGTTGTGGGCCTGAATAGTTTGCCAGATACGTTCCCGCAATTGCGGTCGTATGGATACGGTTATGCGCCTTTCCACTAGCGCATCTTTGCGTCGTAAGGTGAAAGGCTCCATGCTCGACTTCCGTTTTGGGTTGGCGGGAGTATACCCCCAACGGCCTCGTCCTGTCAGGTTTTGGCCGAGCCGTGGCGCTACTCCCAAGTTTGAATGCGGGTGTGGCGTCCACGTCCAGGCGGAATGCTATTTGCTATATTCCACAGTTCGCGCACCAGTTTCGGCGCGGGAGCACCTAGCTTCGTAACCCCGCTGCGTTACTTCTGGCGTGACCTGGGGGCGCATTGACTACGCCTGGGGACTCTCCGCTGAGTTGTCAAAGACCTTTGGGTCGTCATCCCTGAGTTACTCGGTGTACGTCCTGATGAACCCGCAAGGGGAGATCTACATCGGGCAAACCAATGATCTCCCTCACCGTCTTGCTCAGCACAACGACCCGAAATACCGCGGCACTCTTCACACCAAGCGTCATCCGGGCCCGTGGCGGCTGGCGCATCAGGAGGAGTTTGAGACCCGCGCTGAGGCGATGCGGCGGGAACGCGAACTGAAAAGCAGCCGGGGACGGGAATGGATCCGACAACACATTCTGGAGGGCTGTTAATTCGTCAGCCGACGAATTCCAGGTTCGAGTCCTGGCCGAGGACCTAAGCACCATGCATTCATAATCCCGCGCAAACCTAGATGCTGAACGCGCGCGACAAGGGCACGCCGCTGACACCAGGCGTGATGCGGCCATCTGGGGATCCGGGTAATCTCCGGAAATGTTTCAAGTGTTTTGTGAAAGTTAGCAATTGAAAATCACCAATTTGAGGGGTATCCTAGTACGCCGAGCAAGAAGAGCTGGCGGAGGAATCGTTGACCAAGCCACAAGTGCCAGCTTATCTGCACGTTGGAGAACTCGGTCGCCTCGCTACCGGAGCCGCCGAGCTGCTCCTGCTATACCCATGGAAACTCTGGTTTTGGGGTGACTCAATTGGACTCGAAGGCCTGCTCGACGCCGCTGAACTCACTGGCAACGCCAGGTATTCGGGCTTTGTCCATGGGCTCCTGAAGGGCTGGCTGGCCCGTGAGAGGCACCGCAGCGGTTTTGAATACACGGCGGCGGGAGTGGCGCTGCTTCGGGCGTATGAATCCATTCAGGACGCGAGCCTTCTGGCGGCGGCCGTCAGACATGCCGAGTACATGGCTGCTTTCCGAAAGACGACCGGCGGGGCCTACGTCCGTTACGAAAACGCGGCCATCGAGCTCCCGCCGGAGTTGCCGCCGGACCATCCGAACTATGACCCTGGGAGAGGGGCGTCGAAAGCCGCTGCAAATGGGGGCCCTTGCGTTTTCGTGGACTCGGTTCACTTCGACGGCCCCTTTTTCGCCAAGTTGTTCCAGGTGACCGGCGCGGACAAATATCGAAAGCTTGCCCTTGACAACATCCTTCCGCAAATTGACTTGTTGTTCGACTCATCCCAAGGCCTGTTTCACCACTTCTGGATGGAGCGCACCCAGATGAGGAATGGCGTGCTTTGGGGTCGGGGCAACGGCTGGGGACTGTTGGGACTGATCCACACCCTGGAGCACTTGCCTGATGACGACGCGGGGGCCCGCACCGTGCTGGAGGTATTTCAAAGGCTCGCCCGTCGCCTGACCGAACTTCAGGACTCCACCGGCGGCTGGCATACGGTTCTTGACGATCCCGCCTCGTACCTTGAAACTTCCATTGCCGCGTTTGTGGTTGACGGATTTTCTTCGGCGATTCGCCGGGGCTGGCTGGCCGAGGATACCTTTCGACCCGTTGTGGAATCCGCTCTGCGTTTTTTGCTTGCGAACGTGCACCCGAACGGCTTGCTGGCGGGGGTGTCCTATGAGACCTTCCCAAGCACCCGCGCCGAGCACTATCGGAACATGCCGCGGGGCGCGATGGTTCCCTGGGGTCAGGGGCCGCTCTTGACGGCCCTAAGGTCATACACACTTCTGAGGGGTGGAGCTTAGAGGCGCGGGCCGATCATTTAGTGCACCATTCGGGTTCGACACGAGAGGGAAGAACCAACATGATCCAACTGGACGGAAAGGTCGCGCTGGTCACCGGCGGCGCCGCGGGCATTGGGGCCGGCATCGCAGAACGGTTTGTCGAGGCCGGCGCCTCGGTCGCCATCTTCGACATTAACGGCGAGGGCGCCCGTGAGCGCGCTAATCAACTTCGATCCAAAGGCGCTGTCCACGCGGTTCAAGGAGACGTGGCCAGCGAAGATGCCGCCCGCGCAGCCGTGGAACAGACGGTTGCCCAATTCGGCGCACTCGACGTGCTCGTGAACAACGCGGGGATTGAGGTTGCGGGTCCGATCGCCAGCATGAAGACCGAGGCGTGGGACCGCCAACTGGCGGTGAACCTGAAGGGCGCTTTCCTGTTTTCAAAGTATGCCATCGCACGGATGCTCGGACGCGGAGGCGTCATCATCAACATCTCGTCGGTGCGCGCATTCGTTTCTTATCAGGGTGGCATCGCGTACGATGCTTCCAAGGCCGCGCTGATCGGATTTACACGGGCGTTGGCGCTGGATCACGGCCAGGACAAGATCCGCGTGAATGCGATTTGTCCCGGCTATATCGACACCCCGATGATGGACGAATGGCTCAAAACGGTCGCGGATCGAGACGCAACGCTGCGCCAGGTTCTGGCGGTTCACCCGCTGGGCCGCATTGGCACGCCACGCGACATCGCCGAGGCGGCGTTATTCCTCGCGTCGGATGCCGCTTCTTTCATCACCGGGACCGCGCTCGTGGTGGATGGAGGCATGTCAACCGCCGGCCACTGAGGGGACGGAGCCAGGAAACCGCAACCCTCGTTCAACCTCAGTACGGCATAGAATGCTGCGTCACACGCCCAACCAAAGGAGACAACCCCATGCCTGAGCTTTCCATCATCGCCGATTACGGTGATCTCTGCGGCGAAGGCCCGATCTGGGACGTCAACTCCCGTCGGCTTTACTGGACAGACATCACCGGCCAGCGGTTCTACAGTTACGACTGGGCTACAAAGCAGCACCGGATCGTGAAAGAAGGCTTCGAAGTTGCCGGCGCGGCGTTCAATCGGGCGGGCGGATTCGTGGTCGCGAACAGCTCGGGGATCTGGCTCTGGGACGGCGCGGGCAAGCCGCGCCTGGTGGCTGAACAGGCCGATGGCTGCAAGTGTCAGATGAACGACTGCATCGCGGACCCCGCAGGCCGCTTCCTGGCAGGTTCGAATTTCTATGATCCCAGCAAGGACTACCCATTGGGCAATCTGATTCGCGTGGATACGGACGGCACGGCCCACGTCATCGACGAGGGTTTCCACCTTGCGAACGGGCTGGGCTTTTCTGTTGACGTCCGGACGCTCTACTTCACGGACTCCGCGGCGCGAACCATCTATGCCTATGACTATGACTCGTCGACGGGGACGGTCCGAAACCGGCGCGTCTTCGTGAAAGTGCCGGCCACGAGCGGGCTCCCCGATGGGCTGACCGTCGATGCCGAGGGATTCGTCTGGTCGGCGGAGTGGTACGGAAGCCGCGTGGTTCGCTACGACCCGGACGGAAAGATCGAGCGGGAAATCCCGACCCCTGCCAAGCAGACTTCCGCGCTGGCCTTTGGAGGACCAGACCTGACCGATGTCTTCATAACCTCGGCGGGGAAGTCCGAGCCCATGCCTATCATGCCGCCGGGCTACGACCCGAACTCTGGCTATTTTGGCGGCGCGCTCTACCACCTCAATCTCGGCATCCGCGGCAAGGCGGAGTTCGTGGCCAATATCAGCAGGCAGCCCTGAAGTTCATCCTACCCGGTTGTTACGGATTGTTCCAGGCGACGGCGGCTCGAATAGGCCGTCCCGAATTCGGACATCGAATCCCATAAGCGGACGGTTCTTGCAGAGGTGTCCTCATCCGTCCCCCGTATCTTTAAGAGCCTAAATAGCTTATTAACAGCCAAAGTGGTGGTAAGATTGCCCGAGATTTCCCAGAGGGCTCTACTATGCACACGCTGCTTCAAGACGTTCGCTTCGGCCTGCGCATGCTGGCCAAGAATCCCGGCTTCACAGCGGTTGCTGTCCTTACGCTGGCGCTTGGCATCGGTGCGAACACCACGATTTTCAGTTGGATCAATTCGACATTGCTGAATCCGGTTCCCGGACTTGCCAGCCCGAGCGAGGTTGTGGCGCTGACGCTGAGCAAGCCCGGGGACAACCCCTTCCCGTTTACATATCCTGATCTCGAAGCCATGCGCGACGGGCAGCAGAGTTTTACGGGCATCGCGGCGTGCAGCTTCGCTCAGATGAGCCTGACGGGCAAAAGTAAACCGGAGCGCATCTGGGGCATGGTAGCGTCTGCGAATTATTTCGATGTACTGGGCGTGCGGCCGATCCTTGGGCGCGGCTTTCTGCCCGTGGAGGACGAGAAGCCGGGAGGCGCGCCCGTGGCGGTGATCAGCTACCGGCTCTGGCAAACGCATTTCGGTGCGAATCCGGACATCGTGGGCCAGACGATTGAAATCAACCAACACCCATACACCATTGTGGGCGTAACGCCGGCCGTGTTTCAGGGGAGCCAGACGGGGGTGCGAACCGAGATTTGGGTTCCGATCATGATGGAAGCGCAAGTGAACCCGCTGGGCGACCTGCTCCATGACCATCACTATTTCTGGTTACTTGCGTTTGGACGGTTGAAGCCGGGCGTCGTGCTGCAGCAGGCGCAGGAGGAAATGACGCTGCGATTGAAGCGGGAGGTAAGAAATTATCCCGAAGAGCACAAAGGGCACACCAGTGTGACGGTGTACCCGCTGTGGCGTAACCCCTATGGCTTGAATCAGTTTCTCTCGACGCTACTGCCGGCACTGATGTCCATCGCGGGGTTGGTGCTGCTTCTGGCATGCGTGAACGTGGCGAATCTGATGCTGGTTCGGTCGGTGGGGCGCCGGCGTGAAGTCGCCATTCGCATGTCGCTGGGTGCGAGCCGATGGCGGCTGGTGCGGCAACTGCTGGTGGAAAGCCTGATGCTGGCGCTGGCGGGAGGTGCAGTCGCGCTGCTGATCACGACTTGGACTCAGGGAGCACTCATGAAATTCATGCCTGTCACGGCGGATATCCCACTCGCACTCACCATCACGGCGGACCGCACGGTGCTGCTTGCGGCGCTGGTCATTTCGGTGCTTACAGGCGTCATCTTTGGAATTTTGCCTGCGCTGCGGTGCTCGGGCATAGCGCCGGTGGCGGTGTTGAAAGAGGATACCGGGAGCGCGTCGGGTGGACTCCGGAAGGCGCGCCTCGCAAGCGGGTTGGTCGTGGCGCAAATTTCACTGTCGGTGCTGCTGCTGATTTGCGCGGGATTGTTCATTCGCAGTTTCCTGCGCGCGCAGGAAATCAATCCGGGATTCAATCCCCATAATGTACTGATCGCTTCCTACGACCTGTTTACCGCGGGATATTCGGATTCGAGCGGGGTGGAATTTGATCGCCAGCTCGTCGCGAACCTGCAAGCGCTGCCGGGCGTGCAGTCGGTGGCCCTGTCGGACCGCGTGCCGCTGGGATTCGGCGGAGGCTCGACCAGCGTGAAGCCCGAGGGGTACGTTTCGCAGGCGAATGAATCGATGGAGACGCAGGTGGCGATCATTACGCCGAATTATTTCCAGACCATGCAGATTCCGATTGTGGAGGGGCGCGACTTCACGCTTCAGGATGCGAAGAATTCGCAACGCGCGGTGATCGTCAACGAAACTTTCGTGAATCGCTACTGGCCGCATCAGGAAGCCCTCGGCAAGCAACTCTACTCCGATTTGCCGAAAGAATGGTTCACGGTGGTCGGTGTGGCGCGGGACATCAAAGTGGGCGGCCTGAATGAAAAGCCGACGCCATTCCTGTATTTGCCGTTGTACCAGGTTTATAAAGCCATAATGATTATCAACGTGCGGGGGACGGGAGATCCGCTGGCGCTCGGCAAGACGGTCGAGAAAACGGTTCATGAACTGAATGCCGACCTGGTGGTGTTCGATGTGACCACGCTCGAATTGCGCGCGCAGTTTGCCAGCTTCGGCCAGCGTGTTGCCGGAACCTTTGTCGGCGCATTCGGGTTGCTCGCTCTGGTTCTGGCCGCGGTCGGAATTTACGGGGTAACGGCCTACACCACGCGTCAGCGCACCCATGAAATCGGCATCCGTATGACGCTGGGGGCGACCAAACAAGACGTGCTGCGCTTGGTGCTCGGCCATGGATTAAGGTTGATGCTCGCCGGCGTCGGTCTGGGACTGGTGCTGTCGTTCGTATTGACGCGCTTTCTAAGTAGCTTGCTCCTTGGCGTAGCAAGCACCGATGCGTTGACGTTTGCGAGCGTGGCGATCTTGCTCTGCGCTGTGGCCTTGTTCGCCTGCTTGATACCCGCGCGCCGCGCGATGCGCGTGGACCCGATGGTGGCGCTGCGCTATGAATGATGAACTCTGAATGCTGAATGATGAATGAACCCCCGCTCGTGCTTCTTCAGAATTCAGAATTCATAATTTCCTGGAGTACAGAGAGAATTAACCCATGAACGCCCAGCTGCTCAGCCGCGATTTTTTGATTCCGGGTCCTAAGTTGAGGGCTTCCTTTCTCCCGTTTGGCCTTCCGTCGCGACGAGGCTGCGGCAGGATTCCCGCTTGACGAGCTGAGTGGGGATCGTGGCCTGCTGGGGAGGCAGGTCGGGGCGAGTCAGCCGGTTCAGCAACAACTCCGCCAGGTGCTGGCCCACTTGCTCGGGGAAAACCCGCACCGTGGTCAGCGGCGGATGGAGCATCTGAGCTTCGATGTCGTTGTAGCCCACGACGCTGATGTCATTGGGAGCGTGCAAGCCGAAATCGCGCAGGGCGCGGTAAGTGCCTTCGGCGGCGGGGTCGCTTCCCGTGAAGATCGCCGTGACGGGCGATTTCTGGACCAGAATCGATTTTGTGGCCAGGTAACCGACTTCCTGCTCGTCGGCCGAGTCGACCCCCGCCTGTTGAGGTGAAAGTCCTGCCTCCTCCATGCGTTGCCGGTAACCGTCATAACGCCGCGCGAACCAGGGAAGCCGACAATTACCTACGAACCAGATATCCCGGTGGCCCAGCGACTGAAGGTAGCGCGTCGCCTCGTATCCGCCCTGAATGTCATCGAACCAGACTACGTCGCACTTCTCGGGCCGCCACGGACCCATGAGGTTGTTCCCCAGGATTGCAAACGGAATGCCCTTGTGGCCGAGCACATCGAGAAAGTTCTGAGAGTTCACGCCCGCTACAATAACGGCCCGGACGACGTCGCGACGCTGCAGGATGGGCGGCAAGTAAACTTCGCGCCAGGGAACGTTCGCGGGATAGCGGAACGAAAGAAACAACATGTTGTAGTTATGGGCCGCGCAGTAAGCCTCGGCCCCTACCAGCACGCGGGAATGGAAAGGATGCAACAGATCGCGATTGCAAAGCAGGAAGGCGATGACGTTTGCTTTGCCCTGCCGATAAAGTTCGACGCCCAGCTTGGCCGCAGCTTCCTTCACCCGCTGCAGAATCTCCGGACTAACGCGCGCGCTGCCGTTGGCGACGCGCGAGACCGTGGCGAGGCTCACGCGGGCCAGGTCCGACACCTGCTGAAAGGTTTTTCTTTTCGTGGCCATGATGGATCACCTCTCGGGGGCGAGTCGTGGTTGCTTGCGTGCGTTGCGGCCTCGAATCGCCCCGGACTCGCTTCGATCCGGCGCCACCTCCGCGACGCCGCGGCCGGGAGCATTCGTGAGCCGGTGAGGGACCTTCCTCAGTTGCGTCCTCCCAGTTTCGTCTTGATCTCGCGGACCGTGCCCGCCACGCTGGTCCGCTGCAGCCAGGCTGGCGCTGTGTTCATCTCCGGATCAAACTGGAAAATGAACCAGTCCTTGGCTTCTCCCGGATACTTGCGCCATTCGGGAAGCAATGCCTCGAGTTGCGAACTCGCACGGCGCAGTGACGCGTCACCAGCAGGATCTTGCTTCTTGCTCTTCGCCTGATTGCGCCACAACATTTCGCGCCACAGCGTGAATGTGCGGAAGTAGAGCAGCGTCACATCAGCGGCGCGGCGAAACTCGCGGATCGCTTGCGGGTGGGGAGCCTTCTGGGGGTCCAGCGAATAAATCAAAGAGTGAATCTCGGAAGCCAGCGCCAGCGCCTTGCGGTTGGACTGCTCGAGCTCAGTGAAAGAATGTTTCTCGAAGAAGGTTGAACTCTCCGGGGCCGGTGGCTGGAACACCATGGTCCATTTGAATGTTCCCCGGTCGTCCGCTCCAAGGTACGTCGTCTTCCACAAATCGTAGGAGAGGAAGAGCGCTTTGCGAAGCGCTTCGGCGTTTTGCTTTCCGAAATTCATCGCTGCCCAGTCTTGCGTAATGGCTTCCGGAGAGTCTTCGGGGTTCCAGGCCAAGCGCGAGAAGAGGTAAAGCGAAGCGAGCGCCGGCCGGAAGCCGTGGCGAAGGAAGTCATACTCATCGTATTTTCCTGCCCAAATACCGGGAAAAATGCAGCCGGGCAGCCACGGTCCCCAGGCGTTGACAGCAACCGCACCATTCGCGCGCGCGCTCTTGAAGCGTTCTGGCCAGAACGTGGGATAGAACAGGAGCTCTCCCCAGCCATCAAACTGCCTGAAG
>Ga0315281_10013599_pt1 | contig 11004 bp, 8 predicted proteins | sample YL17G07_0_MG_FD_204540 | JGI IMG/M metagenome (GOLD analysis project Ga0315281, IMG submission 204540) | Sediment microbial communities from Yellowstone Lake, YNP, Wyoming, USA - YL17G07_0 | ecosystem: Environmental > Aquatic > Freshwater > Lake > Sediment | place: USA: Wyoming | collected... | reverse complement strand
CTGCTGCGTCCGGTGATGACGAGCGCTGCGCCCTGCAGCGCGATGGCGGCGAACAGCACCGCGGCGCTCCGCGCGCGACGATCGATCGCCGACCAGGCCCACCCGCTGACCGCGAGCACCACGAATGGCCACCCGAGCACGTGCGGCGACGGCCAGATCGCGAAGCCGATGGCGTTCACCATGCGGAACCCGTACGCCAGGCGGACGAGGGCGTACATCGACGCGACGATGGCGATTGGGAGCAGGGCGATCGTCAGGTGCTGGAGGCGTCGCGTCCACGCGATCTCGCGGTGCATGAGCGCGATCGCGGCCAGCGTCAGCACGAGCGGGCCGAGCCAAATCGGCCACGTCAGGAATGCGGCGGCGCCGAACAGGGCGAACAGCGCCATCGCGCCGGCGGACGGCCGTTCGTCCCACACGACGAGTGCCCACCACATCGCGACGGCAAACAGTTCCGACACGACCTGCGAGAGAAACGACTGCTGCATGAACGAGCCGGTGAAGAACACAGACGGCAGCCAGAGGAGCAGCGCGGCGACGACCGCGAACGGGACGCGCGACCCGTCGTCCGGCATCAGGCGTCGCGCGATAAGGAACACGACGCCGCTTTTCAGCGCCACCGTCAGTGCGACCACCGCATGCATCACGTGCAGTCCGTCGCGCCGCAACCAGGCGCTGGCGAGCGCGGCGAGCAGGTGGGCGCCTGGCGTGTAGTCGATCATCTCGCCGAGATATGCGCCGGCGGCCGCGTCGTGCACCAGCCGCCAATGCTGCTCGATGTAGCCGACGAGCAGGAGATGATGCGTCAGGTCTGGCCCCGAGCCCATCGGGAGCAGGTCGGGCCGCGCCCGCCACATCAGCCACGCGAACGTGCCCGAGACGATCAGCGAGAACGCTATGAGGGGGGAGCGATCGGAGGTCGCGTGACGCTGAAGCCAGAGCCACACCCCGGCCGCAGCGGCGAGCGACAGCGGCAGAATCACGAACGGCGCGATCGCGAAGCCCAGCCAGTCTGCGAGATACGCCGAGATGAGGGCCGACGCGAGACAGGCGACCAGGGACGCGGCGCCGGCCTCCGCGCCGATTAGCAGCATACGCCGGACGAGCTTATCATTCTGGGCGCCGATGTTCATTGGTCACTTCGGCCTAAGGGAGTAGGAGCGCAGATGGGGAAGAGAGATCCGAGAGTCGATGCGTACATCGCGAAGTCGGAAGCGTTTGCCCGGCCGATTCTCACGATGATTCGCGATACGGTGCACGCGTCGTGCCCTGACGTCGAGGAGACGATCAAGTGGAGCTTTCCGCACTTCGTGCACAAGGGCGTGCTCTGCAGCATGGCTGCGTTCACGCAGCACGCCGCATTCGGCTTCTGGAAGGGATCGCTGGTGCTGGGCCGACCAAAGAACGCCGACGCGATGGGACAGTTCGGGCGCATCACGAAGGTGTCCGACCTGCCGTCGAAGACGATCCTCGCCGGCTACATCAGAAGAGCGGCGGCGTTGAACGATCAGGGCGTGAAGGTGCCGCGTGCACCGAAGCGCGCAGCGAGGAAGACCCTCGAGGTGCCGACCGATCTCGCGGCCGCGCTCAGGAAGAACAAGAAGGCGCAGGCGGGCTTCGATCGCTTGAGCCCAAGCCACAAGCGCGAATATGTGGTGTGGATGACGGAGGCGAAGAGCGACGCCACACGCGCGCGCCGGCTGGCACAGGCGATCGAGTGGTTGGCCGACGGCAAGTCTCGCAACTGGAAGTACGAGAGGACGTAGAGGGCATTCGCAGGCCTGAAGGCCTGCGCCACGACAACCTTGCTCCGTCTGAAGCCGTCGTCGTGGCCAAGGGCTTCGGCGGCCGTAGTCGTGGCGCAGGGCTTCAGCCCTGCGGCTACAATGCGGCGTTCGCCTCTCGGAGGCCGTCATGCAGGATCTCCGTCTCGCCCTCCGCACACTGGTCGCGACTCCCGTCGTCACCGCCGTCGCGGTGCTGTCCCTGGCGCTCGGCGTCGGCGCCAACACCGCCATCTTCTCGCTCGTCAACAGCCTGATCCTGCGGACGCTACCGGTGGCGGAGCCGCAGCGCATCGTGATCCTCGCGGGCCGCCGGAACAGCGGCGCCCGTCCCGCGTTCAGCTACGCGACGTTCGACCAGATCCGCCGGCATGGGCAGGCGTTCGCCGGCGCGCTCGCGTACAGCAACTGCTGCGGCAAGGGAACGCTGACCATCGCCGGCGAGCCACTGCCCGTGGATCGCTTCTTCGTCAGCGGCGACTTCTTCCGCACGCTGGGCGTGCCGGCACTGGTCGGCCGGGTGCTGACACCCGAAGACGACGTGCCGGGCGGCGGACCGAACGGGCCGGCGGTCGTGATCAGCTACAAGCTGTGGCAGGAACGTTTCGGCGGCGCGGCCAGCGCGATTGGCGCGCCGGTCACGTTCGAGCGCGTGGCGGTGACGATCGTCGGTGTGACGCCTCCCGAGTTCTTCGGCGTCGAGGTCGGGCGCCCCTTCGACGTCATCCTGCCGATCAGAACGGAACCGGTGATCCTTCCCAGCATCGCGTTCGACGACGACGTCTCGTGGCTGAGCATCATGCTGCGCCTGAAGCCGGGCACGTCGCTCGAGTCGGCGACCGCCGCGGTCCGTGCCGTCCAGCCGCAGGTTCGCGCCGGCTCGCTGCCGAAGCAGTTCCAGTCGACGTTCCTGCAGGAACCGTTCGTTCTCGAACCTGCCGGCGAGGGCGCGTCCACGTTGCGCGAACGGTTCCAGCGGCCGCTCGTCGCGATTCTTGCCGTCGTCGCGCTCGTGCTGCTCATCGCCTGCGCCAACATCGCGAACCTGCTGCTCGCGCGCGGCGCCGCCCGTCGTCATGAGCTGAGCGTGCGGCTCGCGCTCGGCGCGTCGCGCTGGCGGCTCGCGCGTCAACTGCTCGCGGAAAGCACCGTGCTGGCCGCGCTGGGCTCCAGTGTCGGCTTCGCGTTCGCGGGATGGACGAGTCGAGCGCTGGTCGCGCAGCTCTCCACGTCGGTCACGCCGGTGGCCCTCGACCTCTCGCTCGACTGGCGCGTGCTCGTCTTCACCGCCGCGACCATGGTGTTGACGACGATGGTGTTCGGGATGGTGCCGGCGTTGCGCGCCACGCGCGTCGCGCCGATGGATGCGCTGCGGGAACCGGGTCGTGTGACGAGCGCCGCCGGCGGACCTGGTGGCGCGTGGTCGGGCGGGTTGATCGTCGCGCAGGTCGCGTTGTCGCTGCTGCTCGTCGTCGCGGCGGGATTGTTCGTGCGGACGTTCGAGCAGCTCGCGCACGCGCCCCTGGGGCTCGATCGCGACCGTGTTCTTCTGATCACGCTTTCGGCACCGACGGTGCCGGCCGCCGATCGCAACGTGTTCTATCACCAACTCGTCAACGTCGCTGCTGCGGTGCCTGGGGTGGCGCACGCGGGCGGATCGCTCAATCCGCCTCTCGCCGGCACGCTGGTTGGCGACATCGTCGTCTCGGAGCCTGGCGCCGTGCCGTCCCCTGACGCCGAGGTCGTGTCGCAGGGTATGGATGTCTCACCCGGGCTTCTCGCGTCGTTCGGGATTCCGATCCGCGCGGGGCGCGACATCGACGATCACGACACGAACGCGGCGCCGAAGATCATGCTGGTCAACGAGGCGTTTGCGCGTCGGTTCTTCCCTGGAAGGGACATGGTCGGCGCGCCGCTTGCGTTGACGTTTCGCAGCGGTCAGTACGGGGACGTCCCGCTGGGCGTGCGAACGGTCGTCGGCGTCGTCGGCGATTCGGCCTATCGCTCGATTCGTACGCCGATGCGCCCCACGATCTACACGCCGCTGGCACAGCGCACCGATCCGCTTCTTTTTACGTACTTCTACATCGCGGTGCGAGCGGCGAGCGAATCGCCGGCGCTGCTGGCGCGCAGCGTCTCGGCGGCGCTGACCGCCGTCAACCGCGACATCACGATGACGTTTCGTCCGCTGTCGGCGGTCGTTGACGATTCGCTGGCGCAAGATCGCCTTGTCGCGATGCTGTCGGGGTTCTTCGGCGTGCTCGCGCTGCTGCTGGCCGGCCTGGGGCTGTACGGCGTGACTGCGTACGCCGTCGCGCGGCGGCGCACGGAAATCGGGATCCGCATGGCGCTGGGCGCGCAACCGGCGGGTGTCGTACGGCTGGTGCTGGCGCGCGTGGCTGTGCTCGTCGGCATCGGGGTGATGGTTGGCGCCGGCGTCAGCCTGTGGGCGTCGACGCTGGTCGCCTCGCTGCTCTACGGTCTCGCGCCATGGGATCCCGTGACGCTCGTCGGTGCCGCGATCACGCTGACGGCGGTCGCCGTGCTGGCCGGCTGGCTCCCCGCGTATCGTGCATCGAGGATCGATCCCGCGCAGGTGCTCAGGGAAGGTTGAACAGAGCTGGCCCTACGACTGTTGACTGAGAGGTGGGCCATCGCCGCGCGCGCCTGCGCGGGAAAATACGGCGTCGCGCTCACCAGCACCATCGCGTCATGCGGCCTGGTTGCTCGGTCGCCATGTGCAGCAGGGTCTTTGCGCCCATGCTCAAGCCGATCGCCTTCACGCGTTGAACGCCCAGCCGATCGAGCAGCGCGAACATGTCCTTCGCCGTGTAACGCGAGCGTTCCACTGCGATACCGACGTGTGCCAACGGTGTTATCGTTCGTTCGTCAACGACAACACCGCGTAGGCCGTTGCCGCGTCGCTCATGAACTTGCCGGCGTCCGACGCCGGGTCGCGCTGCTTGTTGAGCGACGAAGCGGACCACATGCCGGTCGCGGCGTCCTGATGCTGCACCAGCCACGCGAGTCCGCGGCTGACGTGTGCATCCGATCGCGGAACGCCCGCCTGCTGGAGCGCGAGCGTCGCGAGGCCCGTCGCCAGGCCGTCGCTCTTCGTGTCGAGCGGGGTTCCATCCGCCCGCTTCCAGTTGCTGAGCGAGGCCATCGTCCACCCGCCGTCTTCCTGTTGCTTCGCGAGCGCGGCCTCGACGATCGCCTGGCGCTGGACCGGCGTGAGCAGCGTCGGCCATTTGCCTGACGCCCACAACACCGTCAGGCGGTTGTACAGCGTTGCCGTCTCGACGCCCTTCTGCAGGTAGCGCTGGAGGAGCGTCAGCCGATCCTGGATGTCCGGGCTGGCCGCGAAGCCGCCGGGGGCTGTGCCAATCGCGAGCGCCGCCAGCGCGTTGCCGAAGTACGGCGAATCGTTCGCCTCCCAAGGCTCGTTGTGAAAGTTGAGCCAGGTCCACGCGCCCGTCTGCTCGCCGGCTTTGAACTGCAGCGGCCACAGATTGGCGAACGCCTGACGCCCTTCGTCGCTGAGCGTGCCGCTCTGCGCATCGCGTGTGGAGAGAATCAGCGCGTTCAGAATGGCTTCCGTGGCGCGCGACTCGCTGGTCTTGGGAAGCCCTCGCGTCTGGTCGGGGTAGAACGGCTCGACGTCCTTCCACTTCGTCACGCGCGTGACCACGTGCTCGAGCATCTTGCGTTCGGGCGCCGGCACGGCGCGATCAGCAGGCGCGGCAAGCGCGCCGCGCAACGCGGGACGCGCGAGCGCGTAAGGGAGGGCGGTGTGGCACGACACGCAGGACGTGCCGTGGTCGCGCTGGGCGTTGGGCCAGCTCAGCCACCAGTCCATGCGGCCGTCGAGATACGCGGCCGCGGCGCGCGCATTCCAGGGCGGCGAGGAGGCGGGCGCCGACTGCGGTCTCACGGTGAGCAGTGTGGAGACGAAGCATGCCGCGAGCGTCACGGCGAAGACGGTTGAGCGTTTCATGGCCGCAACGGTACGGCGTCGAGCCACCCTTCGTCAACCGTCTCCGGGTTCGGCGGTCCGCTTGCTCGGAGCCGATGTGGCGCAGGGCTTCAGCCCTGCGAAGGAGACGTCATTTCGCAGCGCTGAAGCGCTGCGCCACGCCCCCAAGGCCGTCGCGAATCAGTGGGAGACGCGCCACTAGACCTGGACGGGGAGGCCGGTCAACAGGATGCGGATGACGTCAGCAGCGTGATACGCCGTGCCGCCTTCGGGCATGAAACGCGTCAGGTTGCCCAGATCGTCGCCGCTGGTGACGATGCCGGCTTCGATGAGCCTGCCGCCCGAGCGCGCCTGCGGATGGCCCATCGTCGCGATAAGGGCGTTGCAGATGCACTTTCGTCCCTGGGTCTCGGCGATGTCGCCGCCCTTCGAGACGAAGACGTTCACCGGCTCGCCGGCGCAGCGGAAATCGATCGTGCCTTCAGGCGTCCGATACGCTTCGCGCAGGTAGCCGAGATCGCATACGCGGGGCCGGGCCTGATAGATCGACGCGTCCGACACGGTGTCGACGAGCTGGACCACCTTGAACGGAAAGCCGGAGGGTGACGCCAGAGGGTCCGTGAAGACGCGCGCGGTCCCGGCAGCGACCTGTTGCAGGACGGCCTGCTTGTAGTCCTCTCGCATGCCCGATTCGACGCTATAGGCGAACGCCGTACCGACCTGAATCCCGGCGGCGCCCTCATCGAGCGCGTCGCGCAGCTGTTCCGGCTGGCCGCATCCCCCGGCGAGCCAGAAGGGCAGCCCGAGGTCGCGCATCCTGGCCAGATCCACGATGTCGCGCTCGCCATACACGGGCTCGCCCGCGTCGTTCAGTTGCAGCTTGCCGCGCGGCGGAGCGTTGTGGCCGCCGGCGGTGGGTCCTTCGATCACAAACCCATCCACACGGCCGTTCGCTTTTTTTACCATGGCGACTGCCAGGACGTTGGAGGCGACGATGGGCAGGAACATCGGCCGCGTCAGCGACGGCAGGTCGCACTCCATGTAGTCGCGGGGCGTGAACGTCATGGTCGTGTCGTCGTCTTCCCTGGCGCCGGTGACCGTCAACGGATAGGTGGCCGTGTCGTGATTGACGAATGCGTCGAGCGCGCCGGGGATGCGCATCGGAATGCCCGCGCCCATCACCACGTAATCGACGCCGGCGAGCATGGCGCCGTACATCGAGACCAGGTGCGGGGGCTGGATCTTTTCGAGGTAGTTGATGCCGACCGGGTGTGCGTGGCCTTCCTTGGCCAGCCACACCTCGACGAAGTTCGAGAGCATGCACAGCTCGGCCAGGTCGCGTGGCGTGTTCTTCGCGTGCATCCGCGGGTTCGCGTAGGTGGCGCCGTCAGCCAGACCGCCTTCGACGTGGTACGTCGACCAGGCGCGTTCGGCCATGTCGCGGAAAGGGAAGTGGTCGAGTGCCCGGCGGATGTGTCCGCCCGCATCGCCGCCCTGCAGCCGCCGGACCATGACCCGGTCCAGCGCCGTTCCGGAGACCAATCCCAACTGGCCCAGTGACGAGACCGCCTGGGCCAGTCGCCACCCGGACACCGCCACACCCATACCGCCCTGAATGATGAGAGGCAGGTTCGCCGATGTTCGAACGGCCATCTGCTGGATCATCCCAGATGCGGGGAGCCGGGATTGTCAGAGTTGTGTAACAACGTCACGGCCGGGCGGGCCTTTTCGTTGACAACGTGACATGCCTTGTATAGAAGTGGGCCTCCGTTGTCTTGATGACCAGACACCGCTCTGTCGTGTCGGGCGGCACGATGGGGATCGCCACGCCCTATCCCTACAGCTACACGGCCAAGTCGCTCATCGCCGAGCTCGGCGTGCAGGTCGAGAAGAACAGCGAGTTCTTCAATCGCGCACTGTTCGAACAGAACCGAATCGGGCAACAGGAACTGCTCTCGACGACCTACGAGCAATACGAGCGCGAGATTCGGAGCCAGCTGGGACGCATGCTCTCGGGCGGCGGGTTCGATCCGGCCACGGACATCGCGGCGATCACCGTCAACCGCTGGCCGTACGGGTACGCGTACACCTACGATTCGCTCAGCGACCCCGACGTCCCGCCCGAACAGCGTCCGCACGTGGTCGGACGGCAGCGCTTCGGCTCGGTGGCGATCGCGAATGCCGATGCGGGCGCGGCGGCGTTCACGAACCAGGCGATCGATGAAGGGCACCGGGCCGTTCAAGAGCTGCTCGTCTCGCACGGCCTCACCTAGACCCATGGCTCGAGGACTCTCCTCATGAATGCGAACGACCGTACGCTCGGCATGGACCGGCCGATCTCGCGGCGCGATTTCGTCAATGGTGTCAGCGCCGCGGCGACCGGCGCGCTTCTGCGCCCGACGTGGGCCCTCGCGATGGAAGACGGGCAGGACTTCGCGCCAGAGCAGGGTTCAGCGTATTACCCGCCGGCACTGACCGGCATGCGTGGCGACCACGCGGGCTCGTTCGAGGTCGCGCATGCGCTGCGGGACCGACGAAGCGTCGACGTGTCCGCCGCGACGCACACCGGCGAGACCTACGATCTCGTCGTCGTCTCTACGATCCGATGGAGTGGGTGTACACGTCCACCAATGCCCGCCCGAATGTGATCGCGCGCCAGCCGTGCGGGCGCATCACGATCGCAAACTCAGATGCCGGGGCCAGCCCGCATACCGACACGGCATTTGCGGAGGCGCATCGCGCGATTGGCGAGGTCCTCGAGCGCCGCGCCATGCCGATCATGAGCACGCCGGCTATTTTCCCGTCACCTTGGCGTTTTCGAGAATCGCGTCGTACGCGTAGCCCGCGCCGAAGTCCTTCCCGATCGCCAGCACGCCCGACACGGTGACGATGTCGCCGAGCGTCACCTCCGCGGCGGTCGTGATCGTCAGGTCGTTCGTGCGATCCGAGGCTGCGCCTGATCCGTCCTGCAGGTGAATCCAGTTGCGGTCCATGATGCCGTTGTTCACCTTCACGATTTTTCCGCGGACCACGACGGGCTTGCCCGCCAGTGCCTTCCGTTGCGCCCAGACCTCGGCGACTGTCAGGCCCCCCGAGGGGGGCGGCATGCGCTCGACCGGTGTGGCGGCGGCAGCGGATTGGTGGCTCCCCATCATGCTGATCGGGGCGGCGGCGCCGGCCGCGGGCCCGCGCGACCTCGCCGGCGTCTCGCCTTCACGCGATACCGCTGAGACGAAGTACAACACCGGGAAGTCGCGGTTCAGCGTCTTGCTGTGGAACTGTTCCATCGGCATGTCGAGGGCAACCGACACGCGCTCGCCCGTCGTGACAGCGAACTCCGGGGCCGCCACCCAGACGTCGTCCTTGCCGCTCGTGCCGCCACGCAATTGCATGTACGTATATCCGCCCGACTTCATCGTCTCGGTGACCGCACCGGTGAATGTTCCCGCGTTCGGTGCGACGGTCGCCGGTGACGCGGCCGGCGTGGCCGCGTGCGCGGCTTGCGCGGGGCTGGCCGCCTGAGCGAGGGCAGCGGCGGGAGCGGATCCGGATCCGGATCCAGGGGCGGCGCCGGCTCCCGGTGTCGCGCTGCAGGCAGGAAGACTGGCGACGGCGATCAGGGCGGAAACCGCCACAAGAAGTCTGTGAGTCATAGTCGTTGGCCCTGGTGGCGCGTTGCCTCGACCCGCGCTCGTCCATTATCTCTGTGTCGCGCGATCTCTGTGTAGCGCGGCGCTCTCTGGGCCGCGTCCGCGGGGCTGAAAAGGCCCGCGCTACGGTCCCATTGTGGCATGACGCGCATCGTGTCTCGGCGCCGTGACTGCCGGGAATCCGGCTCGACCGGCTGACGGAATGTCGGCATCGCGCCGTCCGTTCGGCGTCGTGTGCGGCCGATCGCCTTCCCTCCACGTCGCAACGCCAGTATTTGAACGTCTGTTCAAATCCTGCGCCACCCGCCACGGAAGGCACGCACGTTGCCTTCGGGAGAGACACGATGCATGCGCGTGGACTTGTCATGACGGCGCCCGGCCGGCTCTCCCTGGAGTCGTTCGACCTGCGTTCCGCCGACGCCGATCACGTCCGCGTCCGCGTCGCGGGATGCGGCGTCTGCCATACCGACATCAGTTATTACAGCGGTGCCGTGCGCACGAAGCACCCGCTCCCTCTCGTCCTCGGCCACGAGATCGCCGGGACCGTGGTCGAAGCGCCGGCGCCGAATGGGCACCTGCTCGGTCGCGACGTCATCGTGCCGGCGGTGATTCCGTGCGGCACATGCGACTTGTGCCGCGCCGGCCGCGACACCGCGTGCCAGCACCAGATCATGCCCGGCAACGACACCGACGGCGGCTTCGCCAGCTTCGTCGTGGTGCCGGCACGGTATCTGGTGCCGCTCGGCCCGGATCGCGGCGGCTACGATCTGGCCGAGCTGTCGGTCGTCGCCGACGCGGTCACCACGCCGTATCAGGCGCTGGCGCGCGCCAACGTGACGGCCGGCGACCTCGTCGTGATCATCGGGGCTGGCGGGATCGGGACGTATGCGGTGCAGATCGCGCGCGCGCTCGGAGCGCGCGTCGCCGTGATCGACATCGATCCCGCCAAGCTCGAGCGGTTGCAGCCCTTCACGCCGGAATGGCTCTTCAACGCGAAGGACACCGATGGCGCCGCGATCAAGAAGCAGCTGCGAGGCGCCGGCGTCAGCACGAATTACTGGAAGGTGTTCGAGATGAGCGGGACAGCGGCCGGTCAGGAGCTGGCGTGGAGTCTGCTGGTGCCGGCCTCGACGCTGGGCGTGATCGGCTTCACGATGGACAAGCCGTCGGTTCGGCTGTCGAACCTGATGGCGCTCGACGCGACGGCGTTCGGGAACTGGGGCTGCAGTCCCGCCCTCTATCCCGAAGTCGTCGCACTCGTGTGTTCCGGCAAGGTCGACCTGCGCCCGTTCATCGAGCGGCATCCGATCGCGAAAGGGCCGGAGATCGTCGCGCGCATCGCGAACCACCAGGACGGATCGGGCCGGCGGCCGATTCTGATTCCGGGCTAGCAGGTTGCTGAAAAAGCCAGCAACCTGAACTTAGAACTGAGAACTGAGAACTGAGAACTGAGAACTGAAAACTGAGAACTGAAAACTGAGAACTGTGAAGTGAAGATTCTGGCCACTTTTGACTGAAGTTCGAACTTCTAAGTTCTGAGTTCTCACTTCAGGCTGCGCTTTTCAGCAGCCTGCTCGGGGAGGCCATCGTGGAG
>Ga0315281_10013598_pt1 | contig 11005 bp, 11 predicted proteins | sample YL17G07_0_MG_FD_204540 | JGI IMG/M metagenome (GOLD analysis project Ga0315281, IMG submission 204540) | Sediment microbial communities from Yellowstone Lake, YNP, Wyoming, USA - YL17G07_0 | ecosystem: Environmental > Aquatic > Freshwater > Lake > Sediment | place: USA: Wyoming | collected... | reverse complement strand
AGGAGAAAAGTAGCAGGTCGAGCAGCGCAGGTTAGCCATGGCTCGTGCGCTTGTCTTTCTTCGCGCGCGAGAGATCGCTCCACAGCGCCACGACTACGACCACGAAAGGCAGGATCAGGAGGAACAGGAAGACGCGGTCAAGCGACTGGAACCATTGAGCCCAAACGCGATAGTCGAACATTTCGAGAGCTGCCTGCGGCATCGCACGGAAGCAGAATACGGCTACCATCGTCGGCGGGAGCGCGGCAAGAAACAGCCCCAAAGGATTGATCGCCTGCTCATCGAAGGAATTCTTCAGTATCGCAAAGCCTGCGGGATTTGGGGCATTGGCAATGACGGTGAGTCCGCCGCCGGTGACGGCACCGGCAACCAAAGCGTATTTGAATTCGTCGGATACGCCGCTGACCAGGGATCCCAGGTAGGTAAGCGCGGCGTTGTCGGTAATCGCCGTGAGGGCAGTGGCTCCGTAATACAGGGTTGTTTCGCTGAGGCTGGCCAGAACTGCCTGAAGCCACCATTGCTGTTGCCCGCCGAGAACTACGAGACCTGCCAGGAAAAACGCGACCATCAGACCTTCTCTCAGCATCAGGCGGTCATGATGCCTTCTGTACGCTTCGGCCAATCCGAGAAAGAACAAAAACAGGCCGACGAACATTTCCGGATGATGATTGGTCGCGACGACTCCGGCCAAAATCGCAAGATTGACCAGGACGAAAGCAACCGGTGTCCGCGCCCCTATTCCTTGTACGTCTGCTCGGGCCTTTTTCGTAAGCTCGTTCTTGAAAAGAAGGGTGAGGATCAAAGCGTTGGTGACAACTGCGACCAGCGCCTTCCAGCCGAACATGGAGAACACGGTCCCCGTATCCCATCCCCATTTTGCCGCCACCATGAGTATCGGAGGCGCGGCGAAATTGGTGAGCGTGCCGCCAATGGAAACATTTACGAAAAGCACGCCCAGGGTCAGGTATTTCAGCCTGTTCGAAGCTTGCCGGGAAAATATCACGTCGCGGAGCATCAGTGCCGCCAAGGTCATCGCCGCGGGTTCGGTGACGACGGACCCGAACAGCGGCACCACGGACAGGGCAAGAAAATAGTAGGCCACCGAGGCCGGAAGCGGAACGACAACGGCCGCTTTTCTTACCATGTCGGACACCAACTGCAGGATCGGCCTGCTCGCTGAAATCACCATGATGACGAAGACGAACATGGGTTCGACAAAACGGGATTTGTCGAGATAATCGGACGCGGCCCCCCAACCCATGGCTACGGTCATGAAAATCAGCAGCACGAAGGCCCAGAATCCAAATACGGTCTCCACTTCGCCGAGCAGATGCCACAGGCCGGCGTGGCTGGGTCGCGTATGCGCAAGGTGCTCGAAGTACTTGGTCGAAAAGGTATGCAGGACGGCAAAACCGAACAGGGTGGCCCCTGTGAGTTGGATCCAGGTGAAAGCAGTCAGCGATTGCATCGGGCGCCTCTCCAAGGTGAAATCCGTGTGGCAATACTAGGATTCCCCAAGCGCTTTGAAAATCCGCATCTTGACGTACGGAAATTTACGTACTTGCAAACCCGAATCCCTGGTCCCATGATTGAGTATTCCCGGTCAAACGATGCCGATTGCATTTATGCTGGTTGATTTCCCGATGTTCGGACCGCGCCGACCGCTCGCCGCGCATATTCGAGACGCGGTGATGTTTGCCGCGTGCTACGTCGCGCTCGACTGGGCCAGTTACATCTATCCGCTGGGCCCGTTCAACATTACGCCCTGGAATCCTCCGCCGGCGCTCAGCATCGTCTGGATGATGCTCGGGGGATTGGGGTACGCACCGATCATTTTCGGCACCATCTTCATCGCCGACATCATCATTCGCCAGGCGCCAGGCGGACTGCTGTTCACGGCGCTTACCTCCCTGGTGCTGGCCGGTGGCTACACCGCGATTGCCGGAACGCTCCGGTATTTCCTCAAATCCGACTCCAGGCTAAGCGACACGCGGCGTCTATGGATTTTCGTCGCGGTCAGCACGATCGGAACGGCGATCGTCGGCATGCTCTACGTAGGGGTCTTGTGGGCGAATGGCTTTCTTGTCGGGGAGCTGTTCAGCGCCGCGGTGTTTCGGTTTTGGCTGGGCGATGCGGTGGGGGTGTTGATTACGGCGCCCCTGCTCCTGCTTGCCGCGGACAAGGTCGCGCGCGAGCGTTTGCGCAATTCCTGGCGCAAACCGGAAACCGCCTTCCAGTTCGCGGTGATGGTCGCGACGGTGTTCTTTGTGTTCAAAGGCGCAGGCGGCGATCCGTCGAAATATTTCTATCTCTTGTTCTTGCCGCTGATCTGGATTGCCTTGCGCGGCGGATTTATCGGTGCCGCGCTTGCCTCCGGTGTTGTTCAGATTGGGGTGGTGCTGGGCGCCCACGGCGGGCCTATGCACTCGCTGGCGCTGGTCGAATTGCAGGCGTTGGTGGCCGCGCTGTCGCTTACCGGGTTGTTCCTCGGCGTCATGGTCGACGAACGCGAGCGTGCCACCGAAGGCCTCAAGGCATCGCTGCGGCTCGCCGCCGCCGGTGAGATGGCGGGCGCCATCGCCCACGAAATCAATCAGCCGCTCGCCGCATTGAGCAACTACGGCAGGGCCTGCCAGCTCTATCTGGAACGGGGCGAAGGCAAGGTGCCTTATTCCGAGCTCAATGCCACGATTGAAAAGATGCTCGGAGAGTCAAAGCGCGCCGCGGAGGTAGTGGGACGCCTGCGGGATTTCTTTCGCAGCGGAACCACGCGCCTGGAACAAGTGACGGTGGAAAGTCTGCTGGAAACGGCGCGACGGATCGGCAAAAAACTCGACCCATCCGGCGAAGTGGATTTTTTTGTCGAGTCGGATGCGGGCGCATCGGTGCTGCTGGCAGATCGACTGCAGATCGAATTGGTGCTGCGCAATCTGATTGCAAACGCGTTCGAGGCGACAGCGAATTTGCCGGCGGGTGAAAAAGGTGTCACCGTCGCGGCTAAGGAGGGAGAAGGCGGCCGGCTTCTGTTCCGAATTACGGATACCGGACCGGGGCTGTCGCCTTCCGCGCGCGAGCTATTGTTTGAGCCTTTTTCAACCACCAAGCCGATGGGCATGGGATTGGGCCTGACGATAAGCCAGGCAATCGCCGAAGCGCACGGTGGCTCGCTCAGTGCCGCGCTCACCAAGCATGGCGAATTCCACCTGATACTGCCGGGATTGGCTGCCGATGAATAATCAGGCTTATGACGGTCTCACGGTCTACATCGTCGAGGACGATGCGGCCATGCGCGACTCGCTGTCCCTGATGCTGGGGCTCCTCGGTTTTCGCGCGGTGGCGTTCGAGAGCGCGGAAGCGTTCCTCGAGACGTATCGGGATGAGTGGGCGGGCTGCGTAGTGGCGGACCTCAGGCTTCCTGGAATGAGCGGACTTGAACTGCAGGCAGATCTTCGCGCGCGGGGAACGAAATTGCCGTTTGTGATCATCACCGGACACGGGGACGTGAAATCGGCCCGTGCCGCATTCCAGTCGGAAGCGGTGGATTTTATCGAAAAACCGTTCGACGAAGCGGAGTTGCGGGCGGCGATTGAACAGGGCTTCGACCGGGAATCCTTAAGAATCCGGCATGCGAAAACGGGCAGCGGCCAGGCCCTGAAATTGGCGAAGCTGACGCAGCGCGAGCGTGAAGTCCTGGAACTGGTCGGGAAAGGGCTGCACGCGAAGGAAATCGCGGCATCCCTCGGCATCAGCGCCCGCACGGTCGAGGTGCACAAGGCCCGCCTGATGGCGAAGCTCGAAGCGCGCAATGTTTCCGAGCTGGTCCGGTTTGCGCTCGCCGCGGAGAAGGGTTGATCACTCTCAGTCTTGATCGAGTCCAGCGGACAAATCCGCGCCGGGGATGGACAAACTCAGAGTCCAGCGCCGCCTGCGGGAAAGGTGATGGCGAAGCGGGTCGATCCATTTGATGAAAAAGCCTGGATCGTTCCCCGGTGCGCATCGACGATCGATTTGGTGATCGCCAGCCCGAGTCCGGCCCCTTCGCTCGCCTTCTGGCGGGAGGGGTCGACCCGATAGAATCGATCGAACAGCCGCGGCAGGTGCTCCGGCAGGATATCCTCGCCCGGGTTCTCGACGCTCAGCCGGACTTCTCCGGACTTGTCCTGGTCGATGAGCACTTTCACCGTGCCGTCGCGCGGCGTGTGCCGCAGGGCATTGGAAAGCAAATTGCTCAACGCCCGGCGGATCATCAACTTGTCTCCCCGGACGACTCCTGTACCGTCAAGAACCAGGCCGACGCCCTGTTCCTCCGCGAACGCTTCGTAGAAACCGAACAGCTCGCGCGTCTCCGCCGCCAGATCCACCGGTTCGCTGCTCGGCACGATCAGCCCGTTGTCCGCCTTTGCCAGGAACAGCATGTCGGCAATCATGCGCGCCAGCCGTTCGTACTCCTCCAGGTTGGAGTACAGCACTTCACGATATTGGTCTGCCGACCTTGCTTTGGAAATTGCGACTTGCGTCTCGGTCATCAGGTTGCTGATGGGCGTGCGTAGTTCGTGCGCCAGATCGGAGGAGAAGTCCGACAGTCGGCGAAACGAGCCTTCGAGCCGGGCGAGCATGTCGTTGAAGGCAAGCGCCAGATCGGCGAGTTCGGCCGGCACCGATTCGGGCGGCAGCCGCTCGCCCAGGCGATGGGCGGAAATGCCCTGAGCCACATCCGCTAACTCGCGTATCGGCGCCAGTCCCCGGCGCGCCGCTATCCAGCCGAGCAGCACGGTCAGCGCGATGCTCGCGGCAATGGCCAGCCACAGGCTCTTTTGGAACGCCGCCATGAACGTGCGGTGATGCTCGATGTTCAGCGCGATCAGCACCGTCGCCGGGGGTTGCCCGGCGATACCGGTGACCGCCGCCGCGGCGAAGCCGCGGTATTCCTGGCCATTTTGCTCCCATACGACCGGCCTTGCGCGTCCGGATGAATCTTCCTCCGGCTGGCCTTCGAACAGCGTGGCCGGAAAAACCGCATCCGACGACTTGAACAGCATTTTGCGATCCGATCCGAGGACGGCGACGGACAGTCCATGATGCCCGATCAAGGCGTCCGCAAGACGCTGCGGGACTGCCTCCGTATCGCCTGATGCGCGCGCTTTGGCGAGGGTGTGGCGCACGAGTTCCAACTTGCCGTTGAGATCATTCAGGTCGATTTCCTCGAAATGCGCCTCTACCAGGGTGCCGATCAGCGAGCCGACCACGAGCAGCACGGCTGTCGACGCGGTGGAGAAGAACAAGGTGAGGCGGAAGGTGATCGACTTCGGTCGCATCATGCGGGTTCCGGGAGTTCGAGCACGTAGCCCATGCCCCTGACGGTGCGGATCAATTTAACTTCGAAATCGTCGTCTATTTTCGCCCGCAAGCGGCGCACGGCGACCTCGATCACATTGGTGTCGCTGTCGAAATTCATGTCCCAGACCTGGGATGCGATCAGCGAACGCGGCAGTACCTCGCCTTGGCGCCGCAGCAGCAGTTCGAGCAGCGCGAATTCCTTGGCGGTGAGGTCGATGCGTTTTCCGCCACGCGTTACGCGGCGGCGCAGGAGATCGAGTTCCAGGTCGGCAACCTGGAGCAACTCCGGTTCGCTGGTCCTGCCCCGGCGCAATAGCGCGCGCACCCGCGCCAGCAGTTCCGAGAACGCGAACGGCTTGACCAGGTAATCGTCGGCGCCGAATTCCAGTCCCTTCACCCGGTCCTCGACCTGATCGCGGGCGGTCAGGAACAGTACCGGCAGGTGCTTGCCCTTATGCCGGATTTCCCGCAGCACCTGCCATCCATCCAGCCTGGGCAGCATGACGTCGAGCACCACGAGATCGTAATCGCCGGTCAGCGCCAGGTGCAGGCCATCGACGCCGTCGCGCGCCAGGTCCGCCACGAAGCCGGCCTCGGACAGGCCCTGCTTCAGATAGTCGCCGGTTTTTTGCTCGTCTTCCACAATCAGAATTTTCATGGCTTTTCCTTGTGGCAACGGTTACGCGGGTCAATTGTGCACGCGACCGGCCCCAATTACCGAAGATTACAAACTTGTAATGGCGCTGTCAGCTATTTGTTGGGTACCTGAAAACAAAATGCTGCGTGCCGGCAAGGGATTTAAACCAAGGGCATCCTGGATTCGAAAGGTTCCGCTATGCTGGCGGGCAATTCAACCATTGATTCCGGGATACGGATACATGAGCATCAGCGAGTTCGAACCGCAGGATTATTCACCAGACGGCGCCTGGAAGCTGGTTTTCCTCGCCTGGCTCCTCGCCAGCGTGTCCACCCTCGGCGCCCTGTTTCTCAGCCAGGTCATGGGCATCGCGCCGTGCGTGTTGTGCTGGTACCAGCGAATTTTCATGTTTCCGCTGGTCTTTGTCCTGGCGGCCGGACTGTTTCCCTTCGATGCCAGGCTCGTGCGCTATGCGCTTCCCCTCGCCGTGGTGGGCTGGACGATCGCATTGTTCCATGTCCTTGTCGTCGCGGGCGTCGTTCCGGAAGATCTCAGGCCCTGCGCGCAGGGGATTCCCTGCAAGGACCAGCAAATCGAATGGTTTGGTTTTGTGACGATACCGTTGCTTTCGCTCATCGCTTTTACCCTCATCGGCTTGCTGCTGTTGTTAACCTACTTCAAGGCGTCCAAATGAAAAAACGCGTCCAGCTCAGGAAAGATGTCCAAGCAAAGCAAGAGGGCAATCAATTGAAAAAAGCCCTGTTCATTGGTTCCGCAATCTTGCTGGTGCTTGTCTTCGTGATCGGCATCTTCCTGTACGAAAGCGAAAGACTCGACAAATCGGCGAAGGTAGCCGCGCAGAACCAGGTCTTTCTCGCTCGCGCGCATCCGCCCGGCCTCGGCCCGGCGGATGCCAAGGTGCATCTGGTCGAGTTTTTCGATCCCGCCTGCGGCACGTGCCGCGAATTCTATCCCCTGGTCAAGGATCTGATGAAGGCAAATCGCGACAAGATGCGGCTCTCGCTGCGCTACGCGCCTTTCCATGCCGGATCGGACAATGTGGTGAGAATTCTCGAGGCCGCGCGCAAGCAGGACAAATTCTGGCAGACGCTGGAGGCGGTCCTCGCCTCTCAGTCTTATTGGGCCCCGAACCACAAGGCGCAGGTGGAACTCCTGTGGCCGCGACTGGGAAACCTGGGCCTGGACCTGGAAAGGATCAAGCGCGACATGTACGCGCCTGAGATCGAAACCGTCCTTACGCAGGATCTGGCCGATGCCAAGGCGCTCAACGTCACCATGACTCCGGAATTCTTCGTAAACGGCCGGCCCTTGCCTGAGTTCGGTTTCGAGCAGTTGAAGAAACTGGTCAACAATGCGGTGGCAAAAGCCTATTGACGGAAAGTCTCAATCCGCACGGCGGTGTTGCTTCCCGGCGCAAGGTCCAGGTTTCGGGCGCGAGTCTTCGGACACCGATGCGCAACAAATGCGCGAGGCGCGATCGGCTCGCCGGTCGCCGGTTCCGCAAGCTGACAATAATGTAATCAAGCCGTCATGTTGACGATGGGCGCAACGGCGCAGACTGGGTTTGCCGGATAAGTTCGGACGGCCGCATCAGCAAGATTCCCGCGATTCTCGCCACCCTATCAAAGGAGATCACCATGAAACTGAAGGCCAGCCTCGCCGCCAGCCTGTTCGCCGTCATGACGGCACTTTCGTTCAACGCCAGCGTCGCGGCGGACACCCCGGCCGACGCCAAGGCAGAAAAAGCACTCCCCGAGAAAAAAATGAAGCCCCACTCCCACGTCGAGGAAAAAACAGGGATTCCGCAGAAAGCCCCCATGGCCATGGCGGACAAACCGAACGCCGCCAAAGACAAGACCAAGCACTTCCATCCTCGCGACGGGAAGTAAGGTTCGATCGAGAAAGCCGTGGGTGCCGGCCCGGTGTTTTCGTGTGACCGGGACAAGCAAGGGCACGCCATCCGAGCTAGATGACGCTCGATCCGTGCGGTCCACAACGCCGAGGAATCGCGATGGAACACAAGCATGAATCGGACAACGATGGCCGGAGCAGGTCAAGGACCAATATTGCCCTGATCGTGTTCCTGGCCATCGCAGGGTTTTTCCTGTTTACCGAGCATCGGGCGCACCTCTTCGGCTGGATTCCCTACTGGCCTTATTTGCTATTGCTTGCCTGCCCATTGATGCACCTGTTCATGCATGGCGGCCATGGCCATGGGGGGCATGGGCAGCGTGACGCATCGAACGCATCGGCCAAGGAGAAGAAATAATGGATCACGACTCTGCTTCAGCCTACGGACTTTGGTCGCTGGTGATCATCAATTCGCTTGTGTTCATCATTTTCGCCTTCAGCTTTGCCAAGCCCCAATCGTCGCGCGACTGGCGTTCGTTTGGGGCGTTCTCGGCTTTTCTGGTTGCGTTGTTTACCGAAATGTATGGCTTTCCGTTGACGATCTACCTGTTGTCGGGTTGGCTGTCGGCGCGCTTTCCCGGCATCGACTGGATGTCGCACGACTCGGGCCACCTGCTCGAAACGATGTTCGGCTGGAAAACCAATCCTCATTTTGGCCCCTTTCATATCATCAGCAACATCCTGATCGTCGCCGGTTTCTGGCTGCTTGCTTCGGCGTGGAAGGTGTTGTATGAAGCGCAGCGCAATCGCCGGCTTGCGACTAGCGGACCTTACGCGCGGGTGCGCCATCCCCAATATGTAGGCTTCATCCTGATTATGACCGGTTTTCTATTTCAATGGCCGACTCTGGTCACGCTCGCGATGTTCCCAATCCTGGTGTTCATGTACGTACAGCTTGCGCGGCGCGAAGAGCGCGATGCGCGTGCGCAATTCGGGGATGCTTACAGCCGTTACGAGGTGAACACGCCGGCGTTCTTTCCGAGGTTCGGTGTGAAGGTCCATGCATAACTCGGTGCCACTCCGAATTTTCGCGCGCGCGGGTCTATGGTCGGCGGTCGCCTTCGTTCTGAATCTGGCGTGGGAAATCGCGCAGGTCAAGCTGTATACGATCTGGACCGAGGCGGATCGCTTGAGTGTCGCCCGGGCACTGCTTCATTGCTCCCTGGGTGACGTCCTGATCGCGCTCGCACTGTTCGCGCTGGTCGGACTGGTGCTCCGGCGCGCGGACTGGCCGGCGTCGCGCCCACGGGCTGGCGGTGCCATTGCGGTGATCGGCGCCTTGGCTTACACCACATGGAGCGAGTGGTACAACGTCTATCGCGCCGGCAGCTGGGGTTATACGGCAAGCATGCCGCTGATTTTCGGGATTGGTCTTTCCCCGCTATTGCAGTGGTTGATCCTGCCGCCAATATTAGTGCTCGCCTACCGAACGCTGGGCCGGGGGTTGTTCAGCCAGCGCAGCCCGATGTCCTCGCACGAATCTACAAGGGATCGGACATGAACGCAGATTTGAATCGTTCGCAGGCTCACGCTCATCGGCGCGCAGGATCCACTCCCCCGGGGGCCGCATCGGTAACGAGCGGCCCCCATTACACCTGCCCGATGCACCCGGAGATCGTTCGTGACGCGCCGGGCAGTTGCCCCAAGTGCGGCATGACGCTGATCCCGGTTATCGAGGTCAACGCCCGCGCCGCCGAATATACCTGCCCCATGCACCCGGAGATTCGCAGCCCGCAGCCCGGCAGTTGTCCCAAATGCGGGATGGCGCTGGTGCCGGTCGCGGGCACGGGGGAAGCCGACGATTCTGAATTACGTGACCTCACGCGCCGGCTCTGGATCGGTGTCTCCCTATCGATTCCGCTGGTGCTGCTCGCGATGTCGCCGATGGTCGGCATCCATGACCCGTTCGGGCTGCAACCGCGGCCGCGCGGTTGGATCGAGTTCGTGCTGGGCACGCCGGTGGTGCTTTGGGTCGGCTGGCCGATCCTCTCCAAGTTCTGGTTCTCGCTTGTGCATCGCGCGCTCAACATGTACACCTTGATCGGGCTGGGGGTGGGGCTCGCCTACCTGTTCAGCCTCGCCGCAGTGCTTGCGCCCGATTGGTTTCCGCCGGCGTTCCGCGAGCACGACGGGGCGGTCGGCACTTATTTCGAGGCGGCGGCCGTTATCGTGACGCTGGTGATGCTCGGCGACGTGCTGCAACTGCGCGCGATGGGCAAGACCAGTCAAGCCATTCAGCAGTTGTTGCGACTCGCGCCCAACCTCGCGTGGCGCGTGCGCGAGGATGGCGTCGAGGAGCAGGTGCCGTTGGACACCGTGGCCGTCGGTGACCGGCTGCGCGTGAAGCCGGGCGAAAAGGTGCCGGTCGATGGCACCGTGCTCGAAGGCACGAGCAGGGTGGATGAGGCCATGATCACCGGCGAACCGGTGCCGGTGGCGAAGGCTACCGGCGACAAAGTCACCGGCGCCACCGTGAACGGCAATGGCTCCTTGCTCATCCGCGCCGAGCGCGTGGGCGCGGACACGTTGCTGGCGCGTATCGTGCACATGGTGAGCGAAGCGCAACGCACGCGTGCGCCGATCCAGCGGCTGGCCGATATCATCGCCGCCTACTTCGTCCAGATCGTGGTCGTCATCGCCATCGCGACCGCGCTCGTCTGGTGGTTCTTCGGCCCCGAGCCGCGATTCGCCTACGCCTTTATCAATGCCATAGCGGTGCTGATCATCGCCTGCCCCTGCGCGGTAGGCCTCGCCACGCCCATTTCGATGACCGTCGCCATGGGGCAGGGCGCGCGCGCCGGCATCCTGTTCCGCAACGCCGAGGCAATCGAGCGCATGCGCGACATCGACACCGTGGTGGTGGACAAGACCGGCACCTTGACCTTAGGCCACCCTGCACTGACCGACTTTATCGCCGAAGGCATGGCCGAGGACGAAGCACTCGCGCTGGTTGCGGGCGTGGAACAGTTGTCCGAGCATCCGATCGGGCTCGCGATCGTCGAGGGTGCCAAAGCGCGCGGCCTGACGCCCGGGACGGCCGCGGCATTCGATGCGGTAAACGGTCTCGGCGTGCAAGCGGATATCGCCGGCAAGTCCGTG